>Ga0207433_10001776_pt1 | contig 45565 bp, 43 predicted proteins | sample YelNatPaOPGAMG01_FD_187559 | JGI IMG/M metagenome (GOLD analysis project Ga0207433, IMG submission 187559) | Hot spring thermophilic microbial communities from Obsidian Pool, Yellowstone National Park, USA - OP-RAMG-01 (SPAdes) (version 3) | ecosystem: Environmental > Aquatic > Thermal springs...
TTTTCCGCCCCCAATCCAAATAAAAGAAGGGCAAAATTCCTTTTGCTGTAGAAATTAAACATTTTGAAACTATCTTTTTCATCATAGTAATATTTTAATTTTTCAAAAAGATTTGTCAAGAGATGGGGAAAGACAATTTCTGGTAAATAAATTTTTTAATAAATCGAAAAGAGAAAAGTTTTACTTTTTACAAATGAAAGAATTAAGATGATACTTTTTTGGTATTTTGGTTTTTTATTAAAGCTTTCATTAATTTTGAATTTTTAATTTTCTTTAATTATTTTTTTAAAAAAATTTGTAAACCCGAAGGCAAAAGTTTCCCTTAAATTTTTATTTAAAAAGCACGGTTTTTAACCGTGCTTTATAATTACTTAAACTTCTTCTAATTTCTCGACAAGTTCAAATTCCTCAGCCAAGGCCTGAGCGGCTTTTTTCAAATTCTCTTTTTTTACCGCCACCCATATACTGTTTCCACTGCTTCCCAACGATTCAATATTTATTTTTACCTCCGAAAGAGCTTCAACTACGCGGGCTAAATAACCAGGTTCTTCAACCATTACCGGAGAAACCAAAGTTAATTGAACCATTTCTGGATAATCGCATATTTTTACTTCTCCCAACAATCCGCTTTTTTTAACTTTTTCTAGCTGAACTAAAATATAATTTAAATCGTCTCTTGAGCAAACTATATTAATGTCTGCCGTTTTTTCTCCTACTCCTTGAACGCTATCGCCCAGATTAACATTTTTTAAAGGACGGAAAATGCAAGCTGCTTTACCAGGTTCGTTAGAAACATTCATAATCTTTACAAGGGATACGTGTTTGACTGCGATTGCTGGTCTGAACCAAAATTTTTCCATTTCCTCAACCGTTGTCCCAGAATAAACCAAAGTACCACCGCAACTCGCTCCAATGCTTGGACTAAGTAAAATCTTTATCTTTACTCCGAAATTTTGAGCTAGGGCCACCGCCCGAGGCATTATCACTTTTGCCCCAGCGCTTGCCAATTGGCCCATTTGATAATAAGAAATTTTTTCAAACCTTATTGCATTCGGCACAATATCTGGGTCGACAGTATAAACTCCATCGACATCTTTGTATAACTCACAGTCGCCAGACGAATTGAGACTGGCAGCTAAAGCAACAGCAGTAGTATCAGAACCTCCTCGTCCTAAAGTGATTAATTTGTCAGTCCCTTCAATAATACCTTGAAATCCTGCCACTATGGGAATTTTTCCTTGGTTAAGAAGGTCTTCTATTATCGCTATTTTTTGGACCCTTTTAATCCTTCCACGACCATCCGTTTCCAAGCCAATCTGCCAGCCGGTTAAAGAAACGGCATCAAATCCTAAAGATCTCATTTTCAAGGCAAACAAAGAAGCTGATTGTTGTTCACCCGTAACAAGCAGATTGTCCAATTCATCTCGTGGTGGTTCGCCACCGTATACTTGTCTCGCTATTTCAATCAAGTTATCAGTAGTCTTCCCCATTGCGGAAATAACTACAACCACTTTCTTTCCTTGACAAACCGTTTTTGCCACATACTCTGCTACTCTTTGCATTCGTTCAAAGTTTGCTATTGATTCTCCTCCGTACTTTTGAACTACGATCTTTTTGCACAGCATTTCCATCCCCTCCTTTTTTGAGTTTAGTAAAAAACAATTTTACTTCTCTATTGCTCTTTTATTATAACACATTTCCGAAAAAGTCAATCTGACGTATTGGGTCATCTAAAATGTAAGTGAAACGAATTGGGTAATCAGTTTCATTTGCCTAATTAAATAACTTGACACGGATTTTTCATAAGTCCAACATAAAAATCCTATTATTATTTATTACTAAAAGGTTTTTTAGCTAAAATTATCATTCGTGGAGATTTTTCAGGGAAAAATTTATTACCTTTATAATCGCCATAAAATTTTAGAACTCTAAATCCGACTTTTTCTAATTTCTTTTTTATTTCAAATGGATCATATAAGTGAACTAAAATGAAAGTCTTTTTAATTTCTTTTTGAGGAGTAATAATTAAAATTTTATTAAGATGATATTTCCTCTTTTGATTAAAAAGTCGTTCTTCTAAGATATAATTTTTTCCAACTTTTCGCCAAGTCCTACCTAAATATTTTTGGAGAATCATTTTTTTATTCATTAAATCTAACAAAAATAAACCTTTTGGTTTTAATGCTTTGAATACTCCTTTTAAAACTTTCAGATTTTCTTTTTCTTCCACAAAATAACCAAAAGAGGTAAACATAGAAATTACTGCATCAAATTCATTTTCAAAAGGGATTTCTCGCATATCGCTATGAATCAAATTTAGAGAAACCTTTTCTTTTTTAGCCAATTGTTTAGCAAAAATAATAAATTGTTTATTTAGATCCAATCCGGTAACTTTAAATTTTCGTTTTGCTAACTCTATTGCATGGCGACCAAAACCGCAGGCCAAATCTAAAATTTTTGCATTTCTTGATAAACTAAGCACACGTAAAATAAACCTCACTTCTTGTCTGGTATCCGAAGGAGTCTTTTTATCTGCGAGAAAGGATAAATAATATTTAGCAAAAAAAATTTTATACCAATTTATTCGTTTATTCAACATAAAAATCCATCTACTGTTAATTTACTTGCATTATAACATATAAATATAAATTTTAAAAAAAGCCCCCTAAATTTTTTGCGGTTAGGGGGGCATAAATATTAAATTAATCGGTAAACTGATCAAGTGCTTTTGAGGCAGCCATACGCACTGGTCTAGATTTGTCTTTTAAAAGTTTTCTAAGTGCTGATGTAGCTGCGCAGACTCCTCTTATTTCTGCAAGAGCTTGCACAGCAACCATCCTTACTCTCCAGTATTCGTCTTTTAACATTTCAATCACTATACTTTCAAGGGATTGCTTGCGTACATTTCCTATAGGTAGAACAAAAAGTGGACAGGGTGTTACGTCTCCATTAGGTTTTATACAGCAGCTTTGCCGTTTCCCATCATAATCACAGGCGAATGCTGTAGGTGGAAGGAATTCCAGATTTTCAAATACTTCTAACCGGAAGAAGTGTTCAATCTGAAGACGAAAATTATTATTCATCGAATTTTCCGTTGCGAGATGTCGTTTAATGATTCTTAGATACGCTTCAAATATTTCCTCTTTGGAAAGAGAAAACTCTGAGTGGTACTTACGAAAAGCGCCCACAAGTTTTGGTAATGCAATACGCCATCCAATTACCTTCATCTCTTTTAACCAATCGTACATTTGACAAAGATCGACTATATTGTCCTTCGTGACTACAGTGTTAATCATTATTGGAATTCCTGCTTCAACTGCAGTTTGAATATTTCTTACTAATCGCTCAAAGACTTGCTTATACTGATTTGGTTTAAACCCTCGTAATTTCATTGACTCTGGCTGCATACCATCTAGACTGACGAACAGAGGAAATTGTCCCTGACATTTATGAAGTTTTTCGATAATTTCATCATTGAGAAGTAATCCATTGGTAAGAATTGAAGAAATCGCAATCTCGTTTTCTTCTATCATATTAATGATCTCAAAGAGATCAGCGCGCATAAATGGTTCTCCACCACTTATACCTACTTTTTCAACTTGTAATTTTTGCATTTCCCATATAAGCTTTTGTATTTCTGCAAAAGTAAGATCTGTCGATTTTCTAAGGTATGATTCTTGATAACAATGTAAACACTTCATATTACAACGACTGGTCAGTTCAAAATGTATTGACTGAAGTTGAGGATCTTTCACCAAATCAGAGAAGTTTCGAGGATTTTCATTGGTAAAGCAAATCGCCCCAATTTGTTGAAGATTTTTTAGAAATTTAAGCGCTACTTTTCGTGAATCCGAATCATAGTCTTTTAGTATTTCAGAGAGGGTTTTTTGGCCATTGCACATCCGAAGAAACGTATATTGTCCTGAATCAAGAACGAATTTTTCCCTTGTGCAAAGATTAAAAAGAAACTGCTCCGAGCGAGAACCCTTTTAATGTATACAATCTTGTTAAGTTTACGATCTTTGAATGGTAATTATCCAGTATTTCTTTCATTTCTCTCCCTCCTTAAAGATGATGTGTTGGGTATCCCCCATAAGGAGATACCCAACATTGTTCGAGCAAAACCTCAACCATTAGTCTACAGGGTGAATCGCTACTTTAAGCTGACGGCGAGGTTTTACTTTTTTAATTTCCGCTGACACAATCTTCTTTTTTGCTTTCTTCTGAACCATTTTTCTCACCTCCTTTCAAAAATGAATTTTCAAATTTCACCTCCTTCAAAATTTTTTTCCTTATTTTCCCATCAAAGATGGGTTTTCAAAGAGCAGCTTTCGCTGAGAAAATCTCAGCTACTAAATGTACCCACCTCCTTTCTATTTATTATAAAAATCATACAACATTTGTCGAGAGGAGGATTCTCTTGGCTACAATGATAGTGAACACTTTTGCATAAGTAAGGTTGAGACTTTTGGGAAGATAAAGAATGTCTGGAATGAAGGTAGAGAAGCTGCTCCTAAAATTAAGGTTAAAGGTCAAAGTTTATTCGAACAAATTAGAGAGTTGGCCTCCTATCATGATAATCATATCACAAACTTACTTTATGCTCAAAAAGGAGACAGGAGCAGAATTTGCAAGGAAAGTTCTTTTGGAGAATTTAAGAAGGAACAAAGGAAATGTTAAAAGACAGCTAAAGAAATGGGATGTTCAAGAAACACAATTTATTTGGCTTTAAAGAAAGAAAAAGAAGGTGATTTAAGAGATAAACCTCACGCACCGAAGTCTTTCCATCCCAAAACTACCAAAAAAGAGATTGTTGATTTAATAGTAAAGAGAAGAAAAGAAACTGAATTTGGAAAAAGAAGGTTGAGGTGGTATATAGCACAAAAAGATAACATTTTAATACCAGAGGAGCACTATCGGAAAGATTTTAAAACAGAAAAAACTGACCAGAAAGAAAAAGAGAGTAAGAAGGGAGTATCATTTTGTGAAGTATCAGTGGGATAAAATTTTGCCTTTTGAGAATTTAGAAGTAGACACCAAAGAAATTTTAGATAAAAGAACCTTACCAAAAGAGGTTTACGAGTATTTATTGAAATCAGATTTCATCCCAAAATATCAATGGACTGCGATCGAACCTGTAACGAGAATCAGATTTTTGTTTTGGTCTTTCAATAAAGATTGGTCTTGTGGGCAAGTATTCCTGAAAATGGTTGTTTGGTGGTTGAGATTGTTTGGTTTTAGAAAAAAGATAATTCTTTGGTCAGATGGTGGAACAGAGTTTCAAGCTTCAATGAGAGGAGCTTTTGAAAGAGCGAATGAGTATTTCTTTAAACCTTTAGGGATAGAGAGAAAAATTATCAGAAAAGGACATCCAGAAGAAAAATCTCTTTTGTTGAAAGGTCTCATCAAACAGATGATTTTGAACTCTACATTCCACATCTTTTAAAGGTCAAATCAGAGTTAGATTTCATTAAATTGGGAAAGCTTTTGTGGCAAAAAGTTTACAATTTGGTGAGACCGCATATGGAATTGAATAATATGACTCCTTACGAGAAATTGAAATCTTTAGGTTATACTGTTCCACAAGAATTTTGTCTCTTTCCAACTTTAATTTTAGACCGCCTGGTGAATCTCCCAGAAATTACCAATCACCCAAAAAGTGTTCAGGATCATCTTGACTATGACCAGGAATTTTTTAGATTTCAATTTTTTCTCCTTTTTCTAAAAATACCAACGCTTTTTTATAGCCGGATTTTTTACCTTCTTTTCTCGCAAATTGTCTTTTTTTTGGTTTTACATTTATAATTCGTACTTTTTTAACCTTAACATTAAAAATCTTTTCTACTGCTTCCTTAACCGTTTTTTTATTGGCGTTCTTTTGAACTAAAAAACCATAAACCCCATCCTGTTCGAGAAGCTGTATTTTTTCTGTTAAAATAGGTTTTAAAATAATGTCTTTTACTTTCATTTTACTTTAAAAAAGTTTTCTTTATAATTTCTATTGAATCTAGGGGCATTAAAAGGTATTTTGAACTCAAAACATCCAAAGCATTTAAATCCTTAGCTTGACTAACGAAAACTTTGGGAATGTTCCTCGAAGCTAAAATAATTTTTCTTTCCAAAGAAGGCAAAGCCAAGAGCACTTTTTTTCCTTTTATTTTTAAACTTTCTAAAATTCTTGCCATTTCTTTTGTCTTTCCATCTTTAATTTCAAGCTTTTCCAGTAAAATTAATTCTTTATCTTTTGCCTTAGAACTTAAAACCATTAAAAGCGCTTTTCTTCGCATTTTTTTAGGAATTCTTTTTTCGTAAATTTTTTCTTTGGTAGGACCGTGAGCTACTCCTCCTCCTTTCCAAATTGGAGATCTAATAGATCCGTGTCTCGCCCTTCCCAATCCTTTTTGAGGCCAAGGTTTTCTTCCGCCGCCAGAAACCTCTGCCCTTCCCTTTGTATGAACTGTCCCTTGCCTTCTGTTTGCCATTTGAGCAACAACTATCTGATGCAAAAAATTGGGATTAATTTTCACTCCAAAAATTTCTTTTGGAAGTTCAATTTCTTTCACCGTTTCTCCGTTTTGATTGTAAACTTTCGCTTTCATGTTTTTTTATTTCTTTACTATTTCCAAAAGAGTTCCTTTTCTTCCTGGAACCGCGCCCTTTATGGCAATAATGTTTTCTTCTGGAAAAATTTTTACAATTTCTAAATTTTTTATAGTAACTCTTTCTCCTCCTGTTCTCCCTGGCATTTTTTTTCCTTTTATCACTCTAGCAGGTCTCGTCGCCCCAACTGAACCTAAAGTCCTTGCTTCGTGTTTCATGCCGTGACTGGCGTTTCTACCTGAAAAGCCCCACCTTTTCACTCCGCCTTGAAAACCTTTTCCTTTCGTTATTCCAGAAACCGAAACTTTTTCTTTTTCTTCAAAAAGCGAAGCTTTGATTTCTTGACCGACCTCAAATTCTTTCAAACTTTCTTCATTTTTACTCTTGAATTCTTTAATAACGCGAAAAGGAGTTTGTTTTTGGCTTCTTTTCACTTTTTTTGAATCTAATTCTTCAAAACCTAGTTTCACCGCAAAATATCCATCTTTTTCTTTTTTCTTTATGTCTAAAACTTTGCATGGTCCTGCCAAAACAAAAGTAACCGGAATGACTTTTCCCTCGTTGTCAAAAATTTGACCCATTTTAATTTTTCTTCCCAAAATCACTTTCATGAAATTTTATTGACCCTACTTTGTTATTTCGCGAAATTCCCAAAATAAAAGTTAGTGAAATTCGTAATCGTATCCGTGTCAATTCGAAAAATTTAAAATTCTATCCATAAATTGTTTACATTCGAGAGATTTTAACTTTTCATTTTTATTTCAATCTCAACTCCAGATGGCAAAGTAATCTTTTGCAAGGCTTCTATCATTTCTTTTGAAATTTTTTCAAGTTCTAAAAATCTTTTGTGAATTCTAATCTCGAATTGCTCTCTGGCGTCTTTGTGTACAAAAGGGGACCTTCTTACTGTGATTTTTTTAATTTCAGTAGGCAAAGGAACAGGACCTATATATTTGCCCCCAAAATCTTCTATGATCTCAATTATCTGCTCAACCGATTTATCTACAATCTTTGGGTCGTATCCTTTGACTTTAATTCTGACTTTTTTTTCTTCTTTTTTCTTGGTCATTTGTAAAATAAAAAACTTTCCAAAATCTCAACTTTGACCGAAATTAACCCGTTTCTTTGATTTTTTAAAGCCAACCTAAAAGGGCTTTATTTTATGATTTTTGTCACTATTCCTGCTCCAACTGTTTTTCCTCCTTCTCGAATGGCAAATCTTTGTTTTTCTTCAATAGCCACTGGAGCAATCAATTTTACGCTAAAAGAAACGGTATCGCCTGGCATTACCATTTCTACTCCTTCTGGTAAAACGATCTCTCCGGTCACGTCAGCGGTTCTTATGAAGAATTGCGGTTTGTACTTTGAGAAAAATGGTGTATGTCTTCCTCCTTCCTCTTTTGTTAGAATGTAACACTGAGCCTCAAATTCGCTATGAGGGGTAATCGTCCCGGGTTTTGCCAAAACTTGACCTCTTTGAACCTCTTCTTTTTCTGTACCCCTTAGCAAAACCCCGATATTATCTCCTGCCTGGGCTTCGTCTAACTCTTTTCTAAACATTTCAAGAGAAACAGCCACTGTTTTTTTGGTTGGCAAAAGCCCAACGATTTCTACTTCCTCGCCTGCCTTAATTTTCCCTCTCTCTACTCTTCCGGTAACGACCGTTCCCCTTCCCGTAATTGTCATCACATCTTCTATTGCCATTAAAAATGGTTTGTCTAACTCTCTTTGTGGCTCTGGAATATATGAATCTACTTTTTCTAATAATTCTCCAATCGATTTTAAATCCGGGTCGTCAAAAGAACTGGCAGATAAAGCTTTTAAAGCAGAACCCCTAACTATTGGAATTTCATCGCCTGGATAATCATATTTTTTCAAAAGTTCTCTCACTTCGCTCTCAACTAAATCAATCAATTCTTTCTCTGGAACCATATCGCATTTATTAATGTAAACAACCATTGCTGGCACCCCAACCTGCCTTGCTAAAAGTACATGCTCTCTTGTTTGAGGCATGATTCCGTCGTCTGCAGCTACCACTAAAATCGCTCCATCCAATTGAGCCGCTCCTGTGACCATGTTTTTTACATAATCTGCGTGGCCCGGGCAGTCAATGTGAGCATAATGCCTTTTTTCTGTCTCGTACTCAACATGAGAAATGGTGATGGTCAATCCTCTTTCTTTTTCTTCTGGAGCAGCGTTTAAATCATCAACCGTTACTTCTTTGTCGCACAAGTTTTTCATTCTTAAATAATGTGTAATGGCTGCAGTAACGGTACTTTTTCCGTGGTGAACATGACCTATTGTTCCAATGTTAACGTGTGGTTTTGTTCTTTGAAATTTTTCTTTTTCTGGCATAGTTTTGTTTTATTTTGACCTTTTTATTTTATTTATTTTCTTTTTCATCGCTCTGAACCTCGTCCAGATCAGAGCCATAAACCATAAGGCGGTTTATGATTTCGACCTTTTTATTTTTTTCCTTCGATAATTTCTTTGGCAACGTTTTGGGGAACTTCCTGGTAATGACTAAATTCCATTATAAAAGTTCCTCTTCCTTTTGTCAATGACCTCAAAGTGGTTGCGTACCCGAATAGTTCTCTCAAGGGCACTTCTGCTCGAATTATCTTTAAACCTTTTTTGTCAAAAGTTTCTTCTATTTTTCCTCTTTTTGACCCTAAATCCCCAATAACCGTCCCTAAATATTCTGGTGGAATGGTAATTTCTAATTTCATAATTGGTTCCAACAAAATGGGATTGGCTTTTTTGGCTGCTTCAAATAAAGCCACCGACCCCGCAATTTTGAATGCTAATTCTGAAGAATCCACTTCGTGGAAAGAACCGTCAAAAAGAGTCACTCTCAAATCGGTCAAGGGCCATCCAGCTAAAATACCTTTTTCCATTGCCTCCTTTACTCCTTTTTCTACTGCGGGGATGAATTCTTTTGGAATAATGCCACCCTTAATTTTATCAACAAACTCAAAACCTTTACCCCTTTCTAACGGCTCAATTTTAATGACAGCATGTCCGTATTGTCCCCTTCCTCCAGATTGCCTAATGTATTTCCCTTCTGCTTCCGCTTCTTTAGTAATCGTTTCTTTGTAGGCCACTTGAGGCCTTCCCACTGTTCCCTCGACATTAAATTCTCTTTTAAGTCTATCAACAATTATCTCTAAATGCAACTCTCCCATTCCACAAATTAAAGTTTCGCCTGTTTCTGGGTCGTATCTCATTTTGAAAGTAGGGTCTTCTTGTTCTAATTTTTTCAAACTCATAAAAAGTTTTTCTTGCTCTGCCTTTGTTTTTGGTTCAATTTTGGTAAAAATTACAGGCTCTGGAAAACTGGGTTTTTCTAAAATAATAGGAGCGTTCTCTTGGCAAAGAGTATGTCCAGTGTGAGTATTTTTCAAACCAACCGTGGCCACGATTTCTCCGGCGAAAATTTCTTCTAATTCATCCCTTTTGTCGGCATGCATTCTCAAAATTCTTCCGATTCTTTCTCTTTCTCCAGTGTTTACATTTAAAACAAAAGAACCCTTTGCCAGATATCCAGAATAAATCCTCAAAAAAGTCAAAGTACCAACGTAAGGATCAGTTTGAATTTTAAAAGCCAAGGCGCAAAAGGGCGCTGAATCTTTTGGTTCTCTTTCTGTTTCGTCGCCCGTTTTTGGGTCTATCCCTTTTACCGGAGGCAAATCTGCTGGCGAAGGCAAATAATAACAAATGGCATCTAAAAGCGGTAATACTCCAATTCGTTTCATCAAAGAACCGAAAAACACAGGAAAAATTTTACATCTTAAGGTCGCCCTTCTGATTGCCTCTCTCAATTCTTTCACTGAAATTTCTTCGCCAGAAAGATATTTTTCAAGCATTTTTTCGTCTTCTGCTGCTACTTTCTCTATCAAATGATTTCGCCACTCTTTTGCCAACTCTTTCATATTTTCCGGAATTTCAATTTCTTTTTTTTCTCTTCCTTCTTCGCCCTCAAATTTTAATCCCTTCATTTCTACTAAATCAATCAATCCGGAAAATTCCTCTTCTTTTCCGATTGGCAATTGAAGAGGAACTGCTTTTTCGGTTAATCTTTCCCTTATCGATTTCAAATTCATTTCAAAAGAAGCTCCAAGTTTATCCATTTTATTAACAAAACAAAGTCGAGGAACGTTAAAATTTTCAGCTTGCCTCCAAACAGTTTCAGACTGGGGCTGCACTCCTTCTGAACCGTCAAAAACAACAATGGCTCCATCTAAAACCCTCAAAGATCTTTGAACTTCTGCAGTAAAATCTATGTGCCCTGGAGTGTCGATAACGTTGATTTGATATTCTCTTCCCTCAACCTTCCAGTAGCAAGTGGTGGCAGCGGCAACGATGGTCATTGCTCTTTCTCTTTCTTGAATCATCCAATCCAAAGGCGTCGTTCCTTTTTCTAAGGTTCCAATTTTATGAACTTTTCCTGTGTAATACAAAATGCAGGTGGTGGTAGTAGTTTTTCCAGCTGAAATATGAGCAATAAATCCAATATTCCGATATTGTTCAATCGGGTATTTTCTCATGAGAGTTTTTTTATTATCCTAAACCGGCAAAAGCTCTGTTGGCTTCGGCAACTTTATGAACTTGTTCTTTCTTTTTAGTGGCCCAACCTTGATTTTTTGCAGAAAGTAAAATTTCTTCCGCTAATTTTTCTTTCATCGGTTTTCCCCTTTTTTCCCTCGCTCCTAAAACCAGCCATTTTAAAGCCAGTCTTTTTGCTCTTTCTTGAGGAATTTCAATAGGAACTTGATAAGAAGCGCCACCGAACCTTCTTGGTCGGGTTTCCCATTGCGGTTGAGCATTTTTTATAGCTGATTTTAAAACCTCCAAAGGATCTTTTTTTTCCTTTTCTTCAATAATTTTGAGCGCAGAATAAACAATTTTTCTTGCCAAATCTTTTTTGCCGTTTTCCATTACAAAATTTATTAGTTTTGCAACCTCCCAAGAATTAAAAATAAGATCTGGTTTGGTCTCTCTTTTTTTGTACCTTCTTCTCCCCATTTTTTAAAATTTGGTTAATGAATTTCTATTAAATTTTTGACAATATTTCAATCTATTTAACTGGTTGCCTTTTCTAATTTTGTGCCATACTTTGACCGGCTTTGTTTCCTTCCTTCTACTCCTCCTGCATCCAAAACCCCTCTCACAATATGATATCTTACTCCAGGCAAATCCTTAACCCTTCCGCCCCTTACCAAAACTACAGAGTGTTCTTGAAGGTTGTGCCCTTCGCCAGGAATGTAAGCTGTCACTTCAATGCCGTTAGTTAATTTTACTTTGGCAACCTTTCTCAAAGCAGAATTCGGTCTTTTTGGAGCCATGGTGAAAACTTTCAAACAAATTCCTCTTTTAAAGGGTGAAGGCAAAAAAATTCTTTTTCCCCTGAGGGCGTTAAAAGAAAATTTCAAAACAGGGGATTTTAGCCCCTTTTCTTTTTTTTGTCTTTCTCTTTTAATCAATTGGTTGATCGTCGGCATTTTTTTATTTTAATAATTTTTTTTAAAAAAATCAATAGAAAATTTTTTACTTTCATAAAGCGCAGCCCACAAATTGGGATCAGGAAAATTTTTTACCACAAATTCAAAGTTTGTTTAGTTTCTTTTTCTTTTTGAGGCAATTTTTTGATCAAACTAAAAAATTCAAATTTTTTTAAAACTTCGGCCACCTTCTCTTGGTCGTAATTTCCAAAACGGCACTCTTCCAATTCATAATCTAGGGGAACATTGTTTTGTAATTTAACCATTTGTTTTAAAAAAAATGCTTTTTCTTTTTCTTTTATCAAATTTTCTTTTACTTTTGACTCCAATTCTTTTGACATTGCCGAACTGTTTTCTATTTGTTGATACAAATTTTCTAAATTTCCAAATTTTAATAAAAGCTTGATGGCTGTTTTTTTGCCAATTCCAAAAATGCCAGAAATGTTGTCAGAAGAATCACCCGCTAAGGCTTTAAAATCCGGAATTTGAAAAGGTTCCAATCCCTCAAACTTTTCTTTTACCTTTTCCCGGTCAAACAAAACCGAGTTTTTAATACCTCGAATCAAAATTAAAACCTTTGTTTTTTCGTCAACCAATTGCAACAAATCGTTATCGCCGGAAACAACCAAGATTTCAAAATTTTTTTCGTTTTTAATTTTTTCTTTTATCGTGCTCACAATATCATCGGCTTCAAAACCCTCCTTCTCAAAACAAGGAATCCCCAGGCTTTCTAAAATTTTTTTTATTTTAGGAATTTGAGATTTTAACTCGTCTGGGGTAGGTGGTCTTTGAGCCTTGTATTCTTTTAATTTTTCGTGCCTAAAAGTTTTTGCCGGAAAATCAAAACAAGCGCATACATAATCTGGATTAAAATCTTTGATTATTCTAAATAAAATCAAACAAAACCCGTAAACCGCATTCGTGGGCTCTCCAGATTTCGTTGTCAACTGGGGAAGGGCGTGAAAAGCCCGGTGCAAAATTGAATTGCTGTCTAAAATAAGAAAAGTTTTTTTCATTATCCTATAAATTTGCGAACGATTTTATTTTCGGTACGGGTAAAATAAAAACTTTACCGTTTTTTTCGAAAGCGATTCCTAAAAATTTTGTTTCGAAATTAAAGACAGGGGCGCCAAAAATGGGTTCTTTTTCCAAAATGTTTGTTTCAAAAAAATTACCATCAAAACTTTTTATTATTCCTTCGTTGACAATCTTTTTAAGTTTTTCCGTTTTTTGTTCTTTTTGTAAGGTTTCAAAAAATTGAGCCACTAAAAAAACTGCTGTCCCCGGTTTTACTTCATCCAAATCAATAAAAGAAAAAACGGAAAAATCTTTTTTGTTAAGTTTAACTAAAGCTAAATTTTGCTTTTCATCAATCTTTATTACTTGAGCGTCAATTTTTTCTTCTCCGAAAAAGAAATTGATTTCTTCTTTTTTAGAAGTGGGTTTGGACGGTTTTAAATTTTCCGCTAAGGTAATCCCCAAGCCGTCGGACGTTAAAATAAAACCGCAGCCTTGCCTTTCCTTTGTTTTTATCAAAAAAACAGATTTCTCTGCTTTGTCTACTGCCTCCTCTAGAACCTTTTTCTTTTCCTCAATTTTAATTTCCTTCTTTACCGTAACTTGCTCCAAAGGCAAATAGGGAAAGACTTTAAAATATTCCAGAACATAAAAGCATAAAAATCCTCCAAGAATGCCAAACATCAAAGAAAAAAAGGTCAAAAAAATTAAATTTTTCATTTTCAAAAAACTTCTTCCTTAACTTTTGTTTTATTTTTCGTTAAAACGGAAATAATCGTTTTCTCTTCTGGAGAAACATCTACAAAAACTCTATCTCCTTCTTTTATTTTCCCGGCAACAATCTCTAAAGCTAAATCGTCTAAAATTTTCTTTTGAATCAACCTTCTTAACGGTCTTGCCCCCAAATTGGGGTCAAAGCCCTTTTCGGCTAAAAATTCTTTCACTTTCGCGGAAAACTCAACCTCAATTCCTTTTTTTCCCAATCTTTTTTTCACCTTTTCCAATTCAATTTCAACAATTTTTTTGATTTCGTTCGGTCCCAAATAATTAAAAATAACGATCTCATCGATCCTGTTTAAAAATTCGGGCCTAAAACTATCTTTTAAAGCAGAAAAAACTTTTTCTTTAAGCGTTTTTTGTTCTTCTTCTTTTTTTACAAAACCTAGAGCGCTCTCTTGAGCAAAAATATCGGTACCAACGTTTGAAGTCATAATGACAACCGCGTTTTTAAAAGACGCCGTCCTTCCTTTGGCGTCGGTCAACCTTCCATCTTCTAGAATCTGAAGCAAAAGATTGAATACTTTGGGATGAGCTTTTTCAATCTCGTCAAACAAAACTAAAGAATATGGCCTCCTTCTTATTTTTTCTGTTAATTGTCCCCCTTCTTCGTAACCCACGTATCCTGGGGGAGATCCAATCATTTTCGCCACCGAATGTTCCTCCATGTATTCTGACATATCTAACCTTACCATTGCATTCTCATCGTTAAACAAAAATTCAGCCAAAGCTTTGGCAGTTTCTGTCTTTCCAACTCCCGTAGGCCCCAAAAACAAAAAAGAACCCCAGGGCCTGTTTTCTTCTGAAATGCCTGCTCTCGCTCTTCTTAATGCGTTGGCAATAGCTTTTATTGCCTCTTCTTGATCGACGATTCTTTTGTGCAGCTCTTTTTCCATTTTTTCTAATTTCTTTGCCTCTTCTTCCAAAAGTTTTGTTACCGGAATTCCGGTCCATCTTGAAACCACTTTCGCTACATCTTCTGGTTCCACTTGCCCTTTTATCAAGGGTTTTTTTCTTTGAATTTTTTTTAATTTTTCTTCGGTTTCTTTCAGCTCTTTTTCTTTTTGGGGAATTTCTCCGTATTTTATTTCCGCCGTTCTTTGCAAGTTGCCCAAAACCATTTCCTTTTCCATTTCCGCTTTTTTCATTTCGATTTCTTTTTTTAATTCTTTAATCTTTAAAACAAGTTCTTTTTGTTGGTTTAAAATCTTTTCAAGTTTTTTTAATTCTTCTTTTTTTTCTTCTAATTTTTCTTTCAAGGACAAAACTTCTGAATCTTCCTTTTGGGTTTTATTTTTTGCTTGCGTGCCTTCTTTCGTTTTTTCTGTTGCTAATTTTCTGCTCAATTCCATTTCTATTTCTCTTATTTCTTTCTTTAAATTCGTCAATTCTTCTGGTTCCGAATCGATTTCCAAACGCAAACTTGACATTGCTTCGTCCATCAAATCGATGGCTTTATCTGGCAAGAAGCGGTCCGTAATGTACCTGGCTGAAAGCTGAGCGCATGCTTGCAAAGCAGAATCTGTAATCTTGACTCCGTGGTGCAGTTCGTATTTTTCCTTTACTCCTCTTAAAATCAGAATCGTCTCTTCAACAGAAGGTTCGGAAACGAAAATGGGTTGAAACCTTCTTTCTAAAGCTGGGTCCTTTTCGATATATTTTTGATAATCTTTCAAGGTAGTGGCGCCCACGCATCTTAACTCTCCCCTAGCTAAAGGAGGTTTCAATAAATTAGAGGCATCCAAAGCGCCTTCTGCTGCTCCTGCCCCAACTAAAGTATGAAGCTCATCGATAAAAAGTAAATATTTTCCTTCGTTTCTTTTGAGTTCTCGCAAAACTGCTTTTATTCTTTCTTCAAACTCGCCTCGGTATTTTGTCCCGGCTACCAAAGCTCCCAAATCTAAAGAGATTAATTCTTTATTTTTTAAAACATCCGGAACCTCGCCTTTAACAATCTTTTGGGCTAAACCTTCTACGATAGCAGTTTTTCCCACTCCTGCCTCGCCTATTAACACAGGATTGTTTTTTTTTCTTCTGCTTAAAACTTCAATCACCCTTTTGATTTCTCCTTCTCTCCCAATGACCGGATCTAGCTTTCCCTGCCTTGCGAGTTGAGTTAAGTTTATAGCATACTTTTGTAAAACTTGAAGCTTTGTTTCGGGATTGGGATCGGTAATTTTTTCTTCGCCTCTTATTTTTTTTAATTCTTCCCAAAAGAGTTGGTAAGTTAAAGGTCCGGTTTCTGGTAAGGCAACGGCACCCTTCCAAACGAAATTTACTTTTTGCAAAATTTCAGTGGCAGAATTTTCTATCGCCAAAATAGCCAAAAAGAAATGTTCTACAGAAATAAATTCGTCTCCCATTTTTCGCGCTTCTTCTCTTGCCCGATTCAAAACCTCGTTTAAATCGCGAGTAAGATACATCCCTGCCGGTCTTGGGGTAGCAACAAAAGAAAGACCGAGAATTTTTTCTCTTGTTCTATTTTTTAAATCTTCAAGATCAATGCCAAGATTTTGCAAAACCATTGTTACCGCGGTCTCTGTTTGAGAAAGCAAAGCCAATAGCAAATGCAAAACATCAATCTGGTTTTGCCCCCTTTCTTTGGCGAAATCTTGAGCCAAAAGCATTGCTTCTTGGGCTTTTTGGGTAAATTCTCCGTTCATAAAATTTTATTTTGCCTTATGGGTTGTATGTTTTTTACATTTCTTACAAAATTTTTTCAATTCTAAACCCTTTTTGGTTTTTCTCGATCCCCTTTTCCAATAGTTAATTTCTTTACAAATTGTGCATTCAAATTTTAAAATATTTTTTTTCTTTTTAGCCATGATTTTCAAGCCAGAGATGGGAATCGAACCCATGGCCTTTCCCTTACCAAGGGAACGTTCTACCACTGAACTACTCTGGCGCAAAAGCAATTAAAATTGGCTTTGCCAAATTTTACTTTAAACTCAAGAAAATTTTACAAAAATTTAAAAGAAAATCAAATTTTTGCTAAAATAAAACATGGAGTTTGAAATAGAACTTGGACAAGAAAAATTTAAAATTGAAATTACAGAAACAAAAGAGGGAGCGAAAATAAAAGTTAATGAGAAAGAATTCCTTTTTGGAGAAAAAGACGAAAGAAAATCTTATTCTTTTTCTCAGTTTTTTATTCCTCAAAAAGAGCTTTTTTACCAAGAAAAAATTGTATCTCCCATTCCCGGGGAAATATCTGAAATTTTTGTAAAAGAAAAAGAAGAGGTCAAAAAAGGACAAACCCTTTTGACAATTTTGGCAATGAAAACCGAAAACGAAATTTTAGCTCCAAAAGATGGGGTGGTCGAAAAAATTCTAGTAAAAAAGGGAGAGAAAATACAAAAAGCCCAAGAGTTGATAATAATAAAATGAAGGTTTTGGAATTCGATGTCTTGGAATCAACACAAGAAAAAGCCTTTGAATTGGCAAAAGAAAATTTTAATCTGCCGACGGTAATTTTGGCAAAAAAACAGAAAAGAGGAGTTGGAAGAAAAGGAGATTTTTGGTGGTCTCCTGAAGGGGGGCTTTGGTTTTCAATAATTTTGCCAAAGATTTTACCCGAAAAATTAGAAATTTTTACTAATTTGCTAAGCTTTTTAATCGCAAAAGTAATCTTTGAAGAAACAGGAGAAAAAATTTATATTAAATTTCCAAACGACCTTTATTTGAACGGAAAAAAAATCGGAGGAGTAATGCTTCAAAATAAAATCTGTAGTAAAAATCAAGTCTCTGTAGCTGGAATCGGAATTAATACTAACGTCAAAGATTTCCCAGAAAATTTAAAAGACAAAGCCACTTCAATTTTTTTGGAAACAAAAAAAGAAATTGATAATAAAAAATTTTTAGAAAAAATTCTAAAAGAAATAGAAAAAATTTTGTCATGGTTTCAAGAAAAGTAAAAATTTCTGTTATTATTCCTGCTTTCAACGAAGAAAAATTTTTAGGAAATTGTTTAAAAAGTTTGAAAGAACAAGATTTTGAAGACTTTGAGATTATCGTTGTTGATAATAACTCAAAAGATAAAACAAAAAAAGTTGCTAAAAATTTTAATGTAATTTTGGTTTCAGAAAAGAAACAAGGAGTAGCTTTTGCGAGAAACAAAGGAGCGAAATTAGCTCGAGGTGAAATTTTAGCTTTTACTGATGCTGACACTATTTTGCCAAAAGATTGGTTATCAAGAATTTTTGAAGAATTTGAAAAAGATAAAGATTTAATTGCTTTTGGAGGCTCTTGCGAATTTTATTCAGGGCCTCTTTGCGCAAAGCTAGCTTCCAAGTTTCTTTTAAAACCTTTTTTGATTTTAGATAAATTTTTCTCCCAAGGTTTCAATCTTATGGGATGCAACATGGCAATAAAAAAGAGTGCTTTTTTTGAAATCTCAGGATTCAACGAAAATCTAAAAATGAACGAAGACGTAGAGATTTCTTACAGATTACGAAAAATTGGAAAAGTGAAATTTGATTTTAATTTCAAAGTAAAAACTTCAGGAAGAAGGTTTTCTAAAGGCTTAATTTTGGGAATTTTAAATTATGCTCCAACTACACTTTGTAGATGGTTTTTTAAAAAATTCGACAAATTTCAACTTTTTTATCCCCAAAGAAGAGAGGGTGCTTTTTGGGGAAATTTTTTGCTCTTTTTATTTTTTGTTTTTTTCAACTTTTTTCTTTTTTCTCATCAAACAATTTTGGCTAAAAATTTATTAAAAAATGAAATTCAAAAAATAATCAGTTACGAAAAAAATGTTGAAAAAAAATTAAAGAACAATGTATCAAAAATTAAAAATTCGCCTCACCTTCGACGATGGACCAAATGAACACACTTTAAAAATTTTAAAAACTTTGAAAGAATTCAACGTCAAAGCAACTTTTTTTGTTGTAGGGGAAAATTGTCAAAAATTTCCAGAAATTTTAAAAGAAATTGCAAAAGAAGGACATTCGATCGGAAACCATTCTTTTTCGCATTCAATTAAATTTTTCTTTGATTTCAAAAAAGAGATCGAAAAAACAAACCAAATTATTAAAAAAATTACTAATATTGAAACTAAAATTTTTAGACCCCCTTTCGGTCTTTTGCCTTTTTGGATAAAAAAATATCTTTTGAAAAGAAATTATCAAATAGTGCTGTGGGATATTGATACGAAGGATTGGCAAGGGAAGGTTAATTTAGAAATTTTTCGAAAAATCAAACCAAGTTCAATTTTACTTTTTCACGATTGTTCTTTTACGAGTATAAATTTAAAAAGAATTTTAAATGAAATTGTGGGTAGGGTGGGATTCGAACCCACACACCAAAAAATTGGCAGTAGGTTCTAAACCTACCGCGTCTACCAAATTCCGCCACCTACCCAAAATCTAATTTACGAGCTTACTTTTATATTACCACAAAACAAGAGATTTTTTCATCTTTCAGTTTTGCCATCCTTTTGCCGGTTGCCTCTCTTTTGAGTTTTGGAATTTGAGAAATTTTCACATTAAAAATTTTTCCAGATTGAGTGCCCAAAATTAATTCTTCTTTTTTCTCCAAAAATTCTGCCCCTATTAAATCTCCGCTTTTTTCATTCAATTTTATTACTCGAACTCCCTTCCCCCCTCTTTTTTGTAATCTTATTGTTTTTGAATCTACTCGCTTTAAAAATCCTTTTTCTGTTATTAATAAAATTTCTCCCTTATCCTTAAAGGATAAAATTTTTAATACTTCATCGTTTTTTGTGAGCCTAATTCCTTTTACTCCTCCGGCCGCTTTTCCCATAACTGGAATTTCTTTACCGTAAAAAGCAATTACGTTTCCTTTCTTGGTAAAAATTAAAATTTTTTCATCGTCTTCCGTCCTCTTTACGTCGCTTAAAAACTCTCCCTTTTTCAAAGAAATGGCACAACTCCCTTTTCTTGCTTTCTCAAATTCTGAAAATTCGGTCTTTTTTACCCTTCCTTGAGTTGTAACAAAGGTTAAAAAATCTTCTTTTTTCCCTTGAGTGTCTTTTTGAGTCGCTACCTTAGAGATAATTTTTTCTTTCTCGTCAATCCCCAAGAGCACCCAAATTGATTTTCCTAATTTGTTTGAAGCCTTCAAATTGTCGGACTTTGGAATATCTATCACTTTTAATTGATAAACCCTTCCCTCTTGGGTAAACAAAAGAAGTCGTTCTCTCGTGTTAGTAAAAATTAAATCTTTCAAAAGGTCTCCTTCTCCAAGTTTAACCCGAGAAATTTTTTCTTCTGGCCTTAAAATTGTTCTTAAAATTTTTCCTTTTTCTGTAATTAAAACTAATGCCGGCTCTTCTTTGATTTCCTCTGTTAATTCTGGCAGTTTTTCTTGAAGAACTTCAGTCCTTCTTTTATCACCGTATTTTTCTTTTAACTCTAAAAATTCCTTTTTCATTACCTCCAGCAGTAATTTTTCGCTTTTTAAAATTTTCTCAAGCCTTTTCACCTCTTCTCTTTTATCTTTTAATTCTTTCAAAATCTTTTCTCGCTCTAACTTTGACAAAGAAGCCAATTTCATTTCTAAAATTGCTTCTGCTTGTCTTTGGGTTAAAGACAATTTCTTCATTAAGTTCTCCTTTGCCTTTTGCCTGTTTTCTGATTTTTTAATCAAAGCAACAACCAAATCTATCTTTTCTAAACATTTCTCAAAACCTTCTAAAATTTCAATCCTTTCTTTTGCTTTCTCCAAATCGTATCTTGTCCTTCTTAAAACCGTTTCTTTTCTAAATTCCAAAAATTTTTTCAAAATATCAACCAAGCTCAAAAGCCTAGGCAAAATTCCGTCTACCAAACAAACCAAATTTACGTAAAACACTTTTTGCAAATCAGAAAGTTTATAGAGTTTTTCTAGAATTTCTTGAGGGTCAAAATTCTTTGAAATTTCAATAACGACCCTCAGCCCCTCTCGGTCTGATTCGTCGCGAATGTTTTTTATGCCCTCAACTTTTCTTTCTAAAACAAGTTGAGCTATTTCTTCCAAAAGTTGGGACTTTTCAACCAAGTACGGAATTTCAGTAATGATAATTCTAAAATTTCCGCTTTTTGATTCTTCAATTTTTGCTTTTGCTCTGCAAACTATTGGACCTCTCCCCTGAGAATAAACCCTTTGAATTTGCTCTTTATCAAAAATTACGCCTCCAGTAGGAAAATCCGGGCCTTTAATGAATTGGCAAATCTCATCAATTTCAGCTTCTTTGTTATCCAAAAGATAAATTAGGGCATCGCAAATTTCAGAAAGATTATGCGGAGGAATGTTGGTTGCCATTCCCACCGCAATGCCCAAGGATCCGTTTAGCAACAATTGAGGAAGGGGCGCAGGTAAAACAGTGGGTTCTTTTTTGGTTCCGTCGTAATTCGGAATAAAATCGACGGTGTTCTTTTCGATGTCTTTGAACATTTCTTCGCCAATCTTCGATAGCTTGCATTCTGTATATCTTTGGCTAGCTGGCGGATCTCCGTCAATACTTCCCATGTTTCCTTGACCAGTTACTAGCGGATACCTCAAAGAAAAATCTTGAGCCATTCTTACCAAGGCTTCATAAATTGGAGCGTCACCATGAGGATGAAAAGAGGCCATCACAAATCCCACCACAGCAGAAGATTTTCTAAATTTCGCTCCGTGCCCTAATCCCATTTCTCCCATTCCGTACAAAATCCTTCTTTGAACGGGCTTTAAACCGTCTCTAACATCTGGCAAGGCCCGCGAAACGATAACGGACATGGCGTAATCCAAATAAGCAGACCTCATTTCTTCCTCAATCCTTTTTTCAATTATTTTCTCCCTGGGCTTCATATTTGAAAGATTTAAAAACGCTTAAAATGAAATTTTAAAAAAATTAGATACAAAAAAACTAAAAGGAGAAGCGAAATTGTTAAAGAAATTTTAAAAATTTTTTTTCTTTTTTCCAAAGGAAGGCTTCTAATCTTCTCTAAAAGTGCCATAAAAATAAAACGGCTTTTCTAAATAAAAGCCATTTATTAAATTTTAACGCATTTTTTTCAAAAATGCAATTTTTTTTCTTTATCTTTCTCTAGAAAATTTTAAAATTAAAAAGCAAGCAGCAATTTCTACCATCAAGTGCGACCCGCCATAACTTATGAAAGGAAGAGGAATTCCGGTCAAAGGCAAAAGGCCAATCATAGCCCCAATATTAATGATTGTTTGAAAAGAAAACCAAGTTAAAATTCCAAAAATAGTCAAACTTTTGAAAGTATCTTTCTGGTTGCTTCCTATCTGATAAATTCTTAAAAAGAAAATTAAAAATAAAATTAAAAGAAAAGAAATTCCCACAAAACCAAATTCCTCACCAAAAACTGCGAAAATGGAATCAGAAAAAGGATGGGGTAATAACCCAAGTTTTTCTTCTGAAAGACCAACCCCTTTCCCAAAGACCCCCCCAGAACCAATAGCAACTTGAGATTGAATTAAATGATAACTAATACCAAAGGGGTCTAATTGAGGATTTAAAAATGTTAAAATTCTTTTTACTCTATAAGGAGCAAGCTTTAAAAGCGGGAAAAAAGAAGCCAAGGCCAAAGCAAAAAGCAAAAAGGTCTGGCTCAAAGGAGTTTTGGCAAGAAAGAAAAGAAAAAGAGAAATCCCCAAAATCAAAGTCAAAGCAGAAAAATTTGGCTGAGCCAACAAAAACAACGAAATTACTCCCACAATGAGCAAAAAAGGAATAAAATAGGATATCTTTCCTTTAGTTTTCGATTCTAACCAACTGGCAAGATAAAGTATAAAAGTAAGTTTCAAAATCTCTACTGGCTGAAAAGAAAATCCAAAAATGTTTATCCAACGATAGGCCCTGTTAGCAGGGGCAGCAATGCCCGGGACAAAAGATAAACCCACAAAAAAAAGAGAGCCCAAAAAAAGGAAAAAACTTATTTTTTTTAAAATATGAGAAGGCAAAATAAAAATTAAAACTCCCAAAACCAACCCGCCCATCCCCCCAAGCAATAATTGATGCTTTAAATAATAAAATGGGTCCTTAAAATATTTTTGTCCAGCGTAAAAAGAAGCAGAAAGCAAAATCAAAAAACCAAAACACACCAAAAAGACAAACAAAAATAAAAATAAAAAGTCGATTTTTTTCTCCATGAAGGCTAAGATTTTTTATTTAAACAGTGGCAATTTTTTCGTCACTTAAATTATAACAAATGAGTGTAATTTAACATATTTTAACCTCAATTTTATAATCTTCCTCATTTAAAAAAATTTCAAACAAAAAATTCATCCTACATTTTTCACTAAATTCTATTTTGATCTTTGAAATTTCAAACTATGTTTTTAATCTCTATAAACAGCTTTTTAGCGTTTAATAAAAAACCCAAAAAAGAATTGATCTTTAGTTATTAAGATTAATTTTAGAAAATTTCAGTTGTTTTAATTTTTTGAAAAATATTAAATGCTTACTTTTTTTAAAATTTTCTCAAAAAAAACGTTTTTTTGTAAAGAAAGGAAAATTAAAGTAAAATAAAAAATGAGAGTTTTAATTTGTATCACACACGGAAATTTAGGAGGGGCGACGAATTCTGTTTTTTGGTTGGCAAAAGGATTGAAAGAAAAAGGAATCGATGTTAAGGTTGGGTTTGGCAAAGGAGAGTATTTGAAAAAAAACTTGGAAAAAGAAAAAATTGAATTTGTAAATTTTAAATGGTTAAAAAGAACGCACAATCCTTTATCGAATTTGTTTTTTGTTTTTGAAATGAAAAAATTTTTAGATAATGAAAAATTTGATGTTTGCCATTTCAATTCAACGAACGCTCTCTTTGGCGCCATCTCTGCCAAAATTTCAAAATCAAAACCAAAAACAGTTTTTACAATTCGCGGTCTCTCAATTTTGGACCCAAACTATAAAAAGGATCTTTGGTTAAAGCCCATTTATTGGTTAATTTTTAAATTTTTGCTTTCTTTTGTTGATATACCTGTTTTTGTCTCAAATAAAAATTTAGAAGACGCGAAAAAATTGAAACTGATAAAAAACGGAGTGGTAATTTACAATGGCATTCCAGAACCAGAATTTTTAGAAAGAGAAATGGCTAGAAAATTTTTTGAAGAAAAAATAAAAACAGATTTGAAAGGAAAATTTTTAATTGGCTCTATCGGCAGGTTAGATTATTCAAAAAATTATGAGTTTTTAATTGAAATTTTTCCTGAAATCTTAAAAATAAAACCGAATTCAATTTTAGTTATTATCGGCGAAGGTCAAGAAAGAAAAAAATTAGAAAAATTAATTTCAAAATTAAACTTAAAAGATAAAATCTTTTTAATTGGAGAAATAAAAGACTCTTCAAAATATTTGAAAGGATTTGACTTGTTTGTTTTACCATCAAGATACGAAGGACTCTCGTTAACATTAATCGAGGCTCTATTCGCCGAAATCCCAATTTTAGCTTCAGATGTTGGCGGAAACAAAGAAGTGGTAGGAAAAGAAAACGTCTTTTTCCATGAAAAAAAATCTTTTATAGAAAAATTAAAGAAAAATAATTTACCGAATAAAGAGCGGAGAGAAAATTTCAAAATAGAAAAAACAACAGAAAATTATTTGGGGTATTATAAAAAGCTTAACCTAACCAACGCTCAGCCCAAAGTTGAAAAATAAACAAAAGCCAAATTTTGTTAGATAAACCTTTCTCATTTCTTTTGTAAAACCTGTCTAAAATGTTATTTACGTGTTCAGAGTTTAGAATTTTATATTTGTTAATTTTTTCAACAGATAAATAAGACTTGACCATTTTATCAATTTTTTTTCTCAACCATTCTTCCTGGGGAATGGCAAATCCATGTTTGGGCCTTTGCCACAAATTTTTGGGAAGGTTTTTTTCTAATAATTTTCTCATAAGATATTTTCCTTTGTTTCTTCTGATTTTAAATTCGATTGGAAGCGGAGCGATAAAATCAATTATCTTTTGGTCCAAAAGCGGTTCCCGCGCCTCTAAAGCAACGTGCATGCTTGCCCTATCAACTTTAGTTAAAATATCTTCACTCAAGTAATATTTTGCGTCCAACAACATAATTTGAATTACCGGAGACAAATTTTCCATTTTTTGATTATCAAATCTAAAACAAATTTCGTCTTTTATTAAAAACTCTTCACTCAAAAGGTTGTAATAATCGTCTAAAAAATGAGAAGTGACTAATGAAAGTTTAATTTTAGTAGGAACGTTTTCTAAAAGTTTTAAAAATTTTTTTATTCTCTCTGCCGGTTCTCGTTTAGCTTCTAAAATAAATTTAAATAATGATTTAAATTTATTATTAAAAAACATCTTGTTTTCTAAAATAAATTTATAAACCCAATACCTGTCGTAGCCCCCAAAAAATTCGTCGCCCCCATCGCCACTCAATATTACCTTTACTTTTTCTCTGGCTATTTTAGAGATTAAATGAGTTGGTACAGCCGAACTATCTCCAAAGGGTTCATCATAAATTTCTGCCAAATATGGAATGATACTTAATGCTTCTTCGATTGAACAAAAAAATTCGTTATGTTCTGTGCCCAAATATTGAGCAATTTTTTTTGCCCATTTACTTTCATCATATTCATTTTCATAAAACCCTACAGTGAAAGTTTTAAGTTTTTGATTTAGGTTTTTTTGCAAAATAGTGGTTAAAGTTGTAGAATCAATCCCTCCACTCAAAAAAACACCAACAGAAACATCTGAAACTAAACGAAGTTTAAAAGAATCAATAAATATTTTTTCTAATTGGTCTATTAATTCAATTTCATTAAATTTTTTGTCTTTAATTTTAAAATATTTTTCGTAAATACTTTCTAAATCCCAATATTTACCCTTAACAATTTTTTGATTTTTATCAATAACCAAATAAGTTCCCGGCTCAAGCTTGTAAACGTTTTCCCAAATTGAATAGGGATAAAAAATGTATCCGTACCTAAAGAATAAAAATAAACCTTCTTTACTCAAATTTTTTTTAAATTTAGGATGGCACAAAAAAGCTCGGGGTTCAGAAGCAAACATAAACAAACCTTCTTTATGGTAATAGTACAATGGTTTTACACCCATTCTATCTCTAATTAAAATTAATTTCTCTCTCTTTTTGTCCCAGAAAACAATGGCAAACATTCCTCTTAATTTTGACAAACAATTCAACCCCCATCGTTTATAAGCATAAATTAGAACTTCAGTGTCCGAATTCGATTTAAATTTATAACCATTTATTTGAAGTTCTGCTTTTATTTCTTGAAAATTGTAAATTTCTCCATTAAAAACAACCACAATCTCGTTTTGGGCGTCTGCCATTGGTTGATGACCGAGAGGAGATAAATCTAAAATAGCCAACCTTCTGTTTGCCAGACCCAAACCTTTTTCTATTTCAACATAATTACCGGCATCGTCTGGCCCTCCATGTCGCAAAGAATCTCTCATTAAAGTTAAAACATTTTCCAAATTGTAATCGTTTTTAAAATTAAAGTCCCAAAATCCCGTTATCCTGCACATAATAAATTTTCCCACTCTTTTATTATATTCTCGATTTTAAATTCTTGAGCTCTTTTTTGAGATAGTGTTCGATAGTGAGATAATAAATTTTCATTAAACAGTATTTCTTTCAAAAGCCCAATCCAAACCAATTCCTCTTTGGTTAAAATATCTTTAGCCTCTTTTAATTTATCTTCAAAGGCAGGCATCAAAATTCCGTATTTAGCAAATTCTACTGTTTTTGTGGAAAAATTAAAATCAGTATCTGGTGCCAAAATCTCTCGGGGACCAGAATAACAATCAGAAGAAATAATTGGTAGTTTACAGGACATAGCTTCTAATATAACATTAGGAAATCCTTCAGCCAACGATGTGAAAACAAACAATCTTGATGCCGATAAAAACTTGAAAGGATTACTCTGGGAGCCAAGAAAATAAACATCGAAATCTTCAGAAACTTTGTTTTTGTTCCAAACATACGTTCTCAAGCCCAGGTCTTTTGAAAGTTCAACAAGATAATCTTTAAATTCGCCATCGCCAAGAATAACAAGTTTTAAGTTTTCGACCTCTTTTTTAATTTCTTTAAAAATTCTTATCAAAAACCATTGTCCTTTTTGCCTGCTCAACCTTCCAACATTAATTAAAACTGGATTTTTAAAGATAGGCGCATATTCGTTCAAAGATTCTTTTGATTTTTCTTGGCTTTCTTTTATTGAAATTGGATTGTATATAACCTTTATCTTTGCCTCATCAATACCCAGATTAACCAAACTTTGTTTAACTTTTTTGGATACTGAAATTATTAAATCGGCCCCAGGATAAATTTTTTTCAAAAAAAACAAAATAATTTTCTTTCTTCCTCTATAGTATTCTAAAGGATCAATTCGAACTGAAATTATTGCTTTATGCTTTTTGAAAATTTTAGAAACAACATTAACAAAATTAGCCCTTTCCAAAAAAGAAACAACAATGTCGTTCTCTTTAAGATGTTTAGATAATCTAAAAGAATAAATGGGGACATAAAAATATTTTAAAAAAGAATCTACCTGAGAAGAAGAGTTTGACAAAAAAAATAAATTTTTATTACTGTTAAAGTCTTCCCCTTTTTCTAAAAGAAAAATTTTTTCAGATTTTATGTAATTTGACAATTTCAAGAGAACGTTTTCTGCCCCCCCCCTTTTTAAAGAATTGATTAAAAAGTAGACCATTTTATTATGTTTAAAATTACTTGTTAACAAAACTAATTGTAAAAAGATACTTTCCTTGAGAAGTGGGTTCGATATTGTTAACCTTTTTCCATTCTATCAAGCAATCATTTCCCATAACTAGTTTAATTTTATTTTCAATGTCAATCATGTCTTGTTCGTTTTCCTTGTTGGCAACGAAATAAATGACTATCTTGTTAAAATCAATCTGAACAACTTGGAAGGCCTTAATCCACTCTTTAAAATAGAATAAATGAGTAAAGTATTCACCGTGAATCAAATCACCGTTTTTATTTTTAAAATGATCCGTTACCCTTCCGGTAATTTTCTCTAAAACAGGGGTTTTAATATCACAATCACATTTTTCGCCCAAAACCGCAGTATCGCCAATCTCATATCTAATTAACGGCATACTATAATTGTGAAGGTTCGTTACTATCACCTTTCCCATTTCTCCTGTCTTTACTCTATTCCCATTATCATCGATAACTTCGACAAAATTGTTAAAATTGAAAATATGCATTTTTCCTTTTGGGCATTCGCCGGCTATCGCTCCCACTTCTCTTGAGCCATAATAATCGTAAACCTTACATTTAAAAATTTCCTCAATCAAATCCCGCATAAACGGCCTTAAAGTTTCTGCGGAAGAATAAATAAATTTAGGATGATGAATTTTTAAATTATTTTCTTTAACAATTTTTGCTAATTGATACAAGGAACCAGCATAACCTTTTATATACTCTGGCTTTTCTTTGTTTATGATTTCAACATATTTTAAAAAATCTTTCTTGGTTATTTTAAAAGTGTTTAAAAAAATTTCTTTCCTTAAAAAGGCAGCAAGTTTTGAACTTAACGACTTTTTTTGTCGAAAAATATCTCTTTCAGACCCCCAAAGCAAAACCTTTTTAGCTTTAAATGGGTCTATCTTTATTATTTTTTTAAAGTAGAAAAATTCTGACGCCAACATCCAATTTTTATAGTTATCGTCTTGAATAAAAGTTTGAGGAATGCCCGTGGAGCCTCCAGAACTATTTTTGTACCACCTCCGCCTACTAATATCTTTTGAGAGAAAGAGTGAAAAATTATTTTTTATGATATTTTTGTTAATGACAGGAATTTTGTAAAAATTTTCTAAATCCAAACGGTTGTTTTTGACCAAAGCGATGCGATCAAAAATTTCTTTATAATAAGGTACATTTTTGTAGGAATGCAACAATAATTCGTGTAAATATTTCTCCTCAAGGAAACTAAAATCATTAGAAACTATTTCTTTATATTTTGGATACCAGTTTCTAAAAATCAATTCTAAAAACCAATATAAATAGTATTTCATATTACAATTTTGTCATAGCCTCCCTCCAAAATTTTGGAGGCTTAAATTTCAAATTCGGCAAATCTTCAATTTTAATAATTGCTTTTAAAAAAGACCTTTCTTTTTCTAAAAAAACAATCTCTGTATTGTTTAATCCTTTAGCAATAATTTCTGGATCAAAAAAGGGTGACTTTTCATTATAAAAAGCGTTATAAATAGTGGGTATTTTGTATGGGTCATATCCCATTAATTTACTGATGGCAAGGTCGTTAATGGCTGGGTTAAAAGAAAGTGTTACAATGCCAGTTTTTTTATCACTTGGAGAGAGCGGACCTTCTCCTTCTCCGGCAATAATGCCGTCGGTGATATTTAAAATTTTTTCCCTGTTTGATTTCCTAAAACCTCCCGTCGAAGGGTCGTATTGGAATAAAATTTTATTTAAATCTAAAATAGTTCTCCAAATAGTATCGTTTCCCATCCAATTACCTTCGTGTATCTGATCCTTGCACAAAAATTTAGAAACCTTTAATAAAGCTTTAAGTATAATCCGAAGAAAAATATTTTTGAACCAACTACTTTTTTCAAATCTCTCCCAATAATAATCGTAAATATTTTCATATATTCTTTTTAAATAACATTTTTTAAAATAAGCGTCTCCGCCTTCATTCTTGGAACCTTTTCGATGATGAGGCAAAAATTCTTTGTGCCCATTAATTCCTACGATATTTTTCAAGCTCGCAGTTAATCCTGCTTTTTTATGTGTTTTCATTTTAGACAAATTTATAAAAACATCGCATTCGAAAATATCTTTGGTTATTAAATATTCGTGTTTTTTTTCTTTGTGATGCGATAAAAGCAATTTAGGATTGTACATGGTGACTCTCAAAATATCATAATATTTGGGGTTTATCTCTGAAAAAAAACTCTCTTCTTTCAAATCTATCAAGTAAAAATTTTCTTCATTATCAATGTGTTCTTGACCATAAAAATCTATAAACTTATTAGCTATTATTTTTTTCTTAAGAATGGTTAAGCGCCAATCTTTTATTTCTATAGGAACGTTAATATTTTCTTTTTGGTAAAATTTTAACAGCTCTCCTAATTTTAATTTCTGTTTAAGATTTTCAAAATTGCATTCTTGAATTGGAGCGTCTGCTAAAATTATTTTTCCCCTTCCTTTTAAAGCAATTAAAACATAATCGATAATACACCTTAAAAAAGATGTATGGGTTACCAAGCTATCTATAGAAGAATTAGACCCATTAAAATCCCTTACCCAATTAGGCTTTATTAAAACAACGTTTCCAGGCGCCACAATTTCTCCCAAAGGGTTCCAATTTTCTTTACCAAAATTTAAAATATCCAAATCTAAAGATTTAAAGGACTCTCTAATTGCTTCGTAAACGTAATTACTATTTTCAGAAATATCAGAAAAAGAGTATTCGGGATACTTTTGATGTGGCGAATACGGAAATTGGGGATATTCTGGTATTGTTTTTACTATAACGGTTTTTGAAGACATTACAATTCTATTTTAAACTTTTCCGAAAACATTTGCCTTGAAAATAAAATGGAGTACTCTTTACGAATGGATAGACAATCAAACAAATTGGTAAAAGAAAAAATAATCTTAAATTTTTTAAAAATTTTATTGTATTTTTGCTCAGTTTATTTTTCTGATACACCTTTCTTTTTAATTCTTTTTTAAACCTTGAGGTAAACTTCCCTATTAAAGCAACCTCTAAAAACGTAGCTAAATGAATTAAATCCTTGTTTTCCCAAATATTAATTTTGAAATTTTCTCTGCCAAATAAATTTAGGAGAGCTTTTTTTGAAAATCTTAAAAAATGATGAGGTGGCAAATCTGTTTTTTCATATTTTCCCCTATATAAATTAATAAAACTCGAATCTCTATTGGGAACGCTTCCAGCAATATAACCTTCTTCAGATAAGAGCCTTTTTACTATTTTTATAAATTCGACTGGATTGTCTTGATGTTCTAAAACCTCAAAAAATGTAATCATATCAAATTTTAAATCTTTTTCTTTGGCAAACTCATAAAATTCTTTCAAGCTTAAAGGATAAACATTTTTTAACCCGGCTTTTTTTGCTATTTCTATGCTTTTTTTATCAAAATCAACGCCCCAAACATCAAATCCCAATTTTTCTGCTTCTTTTAAAAAAGCTCCGCTCCCACAACCAACATCTAATAATCTTCCCTTTAAAATAGGATTTTTTTTAAAAAATGGTAAATGCTGTTCTTGTAAATCCATTATCCCTTCGTGATAGAGCGAATAACAACTTTCTTTTTCTTGCTCGTATACTTTTAAATCAATTCTCAATGGCCACCAAAACTGTAAATCACAATTTTTACAATGATAAAGCTTGTATTCTTGATTGTCCAAATCTGATAAAAATTTCTCTAAATAATTACCTTCTTGAATTATTTCTCTGCAAACAGGACAGTTTATCTTCATTTATTTATTAAGGAAAAAAATTTATAAAATAGAAATTTAAAATAAATTTCTATAAAGCAACTTGGACAAGTTTTTATTAAATCATTTTTAAAATTTTTTAAAAATTGTTGATAAACTTGGTAAAGTCTTTGAAAGTTATGTTTTTTTATAGAAAGTCTATCTTCTAATTTATTATTGTATATTCTCAAAACTTTATTTGAAAAATAACCTGAACCGTATTTTTTTAAAAATTTGATCCATGCGATTATCTCTCCGCCCCTAATATTTTCTTCGAATTTAATTTCCAAAAAACAATCTTTTCTAACAATGGGCAAAGCTTCTCCCTTGATTTTACAACACAAAAAATCTTTATAATCGATATAACCCTCGTAATTTTTAATATTAATTGGAATATTACCATCTAAATCTTGACAATTAAAAATGAAAAAATAAACGTTGTTGAGTTTTTTTATATATTCATAAGCTATTTCTAAGGCATTATCTGTTAAAGAATCGTCTGAATCTAAAAAAATCAACCATTCTCCGTTTGCTTTTTCTGACGCAAAATTTCTGGCAATGTTAGGACCTTTATTTTCTTTGAAAGAAAAAAAATATATTCTTAAATCTTTTTTTATATAGTTTTCAACTATATCTTTTGTGTTATCAGTCGAACCATCATCTATAATAATCATTTCCCAATCTGAGAAAGTTTGCCCCAAAACACTTTGAATTGTTTTTTCGATGATATATCCACGATTGTAAGACGGAGTAATAATAGAAAAAACTGGCTTTTTCATATTTAAAAACTTATAATTTTTATTGCTATAATAAAATTATAACAAAAATTATGAAAAGAATATTTTTTTACATTAAATCAACTTTTCGAGAAAGACAATGGGATACGGTCGAAACAATAAAAAATGAATACGAAGTAATGGTGCCTAAAAATCAGCAAAAAACCTCATCTATTTTTATTTATCAAAACTTCCAAAGCTGGCGTTATAATCTAAAAACCCTTATTATTAACAAGATACCACTGATCAATTTTAAAATTTTACCGCCAGAACACAAAAAAGCAGAGATGGTCTATTTGTGGGGCGCTATACCGTTAAACTCGAAAAAGAGATTTATTATTGAATTTGACAATCCTTATGTTTGTACTTTTTATAATTATTCTGCGTTCTTGAAATATAAAAATATTCTCAAAAATTTCTACGATAAAGCTTATAAACTAACTTTTATGTCGCAAACTGCCAAAAACCATTTTCTTTTCGAATTTAATAATATTTACGAAAATAAAAGTTTTGTAAATTATCCTTTTCTAAAAAGAAATTATAAAAACCGCAAAAACGATAAAAAAGAAATAAGTTTTGTTTTTGCTGCTTTCAATTTTAAAGAAAAAGGAGGTTATGAACTTTTACAAGCCTTTCAAAAAATTAAGGAAAAAAGAATAAAGCTTTATATTTTCTCTTATGTGCCAAAAGAAACAAAAGAAAAAATTAAAGACGAAAGAATAATCATTCAAGATCCTATTCCAAGAAAAAAACTTTTAGAAATTCTTCCTCAAATGGATGTTTTTATTTTGCCAACTTTTCATGAATCTTTCGGAATGGTTTTGTTAGAAGCTTTGTCCTCTGGATGTGGTTTAATCGCAACTAATGTTTATGCCATTCCAGAAATTATCGAACCCGATAAAAATGGAATTTTGTTGAACCATCCTTTTTTGGTACCAGAAAAAATAAATGATTTTGAATTTGTAAATTGCGTAAAATATAGAGCCGATAATTTTTATAGAAATTTTATTTTAAAAGAGTTCTTTTTTTATTCGTTATATTTGCAATTAAAGGAGGCCATCGAAAAAGCAATTTATGAATATCAAAATTGGCAAAAAGAAAGTATTAACATTTATGAGAAAAAATTTTCAGAAGAGGTTTGGTTGGTTAATTTTAAAAAAATAATAGAGTAAAAATGACCAATCTAAAAGAAAAATTTTCAGAGCTAACACCATCCGTTGAAGTTTATTTTGTTATTAAAAAATATTTAGAAAAATTAATCCCAGGAAATTCAAAAATATTGGAATTGGGCGTTGGCAACGGAGAAATATCAAATTATTTAGCAGAAAAATACGAAATTTATTGTATCGATTATTCAAAAGAATGTTTAAATCAATTAAGCGATAAAATTAAAAATAAAAATCTTATCAATCTGGAAACAGAAAAAATTCCTTACCCAGATAATTTTTTCGACGCAGTTTTAGCTTTTGAAATATTAGAACATTTAAAAAATTTAGATTTTGCCATGAAAGAAATCAAAAGAATACTAAAAACAGGTGGCTATGTTTTTGCTTCAACGCCTAATATAAATTGGTTACCGTTTAGAATAAAATTTCTTTTTGGAATGTGCCCAGAAGATTTTCATAATGCTGACCATGTAAATTTTTGGAATTTGAAAAAATTTAAAAAAATTTTTTTAGACAATAATTTTGATATCATTAAACAAGGGACATCTTTTGGTTTACCGAATATTTTTTACCCTTTTGTTAAAAAATACAGAAAAGAATTTTTAGAAATTTATAACAAATACATTTTCGTCGCAAGCGACAAAAAATCTTCTTTGTTGGGATACAATCAATTTATTATCGCGCAAAAAAAATGAAAATATTAGGAATACAATTGGGTCATAATAGCACTGTGGCTTTATTGGAAGAAGGAGTTATCACCTGCGCTGTAAGTGAAGAAAAATTTGACAATATAAAAAATAGCTCTAATTTTCCTATTAATTCCATCGAGTGGATTTTAAAAGATAGAAAATTAAACACCAAAACAATAGATTATTTTGCCATTTCCGGAGAATTAATTTTTCCGCAACAACTTAGCATTCTGGAAGACAAAAATAAAGCATCTTCTCAAGATTTTAGCTTAAAAGATTATCTTAAATATCTTGTGGCAAAAAAATTTTCTCATTTATATTGGAAATACCTCACAATTAAAAACGACCTCAACAAAAAAGAAAACAACGAAAAATTAATAGAAAATTTATCTCAATTGCTAAAATTGGATAAAAAAGAATTAGAACAAAAAATTGTCTTTGTCCGTCATCATACTTGTCACGCCTATAGCTCCTTTTATACTTTTGGCATTTTCGATAAACCAGCCCTGATTTTAACTATAGACGGGAGCGGAGATTATTCTTGTAGCACAGTTAATGTTTACAATCCTCAAACGAAAAATATCGAAAGGATAGCTCAAACAAAATGGATTCACTCGCCAGGTTATGTTTACTCTAATGTCACTAAATATTTAGGTATGAAACCCTTAGAACATGAATATAAGGTAATGGGATTGGCTCCTTATGCAAAATTGGAATATGCGCAAGAGATAAAAGAAAAAATTTTCAAGCCTCTTTTATGGATCCATCCAGAAAAACCTCTTGAATTTTATGCCAAAATTCCTACTAACAGAATAGATTATTATTTGAAAGACAAACTATTCAAACAAAGATTCGATAACATTGCCGGCGGACTTCAGCTTTGGTTGGAGGAATTGGTTACTGAATGGGTAAAAAATGCCATAAAAACAACGGGCATAAGAAATATTTTTTTTGGAGGAGGCGTTTTTATGAACGTTAAGTTAAACAAAAAAATTATGGAAATGAAAGAAGTGGAAAGTTGTCATTTTATGCCTTCTTGCGGAGATGAATCAAACCCTTTTGGTGCTTGTTTTTATGTTTACAAAAAATTAACAGGTAACGACCCTCAACCATTAAAAGATTTGTACCTGGGACCGAGTTATGATTTAAAAGAAATAGAACTCTTTATGAAAAAAAATGGTGTTTTTGAAAAATACAGGGTAGAATTTCACGAAGATATAGAAAAAAAAGTTGCAGAATTGTTAGCAAATTTTCAAATAGTAGCCAGATTTAAAGGTAGGGCCGAGTGGGGAGCAAGAGCTTTGGGAAACAGGTCAATTCTTGCTAACCCTAGCGATCTGAAAAGTTTCTACGAAGTTAACGACGCCATCAAACAAAGAGATTTTTGGATGCCTTTTGCGCCCTCTATTTTAGATGAGGACGAACAAAATTATATTCTCAACCCCAAAAAAGTTAAAGCTCCTTATATGATTTTATCTTTTGATTCAACAGAATTAGCAAGAGAGCATCTTAAAGCGGCAATGCATCAAAGAGATAAAACCTTAAGACCACAAATAGTATGCAAGTGGCAAAATCCGAATTATTGGAAATTGATATCTCATTTTAAAAAATTAACAGGTATTGGAGGCGTTTTAAACACATCTTTGAATTTACACGGTTATCCTTTAGTGGCCACTCTTGAACAGGCTTTTTTTACCTTAGAGAACAGCGGTTTAAATCATTTGGCCTTGGAAAATTTCTTAATCTCGAAAAAATAAAATGTGCGGAATTTTTGTCATCGGTTCAAAAAAAGACCTAACAGAAAAAGAAATTCAACAATTTAGAAAAAATAGTCAATATTTAACTCATCGCGGTCCTGATGCTGAAGGATTTTATTTTTCGCCAAACAAAAAAATTTTTATGGCGCACAAAAGGTTGGCAATCATAGATTTAACTGAAAAAGCCAACCAACCAATGAAAAGGGGCGACTGCGTAATCGTTTTTAATGGTGAAATATACAATTTTCGAGAAATCAAAAAAATGCTTCAAGACAAGGGTTACAAATTTGAAACGAATTCTGACACAGAAGTGATACTAAACGCCTACCAAGAATTTGGAAACAATTGTCTCCGTCTTTTTAAAGGGATGTTTGCTTTTTGCATATATGACGAGAAGAAAAATACTCTTTTTTGCGCCAGAGACCGGATAGGCGAAAAGCCTTTAATTTATTATTCAGACGAGGATTACTTTATTGTTTCTTCTGAAATAAATCCAATTATAAAATTAGATTTTATTAAAAAGGAAATAAATAAAGAAGCCTTATTTTTATATTCTTTGGGAACATACAGACACGTTCCAGAACCATTTTCGATTTGGAAAAATATAAGAAAATTAAAACCCGGCTCTTATTTGGTCGTTGAAAATGGAAACGAAATTAAAGAAAATTTTTATTATCAACCCAGGCTAAGCGATGAGTTATTCGAATATCCAAAAGAGAAAGTTAAAAAAATTATTAAAGAAAAATTGACAGAGGCCGTTGAACTTACCACAGTTGCCGATGTTCCTGTTTCCATTTTATTGTCTGGAGGAGCGGATTCTTCTATCATCGCTTATATTCTCAAAGAAGTTTTACACAAAGAAGTAGTTGCTTTCACTTATGGCAAAGACCCAGAGGACGAAGAAATAAAAAGGGCTAAATTTGTTGCTGAAAAATTAAAAATCCCTCATAGAATTTTTTATTTTGATCGGATAGATGTAGAAAACAGAATGAAACAAATCTTAAAAATTTATGGGGAGCCATTGGCTTTATTGCAGTTTGCTTATTCTGATGTTCTTTATGAGGCCATCAGAAAAGAGGGGTTTAAAGTCGTAATTAACGGTAATGGCGGTGATGAACTTTTTTATGGATACATTTCGCAACCCAAAGTCCTTCTTTTTTCTTACCTGATTAAATTCTTAAACGGCCTAAAAGTTTTAAACAACGTTCAAGTTAAAACTTTAAAATATTTTCTTTCGAGCAAAAAGAGTAAAAATATTTTTGATTTCAAAATTGTTTCTTCTTTGTTTAAAGAATACGATAAAATGCTCGCTCCCTTTTCTAAAAAATTGTTTATTGACTTTTCAAATTTTTGGGCGCTAATCAGTGAAAATGCTCATAGCATTACTTTAGTCGGTGATGTTTCCGGAATGAAAAACTCAGTCGAAGTCAGAAGTCCATTTTTGAATCACGAAATCGTTGAATTGGCTTTTTCTTTAAATCCTAAATTAAAGATAAAAAATTTTTTAGATACAAAAGGCCAATACACCAAATGGATTTTAAAGGAAGCATTTCAAAAGACACCGATTGAAAAAATTTTCTCTTTGCCAAAAATGGGATTTGGGTTTAATGTGCCATTAGATTTTAGATTTAAAGAAATGAAGACATTCAGAAAATGGGCCTTAAAAATTTTTATGGAAGAGTTTGAAGTTAAATCTTTAAACGCTTTTTAATTGGAACCCGATTCGTTCAAAATCACTTTGCTTTTCAAAGTTTTTATTGTCTTTTTGATAGATTTTCTGGATCTTCAATATTTTGGTCTCTCATTAATTGATTGTTAATTTCTTCAGCCGCCTTATGTAATTTCAAATCAACCCCCAAACTATCAGCGAACTGAATAAGAGCTTTAATATCTTTTGGCAGGCATTTGCCCCCATAGCCACGATAACCTTTATGAAAAATCTGTAAATGACTGTCGGTGATAATAAATTTACTTTTGGCTGCGCACTCTTTTACAATATCATAATCGATTCCTAATTTTTGACATAAGTCATAAAATTGATTAGCGAAAATCACTTTTATAGCATTAAAAGTGTTGTTAAAATATTTTACCATCTCTGCCTCAGTGGCGCGAATAATTTTTTCAAATGGCGCCCGGGGTAGTACTTTCAAAATTTCGTTCGCTATTTCTTTACTTTCTTTTTTAAAAGTGTAACCGACGAGCTGTCGGTCTGGATTTTCCATATCGTAATCTGCGGTCGCTTCGCTTAAAAATTCAGGATTGAATAAAAAAGTATGTTGAGGATTTTCTTTTTGAAGTATCTCTGTCGTTCCGGGTAATACCGTCGATTTAATAACAATGATTTTTTCTCCCTTAATGCAAGAGACAGCTTCTCGTACAAAAGAAAGGTCAAAACCTGTTTTTTTATTAAACGGAGTGGGAACACAAATGAAAATAACATCTGCCTTGTTTATCTCATCCACACTTCCGAGAGATTTTCCTTTATCGAATAAGAAAAGTTTAAACCCTCTTTTTTCAAAATATCGCTTTAACGCTCCTCCTACCATGCCAACCCCGATAATTCCTATTTTAAAATTTGAAGTTTGATTTTCCATTTTTGTCTTATTTAAAATTTTTTGAATTTCTTTGAGCCTGAAACCATTCAATTGTTTTTTTAATTCCTTCATTAAAATCAATTTTTGGCGACCAATTCAGCAGTTTTTTAGCCAAAGTAATATCTGCCCTTGTATGCAAAACATCGCCTAGCCGTGGGGGCAAATATTTAACTTTCCCACCTATTAATTTTGCCAAATAATTTATTGAATAAGATTTCTCGTTCCCAATGTTTATTACCTCTCCCCCTTTAATTTTTTTACTCTTCATTGCAAGAATGTTCGCTTCCACGACATCGTCCACATAACAAAAACCTCTTGTTTGATTTCCGTCTCCGTAAATGGTCAGGGGTTTTCCTTGCGCTTTTTGCTTTAAAAACTTTCCGATAACTAAACTGTATTCAGAATCAAAATCTATTCTTGGTCCGTAGACATTAAAATAACGAAGGGAAACTATTGGAATTTTGTAAAGATCAGAAAAAAGTTTTGCAAATTTTTCGCAGACATATTTTTGAAGAGCATAAGGCGAAACGGGATTAGCAGGCATATTCTCTTTCAAGGGTAGTTTTTTTTGATTTCCGTAAACAGAAGAAGAGGAGGCAAAAATTATTCTTTCTGCTTTTGCCTCAAGACAAGCTTTAAAAACGTTCACCGTTCCCATAATGTTAACCTCAGAAGTCAACACGGGTTCCTTAACCGAGAAAGGAACTCTGGGAATAGCAGCCAAGTGAAAACAAACTCGTGGTTTTTCTTTTTTAAAAATTTCTCTTATTTTTGGAGAGCAAATATCGATTTTGTAAAATTTGGCTTTTTTGTTTATGTTTTCCTTTTTCCCAGTAAACAAATTATCGACCACAACAACCTTGTAGCCTTTTTCAATTAAGGCATCCACCAAATGAGAACCGATAAATCCTGCACCACCTGTAATAAGAATTTTTTGATCCATAAGATTTTATTGATTTGATTTTAAAATATTTAACAATTTTTTCAAATATTGTAAAACCTTTGGAAGTTATTCATAAATTTTATCAGCTCAAAAGCTTCTAATGAGAATTCAAAATTTGACATTTTAATTTATATATTCAATATTTTCTTTTACGACTTTTTTGAATTTTTCATCAACGTTGTTAAAATTGACAAAATCGATTTTTCGCAAAATTTGTAAATTTTCTAATTCGTCTGCATTGCCTTTCGCTCAAGAACCACAGAAAAAAAATTTATATTGATTCAAATCCAAATATTTATTTAAAATTTTAAAAATCGCGTTTTTCAATTTTTCCGCCGGAGGATAACGTTCTAATTTCATTAGTTAAATTTTATCAAAAAATTTTAAAATTTTCTTGATTTTTTAATGCAAATTTATTAAAATTAATCTCGAGGCCAAGGTAACCGAGCCCTCGCCTCTCCAGAACATATTCTGAAGGGGAGGAAGGTCCGGACACCTCCCAGTCAGAAAACATTCTGATTGGGAACGCTCCGGGTAACGCCCGGCCACCGTAAGGTGAGGGGTGCGAACAGAGACGGGTTTGACCGCAAGGCCAAACCATCCCGCCAGAACATGTTCTGGCGGGAGAGTCCAGCGATAAGGCAAAATTTCCGATGTTATTTTGTCGGAAAAACCGACAAAACGACTCTTTTTGCCGAAAGCTGGAGTGAAACGGCTAAATCCCTGCGGGGTGCAACCCCACCAGAATATGTTCTGGTGGGGGCTTGAGCCAAGGGGAAACTCTTGGCCCAGACAGATGAGGGCTTTGAAACAGAATCCGGCCTATGAGTTACCTTGGCTTTTTTATTTTGATAAATTTTGTAAAATTAAAATTGATGGGAAAATTAAAAAGGAGAAGAGAAGAAAAAAATTTTGGATTAGTTTTTGTCGGGTTGTTAGTTTTGATTTTTCTCGCCTTTGCAAATTTGAAAGCTTTTTTTCAAAATAAAAAATTGAGAAAGGAAGTTGACGAATCTTTAAAAAAATTGGAAATGTTGAGAACCCAAAAAGAAAAATTGGAAAAAGAATTAGAAAGAGGAAAAAAAGAAAGTTTTTGGGAAGAGAAAGCAAGAGAGCAAGGTTATCAAAAAGAAGGTGAAGAGCCAATGATAATTAAAATTAAATAAGCGGGCGTGGTGTAGTGGCAACATATCTCCTTCCCAAGGAGAAGTGGCGGGTTCAAATCCCGTCGTCCGCTCAAAAAATTTGTCCCTGTAGTTCAACGGATAGAACGCGTCCCTCCTAAGGATGAGATGGAGGTTCGATTCCTCCCAGGGACACAGAGAAAAAGCTGGGTCGCCGAGCGAAAGTTAAAAGAGGAAGGGGTGACAGCGAGTCGATTTTGTTTACAAAATGACGAGCGCCATGGAGGGGGAACCTAGGTTCCCCCTATGGGTCGCGAGCCGAAGTCCAGCCGTAAATTTTACGGCTGGACGCTGGCACGAAAGTGCCAGGAGAGGCGAGCGACAATGGGCCTGTAGTTTAATGGTAGATCACCGCTGTGGCATGGCGGAGGTGGGGGTTCAATTCCCCCCAGGTCCACCAATTTTTGTTCTCAAAAGAGAAAAAAACATTCCTACAAAACAAAAAATACTAAAAACACTAAAAATTATTTTCGTCGCTTGCAAGAAAATTGGATAGTATTGTGGAATAATTTGGATTTTTCCCAGGTAATTTGCAAGAATTAACATTGAAATTCCCATGCTAAACATTTGACCTACTAATCGCATCGTAGCTAATGTAGCTGATGCTACTCCATAAAATTCTTTTTCTACTGAACTCATAATTGCGTTTGTATTCGGAGAGGCAAAGAAAGCAAGCCCAAATCCCAAAACAATCAAGCTTGTTATTATGAATTCTAAGGAAGTATTTTCTTTTAAAAAAGTAAAAATTAAAAGACTGATAAAACTCAAAAACATTCCAAAAGAAGCAATTTTGTAGGGTTTTATTTTATCTGAAAGCCACCCTGCTATTGGTGAAAAAACACTCATTATTATTGGCTGAGAAATTAAGATTAAGCCTGTTTTTTGAGCGTCAAAACCTTTTATGTATTGAAGATAGAGGCTCAAAAGAAAACCTACTCCAAAAGTAGCGCTATAGTTTAAAAGAGCTGCTAAATTTGAAAAAGTAAATGTGATGTTATCTCTAAAAAGTTTTATGTTTACAACAGGGTTTTCTATTTTATTTTCCCATTTAATAAAAAATAAAAAACCAATACCGCCCAACAAAATTAATAATTTCCCCAAATTTTTAGGAAACAAAGAAAAACCGTAAACGATTAAAAACAAAGAGAGGCTATACAAAAAAGAACCCACAAAATCAAATTTTTCTTTTTTAGTCTCAGCCCACTCCCCTTTAAGCTTAAAGAACACGAGAACAATTAATATTGATCCCAAAAATACGTTAAAAAAGAAAATGCTTTGCCATCCAAAAATTTGCGTTAAAAATCCTCCCAAAAAAGGACCCAGAGAGAGACCCAAATAAACTGCTGCAGAATTGTACCCTAAAGCTTTTCCTCTCTCTCCTGGTAAAAACACAGAACTCAAAAGAGCAATACTCGTCCCAAAAATCATTGCTCCACCAATTCCCTGTAATGAACGAGAAAAAATGAGAAAGGTTCCAGATTTTGAAATAGAACAAAGAAAAGAAAAAATAGTGTAAATTAAAGTTCCCAAAAAAAATATTTTCTTTCTTCCAAAAATATCTGCTAATTTTCCCAGAGGAACAAGAAATACTGCTGCGCTCAATAAAAAGGCGCTACTAACCCAACTCAATAAAATCGCATCCAGTCCCAATTCTTTTCCTATTGAGGGAAGAGCAACGTTAATCGAAGAGCTCATAAAAGGAGTCAAGAAAGAAGCAGCAATGGCAACAAAAAGAACAATTTTTTTGACTTCGTTTTTTTTCATAGATTTTTAATTAATACAAAAATTTAAAAGAAAGATTTTTAAAAAGCAAAATGAGAATTTTGATATAATTTAGTATAATGAAAAAAGGAAACGAAAAGATATTTAAACTTTTAAAAGAAATTGGAGAGTTGTTAGAGATTGAAGGAGTGAAATATAAGCCACAAGCTTACCTTAAAGCAGGAGAATCGATAAAAAATTTGAAAGAAGATGTAAAAAAAATTTATGAAAAAAAAGGAATTAAAGGATTGATAGAAATTCCAGGAATAGGAAAGAGTATCGCCAAAAAAATCGAAGAATTTTTAAAAACAAAGAAAATAAAATACCTAGAAGAATTGAAAGAAAAAAACAGAATCAGAATCATTGTCAGTCATTTTTTTGAAACAAAAGGAATTGATTTGAAAACGTTAAAGCTTGCTGCAAAGAAAAAGAAAATAATCTATTCAAGATACACCAAGCCAGCAAAACAACTTTTAGAATTAGCGGGGTCGATTGAAAAAGCAAAAAAAGCAATAGAGAAAGTAGCGGAGTGGGCAAAATCAAGAAATTTAGATTATAGCATTGAAACTGTTTTTAAAAAATGGTTAGAATTAGATAAGCTTCAGCCAAAAGAAGTGGTTAAAAAACCTTACTATAAAGGAATGCCAATGGTCTGGTCTGAAACTCATAAAAAATGGTACGTAATTTCGCCGCAAGGAGAGTGGTTAGAATTCGCGGGGAAAGAAGATGAAATTGAGTGGAAAATTGAAAAATAAAAAACCATGTTGAGTTATTTTGATTTAAGAAAAGGAGTAAGGTTTATTTTTGAGGGACAACCCTTTGAAGTTTTAGAATTTGAACAAGTGTCAAAAGCTCAAGATGTAGTAACAGCAAGAGTAAAAATAAAAAATTTAATTACAGGGCAAATCCTAGAAAAATCTTTCCACCAGTCCCAAACCTTTGAAGAAGCGGATATCGAAGAAGTAGATTTAAAATTTATTTTCTCAAAAAGAGGAAAATATCATTTTGCCGAGGTTGCCAACCCTCAAAAACGATCAGAAATAAACGAAGAAAAAATAGGAAACGGAGCAAAATTTTTAAGACCCGGATTAATTTGCAAGGGCCTAAAATTTAAGGGAGAAATTATTAATATCTCTTTGCCGATAAAGGCGAGATTAAAAGTGATTTCTACCCAGCCCCCAATGAAAACAGGCAGGGAAAAACCCGGAACAAAACCGGCAACCCTGGAAACAGGAGCGATAGTAAAAGTTCCCATTTTTATTGAAGAGGGCGATATCATTGAGGTCAATACTGAAACGGGCGAATATTGCCAAAGAATAGAAGAAGAATAAAAAAATGGTAGAAAAATTTTTAATTGAAGGCGGAACAAAACTTGAGGGAAAAGTAGAAATTTTTGGCGGAAAAAATTCTGCAGGAGCTGTGTTGGCTGGAGTTTTGCTTTCAAAAGAACCCTCTATAATTTCGAACTTACCTTTGTGCCTGGATGTTTTAAATCAAATTAAAATTTTAGAAGAAATGGGCGCTAAGATCGAATGGCTTGGTAAAAGAACAGTCAAAATCGACCCAAAAGATATTAATCCTGAAAAATTACCCTTTGAAACTTTCGAAAAAATGAGGGTTTCTGTTTTGTTAATTCCGCCGTTATTAGTAAGATTTAAAAAAATTAAAGTTCCAAGGCCTGGAGGAGACAAAATTGGCTTAAGACCGATCACTACTCATTTAAAGATGTTCCAGCAATTTGGAATTGCTTTTAAAGAAAAGGGCGTTTTTTATTTTTTTCAATTAAAAGAAAACAATCTCGTTGGCAAGAGAATCGTCTTGGACGAATTTTCTGTGACCGCAACAGAAAACGCAATGATGACGGCAGTTTTGGCTAAAGGAAAAAGTAAAATTGAAACCGCCGCCGGAGAACCTCAAGTTCAAGATTTGGGAAATTTGCTCATAAAAATGGGAGCTAAAATTAAAGGGTTGGGCACTCATACTATTGAAATTGAAGGAGTAAAAAAACTTTCTGGAACGGAATTTGAAATTTCGCCTGATTGGGCGGAGGCAGGAACTTTTTTGATTGCTTTTGCGATCACAAAAGGAAAAGGAGAAATTTTAAATATAAAAGAGGAGCATTTAATTTTCTTTTTAAAAAAAATGCAAGACATTGGAGTAAATTTTAAAGTAGAAAAAAATAAAATTTCTGTTTTTCCTTCAAAAAAATTTAACCCAACTAAAATTCAGATATTACCCTATCCAGGTTTTCCCACAGATTTGCAACCCCAAACTTCAGTTTTACTTTTGATGGCAAAAGGAAAATCTTTAATTCACGACCCCCTTTACGAAGGAAGGTTTACCCATTTGCAAGAATTGAGAAAAATGGGGGCTGACATTGAAATCGTCGACCCTCACCGAGCCCTGATTTTTGGAGGAAAAAAACTTTTAGGCACAAAAGTTCAAGCTCCAGACATTAGAGCGGGAGTTTCTTTGGTTTTGGCAGGACTAATGGCGAAAGGAAAAACTATTGTAGAAAACGTATATCAAATTGACAGAGGTTATGAAGAATTCGAAGAAAAGCTAAAAAAACTTGGAGCCAAAATAAAAAGAATTTCTTAAATTTTCTGAATTTCTCTCAATAAATTTAAAAATTCTGGGTGCCATTTCTCTCCACAAAATTTTTCGCTCAAAATCTCTTGCAATCTTTGATAGTAAGAAAAATCTAATTGACAATATTTTGAAAAATTTTCATCTAAAAACCTCAATTGTTTGTCTATTTTTTTGAACCTTTTGCAGTGAAAATAAAAATCTTTCATAGAAAAAAGTTGGTCCTTAAACTCTGCATAAACTGGAATCTGAACAAACATTTCTATCCATTTTTTCTGAAGATTAAAAAATCTGCTAATTAAAAACCAATCCAAAAATAAAGAGACTAATCTTAAAAATTTCTCTTTTAAATTTCCTTTTTTGATGGCTTCCAAATTAAAATGGCGAGTTCCCTTAATCCATTTTTTCTTTTCGTCTTCAATCTCTTGCAAAAGATCTTTTACCGCTTCTTTCATTCTTACGGAAATAGGAATTTCTTTATTTTTTATTATCTCTTGACGACGCTTTATCATTTCTCTTTTTTCTATGTGAGGCAATTCAATGTAAAAAATTCTTTCTTTTCCGTTTCTTTCTACCCACATTTTCCCTCCCAAATTTTCAACCGTCTTTTTAATTTCAAAAAAATTTTTTTCCTCTTTCTCCGTTTTCATAATAAGTTATCTTATCGGCAATTCAATGTAAAAAGTGGTTCCTTTACTTTTCCCTTCTGATTCAACCCAAATTTTTCCTCCGTGAAGCTCAACAAAAGATTTTGAAATAAAAAGACCTAACCCTGTACCCTCT
>Ga0207433_10001779_pt1 | contig 45513 bp, 36 predicted proteins | sample YelNatPaOPGAMG01_FD_187559 | JGI IMG/M metagenome (GOLD analysis project Ga0207433, IMG submission 187559) | Hot spring thermophilic microbial communities from Obsidian Pool, Yellowstone National Park, USA - OP-RAMG-01 (SPAdes) (version 3) | ecosystem: Environmental > Aquatic > Thermal springs...
AGGGGAAGTCACCTTCCGAAGGATGTTGATACGCTGGTTTTCTGGAGATTTCTCATAGAATCTGCTACGAAGAGCGGTCGTTATAATGTTCTTACGAAGGATAATGTATGGACGACATTGAGGGATAAGGGGAAAAATCCGGATGAGGTTTTGAATAAGTGTTCAGAGGCTATATGCCTTGTTGACCAGGGAAGGATTCTTCAGGCAGACTACATAATTGGTTCAGAACTTGAATTTTATGGCGGAACATACATATTCACAATAACACTATATGATGTTTCAACATCAAAGGTTATAAGGACAAAGACGGGTGAGACAAAGGCTGGAAGCTATGAAGCCCTCAAATCCCTCATCCAGTCAACCTGTGAGGAATTGCTTGGCATGAGATGAAATTTTTAAGAGTCATTTTGATTCTTCTTATCTCAATTACAGGAAGCAAATTTGTGAATTTCAACCTGAAGGACTTCAGGGAAAGGGTTTACAAACTTGATGACTTCTGCGGAGGGAATGCGAGGTTTAGAGCAAATGCAATAATTGTGAGCTTCTTTACACTTGATTGTAAGGAGTGTATGACGAGGGAAATTCCTGCCCTTAAGAGAATATATAATGAATTGAAAAACAAGGGTGTTTTTGTTTTTCTCATTGGATTTGGAGAGGACAGGTGGAAGGTTGGGGACCATTTTTCACAGAACCCGGTTGATTTTCCTGTCCTCATTGACCCCCAGAAGAAAGTAGGTTCTGAATGGGGTATTTATGGTGTTCCAAACACATTCATAATAGATAAGAACTGCAGAATAAGGTTTCACCTTATAGGCTCAAGAACTGACTATGAAGATTTTATAAAAAATAAGGTTCTTGAGATAACAGGGAAGTAAAAAATCTGTTTCATCATAGGCTGAAGAATAGGCATAAGGCTGAGGGCGGAAGGTTTAAGGAGAAAAAAAGGTTGGGGAGGATTTTCATCTCCCCCTTGTGTCCCCCCTCTTCTCAAGAGGGGTAAGATTAAGTGAGCAAAGGGAAGGTTGGGAAGAAATTATCTGACTTTCTTCCTTTGTTGGGGGATTTTCCCCCTAAAATTTTCCGTAAATTTTTATTATTCCAAAAATCTCCCCCCACCCCTCTTTACAAAAGAGGGGAGAATTCTTTATTACTTTTCCTCCCCTTTTTAATGGGAGGGTGATGGAGGGGTTGCAGGGAAGGGTTTTTCATCTCCCCCCTGTGTCACCATCCCCGTGGTAACAATGTCCGTGTATGTCTACACTTGAGCCTTGAAGTTTAAGAAAATTGAAATATAATTTCTATTATGCAGGAGGTTTCTAAACTTTTGATAACATTCGGGGTTTTATTCCTTTTGATAGGAGGGATTCTAACCGTGCTTTCAAAATTCCCCGTTTTTGGTCACCTTCCAGGGGATATAATAATAAAAAGAAATTCGTTTACATTCTACTTTCCCCTCGCCTCTTCAATAATAATAAGCCTCATTCTGACACTCATCTTAAACTTAATTTTCAGGAAATAAATGGAAAACATCGTTTATGAAATTATAAAGGGTATTGCGCTTATTCTCTCTGCAGTGCTTATAGCAATTCTCGTTTTCAAAAAGAAACAGTTAGAAGAAGAAACCTTTGACAGGCTGATAAAGTTTTACAAAAGGAAAAAGGATTTTTTGAGAGCAGGGCTTCTTTATGAAAAAAAGGGGGAAATAAAAAATGCAATATCCATGTATGAAAATGCAGGAGCCTATGGACTGATGCTTAAATTAAGTGAAAAGCACGGATTGAAGGAAGAAGAGGCAAAAGCGCGTTCTTATCTCGGAGAGAATGAAACAGCAGGTCAGATTTATGAGGATTTGAAAAATTTTAAAAACGCTTTTGAAGAGTATATAAAGGCTGGCAGGATGAGAAAAGCAATGGAATGTGCCAAAAAAACGGGAATTGACTTTTTCCCTCTTGAAAGTATTGAAGAAAACGGTGGCTATGAAAAAGTCTTTTACTACGAACTCAAAAAAGGAAACAGGAAAAAGGCTCTTGATGTTGGGAAAATTCTCTTTAAAGAAAAGTTGAGCGCCCTTCCCGATGAATTGAGAACCTCAAATCCCTTCCTCAAAAGGATTGCAGAAGAAATGGGAAAGATTTGCGAAAAAGAGAGTTTATTTGCAGAAGCCGGAAGGTTTTATCTCTATGCGGGTCTTCTCTCAAAGTCAGCATCTGCTTACGAACTAGCCGGGGACAAAAAAAGAGCTGGCGAGCTATTTTTTCAATCTCGTGATTTTCAAAATTCTAAAAGGATATTTGAGGAGATAGGCGATAGGGAAATGCTCAAAAGGATTGAACTTGAAATATCTGTTGAAGAAAAAAAATTTCACGATGCAGGTAGAATAGCTGAGGAACTGGGTGATTTCAAAAGGGCTGCAGAGTTTTATGAAATAGCAGGCAATTACATAAAGACGGGCGAGATGCTCCTTAAGGTTGGAGACGCGATAAGAGCTGCAGGCATGTTTGAAAGGGCTGGAAACCTCGTGATGGCAGCAGAAGCATTTGAGAAAGGAGGAGATTTTAAAAAAGCCGCTGAAGTTTATAAAAAATTAGGCAATAAGAAAAAGGAGATAGAATGCTACATTTCTGGAGAAGACTTCTTCAAAGCAGGAAAGGCATCTTTTGAAACCGGAGACTTAGAAAATGCGATGAAATTTCTTCAGAAAGTTCCACCAAATTCAGATGACTATACAAAAGCATCCGAACTCCTGGGAATAATATTTGCCGAAAGAGGACTTTATACGCAGTCTATAGAAAGGTTGAAGGTATCTTTGAAGAACCTTCCATGTGATCCTTCAACAATAAGAGCATATTACGCCCTTGGAATCTCATATCAAGCCACAGGAAACATTAAATCTGCGCTTTCCACTTTTGAAAAAATACTGGCTGTGGATATAAACTACCGAGATGTCCCACAAAGGGTTTATGAATTGAAACAACTACTCACTCCATCTTCAAGGAGGGAATTTGAGTCCCTTGCTGAAACAAAAGACTTAAGAAGAAAAGAAAAGCCAGTTGAAAAATACGAAATAATGGAAGAGATAGGAAGAGGAGGTATGGGAATAGTTTATAAGGCAAGAGATAAAATTCTTGACAGAATTGTCGCCCTGAAGGTTCTTCCACAGGAACTGGCGTCAAATAAAGAGGCTGTTGAAAGTTTCATAAAAGAAGCAAAGGCTTGTGCATCCCTTATTCACCCAAATATCGTAACCGTTTACGAGGCTGGATTCTTCAGGGGTTCCCTTTTCATATCAATGGAGTATATTGATGGACCGAGTATAAAAGAAATGCTTGATAAAGGAGAAAGATTAAATTACAAATATGTTGTGTTTGTAGCTGGTCAGGTGTGCAAAGGACTGGATTTTGCCCACTCAAAAAGGATAATACACAGGGATATAAAACCAGGAAACATAATGCTTACAAGCAAAAAGGTCGTAAAGATAGTGGATTTTGGTCTGGCAAGGGTAATTGAGGAAATTAGAAGGGGATATACGGTGACCTCCGGAACTCCATATTATATGTCACCGGAGCAAACCCTCGGAGAAGAAGTTGACCAGAGAACAGATATATATTCTCTTGGGGTTACAATGTATGAGATGCTAACAGGAGAACCACCTTTCAGTGGCGGTGATATAGGTTATCATCATGTTCATACCCCTCCTCCACCGATAAGGGAATTTGTGCCTGATGTGCCCCCCAGACTGGAAGCAATAGTATTAAAATGTCTTGAGAAAAAACCCGAAAAAAGGTTTCAATCAGCCAAAGAATTATTTTTCGCTTTGAGGGAGGTTTATAAAGGATGAAAGGAAAAATAAATAAGAGCGTGTTAAAAACAATTCCTTACGAAATGGATGAAAAAGTTGAGGTCTCCTACATAACCGATGAGTTCACATGCCTCTGCCCCTGGACAGGACTCCCTGATTTCGGGAGGCTCACAATAACATACATTCCCTCAGATAAACTCATTGAACTAAAATCCCTCAAGTTTTACCTCCTCTCTTTCAGAAATGCAGGTATAATAAATGAACATGCAGCTGCAAGAATTCTGAAAGACCTTTCATCTTTAATAAATCCGGAGAGAATGGAGGTAAAGATAGAGTTTAAACCCCGTGGCGGTATAATGACCGTTGTTTCCGCAAAATTTCCGGAGGAGAAAAAATGAAAGTAAAAAGTATAGAGGGATTAATAGTTGACCCTGAACTTGAGACCATATCTCCAGGAAGAATTCTTTTTACCGATAAAATTGAGGAGATAAAGAATCTGGAAAAGGCACCTCCTGTTTATATCCTTCCCGGATTTGTTGATGCACACATACATATTGAGAGTTCAATGCTCATCCCTTCAAGGTTTGCAAAGCTTGTTGTTCCAAGAGGAACGGTTGCGGTTGTTTCAGACCCCCATGAGATAGCAAATGTCCTTGGCATAGAAGGGATAAAATTTATGATAAAAGACGCAAAAAGTGTGCCGATGAAGTTCTACTGGACAGCCCCTTCATGTGTTCCCGCTACGGAATTTGAGACAGCGGGTGCAAAAATCGGAGAGAAAGAGATTGAAAAACTACTTTCTATGAAAGAAATTGTCGCTCTCGGCGAGATGATGAATTTTCCTGGAGTGATAAACGGGGACGAAAAGGTTATGAAAAAAATTGAAATAGCAAAAAAATTTGGCAAACCAGTTGACGGACATGCTCCAGGGCTTATGGGTGAAGATGTTAAAAAATATTTTGGCGCGGGAATAAGCACAGACCACGAGTGTGTAAATTTGAAAGAAGCAATTGAAAAGGCAGAATTTGGCGTAAAAGTTATGGTGAGGGAAGGCTCAAGTGCAAAAAATCTTGAATCCCTGTGGAGGGTCTCTGAAAGGTTTGAGGTATTTCTCGTTTCGGATGATATACATCCCGATGACCTTCTCAAGGGGCACCTTGACCTTCTGTTAAATAAAGCAATATCCGCTGGCATGAACTTCTTTAAGGCATTGAGGGCTGTCACATCAAATCCTTCAAAACACTATTCCCTTCCCACAGGAAGGTTGAAGGAAGGAATGAGTGCGGACTTCCTCCTTTCAAAAAGCATAGAAAAAATAGAGGCTGAAGAGGTTTACATAGATGGAAAAATTGTGGCGAGAAAAGGGAAAGCCCTTTTTAAAACCCTGCCTGTAAAACCGGTAAACAAATTCAAAGTTAAGAAATTCAAAAAGGAAGATTTTGTGCTGAAGGATGGTGGAGAGGAAGTTTCGGTAAGGGTAATATCTGCAAAAGACGGAAGTTTAATCACTGAAGAGGTTATTGAAAAACTGAAGGTAAAAGACGGAATAATAAAGGCAGACCAGGATAAAGATGTTCTCAAAATTTCTGTTCTTGATAGGTATGGGATGGGAAGAATTGCCAATGGCTTTATAAAGGGTTTCGGACTTAAAGATGGAGCTATAGGAAGTTCTGTAGCCCATGACAGCCATAACATAGTGGTTGTGGGAGTGGACGAGAATTCAATCTATTCTGCTGCCAGGGAAATTGCAAAAATGAAAGGAGGGCTTGTTGCGGTAAAGGGGAAAAAAGTGGTCAAAATACCACTGAAGATTGCAGGCTTGATGTCCGATGAGGACGGGAAAAAGCTTTCAAAGATGGTTGATAGATTAAATTCCTTCGTGAAGGAGGAGCTGGGATGCACCCTCAAAAATCCATTTGGCACACTGAGCTTCATGGCTCTCCTTGTTATTCCCGAAATAAAAATGAGCGACATGGGACTTTTTGATGGGAAAAATTTTAGATTTACTGAGGTTATTTATGAAAAGGGAAGAGATTAAGAGGGTTATAAAGAGGTTCAGTGAGAAGGGGAGGACAACCACATTTTATACAGACGATGGAAAACCATACACCTATGTGATTTTACCACTTGAAGCAAGGGCTGAACCAATTTTTATAAAAGCATGTGTCGAGGGAATTGAAAAACTTATGAAAGAGGAGATTAAAAAATCAAACACAGTCCTCGCCATAGAATCAAAGGGGTTCATAATAACCCCGATTATAGCAATGAGGAACGGGCTGAGATGGGTTGCAGTTCGTAAGAGGAATTACAACATTCCAGACCAGTTTGTCTTTCATCAAAAAAAGGCTTTTAAGGGCGGGACCGAGCTTTTCTGCGTCGGTCTGAAAAGAAATGACAGGGTTATCCTCATAGATGATATTTTCTCCTCAGGAGGGACTGTTATAAATACAGTGGAAGTGCTTATGAACTGCGGGATAAAAATCAACGGGATATGTGCGATATATACAAGGGGAAACGGGCTTGAGGAAATAAAGAAAAAATTCGGACTTCCGACCGGCGCCCTTGCAAGAATTGAACTCATAGAAGGAAAACCAAAAATTACTGAATTCTTCATAAAAGAGTAAAACTTTTGAGTGATAGATTGGAGATAAGTTTTAAGAAAATCACAATTGTTGGACTTTTAGGCTTTTCATCAGGGCTTCCTCTCGCCCTTACAGGAGGAACCCTTCAGGGATGGATGGCAGAATCTGGAATTGACATAAAAACCATAGGGCTTTTTTCAGCAGTTGCCCTCCCTTACTCCTTGAAGGTTCTATGGTCTCCTGCTATGGACAGGTTCACCCTTCCATTCCTCGGAAGGAGAAGGGGATGGATATTTCTCACCCAGATACTTCTTTTCATCTTTATATCATCCGTGGCAATTCTCTCTCCCATTAAAACTCCTCTCTTTCTTGGAATTGTTGCCCTCTGCATCTCTTTCTCATCAGCCTCACAGGACATAGTTGTGGATGCATACAGAACAGATATTCTGACCGAGAAAGAGAGAGGACCTGGCGTAGGAATATTCCTTACAGGATACAGAATTGCCATGCTCACATCAGGGGCTGGCGCCATGGTTATGGCTGACAGAATTGGCTGGGAAAGGACATACCTCATAATGGCTTTTCTCATGCTCCTTTCTGTCCTGTGGACCCTGCTCGCGGAGGAACCGGAAGGGAAAATTCAACCTCCTAAAACCCTTCGGGATGCCATTATACTTCCTCTTAAGGATTTCTTTTCAAGAAAAAGTCCTATTTTGTTCCTTCTGTTCATAATCCTCTACAAACTTGGAGATGCATACGGAGCTTCTCTAATGACTGCGTTTCTCATAAAAGGAGTAGGTTTCAGTGCAGGTGAAGTGGGAGCAATAAACAAAGGAATCGGGCTTATCTCGCTGATAATTGGAGCAATGATGGGTGGGGGTCTGGTATCAAAACTTGGACTCTTCAGGTCACTCTTTTTCTTTGGAATACTTCAGGCTGTATCAAACCTCTCCTTCACTCTGCTTGCCATATACGGAAAGTCATACATCCTTTTTGCCATCTCTGTGATTTTTGAGAATCTATCCGGTGGAATGGGCTCATCCGCATTTGTTTCCTTTCTCATGGGAATGTGCAACAAAAACTACAGTGCGACACAGTATGCCCTTTTTTCTTCAATAGCGTCCCTTGGAAGAACCATGATTTCACCTACCTCTGGATTTCTTGCTGAGAAGGTCGGATGGGTTGCTTTCTTTCCAATCACTGCCCTTTTCGCCCTTCCTGGAATTTTTCTCCTGTTCCCACTGAAAAAAGAGATAGAAAAATTAAGTTGAACTTTTCCCATTTGAATTGTTATCAAAATTCGCGTCCACTCATGGAAGGCATTTAGTCTTTGCTAAATAAGCATTACAAATTATTGAAAATCTAATTTAATGTAATATAATAATTTTAATGCCTTTTGTTGAAAGCAAACTTAAAAACCTTGTGGGGATGAGCGGAAACCTTTACGCCCTTCTAAAATCAGTAAACCTGTCAAATGTTTATTTTATGGGAGCCGGGGCTGAACAGGCGAGGGCTTATATAATTTTTATAGAAAGGGGAAGAAAACTTTCACCATTTGTTTATTTCTATTTAATAAGCAATGAAGGTAGGATGTTCAGCTACTCTTCTGAAAGCATAGAGATAAAGAATTTTGAGGCAGTTAAGGAGGAAGCCCTTCAAATGGTTGAATCAATGGGATTCATAATGGAAGAGATTGACCTCCTTTCCCTCTCTCCTCAGGAGATGAAGAATATACTCAAAACATTACCCTTTTATTACGAAAACCTTGAAGATTTCAAAAAGTTCATGGATGAAATGGAAAAAGGGTATAAGGTTGATGTGGGAGAGGTGGAAATAATAGAGGAAGGAGGGGAAGAGGAAAAAGAAATAGAGGTAGAGGTGGAGGAAAAAGAGGTTTCAGTAGAGAAAGAAGTTTCGGTAGAGAGTGAGGAGGACAGGGATACAATAAGACTTATTATAAACAAGTATGGACTTGGAAGGCTTCCAAAGGTAGAAAAGAAATCAAAAACAAGCGGGAGTTTAAAATATGTATTCGGTAAACTTCTTGCAAGTAGTTAAAAAAGTAGTTCCTCTCCTTTTTTTGTTCCTCTTCTGTGCACCTGTAGAGAATAAAGACAAAGGAAAGCTCTACGATGCATATTACAACACAGGACTTTCCTTTTTGCAGGTTGGCGATTACTCTTCTGCCATTGAAAATTTTATGAAGGCTGAAAACATAAGGAAGGATGACCCCAAACTTTACAATGCCATGGGTCTTGCTTACATGGGAAAGGGACTTCTAAAGGAAGCGGAAGCCTATTTTGAAAAGGCTTTGAAGTTAAATCCCGATTATTCAGAGGCAAGGAACAACCTCGGAGTAGTTTTGTATCAGATGAGAAGGTATGATGAGGCAATCAGGGAGTTTGAAAGGGTCTTAAGCGATGTACTCTATAAAACCCCTCAGCAGGCATATCTGAATCTCGGACTTGTCTATTTTGCAAAGGGTGAGATGAGGAGGGCTGTATTTTATTTCAAAAAGGCTATATCCATTGACCCTAATTTTGCCCTCGCGTATGCAAATTTGGGGTTTACATACTTTGAGTTAAAGTCTTACGATGAGGCTGAAGATAGTTTAAAACAGGCGAGTGAACTTTTGAAAAAAATGCCGGGTTCAGAACTCAATCTTGCTGAGGTGAATCTATATCTTGGAAGGATAAACTTGATCAAAAGAAATTATAAGCGAGCAGTAGAGTTTTTTGAGGAGGTGATAAGGCTCGCTCCGGGAACAAACATGGAGAGGGAAGCGAAGGAAAAGATAAAACAGATAAAAGGGGGAAGATGATGAGAGAGGTAGCAATAATAGGGACAGGGACAACGAAGTTTGGTGAACTTTTTGATAAGGATTATAAAGATTTGCTATGGGAATGTTTCAATACAGCCATTAAAGATGCGGGTATTGATAAAAAGGAACTTCAGGCAGGATGGCTCGGCACATACATGCCATACGCATGGGGCTATGAGGGAAATGCTGGTAGCACAGTAGCTGAGACACTCGGACTTTATCCAATTCCAGTAACGAGGGTTGCAAATTATTGCTCAACAGGTATGGAAGCAATAAGGAATGCATACTTTGCCATAAAAAGTGGTGAGTTTGATACCGTTTTTGCTGTAGGGGTTGAGAAGATGAGGGATGTTCCTTCAAGGGGAAGCCTTGTAGCACAGCACATAGAGAAGGGGCATCCTCTTTTCTGTAAGGGAAGAACTGCTCCGGGAATGTTCGCACTTCTTGCTACGAGGTATCTTCACGAACACAACCTCACAAGAAAAATTCTCTCAAAGGTTGCAGTTAAGAATCACGGATACGGGGCCCTGAATCCAAAGGCTCACTTTCAGAGGGCAATTACGGAGGAAGATGCTGAAAATGCTCCCCCTGTTGCTGAGCCATTAAGGCTCTACGATTGCACCCCAACAACCGATGGCGGTGCCTCCTGCATAATAACCACAGAGGAGAAGGCAAAGGCACTGGGAAAGGATTACATTTTGATAAAAGGGATAGGGTTTGCTACCTATGGAGGTTATTTCACGCTCCAGTTTGACCCCACCTTTGATTTTCTCGGTTTTAAGGCAACGCAGTATGCAGCAAAAAGAGCATACGAGATGGCTGGGATAAAAAAGCCTTCCGAGGAGATAGATGTTGTGGAATGCCATGACTGTTTCACAATCACCGAAATAATAAACTACGAAGACCTGTTTTTGTGTGAAAGGGGTGAAGGATGGAAACTTATTGAGGACGGAAAGACTTATCTGGATGGAGAAATTCCAGTGAACATAAGTGGCGGTCTTAAGTCCTTTGGACATCCGATAGGTGCATCGGGGGTAAGAATGGTGAATGAGATATGCGACCAGTTGAGGGAAAGATGTGGTAAGAGACAGGTGAAAAATGCGAGGGTTGGACTTGCTCACACACTGGGTGGTCCTGGAATAGTTTCCTGCGTAATAGTCCTTTCAAGACCGGATTGAAGATTCAAACCTTAATAAAAGAACTCTTAAAGGAATTGGGTGAAGACCCTGAAAGGGAGGGATTAAAGGAAACCCCCGAAAGGGTTGAGAAATCCCTGAAGTATCTAACAAAGGGCTACAAAGAAGACCCTAAGGAGATACTTGGAAAGACCTTTGAGGTAAAAGGCTACGATGAGATGATTGTGGTAAAAGAGATTGATTTTTTCAGCCTCTGTGAGCATCACCTCCTTCCATTTTTTGGAAAGGTTCACATCGGTTATATACCAAAGGATAAGGTTGTAGGGATAAGCAAAATTGCGAGGCTCGTTGAGGTCTTCTCAAGGAGGCTTCAGATTCAGGAAAGGATGACAACAGAGATAGCCCAGACCCTTATGGAACATATAAATCCATTAGGGGTTGGGGTTGTCTGCGAGGCAGTCCATCTCTGCATGATGATGAGGGGGGTTGAGAAGCAGAATTCTGTAATTCAAACAAGTGCCATGCTGGGAGTTTTCAGGAAAAGGGCAGAAACCAGGCAGGAGTTCTTAACCCTGATAGGCAGGAATAAACCTCTCAAATGAAATGCCCGTTCTGTGGAGAGATTGAAACAAAGGTCATTGATTCAAGGCTTTCAAAGGAGGGAGATTTAATAAGGAGGAGAAGGGAGTGTCTAAAATGCTCAAAGAGGTTCACTACATTTGAAAGGTTTGAACTATCAATGCCCCTGGTTATAAAAAAGGATGGAAGGAGGGAGGCATTTTCAAGGGAGAAAATTTTCAGGGGGATTCAGAAAGCCTGCGAGAAAAGACCTGTGTCAACTGATGATATAGATGCAATTGTCCGAAAGATTGAAACAGCCCTTGCCCAGAGGGGAGAAAAGGAGGTTCCTTCATCAGTTATAGGGGAAATGGTGATAAAGGAACTTTATAACCTTGATAAGGTAGCGTATGTGAGATTTGCTTCCGTTTATAAGGAATTTAAGGATGTTGAACAGTTTATGGATGAATTGAAGAAGCTTCTCAGAAAAAAGCGGAAATAATGGGGCTTGAGATAAGGGAGGTCATTGACGACCAGGAGAGGGAGGAATGTTTTAAAATAAGAAGAAAAATCTTCGTAGAAAGTATGGGATTGTTTTTTCAAAGCGACATTGACGAGTATGACTTCAACAGAAAAACGATTCACATAATTGCAAAGTTTGAGGGGAGAGCAGTTGGGACGGTTCGTATAATAGACGAGGGAAATGGAATTTTCAGGGGAAGCAGGCTCTCAGTTCTTTCTTCCGCACCACCCCTTACAGGATTTAAACTCGTCCGTTATGCAGTAAAAAAGGTTGAGGAAGTTGGAGGCAGAGTATTCAGAGCCTTTGTCCTTCCAGAACTTGATGGGTTTTTCAGAAGGTGCGGATGGGTTCCAGCAGGAGAAACAATGTATGCGGGCAGAAGGCATATAATAATGATTGCAAAGATGAAATGATTTTCAGAAATAAACTTATAAAAGGGGAAAGGTGGTTGCTTTATTAAGGCATCAGGCTTTAGGCTGAATGGATTATTTTAACCCGTAACTTTCCACAGTTTTAAGTAACAGGTTTTACTTTTTAGGAAAAAATCATTTTTTGATGGGCAAATCCGCTTTTTCCGTTAAGAATTGGTGCGATGTGCTGTCATATAGAATATTACCACTTTGTGATTGTGGGCTCCCCATTTTTATTTTTTATCTTTTTTGGCGAAAGGGATATGTTGATAAATGGGAATTATTTTATCAAGTATAATCAAAGAAGGATAACGATTTCATTTTTCTTTCATTAAATCCTTGAAACTCCTTATTCCCATTGACCTCAAGGCACTTTCTATAACAAAAAAGCAGCCTCTTTATTCAGTTTTACACCTTCTAACTCAAATTTCCACCCGCCTGGTAACAATGTCCGTGTGAGTCTGTAGCAGAAACTTGACAAGGGATAAATTTTAGGTTAAATGTAATTAACACAAAATAGATTTTAGGTTAAATAAATATGGCAGATATTAAAGAGGTAATCCTCCATTCAAATCCCTGGTGGAAGGAAAAGTTTGAACCTCATTTCAAACCAAGGGAGGTTTATGCTCAGATAAAAAGTTTCTTGAAACTCCCACAGATAATAGCATTCACCGGTTTAAGAAGGGTAGGTAAAACAACTATAATGTATAAAATTATTGAGGACTCTATAAAAGGAGGATTTGACCCAAAGAATATCGTTTACTTTTCATTTGATGAATTCAGGGACATAAGAATAAAGGAGGTGCTGGACAGATATGAAGAATTATTAGAAAAAAATCTAAGAGAAGGGAAATACATATTTCTTTTTGATGAAATCCAGAAGGTTAATAACTGGGAGGAGCAAATTAAACGAATTTACGATTTATTCAAAGATAAAGTTAAAATAATAATCTCGGGTTCCGAGTCGTTATTTATAAAGAAGAAATCAAAAGAAACACTTGCAGGGAGGATGTTTGAGTTTAAAGTTGAGCGTCTATCATTTAAAGAATTCCTCGGTTTTAAAGATATTTCTTATAAGCCCGTTTCTATTTATGAAAAGGAATTAAAAAAAGCATTCTCTGAGTTTGTTTTAACTCTGGGTTTTCCAGAACTCGTCGGGGTAAAGGAAAAAGAAGTAATAAAAAAATATGTAAAGGAAAGTATTGTTGATAGAGTTGTCTATAAAGACATCCCATTCCTTTTTAAAATCAAAGATATTTCGGTATTGGAATCCTTATTGAATATTTTTTGTGAGGAGTCGGGCAATCTATTGGAAATTACAGAGTTGTCAAAAGAGCTAAAAATTTCAAGACAGACGCTTGCGAATTATTTGAATTATCTTGAAAGTTCCTTTTTATTAAAAAAGCTGTATAACTTTGCCAGAAGCAGGAGAAAAGTTGAAAGAAAGTTAAAAAAGTATTACCCGGGCATAATTTCCGTTGACCTCCTGTTTAGAGATGATAATCTGTCAAAATCACGCGTATTTGAATGGGTAATTGTTGACCAGTTGAAAGCAGAATTTTTCTGGCGAGACCCATACAAAAACGAAGTTGATATAATTATTCCAGAGAAAGAACCAATACCCATTGAGATAAAATATGGTAAGATATCTTTTGATGGAATACTTGCCTTTATGAAAAAATTTAAAGTAAAAAGGGGATATATTGTTTCTGATGATAAGGAAGGTATGCACAAAATAGATGGTAAAATCATTGAAATCGTTCCCGCCTTTAAGTTCTTGCTCGGTGAAAAACCCAAATTAGGTGGATAGAAAAAGAAGACCCAGGAATTTCATCCATACTATTCACAGGTTTTATCTCCAGAGGCTCAACAATTTTTTCTTTCAGAAAGCAGTGAAAAAATGTGCTATTTTGGTGATTTTTTGGAGGGATTTTTGATTTGTTGATTAGGAGATTCAGGGAGGCACTTTATTTGAGTGATTGTAAGGCAAAAAGGAAGGGTTTTTCAGAAAGCACAAAATGCGCAGGCTTGACATTTGATTTTTTCTTTGATATAATAATGTTATAATGAAGGAAGGGATGGTGAATAGTTCTCTCTCTCTCTGCTTTAATATCAAGAAGGGGTTAAAAATTGGGAGTATAATTTTGATACAAAATAAAAAGGAGGTGCGGTATGAAGGAGATATGGTTTAAGGTAAAAAGAATTGGTAGCAAAAGAATAGTTGGGATAGGTGTGATAAGCCTGGCTATAAGGCTCATTGTTGGTGGCGTAATATCTGCTGCAATAATAGTCAACTGGACGCCATCCACAGGGAGGCTTGTTTCAAACTTGGATGGGGTAGAGGTTCCATCAAGGATTATAAGGAGCTCTGATGGCAATTTTATCATCTTTTACTATAATGTTCCTGTGCCTTTATCAATAGATGATAGTAATGATTTTGACCTTTATGCTGCGAAGATGGATATAAATGGGAATTATATATGGGGAGGACCCGAAGCGGAGAAACTTATTTCAAATGAACCAAGGCTTCCCTCATTGCAAAGCATATTCTCTAAAGACCTTTTCTATCCGAGGGCAGTAAGTGATAATGAAGGGGGTGCTATTGTTGCGTGGGTAAGTAGAAGCACTGGGCATATTGTTGCAAGGAGGATAAATGGAGCAAATGGAGGGGAGGTATGGACAGCAGATATAGAAGGAGCAAATGAACCCTTGCACAATGTGTTAATAGATTTGGTAAAGGGGCTTACACCAGGAGGTGAACCTGCAACATGGGTTGTATGGGAGGTCAGAGAATACGGATGCTGTGGATACAAAGGGGTAAGGCTACTTGCAAAAAGGGTAAGAGACGCTGATGGGGGATTGGTAGATACACTTCCTATTGTTATCCGTGATAATATAGTTCCAGATGGTATTAAAGATACATGGGTGAGTGAGATAGTAGCTACGGGAGACGGTGAGGGAGGTCTTATATGTGCATGGACGAACTATGAGAAGTATGAAACATCAACCACCGCATTGAGTTTAAGCTCGTCGGCGGAAAGTTCTTCATCATTTCCATTTGAAAGCATACAGGAGATTTTAAAAGCGAACCCTCATGATTTAATAAAACAATTTTTTGATAATGGAAATAATATAACGGGGAATATAATGACAAGCAATCCCGGAATAACAAGGTATTCAATATATGGGCAGAGGATTAATGTCGATGGTAGTGCTATATGGCCTGAATCTATAGCTGGTTATGGTATGGAGATTGTGAGCGATCGGGGGAATGAGAGATTTGACTTAAGAGCGGTTTCAGGTCCAAATGATGACGGCATATTTCTCCTGTGGGCTGAAGCGAATGTCCAGCCAAATCTTTTTATCCAATCTGTTGATAATAATGGAAACCTGAGATATGTCTCCGACCCATCCTGGAAGCTTTATGGGAAACCATTTATTGTGAATGAAATAGGAGGGGGCAGATTACCAAGCCTTGTTAAGGTAGACCCTACAAATGTAATTGTTGCTTGGAGTGACATGAGGCATTTTGTTTATCCTGATTCTCTGACGATTTATGTATATGCCCAGAAGATAGACATGACTACTGGAGACCCACAATGGCCAACTCCCTCCCAGCCACATACAATTCCTATAGAAGTAGGTTCTGGGGTGCATGGTCATCCTTCTATTACACAGGATGGAGCGGGTGGTGCATATATAATGTGGCACGATATATATCCAGAAGGCGCAACTACCGTAGGGGATTTGATTGAAACAGCAGATGTATCTATAGGGCATATAAGGGGTAATGGCATATTAGACATTCCGAATTTTACCTTCAGTATCACAGGCGGACAGGGCTTGGGCGATATAATATATGATGGTGCAGGTGGAGCAATTGTTACATGGACAGATACAAGCGCAATCTCTTTAAAAGAAGAAAATCCAGACCTTAATAGAATTGACTTATATGCACAAAGGGTTTCCCTTTTCATCCCTGCTCCATTGCCACCGCCACGAATTGTTAGTATTGTCCCAAATCAAATTGACAACGATGCGAGATACACGATTACTATTACAGGGAGAAACTTTTTCTCAGGCGCAAGTGTGATTTTTACACATAAAGAGACAGGATATATTATCCCATGTTATGATGTGAATGTATCTGAAGATGGAACAGCCATCACCTGCACGATCGCTGTATTTCGTGTGGATACAGGAGAATATAACCTTACTGTGACCAACCCGGATGGAGGAAGCGCCACAAGGCAGGGAGCATTAACCGTGCATCCATCATCCTCAATCCCTTATATACAAAAGAATGTAAGATATAATGAGAGAGCACAAACCCTTACATATTACATTTATTTTGGAAATGATGGTGGAACACCCGAATATAATATAAAAGTTAGAGAAACAATACCGCCTGGAACAAATCTGGTCTCTTACAATCCTCCACCAAATATGGAGTGTGAAGTTGATACCGAACTTATTTGTTATGGAAGGGATGGATTTGTTTTAGAGCCCTATTCCGAATACCTATTGACTGTAACCATTGATATCTCTCCTTTAATACCTCCTGTCACGATAGATAATATAGCTAGGTTATACATTCCTCGGACAAACGAGGAGATGCCTGCCCTAGCAAGCTTTACAATCTATCCACCTATGCACGTCATCTGTGGCTGGAGCTGTAGCCTCTATTCTGCCTTAATGTCATTGGACCCCAATGAGAAGCAGATATCACCGATGGAATTTGTTACAGTTGATACAACCTTAACGATGAGAATCTATTTTGAGAATATAGGGACAGGACCCGCAAAGGATATATTCATTACAGATACCCTTGACCCATTCCTTGATGAATACACATTAAGGGACATATCAGATGGAGGGGTTTATGACCCGAGCACGAGGACTATAAGATGGGCTCTTTTGAATAGAAACCTCCAGCCCCATGAATCGGATTTTGTAAGTTTCAGGATTATGCCGAGGAAGGATACACCGAGAGGGACATGGATATCAAATAAGGCAACCATTGTATTTGATATAAACCCTCCTCTTGATACTCCGTTGGTGAAAGTTTACATTGGTCCTCCACCCGATTGGGATGTCCTCTATATACTGAATATGGTAAGGGATATGTTGATAAGAGCAAAGAGGTCTGTAGAGGAAAATGACCCTCAAAATCCATTCTATGGGCTGAAGAATAGGGGAAGTGTTATAGGAAAGCTCAATTCGGCAATTATAAGCGTGACAAATGCAATTGATAGCTATAAAGCAGGGCAGATGAACCTTACAGAAAACCATATTGATACCTGTGTAAATGAATTAAATGCATTGAAAAACTTCGTATCATCTCAGGAGGGTAAGACAATCTCATCGGATGTTGCAAGAGAGGTATATTACTACATTGATAACATCTTTATTTTTCTTCTTGAAACTGCAAAGTCATTAATGGAGTGAGAAAAAATGAAGATGTTTGGAAAGGGAAGGATTGGATTATTCATTTCTTTTTTCCTATTTTTTATTGATAAATTGTATGCTCAGCCATATCCAAAGGATTATCCATGTATTCACAGGCTTGATGCATACACAGTGTACGCCCATTCTCTCGCAATCCACCCAATCAATCCAGATATACTTTTTTTAGGGGCTGATAGTGCTCTCTATAAATCAACGGATGGTGGATTGACATGGTATGAGAGCAATACTTATGGAAGCAATGGTATGCCAAGGTTTAGTCGTATATGGGCTGTTGCAATAGACCCTGTTAATCCAGATGTTGTGTATGCGGGGACTGCTTTCAAGGGGCTCTATAAGTCAATGGATGGTGGTTTGACATGGTCAAAGGTATTTCCTGGAGAGGAGTCAAAGAGCAGAATAACATCCATTGCCATAAATCCATTAAATCCACAGATTGTGTATATTGCTGTTAAAAATGGTTCCCAGTATCAGGGAGTTTATAAATCTACGGATGGAGGGGCGACATGGCAGGCAAAGAATAATGGATTATATGAGCTGAGTGTAGGTCCTATAGTTATGGACCCTAATAATCCTGATGTCTTATATCTCGGTGGAACAACCTCTTATCCCCTTTATAAATCAACAGATGGTGGAGAGACATGGGTTCTTTTAAACCCGGACCCGGGTTACACTCGCGCTATACTGAGTATTGCAGTGAATCCATCCAATTCAAACATTGTTTATGCAGCATCAATTCATGATGTTTACAAATCTACGGATGGAGGTGCGAGCTGGTTTCCACTAAATATAACAAGCAGTGAGTATGCTTTTTGGGGTTGCAAAGCATACCCTCTTTATATTACCATTGACGAAAACAACCCCGATGTCCTGTATGTTGGGACAGACAGGTGCTGGATTATAAAATCAACGGACGGTGGGAATACATGGGAGAAGCTGCCCCCTGCTATATCAGATTATGAGATAGTTGAGTTTGTAGATGTTGATAATTCAGGGAATATCTATGCATTTTCAGATGGACACCTTTATAAATCAACAGATGGTGGGAATACATGGAGGATTATAGATAAGGGGATAAGGGTAATGGGGGTTGGTTTCACTAATTCACTTAAGGTAGCACCATCCAATCAAGATATTATATATGCAGCTGGTGGTGCTGACCAGGGAATGTGGAAATCCATTGATGGTGGAAGGACATGGGAGGTAGTGAAGACCTTGGATTTTCCACCAAGCATTCTTTCTATTGCAATTAGCCCTCTTGACCCTAATGTGGTGTTCGCAGGAATAGATGAGATGCCACCACGGACACTTTACAAGTCAACAGATGGCGGGAATACATGGGTTTATAAAGAAAGATTGGGTGGCTCAGATGGTTTTACGCCATGGGCTATAAAATTTGCACCATCAAACCCATCCATTATGTTTTCCGGCGCTGATGGGACATTATATAAATCCGTTGACTACGGGGAAAGCTGGACTATGGTTTTTAATGCTGATGCTTCGGACCTTGCGGACATAGAGATAAACCCATCCAATCCTGATATAGTATATTTCACATTTGCCCATACTGAAACTCCTCCTGATGGTCTTGATATTGGAACATGGAAGAGTGTTGATGGGGGTAACACATTTTTTAAAATCATAAATGGGCTTCCTTTAGCCCCGGATGGGCTACCATGCACAGTGGATGACCTTTTGATTGACCCATCAAATCCAGATGTCATCTATGCAGCGATTTCACAGGTTGGTTATATGGCACGGGGACCTGATTGCTGGGGTGTATTCAAGTCAACGAATGGTGGGGCAAGCTGGTCAAGGCTACCTGGTCTTAATTATCAGCGATATCATGAGATTTCTTCCCTTGCCATAGACCCTGATAATACGAATATAATTTATGCTGCGAGCCGGAATGATGATATCGTTTTTGTTTCGTATGATGGAGGTTCTACATGGGATATAATTCCGCTTGGAAGCGAATATATTTATAGTCATATAGGAGCGCTTCAGCTTACGAATACATCACCGAGGAATCTATTCATGACAACCCCTGAGGGTATTTTCAAGGTTACCATTCCACCAGCACCTGGAGCAAGACCAATCACATACTGTGAATGTCCCGGGCAGGCGAGGGTATGGGTTACATATCCAGAGCATCTCAATGATAGCCCAACATGGTATTTATCAGGCAATCGCTTCACGGTTTTTGCAGATTATTTATGTGGCTCACCTGATGAGTTTGAGAAGGTTTTATTCCAGTATCGTCCCTATGAGAATACTTATGCCCCTCCAGATGGTGGAATATGGGATATTCCGTGGCAGGACATTCCATCCGCATCGCCTTCCCATCCAAACCCTGATTACACATACCCATACTTTGTCCACATTGACCTTACGCAGTTAACTGACTGGACTACATACGAGGTAAGGGCTATAGCCTATCACAAGAGTGGGAGGGTTGATGAATGGGTTTTGAGGGGTGATTTCTTTGTTGACCAGGTGGGTCCACAGGATGAGCTGCAGTATCTAAATGCAGAGGGTGAGCAGGAGGTGAGGAAGGTGTTCTGGAAAGACGAGGAAAACCGTCTTCTTGTGGGGCATCCAGAGAAGGATTTATATGATGAGTTATTTCTTTCAGGCTCCGGGCTTCCTGCGAATGATACGATAATATACACAATAGAGAATCCATCCGAGCATGAGGCAAAGGTGGATAAGACGAGATACAGGAGCATAGGTGAGTTTCGTTCTGTGTCTTTCTCATCGGGTCTCACAACATTTATAAATGGTCAGCTTGCGACATTAAGGATAGGGTATCCTGATAGCAATCAGGATGGAAAGGTTGATGGGACGAGCATATCGGAGACATCATTGAAGGTATATCGTTATATTTCAGGGACAAATTGGGAGGAAATCCCATCAACAGTTCTTACTGATACAAATCAGGTAGAGGTTAAGGTTGGTAGGTTAAGCCTTTTTTCCATTCTTGCCCCTGTTCCACCTTCTCAGGGGCAGGCATTTACCTGTAAAAGAAATCAGTCTACATCATCCTGTAATCGTAGAAGCAACTGTTCAATGCTCAAAGATGGAACATATTTTGACCCCTCATTCATCATAATGTTCCTGTCGGTAACCATCTTTATCATCTATCACAGGGTGAGAGTGCGTTCAAGGTAAGAATTTTTTGAGGATATAATAAATCGTGGTTGATATAAGAAAGAGGAGAAGAAACTCAATCTGAGATTGTGTAAGTCTTCCAAAAATAACCTTCTGGTCTCCGCGGAAAAAACCCGTGAGGAAGCGACCAAGGGAAAAGAGCATGAAGAACAGGGCACACCGAGCCCCCTTTAATCTTCTGTAATAGCTTCGGGATAGAATGAGATATATGAAGATTAAAAAACTCCACAACCCATCATATATTTGAACAGGATGGAGGGGAACTGATAGGTATTTAACAGGGACAAGGGATAACGGATGGGTGAACCTCACTCCCCATGGAAGCCCTGTCGGTTTCCCATAGCAACACCCTGCCATAAAGCAACCAAAAAACTTCTGGAGAGTAAAGCCGAGGGCAAGGTATGGTGAAATGAGGTCAAGAAATGAAATAAATGATTTATTCCTCTTTTTGAGGTATATGAAGAAGACTGCTAACATACCAAAAATGCCTCCTAATGAAGAAAAGCCACCCCGCCACCATTTCAAGATTTCAACGGGTTTAGAGAAGAAGGTATTAAAATTTTCAAAAACAAACCATAATCTTCCACCAATAAGTGCGCCAATAAATGCCCATAAAAATGCATCAACGACAATAGAAGGTTCAAAACCCTCTTCCTTTGCACTTATTGCTGAGAGGATGAGGAGGGTAATAAAAGAAATGAGGAGAGCTACCCCGTATGTATGAATTCCTTTCCCTCCAATCACAAAAAGAACAGGGCGCATAATTTAAAATACCATCCCCTCCCGACCAAATCAACATTTTTTTTCATTAATGCTCATCTGTACCCCGCTTAAACTAATGTTTTTTAACTTTTTATAAGGGCGAAAGTTTTGAAAAAAGCTTGAACAATGATTCTGAATTTTGAATAATAATTCATGAAAATGAAGATTCGTTCAATAAAGGAGAAAGAAGAGGAGTTCAGAAGGAATGAGATTTTGAAGGTAGCCCTCGGCGTCTTTTCGGAGAAGGGCTATCATGCGACAAAGATGTCGGATATAGCGAAGTTCTGCGGGATGAGCGTTGGAAGCCTCTACAATATATTCCAGAACAAGGAGGAGCTCTACATCTCCCTCTTTGAGGCAAAGGTTCAGGAGGTTTTCCATGAGGTTGAGAGGGCAGCTTCAAGTTTTAAAGAACCCCTTGAGAGTTTAAGGGGAATGACATTAGCCTATTTCAATGCGGGAATAAGATACGGAGAGTTCTTCAGACTTTTCATGAATGAGACAATAGGGTTTAGGAGGGAAAGGAGGGAGAGGTGGAAGGAAAGGGTCTTTTTAACCTTTATGAAACACCTTCAGGCAGTGAAAGAAATTGTAAAAAAATTTTCAGGGGCGAGGGATGATGAAGAGGCACTTATTCTTACCCTCATATATCTCGGGATGGTTCATCAATTGATTGTGTTTCATATAAGGATGAATAAGGAGATTAATCCCGAAAAACTTACGGAGGTGATTATGAGGGTTTTGAATAAAGGAATAAAGAAGGAGGAGAAATGAAGAAGGTTATAATTTTGTTCCTTCTGCTTGCCCTGAACTCTTTTGCTGAAGAAGTGAAAGAGATAAGCCTTGAGGAGAGCATATCCATTGCGATAGAGAACAACTTTTCCCTTAAGGCAGCGGGAAAGGAGGTGGACAGTGAGGAGAGCAAAAAGTGGGGTGCCTTTTCAGGATTTCTTCCAAAGGTTAACCTTGCTGGTTCAAGGATTATAGCAGAGGAATTGAGAGCAATTGAGCCTCCGAAAGAGTTCCAGCCATTTATAGGGAAAGAGATGAAATTTGATTTTACATACGATTATGCGGTTCAACTTCAGGGAACACAGCCCGTTTTTACATGGGGGAGAATTTTTTATGGTTTCATGGCTCAAGCAGAGAGTTTATCAGGAAAGAAGGAAGAATTCAGGGGTAAGAGGGAGGACATAATAAAGGAGACTATAAAGGCATACTACGGAGTCCTCGTTGCAAGGGAACTCCTTTCTCTAACAAAGGATGCCCTCAAAACCGCTGAAGAGCACCTTAAGGTTGTTGAGGCTAAATTCAGGGCTGGTGAGGCTATTGACTTTGAGGTTTTGAGAGCAAGGGTTGAGGTTGCAAATACAAAAACTCAGGCAATTGATGCGGAAAATGCCTATGGTGTTGCCCTTATCTATTTCAGAAAGGTAATCGGGGTGGATATCAACAGCAACCTTTTTCCAAAAGGGGGGATTGAAGACCTGGTGGTTTCTCCGCCTGAGGAGAGCCTTGAATGGTTTATAGAAAATGCCCTTTCAAAAAGACCCGAACTTCAGGCTCTAAAGCATTATGAAAAGGCTATTGATAACGGAGCAAAATCTGTAAGGGGGGGATTTCTACCAGCATTTGCACTCACTGGAAGTTATCAGGTTGAAACAAACGACCCGACAGGGAAGTGGTTGAGGAGTGGTTCTCTTTTATTAGGCTTTCAATGGAGCATATTTGATGGAGGGTTGACATATAACACCTATAAGGCTATGAGGGCACAAAAAGAGAGCCTCTACTTTACGAGGAAGGAGGTTGAGGAATTTGTGAAACTTGAGGTGAAGAAGGCATACATGGACCTCCTCTCAGCCATTGAGAAGGTGAATGCGGGTAAGGAGACCCTGAATACCGCCAAGAGGGGGCTTGAGATTGCAGAGGAAAGGTATAAGGCTGGTTTGATGACAAATGTTGAGGTTATGGATGCGCAACTCGCATTTAAAAGTGCGAGGATGAATTACATAAAATCCCTTTATGATTATATAGTTGCCAGGATATCCCTTTACAGGGCTCTTGGCATGACAGAAAATCTTGTAAAAGGAGGTAAGATATGAAGAGAGCAGTTTTTCTTCTACTTCTTTTAACTAACTTTTCCTGTCAGAAAACGGAAAAATCCATGAAGGTAGAGACCTTTCCTGTTACTGTTACAAGGCCTTTAAAGAGAGACCTATCAGTGAAGGAGATGGTTTTCTGCACCCTGAAGGGCTGGACCGAGGCTGATGTTTATCCAAAGGTTCAGGGGAAGGTGATAAAGATAAATGTTAGCGAGTGGAAGAGGGTATCAAAAGGGGATGTAATTGCTGTGGTGGACCAGGATATAACAGGGGTTGAGTATAGACCATTTAATGTTGAGGCACCAATCTCCGGAATAATCGGAACGATATATGTTGAAGAAGGAGAGCAGGTAAGTCCGCCAACAATGTCAAGGTCCATGGGCACACCTATTGCAAAGGTTGTATCAATAGAAAAGATAAGGGCAGTTTGTGAAACCCCTGAAAGGATACTTCCTTCTATCAAAATAGGGACAAAGGCGCTTCTAAGAATATCATCATCTGAAAAGACCTTTGAGGGCAGGGTCTGGAGGATGAATGCGGTGGTAAATCCATCAACCCGTTCAGCACAGATTGAGGCACTGTTTGATAATCCTTCTTATATATTGAGACCCGGAATGTATGGAGAGCTCACACTTATAATTGAGGAAAAAAAGGGGGTTCTTTCAATTCCTTCTGACATTATAATGAAGAACGAAAAGATGGAGGAGTATGTATGGGTAGCTGATAACGGGATTGCTAAAAGGAGATTTATTGAGAGGGGAATTACGGATGGATTGTATGCTGAGATAAAAAAGGGACTGACAGAGGAAGATGAGGTCATCGTTATGGGAAAAGATGTTCTGAGGGAGGGAGCGAAATTGAATATAAGAATGGAGGAAAAGCTATGAAGTTGCCTGAAATAAGTGTCCGAAGACCTGTTTCCGTAACAATGCTTTTTCTTGGAATTCTTGCGCTCGGTCTTTTATCTCTCAAGTTCCTTCCAATAGACCTCATGCCAAAGGTTTCCCTTCCCGCGATGGCTATTGTTACAATCTATCCAGGTGCCTCACCGGAAGATGTTGAGACACTTGTCACCGAGGTAATTGAAGACTATGTGGCAACGGTTCCAAACCTGAAGGAGATAGAGTCTCGTTCAGTTGAAAACATATCTGTTGTGAGCTTGAGGTTCAACTGGGGAACAGAAATGGGTGAAGCGGCAAACGATGTTCGTTCAAGGCTTGACATGGCTAAGAGGTGGCTTCCAGAGGATATTGAGCCTCCAGCCATATACAAGTTTGATATGGACATGTGGCCCATCCTCTTCTACGGGGTTACCGCAGATGAAAACTATCCAAAACTGAGAAAACTTCTTGAGGATAAGGTTATAAATCCTTTGAAGAGACTTGAGGGCGTTGCCCTTGTTATGCTGGTAGGAGGTCCTGAAAGGGAAATCCATGTGAATGTGAATAAGGAGAAGATGGAATCCCTTGGAATCTCCATGAATCAGATAATAAATGCGATAAAGGCTGAAAACCTCACAATTCCCACAGGGCATATAAAGTTCGGCATGATGGATTACACTGTAAGGACACCTGGTGAATTCAGGAGCATTAGTGAGATTGAGGATGTGATTGTTGGATTCAAGTTTAAGGAGCCCCTTTCTGCCCTTTCATTTCAGAATCCTGTTCCTGTGCGGCTTAGGGAGATAGCCACTGTTGAGGATTCATTTAAAGAAAAGGAAACAATAGTGAGGGTTAACGGAAAGCAAGGGCTTATGATGATGATTCAGAAACAATCTGGTGCAAACACAGTTGAGGTTGCAGATAGGGTTAGAAAGGCTATAGAGGAACTTCAAAAAAGACTCCCATCGGATGTCCATTTTGAACTTGTGGTTGACGCCTCTGATTTCATTAGAAGGGCAATTGAAAATCTGAGGGATGCTGTGGTTATTGGTGGCTTACTTGTTATTCTTGTTGTTTTTCTTTTCTTAAGGGAAATAAAGGGAAGCTTTATAATCGGGCTTTCAATCCCCTTTTCCCTTATAGTTGCATTCATCTTCCTTTTCATTACCGGTTCATCAATAAATATGTTTTCACTGTTTTCCCTCGCAATAGGAATAGGGATGGTCGTTGACGATGCGATAGTGATTTATGAGAACATATCACGTCATCATTCCTCAGGGCTTTCTCCAGAGGAAAGCGCTGTTACAGGGGCATCCGAGGTTGGTCTTGCTGTTACCGCATCCACATTTACGATTGTTATGGTCTTTCTTCCAATAATTTTTATAAAGGGAATAACCGGAATCCTTTTCAAGGAATTGGGACTGATTGTGTGCGTTACCATCTTAACATCCCTCCTTGTTTCCCTCACATTAGCACCAATGCTCGCATCAAGGCTTTTGAAGATAAAGGGAGGTATTCCGATTTTTGATAAAGCCTATCTCCTTTCAGAAAAATGGTATAATGCCTTTGAAGGTTTTTATGAGAGAATTGTATCCTTTGCTATAAGAAAACCCGTAACGGTCATTTCCACTGGAATAGCAGTTTTTGCCTTCAGCCTTTTTTCTATAAAGTTCATAGGGACCGAATTTTTTCCAGAGGAAGACCAGGGGCAGTTCAGAGGGATTCTTGAACTTCCTGTAGGAACAAGGGTTGAGTTAACTGATAGGGTAAACAGGGAGATAGAGGAGATTGCTAAGAAAGAGGTTCCTGAACTAAAAAGTTTTATAACTCGTGCAGGACCAACTGAGACAGGATGGGGGACAATCATGGGAACAAGGGAGGATACATATACAGGCATGATGATGGTGAGGTTAATTGAGAAGGAAAAGAGAAAAAGGAGCGCAAAGGAGATTTCATACTTCCTTGAAAAGAAGGTTAAGGAAAATGTCCCAGGACCTGTAAAAATTGAGTTTTCCATGCAGGACCCAATGGCTTCAACAATGTTTGGTGGGATAAAACCTGTTGCTTTAGAGATATACGGGGATGACCTTGAAGCACTGAAGAATGTTGCGTATCAGGTATATGGAATGGTTAAAGAGATACCCGGAACGCAGGCAGTAAGTATGACATACGAGGAGGCGAAGCCCGAGAAATGGGTTTCCCTTTCAAGAGCAAGGGCGATGAGTTTTGGTCTTCCATTCGGGTTCTTAGCCATGGAACTGCGGGCTGGATTTGAGGGAATTTCAGCATCAAAATACAGGGAAAAAGGTGATGATTATGATATTGTTGTGAGGCTATCAAAAGAATACAGGGATGAGATTGACGATTTGAGAAACTTTCCTTTGATCTCCCCGTATGGAGGAAGGTCAACGAGGCTTTTCAACCTTGCAGACATAACGGAAAGGAAGGGTCCCCTTGAGATACTTAGAAAATCCCAGTCAAGGATGATAAGGGTTGAGGCAGATGTATATAAAAGACCGCTCGGTGATGTTGTCAATGATATAAAGAAGAGGCTTTCATCAATGACCCTCCCTGAGGGAGTTGATATCTCCTTTGGAGGTCAGGTTAAAGAGCAGAGAGAGGCTTTTAGTGCCCTCGGTCTCGCCTTCGTCCTCGCTGTATTTCTCGTTTATGCAATCCTCGCCTCACAGTTTGAATCCCTTGTGGACCCTTTCATCATAATGTTTGCGGTTCCATTTGCCATAACAGGGGTTCTTCTTGGCCTTTTAATTACCAGAAACACCCTGAACATTGTTTCCATAGTTGGAGCAGTTGTCCTTGTTGGAATAGTTGTCAAAAACTCAATAGTTCTTGTTGATTACATGAACATACTTTTGAGAAGGGGGATGAAGCTTGAAGAGGCAATAAGAACAGGAGCAAAGAGGAGATTGAGACCGGTTCTCATGACAGCCTTTACAACAATGCTGGGTATGGTTCCCCTTGTCCTTATGAGAAAGGAAGGCGCAGAGGGATGGAGACCCCTTGGGATAGCAGTTATAAGCGGTCTCTTCGTCTCAACAATGATAACCCTCATATTCGTTCCATCCCTTTACAAAATTGTTAAGAGAAGAAAATTCGCATAGAGAACATAAATATAAGACCGGGGTTGATTTCCACATAGAAGGTTGTTAAAATAAAATCATGAAAGCAAGAGGAAAAATAAAGAAGGAGGATATAATAAAAGCCTTTGAGAGGAAGCAGGCTGAGGTTCTTCTCAGGTTGCTGGACATTATGAATGAGGTTGTAAAGGCGAAGGAGTTTAATGAACTGAAGGAAATAGTGAGGGAGCTTGCAGAGGCACAGAGGCAAACTACACAGAGTATAAAGGAGCTTACGGAGGCTCAGAAAAAATCCGAGGATAGGATTTCAAAAATTGAGATTACCATGCAGGAGCTTATAGAGGCTCAGAAGAGGTCTGAGGAGAGGATTTCAAAGGTGGAGGCGAGGCTTGAGAAACTGGAGATTACTGTGCAGGAGCTTATAGAGGCTCAGAAGAGGTCTGAGGAGAGGATTTCGAGGGCGGAGGAGAGGCTTGAGAAGCTGGAGATTACGGTGCAGGAGCTTATAGAGGCGCAGAAGAAGAGCGAGGAGAGACTTACGAAGCTGGAGATTACCATGCAGGAGCTTATAGAGGCGCAGAAGAACACAGAAGATGAGATAAGAAGACTTACTAAAAGTCTTATTTCTTTGAAGGAGGAGGTTGGAGGGCTGTCCCATACTGTGGGATACAGGCTTGAGGATGAGGCAATAAAATCCCTTCCCTCACTTCTGAAAAGGGATATGGATATTGAAGTGATTGGGAGATTGAGAAGGGATTTTCTTGAGGTTGCTCCTCATAAATACATTGAGCTCAATATATGGGGAGAGGGAGAGAGGAATGGAAAGAAATATGTGATTATAGGGGAGGCAAAATCCCAGCTCAAAAAGAGGGATGTGGACGATTTTATGGATAAGGTGGAGGAGATAAAAAGGTATGTTTCAGAAGAGCAGATATGTTTGCTTGTTACCTACATAACATCTCCAGATGTAAGGAGATATGCGGAGGAAAAAGGGATAAAAATATATTTCTCATACGAATTGTAGAATAATTCCCTTCGCTAATTTCTAATTCTATCAAACCGCATCTTTCCCACAAAATGGCGAAATTAAGAGTCATTAGAAATTTTGCTTGAATTTATATTTTTACGAGTTAAAATTGAAAATATGAAAAAGTTTATTTTTACATCTTTATTTTTCTTTTTTGTTTCCAGCGCCTTTTCACAGGAATTAGAAATAGGCATATCCTATTATAACAGGGGGGAATACGATAAGTGTTTTGAGAAGATGAAGGAGGTTCTTGATAAAAGGGAGGATTCAACAGCTTACAGATATTTAGCCCTGTGTGCAGTAAAGGGGAAAAGGTGTGAGACAGCAATTCCCTATATTGAAAAATGGAAGGCACAAAAGAAGCCTGAGGCATTCTATTATTCTGGAATCTGCAGTGTTGATAGGGGAGAAAATGAAAAGGCTATTTCCGATTTTAAAAGGGCATTGAATGCTCCATATCCAGCGAACGAATATGCAGTTCTTTTTCTCGGAGAGCTTTATCTAAAAACAGGGGATAAAATGACAGGAAGGAAATATCTGAAGATGGCTCAAAAGGCAGAAAATGCTGAGGTCAGGGAAAGGGCAATTGCTCTTCTTAAAAAAGAGAAGGTTTTTTCCTATAAGGTGGATTTCACATCCGGATATAATTATGACTCCAATGCCGGTCTTCTTCCGGATGACCCTGTTTTAAGAGCCCTATTTAAAGAATTCTTTGAAAAGAAATCGGATAATAGATGGTTCGGGAATTTTAAGGGAGAAATTGCTTTAAACCCATTTAGCAGGTTTTATTCAGCAATCTCCTACAATTTTTACCAGAACCTTAACCACAGGTTTCACCACATAAATTTTCAGACCCACAGGGCTGAAATTGAAGGGAGGTATGAGATTAAGAAACCCCTTATATGGTTCATATCAGGTGGTTATTCAAAGGCATACATATCAACAGACCTCAATCCCTTCTCAGAGGGAGGCTATGGTAAAACAGGGTTGTTATACAGATTTGACTCCTCAGAACTTGGCGGTTTCATTTCCCTTTCAAAGACCGCCTATTACGAGAGACTTTCAGAAGAGCAGGATAGAGACGGCTGGTTTGAGAGGATGGAGTTATACTCAAGGCAGCGGATTTTGTCAGAATTCAGCCTTTACGAAGGTTATTCAATTGAAAATTCAAATACCTGCGGAAGGGACTGGGACTATATATCTCACACAATAAGTATAAAGGGGATTCTTGCTCCTTTTGAAAAATTCACCGTAAGCATAGAGCCTTCTTACACCTACAGGGATTTCAGGCACAAAGACAGCATATTTGGAAAAGAGAGGGTTGATAATGAGATAGGAATTGAGGCATTTGTCGGATATAGCATTTTAAGATGGTTAAATGTCTTTGCCTCATACGGATTTTACCTTGAAAATTCAAATATAAAGATGTATGATTATAAAAGACAGATTGTAGGTGCGGGAATAAGTTTAATGGTTGAGTAGAAGTAAGGAGGAAATGATGAAGAAAGGGTTTTATGTTTTTGTGGCTTTTTTTGTGATGAATGTTTTTATTTCTTATGGGGATGAGGTTGCAGGTTATCCTGGAAGAATAGAGGGAAGGTGTGAGGTTCTGAGAAAGGGAATTGCGGAAAAAATCACCCGTGGGACATCTTTTCTTAAAGGAGATATTATCAGGACTTATGAGAATGGAAAGGTTGAGATAATTTTGCTTGACGAAACTGTGATAAAAATTGGTCCCAATGCAGAATTAAACCTCTCAGATTTCCTTCTTGATGAGGCGGGTTCAAGGAGAAAGGGGATTGTTAAGCTTATCAGGGGTTCAATCATGACATTCTTAAGAAGAGTTTATAAGGGAATAAAAGGAGAGTTTTCTGTTGAAACAAACACAGCAGTTGTCGGGGTTCGCGGAACAAAGTTCATAGTATCGGTTTATTCACCATCCCAGACAGAAATCATTGCTCTTGAGGATTCTGTCAATGTTGATACCCCTTATGGAAGTATAGTCCTTGAGGAAGGATACATGACATCAGCTTTTGAGGGTGAGGCTCCATCCCCTCCGCAGACTTTTGACCCCCAGAGGATAGAGGAATTTATTAAAGGTATTGAGCCATCTGCAGAGGAGCCTCCTGAAGGAGGTCTGGAAGGTGGAATGATAGAAATTCCGGGAGAGCCAGAAAGGGCATTTCTTCCTGAAGGAATTTATAATAAGCCACCTGTTGAGCAAACTCTTCAGACAGGAACTCAGGATATTTTTAATGAGCTTGGTTCTACACCTGTTAAAATAAAGGTTATTTTTCCAAGGTAATGGAGGTGAAAGATGAGGAAGGTCTGGTTTATTTTTATATTTTTGTTTTTCTTTGCCTGTGAAAGAAAGGGAGATTTTGTCCATGTTGATTTTAAACTTGATGGTGCAGGAGGTGTTCCTACCTATGTAAGTTCTATTACAGTGGATGTCAGATGGGAGAATGCTACAAGCCCAATTATAGCAGTTATTCCACTTGATAAGCTTGAAACGCAGATTTCCGTCCCTCCTGGTAAAAAGAGGGTTTTTACAGCCTATGCAAGTGTTGACGATGGAACACCTGTTCTTACTGGAAGAACTGTCAAGGACATTTTGCCTGACACATCAAATGAGGTTTTCATCAACATGGGTTTCATTGAGTATAGCGGGTTTGTCCACGACCCTCTCGGAGATTCAAATTTTTGCGATATAAATGGAGTCTTTATTAAGAGGATAGGTGATTTCGTCAGAATAAGTATATGGGTGGCTCCTGATACCAATCTGAGCGAGGAGACATTTTTCTATGTTTTTCTTGACCTTGACCAGAATTCACTTACATACATTGGGGACTTAAAATCTGAGATTGGTCCGGATGCTGGCGTCATTATCTATCCCTCCGGATGGACTTCAGCCTATGTCTTCAATGATTGGGACTATGAGTATGGAGGCCCCTTATATTACTCGTCATCCTTTCCGGCTTTTGTAACAGGGAACAAAATCTCCGTTGATATACCGATTTTAGCATTTGGAATTGAGGACGGGTTGATGGACTTCACTGCCTCTTCAAATAGTTTTGGCATTGGAAAGCTTGATACTACTGGTGTTGGAAGGATGCCAGAGGGTTCAACAGAACCAGCAAACCCATTTTATTCTTATGCAAACGGAAAAATATCGGTAATAGCGGGAAGCACATTGGGAGATGGAGGTGATGCGATTTCTGCTCCGCTTGGAGATAACATTTATTCAATGGTAATAACCGGGAATGAACTCATATATCATGGAAACGCCTATGGAAAGGGGTTTTTGAGAAAAATTGACCTCTCAACAGGAAAAATCTACAATCTTGCTGGAATAGTTACAGATGACCCTCAATCCTTTATAGAAGCAGAATTTCCGGTTCAGGTAACCATACCATATCCTCGATCTGGACCTTATTTTGAAGGAATTGATAAATACCAGAACTTCATATATTTCACCGATCGTGAGGAATGCACAATAAAAAGGGTTGATTTGAATGCAAAAAAACTTGAGGTAGTTGCAGGTGTTCCTGGTATGTGCAGTTATAATGGTGATGGGTTACCGGCAACCTCTATATATCTAAATTCTCCATCAGACCTTTTTGTTGACCAGTCAAATGGGGATGTATATTTCTCGGATACCGGAAATAATATCGTTCGGAGAATAAGAGGCGGATATGTTGAGACAATAGCAGGTATGTATCCATCTTCATGCAGTCCGGTTGTAGAAGCTTCATACAGTGGACCTTCAACAAATGCATGCCTGTCCGGTCCATTAGGAATCTTTCCTGATGGTTCAGGTGGATTTTATGTGGCAGATTCAGGCAATTATATTTTTAGATGGGTCCAATTTGTGGGACCTTTCTGGGACATATCCACCGTTGCAGGAGATGGAAATTATGGAGACCCTATAATCGGGGATTCTCCAGTCTATTCTCATTTCGTCGGACCAACAGATATCTTTTTGTGGCAGGGTTATTTATTCTTTGTTGATGGAGGTGGATATATTTATTATGACAATGGTGGTTATCTCAACGCATTTTCCCCTCCAGACTACTTTCCATTAGCATACCCCTCTTCTAGCTTTCTTTATGTCCTGCGGGATACTTCCATTTACTACATGACAAGTCCTGTTCCGGAGATGAATCAGGTTGTGAGAGTTGCCGGTCCGCCGTTCCCCTATTCCCTTCACGGAGGTGATGACGGAGATGCTTTGGGCTCTTCCCTTGAAGACCCTACTGGGCTTGGGGTTTATAATGGAGAGGTTTATTTCCTTGAGAGGTCAATCCATACGCTCTATAAAATTTCATCGGGAAGACTCTTGAGGGTCGCAGGGAATGGGCAATCTCAATCAATCTGTATTTCGTCTGCACAAATTTCTCCAGACCTATCTATATTTTCTTATCCTCAGGACCTCGCAATAGGAAGTGATGGAAAAATTTTTGTTGCGGATGGTGATTGCACTGTAAAGGTTGTTGATTTTTCAAAAAATGAAATAAGAAGGCTTGCTGGAAATTGCACCTGCGATTTGCCAAATGATGGTGGTTTTGCTCCCGAGTCCCCCCTCCTTCCATTAACCCATATTGAAGTAGGAGGTGATGGAAGCGTTTATGTTTCAATGGAAAACCATTATCCAAATTCTTATTACTTAATTTACACCATAGACCCATCTGGAACAATTCATCACATAGGAGGGAGCTCAAGCGGAGTTAATGTTTGGACATATACGGGTCCAACCGATGCAAAAAATGTGAACTTTGGTTACATATACTTCATTAGTATTGACAGGAATAATTCCTACCTTTATGTAGGTGGAGATAATGCGGTATGGAGGATAGACCTTAAAACGAAGGTTGCTGAGATTTTTATGGGCGAACAGGTGGCAAGTGGGGGTATAATAAAAGGTTCCCCTCCTTCCTATAAAAGTGCCCTTTATATCTATGGCCTTTCCGACATCCTTCCTCTTGGCAATGACTTTTTCATAGGTGCTTCCTATTCCGATGTTTTTGGATTCAATAGATGGACTTCATTCAGGATTGCAGGTTATCCCCACAAATCTGGATTTAAGAGGATGAATGGAAGAGCAATTGATTCCCTTATTTACAGTCCAGTAAAGGTGGATTATGATGGAAAAGATATATATGTCCTTCTTATGGATTATTCTTACGGCTCCCCGGGAGGTAGAATACTGAAAATTTCACCTGTTCAGTAATTTTTGTTAAAATTTATATATGAAAAGAATTGAGCCCCCTTCACAACCAGGAGTCTATATTTTTAAAGATAAAGATGGAAAGGTTCTTTATGTTGGAAAGGCAGTAAATCTAAAAAACAGGCTGAAGAGCTATTTTTCAAAATCCGGTGACACGAGGTTCCTTTTCCCCCACCTCATTGAGGAGATAAAAGATGTGGAATGGATAATTACAGAAACAGAAAAGGAAGCCCTTCTTCTTGAGGAAAAACTTATAAAGAAATTCAAGCCGAAGTTCAATGTAAAGTTAAGAGACGACAAAACCTATGTGAATCTTATAATCAATGTGTCCCATAAATTCCCCGGTGTGTGGATTGAGAGGAGACCCAAAAAAGATGGAAATCTCATTCTTGGACCCTTCTCTTCAGTTCGCTCTTTAAGGGAATTCCTTGATCTCGCTATAAAGGCGTTCAAGATAAGGACCTGTTCTGACAGGGAGTTTCAATCAAGGAGGAGACCATGCATTGAGTATGAGATGAAGAGATGTCTTGCCCCATGCGCTGGTGCTGTTAATGAGGATGAATACAGGGAGAATCTCAACAGGTTAATAGGTCTTTTCACGGGAAAGGGAAATGAAATCCTTGATGAACTCAGAAAAAAAATGATTGAATTCTCAGAAAAGGAGGAGTTTGAAAAGGCTGCCCAGGTAAGGGACACGATAAGGGCTATTGAGAAGACACTTGAAAAAGAAAGGGTCTATACGGGCTCGGAAGGCGATATGGATTTTATAGGGATAAAGCCTGTTGCTCACAATTTGTTCATTGCAGTCCTTTCCCTTAGAAACGGTTCTGTTGAGGATGTATCAAAATTTACATTCAGAAAAACTATAAACCCTGATGAGGAGATTTCCATGTTTCTCCTGCAGTTTTATAATGAAAGAAAATACCTTCCTTCGTTCATAATTATGAGAAATCTTCCTGCTGATAGTGTTTTTATTTCAGAGATTCTTTCTGAGAGGGGAAAGAAAAGGGTGATTTTTAAGGAGCCATCGGACGAAAATGAGATAGAACTTCTTGAGTTTGCTGAAAAGAACGCTCATTCACAGATGGAGATGGACAGGAAGAAAGAGACGATGCTCAAAAGGACCCTCCTTGAACTAAAGGAAAAATTAAAATTATCAAATCTTCCAGTCAGGATAGAGTGTTTTGATGTATCAAACCTTTTTGGTGAGGATGCAGGTGCGTCAAGGGTTACATTCCTTTACGGACAGCCTTTGAAGAGCGAATACAGGAGATACCGGATAGAGAGCAATGAAATTAATGATTACGGAATGCTCTATGAGGTTTTGAAAAGAAGATTAAGAGACGGAAAGGAAAGGGGAGACCTTCCGGACCTTATAATCATAGACGGGGGAAAGGGTCATCTTGGAATTGGGATAAAAGCAATTGAAGAGGAAGGCTTGAAAAATATAGATGTCATTTCCATTGCAAAGGGAAGGAGGAGGATGAAAATTGGAGATAGAGTTTATACCCCGAAAATTGTGCAGGGAATATCAATATCTCCTTCTTCAAGAACTGGAAGGCTTCTTATGAGGATAAGGGATGAAGCACACAGGTTTGCCATTGAATACCATAGAAAGAGGAGGGAGAAGGGATTAACTGAACTCTCTCTTTTAAAAATTCCCGGAATTGGTGAAAAAAGGGCAAAGCTTCTTCTTTCAAAATACCTCGGGCTTGAAGGAATAATTGAGGCTCCGATAGAAGAAATTTCCTCTCTTTTGAGGATTTCTTATAAACAGGCAGAAGAACTGAAGGAATTGTTAAAAAAACTGCGAAGCATGAGTTGATATTCCGCCCTTTTTAAAGGGCTTCTTCTCCCCTTTCCCCGGTTCTTATCCTTATAGCGTTGTGGACATCATATACGAAAATTTTCCCATCGCCTATTTTCCCGGTCTTTGCGTTTTTAATTATTGTTTCTATTGCTTTCTCAACCATGTTGTCCGGAATAACTATTTCTATCTTTATCTTGGGCAAGAAGTCAACAACATATTCAGCCCCTCTGTATATCTCGGTGTGCCCTTTCTGTCTTCCAAACCCCTTAACTTCACTAATGGTCATCCCTTTTATCCCTATTTCTGCGAGGGCATCTCTAACATCTTCCAGTTTGAAAGGTTTTATTATTGCTTCTATCTTTTTCATACTTGCCTCCTTTGAACACTGAAAACATTATAAATCTATTTTCTGTTAACATCAAATTATTGAGACTCACCTTTTCTCTTTTTAATTTTGGAGATTTGAAATTATTTATAAGTTCCTATTTTCCTGCGAAGGAGAGTATAGCCCATATAGCTGTGATGTTGAGGGTGGTAAATGCGAGCATGGCCCCTATGAACCATAGTATCATGCTTCTTTTATCCTTTTCCATTTTTTCAATGAGTTCGGTTTTAACCGAGGTGATTTTATCTGTCAATTCAGTTCTCACTGAAGTAATTTTATCTGTCAATTCGGTTCTCACTGAATTGATTTTATCTGTCAATTCGTTTTTGACCGATAGGATTTTGTCAGTTAATTCGGTTTTGTCTCGTTCTGTTTTTTCAATGAGTTCGGTTTTTAAGGAAGCCATACCTCTTTCCATTTTTTCAACGAGTTCTGTTTTTAAAGAGGCCATACCCCTTTCCATTTTTTCAACGAGTTCAGTTCTCACCGCAACGATTTTATCTGTCAATTCGTTTTTGACCGATAGGATTTTGTCAGTTAATTCGGTTTTATCTTTTTCCATTTTTTCAACGAGTTCAGTTCTCACCGCAACGATTTTATCTGTCAATTCGTTTTTGACTGATAGGATTTTGTCAGTTAATTCGGTTTTATCTTTTTCCATTTTTTCAATAAGTTCAGTTTTCACCGCTGTAATCTTCTCTGTTAATTCTGTTCTGTCTTTTTCCCCTCTTTCAATATGCTCAACCCTTAACGAACCCATCTCTATTTCTATCCTTTCAACAAGTTCCATTTTTAATGAACCTATTCTTTCTATTAACTCTGTTTTATCCCTTTCAGTCTTTTCATAAATTTCATCAATTCTTGTTTCTAATTTTTCAATCCTTGCTTCTATTTGAAGGAGTTTCTCCTCCAGAATACTTTCCAGCCTTCTTACTCTTTTCTCCAGTTCCTCAATGTTTATTCCCATTTTTGCTCCGTCAAAAACATTCTAACCAGGAAATTTTCACAAGTCAAGCATTTTATTAAAATTCAACTTGATAATAAATAAACGAAAAATTTCTAAAAAGATTAAAAGAGGCAGAGGTCTTTTGTTGAGATTCCATTTTCGGGCGTCCTTTCTTTCATAGCATTTTCCTTGTGCGTTTTGAGCCTTTCTTGATTATTCCTTTTGTTTGAGGTTAAATTTTAAAAAAATTAAGGAGGAAAGATGGAGAGGCTTTATTATGAAGATGTGGAGGTTGGAGATGAGTGGACATCCGGAGGGAGGACAATAACAGAAACCGATATTGTAAATTTTGCAGGTTTGTCCGGTGATTTCAATCCCCTTCATATGGATGAGGAATTCGGAAGGAAAACAATTTTTGGGAAAAGGATTGCCCATGGACTTCTGGGGCTTGCGGTAATGAGTGGTCTTGGAAGTTTCTACCCTCCGATGAGAACAGTTGCCTTTCTCGGAATTAAGGAATGGAGTTTCAAAGCACCAATTTTTATTGGTGATACAATCTATGTGAAGACAAAAGTTCTGGAAAAAAGGCTAACTTCAAAAGGAGACAGGGGGATAATAGTGTGGGAGAAAAAGGTTATAAATCAAAAAGGAGAAGTGGTTCAGGAAGGTAAAACCACGACCATGGTTGAGGTGAGGAGTAAGCCGGCATGATGGATTTTAAACTCCCCTTTGAACTTCCGGAGGAGCTCAATTTATTAAGGGAAACAACAGCGAGGGTAGTTCAAAAAGAACTCATACCCCTTGAAAAAAAACTAAAAGACGGAGACCCGGTCCCTTCTGAAGTTATAAAAATTTTCAGTGAACTTGGCTTCTTTGGAATAACAATACCTCAGGAATACGGAGGGATGGGGCTTGGAATTCCTGGTTATGTAGTGGTTCAGGAGGAACTTGGTAAAACCCTTGACTGTTTCAACCTTCTTATTAGTGGGAATAATGGAATCGGCTCCCTCGGAATTCTATATTTTGGGAGTGAGGAGCAAAAAAGGAAATACCTTCCGAGAATGGCATCGGGTGAGATAATTTCTGCGTTTGCCCTGACTGAGCCAGGTGCTGGTTCGGATGCCCAGAGTATAAAAACAAGGGCTGAGAAAAAGGGAGATTTTTACATCCTTAATGGGACAAAGCATTTTATCACGAGGGCTGACATTGCAGATGTTTTTACAGTAATTGCGGTTACGGACCCCCAGAAAAAGGCGAGGGGTGGTTTTTCCGCCTTCATAGTGGAAAAGGGCATGAAGGGTTTCAGAATTACAAAAACTCATGAGACGATGGGGTCAGACATTGTGAAGCAGGGAGAGCTTGTTTTTGAAGATTGTGAAGTCCCCGCGGAAAACCTTATAGGAAATGAGGGAGATGGTTTTAAAGTAGCAATGAGCGTCCTTGCAGAAGGAAGGCTCGGGATAGGAGCAAGGGCAGTGGGAGCTTCAATCAGACTTTTTGAAGAAGCGGTAAAGTATTCAAAGGAGAGGGTTCAGTTTGGACAACCTATATGTGAATTTCAGGGAATAAGGTGGATGTTATCAGAGATGGCTACCAACATACTTGCAGCAAGAAGTATGCTTTATGCGGTTGCTTTAAGAAGGCATAAGGGCGAAGATGTCACTGCGGAGGCATCAATGGTTAAACTTTTTGCCACTGAAAATGCATGGAAAATAGGAGATATGGCTCTTCAGATATTCGGGGGTTACGGATATATGAAGGATTATCCTGTTGAAAGGATTTTAAGGGATATAAGGTCAATGAGGATTATAGAGGGAACTTCAGAAATTCAAAAACTTGTCATAGCGAGGGCTATACTGAAATGAGCCAGGATTATAAAGAAACACTTAATCTTCCAAAGACAGATTTTCCAATGAAGGCAGACCTCCCAGACCTTGAACCCAGGATTCTAAAAAGGTGGGAGGCGACGAAGGTATATGAAAGGATGCTTAAATTGAGGGAGAATTCAAAAAGCTTTGTCCTTCACGATGGTCCCCCATACGCCAATGGGCACATACACATGGGGCATGCTCTGAATAAAGTTTTGAAGGATATAATCATTAAATTTAAAACCATTAAGGGATTCAGATGTGTTTTCATTCCCGGATGGGACTGTCACGGTCTTCCCATAGAATTGAAGGTTGAAGAGGAAAAGGGGAAAAAAGAAGACAAAATCGCTTTTATAAAGGAATGCAGGGAATTTGCTGAACACTATATATCGGTTCAGAGGGAAGAGTTCAAAAGGCTCGGAGTTTTTGGAGACTGGGAAAATCCCTATAAGACGATGGACCCCTACTATGAAGGAAGAATTCTTGAAGAATTTGGAAAGATTGTGGAGAGAGGGTATGTTTACAGGGGATTGAAGCCGGTTTTATGGTGTATCCATTGCAAGACAGCCCTTGCTGAGGCTGAGGTTGAATATCAAGAAAAAACCTCTCCCTCCATTTATGTGAAGTTTGAACTTACAGAGGATTCAAGAGAAAAAATTGGGTTTAAGGATGAAAGGGTTTATGTGATAATATGGACCACCACCCCGTGGACACTACCTGCCAATCTTGCGATTGCGTTCCATCCCGAATACGAATACTCAGCCTTCAAGACCGAAGATGGAATTTATATCCTCGCTTCAAAACTTCTTCAGAGGTTTGAAAAGGAAACAGGAATTTCAGGAACTCCAGTAAAGTCTTTTTATGGAAGGGAATTTGAATTTTTAAAGGCTTATCATCCATTTTACAGAAGGGAATCCCTTTTCGTCCTTGCGAATTATGTGACCCTTGAAGAGGGAACAGGATGTGTTCATACTGCTCCAGGACATGGAAAAGAAGACTATGAGACCGGAATTCAATACAGACTTGAACCTTATTCCCCGGTTGATGAAAATGGAATTTTTGATTCATCGGTTGAGGTTTTTAAAGGTATGAATGTATTTGACGCCAATCCCGGAATAATTGAGCATATGAGAAAAAACGGAAGCCTTTTAAAAGAGGGAAAAATTATCCATTCCTATCCTCATTGCTGGAGATGCAAGAATCCGGTTATATTCAGGACGACCCCTCAGTGGTTCATATCCGTTGACAAAAATTCCCTGAGAAAAAGAGCGCTGGAAGAAATATCAAATGTCCGATGGGTTCCTCCCTGGGGAAGGGAAAGGATAAATGGAATGATGGAGGTGAGGTCTGACTGGTGCATTTCAAGACAGAGAATATGGGGAATACCAATTCCTTCTCTTAAGTGTAAAAAATGTGACGAGGAATATCTTGAGATGGAGATGATAAAAAAATGCGTTCATATTCTTAAAAACGAAGGAATAGAGGGATGGCACAGGAGAAGCGTTGAGGAAGTCCTCGGAGAAAAAAGGTGGTGCAAGAAATGCGGGGAGGAGCTGGTGAAAGGGGAGAACATCCTTGATGTGTGGTTTGATTCGGGGGTAAGTCATTCAGTAGTCCTTGAAAATAATCCAGCACTCAGGTGGCCAGCAGATATGTATCTTGAAGGAAGCGATCAGCACAGGGGATGGTTCCATTCTTCACTTCTTACAGCAGTGGCGACAAGGGGAAGAGCCCCTTACAGGATTGTTTTGACCCACGGATTTGTTGTGGACGGAGAAGGGAGAAAGATGGCAAAATCCCTTGGAAATGTGATAAGCCCTGATGAGATTATAGGAAAACATGGTGCAGAAATTGTCAGGCTGTGGGCATCTGCTGAGGATTATACGGAAGACATGAAACTCTCCCAGGAAATACTCAGCGGTCTCGTTGATGCATACAGGAAGATAAGAAACACGATAAGGTTTCTTCTCGGAAATGTTTACGATTTCAGCCCATCTGTCCATTCTCTCCCTCTCAGCGAATTGACCCATATTGACAAGTTTATCCTTTACAAATTTAACCACCTCATAAATGAAGTATCAAGGGCGTATGAGGATTTTGCTTTTCACAGGGTTTACCATTCAGTTTATAGATTCTGCACCGTTGAACTGAGTTCCTTTTACCTTGACATACTGAAAGACAGATTATACACCTTTGCTTCCAATTCAAAAGAGAGGAGGTCCTCGCAGACAGCCTTTTATTTAATCCTTAAAAACCTCCTCATAATTCTTTCTCCCATACTTTCATTTACCTGTGAAGAGGCATGGGGATATCTTCCCGGGGAAAAGTCCGAAAGCGTATTCCTTGAGAATTTTCCGTCGCCAATCCCTCTTCCTGTTGATGAAGATTTTATAAAGGAACATGAGAGGCTTCTTGAAATCCGGGATGAAGTTCTAAAAGCCCTTGAGGTGGCAAGAAAATCAAAATTTATAAGAAGTTCCCTGGAAGCGGAAATTGTGATAAGGGTTCATGGGGAAGATAGAACCCTCCTTGAAAAATACAGGAATTTCCTTCCAACACTTTTTATTGTCTCAAAAGTGCGCGTGGAAGATGGGAAAAAGCTGGAGGCGGTGGTGGAGAAGGCTAAAGGTAAAAAATGCGCGAGGTGCTGGAACTACAGTGAACTGGTAGGAACTTTTGACCCTCCTGATGTATGTGAAAGGTGTATAAAGGTCTTGAAGCCTTGAAGGAAATGAAGAAGGGCATCATTCTTTCCTGCATTATTGCGAGTCTTACACTTTTTGCTGACCTTTACACAAAATTTTTAATAATAAAAAATGTTGAAAGGGCGGAAAGCATAACGGTTATACCGGGCTTTTTAAACATTGTCCATGTGAAGAATAAGGGTATCGCATTCGGGATATTGAACGAGGAAAAACACCCTTTAAGACCTTTTCTTGCTGGTTTTTCAATCCTTGCCCTGGGCGTAATAATTTACCTGCTCCTTCAAAATCTGAACAAACTATTTGAAACGATAATTTTTTCTGTCATCCTTGGAAGTGCTCTTGGAAATCTGGGAGAAAGATTTTTCAGGGGTTCCGTCACCGATTTTATAGACATGCACATAGGAAAATACCACTGGCCTTCATACAACCTTGCAGATGCCTTTCTTACCATCTCAATAGGGCTTTTAATTTTAAAATCCCTGATAAGGAAATAATTTTTACATCTCGTTCCACAGGATAAGACTCCCCAACTTATCTATTTAATTTAAGTTTTCATTATGATAGGATTACAAAAAGGAGTCGAAAAGATGATAGAAGGAGTGAAGACAAAAAAATTGAGGGTTATTCCCGATGAAAGGGGAAGGCTCATGGAAGTCTTGAGGTCAGATGATGAACTTTTCATAAAATTCGGTCAGGTTTACATCACAACAGCATATCCTGGTGTCGTTAAGGCGTGGCATTACCATAAGAAGCAGTATGACAATATCACCTGCGTTCACGGGATGGTTAAACTCGTCCTTTATGACCCCAGGGATGGCTCTCCCACAAAAGGGGAGGTGAATGAGTTTTTTATAGGTATCCACAATCCCCTTCTGGTTCAGGTGCCTCCGCTGGTATATCATGGATTCAAATGCATTTCTGAACACGAAGCCATAGTGATGAACTGCCCTACAGAACTTTATAATTATAAGGAGCCCGATGAGTTCAGAGTTGACCCTAAAAGCAAGGATGTTCCATATAACTGGGAAAGGGTTGACAGATGAGGGTTCTTGTTACAGGAGGTGCAGGATTTATAGGTTCGAACCTCGTCCGCTTTTTAATTGAGAACACAGACTGGGAGGTAATTGTTCTTGACAAACTTACCTATGCTGGAAATCTTGAAAACCTGAGGGGGCTCGAAGAAAATCCGAGATTTAAATTTGTGAGGGGAGATATTGTTGACAGGAAGGTTGTTGACGAGTGCATGAAAGGAGTTGAGATAGTGTTTCACCTCGCAGCAGAGAGTCATGTTGACAGGAGCATTCTGAAGCCGCAGGATTTCATCGTTACCAATGTCCTCGGAACCCATGTGCTCCTTGAATCAGCTCTTATCCATCGTCCAGGACTATTTATAAATGTTTCAACGGACGAGGTTTATGGTTCCATAGAGGAGGGCAATTTCAAGGAAGATTCTCCCCTTTCTCCTTCTTCTCCCTATTCAGCATCAAAGGCATCCCAGGACCTCCTCGGTCAGGCATACTTCAAGACCTTTTCCCTCCCGGTAATTACTACAAGATGCTCAAATAACTACGGAGAATACCAGTTCCCCGAAAAACTTATTCCCCTCACGATTACAAATCTTCTTGAGGGAAAACCTGTTCCGGTTTATGGGAAGGGAGAGAACATAAGGGACTGGATTCATGTGAGAGACCATGTGAAAGCCCTTTACCTCATTTCTCAAAAGGGGAAGCCCGGAGAGATATACAACATAGCAGGAAGATGTGAGAAAAGAAATATAGATGTTGTAAAAAAAATTCTGAAAATTTTGGGCAAGGATGAAAGCTTCATAAAATTCGTTAAGGATAGACCGGGTCATGACTTCCGTTATTCAATGGATACGAGCAAGATTGAAAGAGAAATAGGATGGGAACCGGAGATAGATTTTGATAGGGGTTTGGAAATGACAGTTCAGTGGTTCATTGAGAACAGGAGGTGGTGGGAGAGAATTAAAAGCGGAGAATACATGAAATTTTATGAGGAGTGGTATGGTTCAAGGCTTTGAGAGGCTCTTAATAACAGGTGCAAATGGCATGCTCGGTTCATCACTTGTCCATCATCTTAAAATGGAGGGGTTTGATGATTCAATTTTTCCATTCTCAAAGGAGGAACTTGACATAACTGATGGAGATTCTTTAAAGAAAGTTCTGTATGAAATAAAACCGGATGTAGTTGTGAATTGTGCCGCCTTTACAGATGTTGATGCATGTGAAGATGAATACAAGAAGGCTTTCAAGGTGAACGGACTTGGGCCGAGGCTTCTTGCAAGATTTTCAAATGTTCTTAACTTCAAAATAGTTCACATTTCAACGGATTACATATTTGATGGAAAGAAGAAAGAACCCTATAAAGAAGATGATATCCCAAATCCAGTAAATCTCTACGGAAGGTCAAAACTTGAGGGAGAGAAGGGCGTTCAGAATTCAAGAAATTATCTCATAATAAGAACTGCCTGGCTTTTCGGTAAGGGTAAAAATAATTTTGTGAGTTTTATATTTGAAAAACTCAAGACATCTGGAGAAATAAGAGTTATCAAGGAACAGACGGGTTCACCGACGTATGCAGATGACCTATCAAGGGTGATAATTGAACTGATAAAAAGGGGCGTTAACGGTATAATAAATGTTGTCAATGAGGGATTCTGTTCAAGATATGAACTTGCAAGGAAGGTTATGGGATTGATGAAAACCGATGCAGTTATCTATGAAATTCCTCAGGAAGAGATGAAGAGACCCGCGAGAAGACCTCTTTTTACTCCCCTGAGCGTTGATAAACTAAAGTCACTGGGAATAAATATGAGAAGATGGGAGCTGGCAGTGGAAAGTTATGTTGAGGAATTAAAAAAGGAGAGATGAAAAATGAAGATATGTGTAATTGGAACGGGTTATGTAGGACTTGTCACAGGTGTATGCCTGGCAGACAGTGGGAATGAGGTGACAGGATATGATATTGACAAAGGAAAGATAGAAATTCTCAAAAAGGGCGAAGTTCCAATTTATGAGCAATCTCTCAGGGATATGCTTATAAGGAACATTCAATCAAAAAGGCTCTTTTTTACATCCGATCCAGAAGAGGCTCTCAGGAACAGAGAGGTTGTTTTTATTGCTGTTGGAACCCCTTCAAAGAAAGACGGAAGTCCTGATTTGAAGTATCTCTGGTCTGCGGTGAGGGATATAAAAAAATTTTCAAGGTCAGGGACAATTGTAGTAGTAAAGAGCACGGTTCCTGTTGGAACATCTGATATGGTTCAGAAGAAGCTTGGAAGGAATTTTAAGGTTCTATCAAATCCTGAATTTTTAAAAGAGGGGACTGCTGTTGAGGATTTTATGCGACCCGACAGGGTAATCATAGGTGGTGATGATGAGAAGGCTATAGAGGTTTTGAAAACCCTGCACCTTCCCTATGTCAGGACAGGTAATCCAATTATCATTATGGACAGGAGAAGTGCTGAGATGACGAAGTATGCATCAAATGCGATGCTCGCAATGAGGGTTTCTTTTATGAATGAGATTGCAAATTTGTGTGAAAAACTTGGTGCAGATGTGGAAAGTGTGAGAAAGGGGGTTGGGAGCGATAAAAGGATTGGTTCAAGGTTCCTTTTTCCTGGAACAGGATACGGAGGCAGTTGTTTTCCAAAAGATGTTCAGGGGCTTATATCAATGGCGGAATCAAAAGGATATAAAACATTGCTCATAAAGGCTATAGAAGAGGTTAATAATAGGCAGAAGGAAATCCTTATAAAAAAGGCTGAAGCTCATTTTAAAAACCTGAGGGGAAAGAGGTTCTGTATATGGGGACTTTCCTTCAAACCAAACACCGATGACATGAGGGAGGCTCCATCTATAACTGTTATAAATGGTTTGTTAAAGAGGGGAGCAATTATTACTGCATACGACCCCGTTGCAATGGAGAATGCAAAAAAGATATTTAAAAACAGAATAAGTTTTGGAAATGACATGTATTCAGCAGCAGAGGGAGCGGATGCAATTTTTCTCATAACAGAATGGCAGGAGTTCAGACTTCCTGATTTCAAAAAATTAAAAAAAATGATGAGGAGCCCTGTTATATTTGACGGAAGGAACATCTACGACCCAAAAGAGATGAAAAAAGAGGGCTTTATATACTACGGAATCGGGAGGTTGGCATGAATCTTGTAAGCAAAAAACGGGATGTTAAATTTCGCTTGACAAATGTTTTCTT
>Ga0207433_10001788_pt1 | contig 45447 bp, 42 predicted proteins | sample YelNatPaOPGAMG01_FD_187559 | JGI IMG/M metagenome (GOLD analysis project Ga0207433, IMG submission 187559) | Hot spring thermophilic microbial communities from Obsidian Pool, Yellowstone National Park, USA - OP-RAMG-01 (SPAdes) (version 3) | ecosystem: Environmental > Aquatic > Thermal springs...
TCTACCTGTTGTTCGGCAACAGTCAGACGCTGGGCGGACAGACCGGGATCACCGGCATTCCACCACTTGGCTTGTTCGGCTGGCAGCTCACCGAATCGTGGCAGTTCCACATCCTGATCTGGGGCGTAGTGCTGTCCATCATCTGGACCGTGCACAACATGCTCGACTCGCGCGAGGGGCGCGCGATGCGGGCTCTAAAGGGCGGGGTGCTGATGGCCGAATCGATGGGCGTGAACACCACCCGTTTCAAAATCATTTTGTTCGTATTGGCCGCGCAGTACGCTTGTGTTGCCGGCTGGATTTACGCCTTCATGCAGCGCTTCGTCAACCCAACACCGTTTTCGCTTGGTCAGGGCATTGAATACCTGTTCATGGGCGTGGTCGGCGGAATCGGTGATCTATGGGGGGGCGTCACCGGCAGTTTCCTCTATGCGCTCCCGCGTGAATGGCTACACAGCCACTTATCGGCGCTGCTTGGCCGCAGCGGCAATTTTGAGGGTATCGTCTTTGGCGTCTTGATGATCGTCATTCTGCAGCGTGCGCCGGAAGGCCTCTGGCCCCATCTGCGCCGGCTCTGGCCGCAGCGCGAGTCGGTGCCGATTTCCCCTTCTGCGGCAGGGGCCATCCCTTTAGATATCCGGCCCAAGCCGGCCAAGGGAGACACGATCTTGCGGCTTGACGGCGTGACCAAACGCTTCGGCGGCCTGGTCGCCAATGATGCCATCTCCTTTGAGGTGCGCGCAGGCGAGGTTTTGGCGTTGATCGGCCCCAACGGCGCAGGCAAAAGTACCCTATTCAACTGTATCTCAGCGGTGAATCGGCCCAGCTCCGGGAGCATTCGCTTCCTCGGTCGATCAGTCGAACATTGCGATTCTCGTCGTGTTGCGCAAATGGGCATGAGTCGCACCTTCCAGCACGTCAGGCTGCTGCCGCGCATGAGCGTGCTGGACAACGTCGCGCTTGGGGCGCATTTGCGTGGTCGGCACAGCTTCGTTGCCTCGGCATGGCGGCTCGACCGTGCTCAGGAGCTGCGCATCCAGGCCACTGCGCGTGACGCTCTGCAGCGATGTGGTCTGCTTGACAAGGCCCAACTGCCTGCGGGCAGCCTGCCGCTCGGATCGCAGCGGGTGGTCGAAATTGCCCGCGCTCTGGCAGCAGATCCCTGCCTGCTGCTGCTCGATGAGCCTGCGGCCGGTCTGCGTTATCTGGAAAAGCGTGAACTCGCCAAGTTGCTCGAACGCCTGCGCGACGAGGGGCTGGCGATCCTCCTGGTTGAGCACGATCTGGACTTCGTCATGGAACTCGCCGACCGCGTGGTGGTGATGGATTTCGGTGAGAAGATCGCCGAAGGAAAACCACAGGAGATTCGCCGCCATCCTGCGGTGATCGAAGCTTACCTCGGCGGTGTGGGAGACCCGGCATGAACGGCGCTGCGCGGCTGCCCAGGAGCAGCTTGGCATCTTCCGGCGGCGAAGTGGCTGCAGGCCTGGCGGAACGCTCGACAGCGGTTGCCCCGATACTCGAAATCGAGCGACTGTGTGTGAGCTATGGCAAGGTCCAGGCGGTACGCGAAGTCAGCATGCGCGTGCCGGCGGGGTCCGTCGTCACCGTCATCGGGCCCAACGGCGCGGGCAAGACCACGCTGTTGATGGCGCTGATGGGACTGTTGCCGAGTCAGGGGCGCATCCGCTTCAAGGGCCAGGATTGCCGCGGTTCAGATCCACAGCAGCGGGTGGAGATGGGGATGAGTCTGGTCACGGAAAAGCGCGATCTGTTTGGCTCGATGACCGTCGAGGACAACCTCACGCTGGGGGCATTTCGCAATCGCCGGCAAGGCAGGGCGGTGCGGCTGCAGGACATCGACCGCGTTTATGCGCTGTTTCCACGCCTCAAGACGCGTAGCACGCAATTGGCGCAGACGCTGTCCGGTGGCGAGCGCCAGATGCTGGCACTCGGCAGGGCGCTGATGGCCCGGCCGCAATTGCTGCTACTCGACGAGCCCAGCCTCGGACTGGCGCCACGCATCGTTCGGGAAGTGCTGCATGCCGTAGCGCAGCTACGCGATGCGGGATTGAGCGTGCTGCTGGTCGAGCAGAACGCCCGTGCTGCGCTGCAGATCGCCGACGAAGGCTATGTGCTCGAACTCGGTGAGGTGGCGCTGCACGGCTGCAGCGAGCAGCTGTTGCACGATCCCAAGGTCGAATCCACCTATCTCGGGATGTTGCGCGCAGAGGGAATGCCGTGATAGCCGCCTCTGACCGCATTCCGCACCGACGACGCTGCCTCTGTCAACGTTCCAGAATCCAAAGCGAGACGATGCAAGGAGATCCGTCATGATGATCCGAAAGATTCACCACGTGGCTTACCGTTGCCGCGACGCGCTGGAAACCGCCCGCTGGTACGAGCAGCACTTGGGCATGAAGCTCGTGCTGTCCATCGCAGAAGACGAGGTACCGTCGACCAAGGAAGCGGACCCATATATGCATATCTTCCTCGATGCCGGCAACGGCAACATTCTGGCGTTTTTCGAATTGCCGACGCAACCGGCGATGGGCCGTGATCCGAATACACCTGCGTGGACGCAGCACCTGGCGCTCGAAGTCGATTCGATGGAAGAGTTGCTCTCCACGAAAAACCGGCTCGAGGCGGCCGGGATCGACGTGGTGGGGCCCACAGACCATGCGCTGTTCACGTCCATCTATTTCTTCGACCCCAATGGCCACCGACTCGAACTCGCCGTCAATACGCCCCGCGCCGGGATGCTCGAGGCGCTCGACGCAGTGAAGTGGGACATGCTCGAAGAGTGGTCGCGGACAAAGAAAGCCCCAAAGCATGCGGCCTGGCTACACGACGGCCGTTACAAGGAGATGTTCCATTGAAGTTGGCCACGCTCAAGTCCGGGGGGCGCGATGGTACGCTGGTCGTCGTCAACCGCGACCTCACACGCTGCCAGGCCGTGTGCGACATCGCCCCAACCCTCCAGGCCGCGCTCGACGATTGGGACAGTTGCGCACCGCGGCTGCGCGAGGTGGCAGAAGCACTCGAAAGCGGCCATGCCCGCCACACCGTCGCGTTCGATCCGGCCGCCTGCCATTCACCGCTGCCGCGCGCCTATCAGTGGGCTGACGGTTCGGCTTACGTCAATCATGTCGAACTGGTGCGCAAGGCCCGCGGGGCCGAGATGCCGGCTTCGTTCTACACCGATCCGCTGATGTACCAGGGCGGATCCGACAGCTTTATCGGCCCTTGTGATGCCATCGTCGGCAAGCAGAGTTGGGGGATCGACTTCGAAGCCGAAGTCGCGGTGATCACAGGAGATGTCGCTCAAGGCGCTTCGCCGCAAGAGTGCAGCCGTGCGATCCGTTTGGTCATGCTGGTGAACGACGTGTCTTTGCGCAACCTCATCCCGGCCGAACTGGCCAAAGGCTTCGGTTTTTTTCAAAGCAAACCGGCCTCGGCATTCAGCCCGGTTGCGCTGACGCCCGACGAGCTCGGCTCGGCGTGGCATGATGACAAACTGCATCTGCCACTATGCGTTCGCGTCAACGGTACGCTGTTTGGCCGGCCGAATGCCGGGGTCGATATGACTTTCAACTTCAGCCGGCTGATCGCGCATGCCGCGGCCACGCGCGAGCTGGAGGCCGGCAGCATCATCGGCTCGGGCACGGTATCGAACAAACAGGGCGGGCTTTGGGGCTCGAAGGTCGAGCATGGCGGCGTGGGTTACGCCTGCATCGCCGAGGTGCGGACTTACGAGATGATCGAGCAGGCAGAAGCTGTCACTGCCTTCCTGCGCGATGGCGACGTGGTGGAAATCAGCATGTACGACGCTCAGGGTAGAAATCTGTTCGGCAGCATTCGCAATCGCGTGCAGGCGCTGCCAGAATGAAGCTTTACACCTATTTCCGCAGTTCCGCAGCCTATCGGGTGCGCATCGCGCTGCATCTCAAAAATCTGGATTACGAGTCGGTGCCGGTGCATTTGTTGCAGGATGGCGGTCAGCAGCATACGGCGACTTACGCGGCACTCAATCCAAACGAAGCCGTGCCGACACTGGACGACGACGGACTGATCCTGACCCAGTCTTTGGCCATCATCGAGTACCTCGACGAAATCCACCCGAACCCGCCGCTTCTGCCCGGCACAGCAGCGGATCGGGCGCGCATCCGCGCCATCGCGCAGACCATAGCCTGCGACATTCACCCGATCAACAATCTGCGCGTGTTGCAGCACCTCGCACACAGCTTCGATTTGAGCCAAGCGCAGAGAACCGCCTGGTATTGCCACTGGGTCGAACGTGGCTTGCGCACCGTGGAGAAGATGCTGGCGAACGATCCACGCACCGGCAGGTTTTGCCACGGCGATTCTCCCACCCTTGCGGATTGTTGCCTCGTTCCGCAACTCTTCAATGCGAGGCGCTATGGTTGCAGCCTGGCAGGTTTGGAGACTGTTTTGCGCATCTGTGCCGAATGCGAAGGGCTGGAAGCCTTTGTGCGCGCAGCTCCCGAACATCAGCCAGATGCCGAGTAGAGGGACGAGCGCGCCTTCCTCGCTCTTTCTCCCGCCGATCGTTCGATCTTTCCTGGTTCACGGTAGCGATTTTGCCGAGATGCTTGACGCCGTCGCAGTCGCTTGTCTACTCTACGTCATCGCCATTCCTGCTTGGTTGGCCTGATACGGCTTTCGAAGGAGCGTGCCCATGAGCGATCAAAGCATCGTCGAACACATCAGTGCGCTGGCAGACGAGGAGCGCCGCTTGCTCAATGATGAGGCGCATGCGCAGGAAAATCATGCGCGGATCCAACAAATTGCCGAGCAGTTGGATCAGTGCTGGGATTTGCTGCGGCGGCGACGTGCCCGGGCGGAGTATGGCCAGAACCCCGACGACGTCAAGGTCCGAGACGTGCGCACTGTCGAGGGTTACGACGGTTGAATCAGCGGCGTAGGCCCGGGCCTTGAACGCCACGGCGTGCATTGGCGTCGGCTGGTGAGCAGCGCATCACGCCGAGCCGATAAGATGGCGGCATGAGAATCCTCCTCGCCAACGATGACGGCTATCTGGCACCGGGGCTGGCCGCACTCTACGACGGTCTGCGGGCGCATTGGGATGTCACCGTCATCGCACCGGAGCAAAACGCCAGCGCCGCGTCCAACGCGCTGACTTTGAACCGGCCGCTGTCGGTCTACACCGCGAGCAACGGTTTTTTGTATGTCAACGGCACGCCGTCGGACTGTGTGCACATCGCCTTGACGGGCTTGCTCGACTTCCGCCCCGATTTGGTGGTCAGCGGGGTGAACAACGGCGCCAACCTGGGAGACGACACGATTTATTCCGGAACCGTCGCCGCAGCGACCGAGGGGTATCTGTTCGGCATCCCCGCGCTGGCGGTGTCGCTGGTGGAGAAAGGCTGGCGTCATCTGGACACTGCGGTGGCCGTGGCGGTCGAAGTCGTCGCCAAGCTGGCGCAGGATCTACCGCGGTCCGCGCAGCTGCTCAATTTGAACGTCCCCAATCGCCCGCTGTCCGAACTGGCCGGGTTGCGGGTCACCCGGCTGGGCAAGCGGCACCCGAGCCAGCCGGTGGTGGTGCAAAAAAATCCTTATGGAGACACGATTTACTGGATTGGCGGTGCCGGCGCGGCGCTGGACAAGCAGCATGGCACGGATTTCGACGCCATCGCCCACGGCTTTGCCTCGCTCACCCCGCTGCAACTGGATTTGACCCACCACGGCGAGCTCGAAGCCTGCGCCGCGCGCTTCGAGACGCGGGAGCGGGTGTGAGAGCCGGCAGCAAAACGGCGCCGCGTTTCGTGCTTTGGCCGGCGCGGGCGGCGCCTCAGGCGGATGAGGCGGTGCAGCGCCGCATGGCGTCGCAGTCACCGTCGGCCGATGGTGTGGCGCGTGCACGGGATGCAGCCGCGTGCGCCGGGCCGTCGCGCTGTGTGCCACGCAGCAGCGGGCTGGATTCGGAGGCGGCGCGCCGTGGCATGGTCGACAAGCTGAGACAGACCGGCCTTTTCGACCAGCGGGTGTTGCAGGCGCTGCAAGACGTGCCGCGTCACCATTTCGTCGAACCTGCGCTGGCGGCGCAAGCCTACCTGGACAATGCACTGCCGATTGGTTTTGAGCAGACCATTTCCAAACCCTCGGTCGTCGCCCGTGGTCTCGATGCGGCGCTCAAGGCACTGGCGCCGCGACCCAACCTGGGCAAGGTGCTGGATATCGGTACCGGCTGCGGCTATGCCGCTGCCGTCGCTGCGCGGCTGGCCGTCGAGGTGTATAGCGTCGAGCGCATCCGCGCATTGCACGAACTGGCGCGCAGCAATCTGCGCGCGTTGCGCATTCCCAATCTGCGGCTGATCTTTGGCGACGGGATGCTGGGCTGCGCCGCCGGGGCGCCTTACGACGTCATTCTCAGCGCTGCCGCGGCGCCGGGCGTGCCGCAGGCGTGGCTCGATCAGCTCGCTGTCGGCGGGGTGTTGATCGCGCCAATCGGGCAGCCGCAACAGTTGTCGCTCTACCGCAAGCGGGCGGGTACGAAATTTGATGTTCAACTGCTCGAAGGGGCCAAATTCGTCCCCTTAAAATCGGGCCTGACCTGAATGACTCCTGCCGCCATGCGCCTTGCCCTGCTCGCACTTTTGCTGCTGACTGTCTTGCTCCTCGGGGCTTGTACCTCGGTTCCCCTGGGCTCGGTGCCGGTGGAACAAAAAAGCTTCCAGAAAGTCACCCCGGTCTACGCGCCGCCGGCTCCGGCTGCGGCGGCCAACACGCCGCCGGCGATGGCTGCGGCCGGGCCGGCGGGGATTGCCACCGCAGCGTCATCGTCTCTGGCCGGGCAGCCCGGCTATTACACCGTACAGCCTGGCGACACGCTGCGGCGAATTGCACTGCAGTACGGCACCACCTGGCAGAATCTGGCGCAATGGAACCATCTCGATGACCCCAATGTGATCGAGGTCGGTCAGGTGCTGCGCGTCGTTCCGCCGCAAAGCACCGCGCCGGTTGCCGCGGCGCCATCGGTTGCGGCACCGCAGGGCGCCGGGGTGGCGCAGAGTTTTCCCGTCACCCCGCTGGCGCCGGTTGCGCCGCAGACGGGCAAGTCCGGCGCCGCGCCTGCGCCGGAAAAATCTGTTGCAGCCGCCTCGCCCTCGCCGGCAGCGTCGGCCGCTCCCGCCTCGACCGGGCCCGTGGTCATGGCGAACAACCTGGCAACCTCGACACACGATGGCATCGTCTGGTCGTGGCCGACGAGCGGAAAAATCATTCAAGGGTTCAACGGTACGACGAGCAAGGGTATTGACATCGCCGGCAACCTCGGCGACCCGATCTACGCCGCCGCGGCAGGCCGTGTGGTCTACGCCGGATCGGAACTGCGCGGGTTCGGCAAACTCATCATCATCAAACACAACGACGATTACATCAGCGTTTACGCGCACAACAACGTCATGCTGGTCAAGGAAGGCGAGGCGGTCAAACGCGGGCAGAAAATCGCTGAAATGGGATCGACCGACGCCCCGCGCGTCGAACTGCATTTCGAAATCCGCCTGCGCGGCAAATCGATCGACCCCCTGGGTATATTGCCCAAACAGCCTTGACTGCCCGATGACGCGAACGCGCAAACCCGCAGCCACGCCGCCTTGCGAGCCTGAAGCGGGCATGGTTGCGCGCGAAGCGTTTTCGGCTCCGGGGGACGACGCGGCGGCAGCCGACGTCAGGCAGGTGCCCGCCCTGGCCGATCAGCAAACCACAGCACCGGCCGCACGTTCTGCGCCGACTCGTCCCGATCCTCCCTGTCCTCCCGCTTCGCTGGCCGCCATCGATGACGAATCCGGCGTCAGCGCGCTGCAGTCGTATCTCAACCACATTCGCGCCAAGCCCTTGTTCACTCCCGATGAGGAGTACGCTACGGCGATTCGCGCCAAGGCCGGCGATTTCGCCGCGCGTCAGGCGATGGTCGAGCACAACCTGCGGCTGGTGGTGAGCATTGCCAAGGGCTACGTCGGCCGCGGCGCAGCTTTGGGCGACCTAATCGAAGAAGGCAATCTGGGGTTGATCCACGCCATCGAAAAATTCGAGCCCGAGCGTGGCTTTCGCTTTTCCACGTACGCCAGTTGGTGGATTCGCCAAAGCATCGAGCGTGCGCTGATGCAGCAAGTGCGCACCATTCGCCTGCCAGTGCATGTCATCCGCGAACTCAACCAAGTGTTGCGTGCGCGCAAGCACCTGGAACAGACAAACGAGCATCGCCGCCAGAGCTCGGTGGAAGACATTGCCGCGCTGCTCGGCCGCAGCGTCGAAGACGTTGCCGATTTGCTGGCGCTGGCCGAACAGCCGGCGTCACTCGACGCATTGCGTGAAACCCAGGACGGCGACAGTTACGCCGACCAGTTCGCCGACCAGCAGTCGCCGCCGCTGGAGGATTTGACGCAAACGCGCGAAGTCCAGGCGCTGGTCGACGCCTGGGTGGGCGCATTGGGCGAACGCGAGCGCGACGTCATCGAAGCTCGCTTCGGCCTGCATGGCCGTGAACTCGAAACCCTCGAATCGTTGGCGCAACGCCTGGGGCTGACCCGCGAACGGGTGCGCCAAATCCAGCAGGAGGCGCTGCTCAAGCTCAAAGGGCGTTTGGCACGCAACGGCATCGACAAAAATTCACTTCTTTGACGCCTTTTTCTGCGCTTCATGATCCATACCCCGATCGTCGCCTTCGACATTGAAACCATTCCAGACCCCGTCGCGCTACGTGCCGCCGACCTGGCCGACGCGGGGTTGGACGACCACGCCACCGTTTTGCAGGCACAGACGCGCCGGCTGGAACAGACCGGCAGCGATTTCCTTCCGCTGCATTGCCAGAAAGTGCTGGTGATCTCATGCGTGTTCCGCAATGCGCAGGGGCTGAAAATCCATTCCTTCGTCGATCACGGGGGGCAGGAAGGGCAGGTGGTGCAAGGGTTTTTCCGCATCGTCGAAAAACACACGCCGCAACTCGTGTCATGGAATGGCGGGGGGTTCGACCTGCCGGTGCTGCACTATCGTGGCTTGGTGCACGGCGTTAGCGCGCCGAAATACTGGGACATGGGAGAGGATGACCGTGAAATGAAGTGGAATAACTACATTTCCCGGTATCACACGCGGCATCTGGACCTCATGGACCTGCTTGCGCTCTATCAACCACGGGCGAACGCCCCGATGGACGTGCTGGCCAAGCTGTGCGGCTTTCCCGGCAAGCTGGGCATGGACGGTGGCAAGGTTTACACCGCCTGGCGTGAGGGCCAGACCGACGCCATCCGGCGTTACTGTGAAACCGACGTCATGAACACCTACCTCCTGTATTGCCGCTTTCAGCTCATGCGCGGCGGCTTGTCGGCGACCGAATACGCCGAAGAAATCGACATCGTGCGCCATACTCTGAGCACGCTGGCCGGCGAGCAGCCGCATTGGCAGGAATATCTGGCCGCCTGGCCGGTGTCGCAGGCCGCCGCGTCGAACTGATCTGTGCCGCCGAAGTGGCGCCCGAACCGACCCATCATGGAGCAACGCGAACGTCTGGAATGGCTGCAGATTGACAGCCTGGATCTCCAAGCGCGCGGCGTCGGCCGCAGCGTCAGTGGCAAAGTCGTGTTCGTCGACAATGCCCTACCGGGAGAACGGGTGCAGGCGCGTATCGTGCGCAGCAAACGCAGTTGGGAAGCGGGAACCGCCGTGGCCTGGGAGAGCACCTCCAGTAGCCGGGTCACACCACGATGTCCGCATTTCGGCGTTTGCGGTGGTTGCAGCATGCAGCATGTCGATGCTGCAGCGCAACTCGCATTCAAGCAGCGCATCCTCGAAGACGACTTTTGGCATCTGAGCCGCCTCAAACCGCAAACCCTGCTGCGCCCGATCGCTGGTCCGAATTGGGCTTACCGCGCCCGCGCCCGGCTGGCGGTCCGCTTGGTGATGAAAAAGGGCGGCGCACTCGTCGGTTTTCACGAAAAAGCCTCGAGTTACGTTGCCGATATTCAAAGTTGCGCGATTTTGCCGACGCATGTCTCGGCATTGCTATTGCCTTTGCGCGAGCTGGTGCAGGGATTGTCACAGCCGCACCGCGTGCCGCAAATCGAATTGGCCGTGGGCGACAATGTCACGGCACTGGTGCTGCGCCATCTGGAGCCGCTGAGCGACGCCGACCGTCAGCGATTGCGCGATTTCGGCCGCAGGCACAGCGTGCAGTGGTGGCTGCAGCCCAAAGGTCCCGACTCGGTCGAGCCGCTCGACGCTGTGCAAGTAGCCTTGAGCTACGCGCTGCCGGAGTTCGGCGTGACCATGCCGTTTCGCCCGACGGATTTCACCCAGGTGAACCCGTCGATCAACCGCGTGATGGTCGCGCGCGCGCTGCGGCTGCTTGCCCCGCAGCCCACCGACCGAGTGATCGATTGGTTTTGCGGCCTGGGCAACTTCACCCTGCCGATCGCTACCCGAGCACGCCAGGTACTCGGTGTGGAAGGCAGTGCGGCACTGGTCGCGCGGGGGCTGGATAACGCCCTGCACAACGGATTGCAGGATAAAGTGCAGTTGACTGCACGCAATCTGTTCGAGATGACGGCCGACGATCTGCGGACGTTCGGACCGGCAGACCTTTGGCTGGTGGACCCGCCGCGCGACGGCGCGCTCGCCTTGTGCAAGGCGCTGGCCGAGGCGGTCAAGGCCTCGGCGGGCCGCAGCGGTAGGGATGCCGACGCGCTGGCAGGGGACGCCGTTACGTCGTTCACCCCGCCGCGGCGCATCGTCTACGTGTCGTGCAACCCGGCGACACTGGCGCGTGACGCCGGGTTACTGGTGCATCAGGCCGGTTATACCCTGCGTGCTGCTGGGGTGATGAATATGTTTGCGCATACCGCCCATGTGGAATCGATGGCGGTGTTCGAGCGCGCAGCGGGCCCGGCATGAAAAACGCCCGCTGCTGCGGGCGTCGGAACACCAGCCGATTGGGGGCATCAACGCCGACTGCCGCCGCTGAAAAAGCTCAAAATCGCCAATAGGTTGACGAAGACGTTGTAAATGTCCAAATAAATCGCCAGGGTTGCCGTAATGTAATTGGTTTCGCCACCGTTGATCACGCGCTGCACGTCGATGAGCATGAACGCGGAAAAAATCACGATGGCGACGACCGAAAACGTCAGCATCAACGCCGGCAACTGCAGCCAAATATTGGCGATGCCGGCGAGGATGAGCAAAATCACGCCGACGAACAGGGTTTTGGCCAGGCCGGACAGGTCACGTTTGACCACGTTGGCCATGGTCGCCATCGCGCCAAAAATGATCGCCGTGCCACCGAAGGCCAGCATGATGAGTTGCGGCCCGTTGGTCATGCCCAGCACGAAACCCAGGATTTGCGACAGCATCACACCCATGAAAAAGGTGAAGAGCAGCAGCAAGCCCACGCCGGTGCTGGAATTTTTGGTGCGTTCGATACCGAACATCAGGCCGAACGCGCCGACCAGAAACACGATCATGGTCAAACCGGGGCTTTGCGCCATGGCCAGATTCAGCCCTGTGGCCATGCCCAGCCAGGCACCGAACACCGTCGGGATGAGCGACAGCGCCAGCAGGGTGTAGGTCTGCCGCAACACCTTGTTGCGCACGGAAACCGCGCCGCCCGGTTGGGCGTAAATGGTGTAGTCGCGTTGTTCGTTCATGGAAAAGCTCCCTTCTGCAAGGATGTAATAAAAACTTCGAGTCGCCAGACCCAAATAGGTTCCGTTTGTGGTATTTCAATCCAGCCGGTGTGAAGACGCAAGCACAGCGGCGCAGATTTCAGCCAGGATTCAGCTCACTGCGGCCGGCGCCGCCGGGGTGATGCCGTAGGCGCTGTGCAGCCGCGCCAGCGTGGAGTGCGCATCCAGGCGATGGTTTTGCGGGCCGTGGACGGCGATTTTTTCCGCGCCCAGGACATTGCCCAGGCGGGCGCTGTCGGCCAGCGACCAGCCGCGCGACAAACCATACAGCAAGCCGGCGCGGAAGGCGTCGCCGCAGCCCGTGGGGTCGCAAATGGCCGTAGCGGGCACGCCGGGAATGTCCAGCGCCGTGGTGCCGTCGCTCCACACGCGGCAGCCGAGCTCGCCGCGGGTGACCACCAGTCCGCGAACCTGCGCGGCGATGTGCTCCAGGCTCCAGCCGGTGCGCTCGACCAGCAGCTCGGCTTCGTAATCGTTGACCGCGACCCAACTGCACTGGTCGATGAAGCGACGCAGCTCGGCGCCGTCGAACATCGGCAGCCCCTGGCCCGGGTCGAAAATGAACGGGATGCCGGCGGCAGCCAGTTGCGCGGCGTGTTCGATCATCGCCGCGCGGCCGTCGGGGGCGACGATGGCCAAATCCACCCCGGCGTCCAGCGGCACCTGCAGCTCATGCGCCCGGCCCATCGCACCCGGATGGAAGGAGGTGATCTGGTTGTTGTCGCGGTCGGTGATGATGTGTGCCTGCGCCGTGTAGCTGCCCTGCAGCAGGCGGACGTGGCTGCGCGGGATCCGCAGCGCGTCCAGGCGATCGAGGTAGCTCTGGCCGTCTTCGCCCAGCGTGGCGAGGATCAGCGGCTGCCCGCCGAGCAGCGCCAGGCTGTAGGCGATGTTGCCAGCGCAGCCGCCAAACTCGCGCCGCAGCGTCGGCACGAGAAAGCTGATGTTCAGAATGTGCACCTTGTCGGGCAGGATGTGGTCGGCAAAACGACCGTCGAACGTGGTGATGGTGTCGAACGCCAGCGAGCCGCAGATCAGCGTGGGCATGGAATTCAGCCTTCCAAACGTAGGGCGGGAAAGAGAATGACGTCGCGGATGCTGGGGGCATCGGTCAGCAGCATGACCAGGCGGTCGATGCCGATGCCGCAGCCCCCCGCCGGGGGCATGCCATACTCCAGCGCGCGCACGTAATCGGCGTCGAAATACATCGCCTCGTCGTCGCCGGCGTCTTTGGCTGCGACCTGCGCGGCAAAGCGCGCGGCTTGATCTTCCGGGTCGTTGAGCTCGGAAAAACCGTTGGCGATTTCCCGCCCGGTGATGAATAGCTCGAAACGTTCGGTGATTTGCGGATTGGCATCGGAGGCCCGCGCCAGCGGCGAGACCTCCACGGGATAGTCGACGATGAAAGTCGGCTCCCACAGCAGGTGCTCGGCCACTTCCTCGAACAGCGCGAGCTGCAGCGCGCCCAGGCCCATGTGCTTGAGCTTGTGCGCGGGATGGTCGGCGTCCAGACGGCGCAATTCACCACGCAAAAAGCCGTCGTCGGCCAATTGCGCCTCGGTGTAGCCGGGGGCGTATTTCAGAATGGCCTGCTGCAGCGTCAGCCGGGCGAACGGCGCGCCCAGATCGAGCGTGCGGCCCTGGTGCGTGAGCTGCGTGCTGCCGCAGGTCAGTTGTGCGGTATTGCGGATCAGCGCCTCGGTGAAGTCCATCTGCTCGCGGTAGGTCCACCACGCGGCGTAGAACTCCATCATGGTGAATTCCGGGTTGTGCCGCGGACTGAGCCCTTCGTTGCGGAAATTGCGGTTGATCTCGAACACCCGCTCGAAGCCGCCGACAAGCAGGCGCTTGAGATAGAGCTCAGGCGCGATGCGCAGATACATGGTTTGGTCGAGCGCGTTGTGATGCGTGACGAACGGTTTGGCTGCAGCACCGCCGGGAATGGGGTGCAGCATCGGCGTTTCGACTTCGATGAACCCGGCGGCGAGCATCTCGTTGCGCAATACCGCGATCGCCTTGCTGCGCAGCGCAAAACGTTCGCGCGACTCGGGGGTGACGATCAAATCGACGTAGCGCTGGCGGTAGCGCGTTTCCACGTCTTCCAGGCCGTGAAACTTGTCGGGCAGCGGGCGCAGACTTTTGACCAGCAGCCGCACCTGCTCGGCCCTGATGGTCAGTTCGCCGGTACGGGTTTTGAACAGCACGCCTTCGCAGCCGATCCAGTCGCCCAAGTCCCAGTGCTTGAACGCGGCGTGCGCCTGCTCGCCGGTGACGTCGTTGGACACGTGGATCTGTATCCGCCCGGTACTGTCTTGCAGCGTGGCGAAGCTGGCCTTGCCCATCACCCGCTTGAGCATCATGCGCCCGGCCACGCGCACGCGCACGGCGGCGGCTTCCAGTGCCTCGGGCGCGTCGCCGCCGTGCTGCGCCTGCAAATTCATCGCCCGGTGCGTGGGTTTGAAATCATTGGGAAAGCCCGGGCCGAGCTGGCGCAGCGCAGCGAGCTTGGCGCGGCGTTCGGCAATCAGGTGCGAATCGTCGACGCTAGCAGGTTGGGGGGTATCGTTTGACATGCAGCAGGGGTAGTGGAAAGCAAGCGGCCGTCGGTCTGGGCGCGACACGGGTGGGTCGACGCGGGCTTGCCGCGGTTGCCGTGCGCGTTGCAAGCCGCCGAATCGGTAAATTTTACCCCTGCGTTCGCCTCATCCCGTGCCCAGCCTCACCCCCATCCAGAACAGGCCGACGATGAGCCCCTGCACGGCGGCATTGGCCGCGCCGAAACGGCGCTGCCCTCCGGCAAATCCGGCCAGCGTTTTGCTCAGTGCGTTGGCCGACAGCGCCAGGGCAATCGCCTGCACCGATTGCGCGGCAGTCATCGCGCCGCTGACGGTGTATTGCGCGGCAGCGGCGCAGGCCGCGTGGGCATCGGCAAACCCGGCTAGCCCGGTGGCGATGATGGCGCCACGCTCGCCCAGCCAGGCGCGTACCGCCTCGGTGACGAGCAGCACACCTGCCAATATGCTGGCGAATAGCAAGGCCTGCAAGGGCTGAAACGGTCGTTGCAGGGCGAGTTCAGCCGAGGTGGCCGATGCCGGCGGCGTGGCGCGGCGCGAATCGAGCTGCCAGAGCAGGGCGACGATGAGCACGGTGCCGGCGGCGTAGAGGGTCAGCGCCGGCCACAGCACGGCCAGCAGCGCAGGCGCGATCACCCCGATCAGGCTGCCGAGTTCGATCGCCGTGGCCAGATTCGACAGCACGGCGGCCCGCAGGCAGTCCGCCTGCTGCGCCTGTCGCGCCCGGGCGCGTTGCGCCATGCTGGCAATGGTCGCCGTGCTGGAGACGAAGCCGCCGGCCAGTCCGGACAGGGGCAGCCCGCGGCTGGTGCCGAGCAGGCGCATGCCCACATGCCCCAGTGCCTGAATGGCCATCACCAGCACCGCCAGCAACCACAGGGTGTGCAGATTCAGCCCGGCAAGCCAGGAAATGCGCGCGTTGGGCAGCAGCGGCAGGACGATCAGCGCTGCTGCGGCCAGCAGCAAAGCCGACTCCATTTCCTGCGCACTCATCACATTGCGCACCAGGGTGTGCAGCCCGCTCTTGGCAGCCAGGATGCCGGCGACCGCAGCGCCCAGCCCCGCAGCCCATCCCGGGGACTGTTGCGCCAGCGCGCCGATGAGCACGGTCAGCAGCAGGGCAAACTCGGTCGTCAAGCCGGGGTCGGACAGGCGCGATTGCACATACCCCGCCCAGGCGAGCAAAGCGAACCCAGCCAGCACCACGCCCAGCGCCAGTGGGCCGAGCACGGCGGCGGTCGCTCCGCTGAGCGCGGCGAGCACGAAGCTGCGCAATCCGGCGGGCGACTCCGGCGGTTGCTGCCGCTCGCGTTCCATGCCGATGAGCAACCCGGCGCCGACCGCTGCAGCCCAGGGCAGGAGGGAGGAGTCGGCCATCGCGGTGCAAACTCAGGGAGGTGGGCAGGAGCCGGCAAAGTCGGCGTCTTCCAGCCGGATGCGCCCCGATTTGGCCAGAATCAGATCGTGCGCATTGTGCACGATTGCCTGCGCAGCGCAAAGGCGCACCCGCCCAGCGCTGAAGGCGCCGCCCGGCTGTTGCGCCACCCCCAGCGGGGTGAAAACCACGGGTTTGCGCAATGGGGAGTTGGCCATCAGCACCACCCCCGCCGGGGCCGCCGCTGCGGCGAGCAGGACCTGTTCGCCGTCATCGCACTGGCCGTTGCGGTTGTCGTCGAGACAGACCATCCAGCCTTTGGACCAGTCCGCCGCCACGCTGCGCTGGCATTGCCCATCCTGCGCCGCGCAAAGCACCACACGGCGTTGAAGCTGCAAGGCGCTTTGCCGTGCGGCATGAAACGCCGCAACCAGCGCATTGGTCGTGACCGCCAGCCGGTGCTGCATCACCCAGCCGTGTAAGGTAGGCACGGCCCAGCCGGCAAGCAACGCGGCCACGGTAAGCACGATCAGCGCTTCGACCAGGGTGAATCCACGGCGATGCCAGACCGCGTGGTGGCGGTGCGGCGCTGATGCGCTCAACCCGGACGGCTGCATTTCCAGAACCATTGGGACATGTGGCTGGCAGCAGCGTAATCCGAATTTGAACCCAGCGAATCTGCGTTCGATCAGTCTTTGATGCGTCGTTCATGGCAAACGACGATGACATTTCGGCTGGCTCAGTTTCCCCAGCATGTCGCACTGCCGGCGGTGCCGGTTGCAGTCTTGGTTCCCGCCTGGTCGATGCGAAGAATGCCGCAAGCGGTGTCGCGTGTGGCCTGCGCCCCCTGGGGGCTTGCCTCGGCGATATAAGTGTCGTTGGTCGCCGTGACGTAGAACTGGTAGTCGCCACCGGAGTTTTGCACGCCGGCGCAATCGAGGGTGACGTTGGGTGGCGAGGGTTTATCGACGAAGGGGTTCGCAGTTCCCTGAGGATTTTGGTCGTACCGCAGGTTTTGCGTGTAATACCGCTCCATATAGCCGGCAAACTGCGACAAACAGCCCTGCGCCGCCGCGCGCTTGGTTTTGACCACACTGTTGATATACGACGGATAACCGACGGCGGCGATGATCGCAATGACCGCGACGACGATCATCAGCTCGGTCAACGTGAACCCCAGGGTTTGACGGAAGTTGAAACTACAACGCTGTGCTGGTGTTTTCATGGCGTTTTTGATGAAAAATGTCGAAGGTCGCAGCGATCAGTCACTCAGTTCGCGCCACGATACCCGGCCGACGCTGCCCGATGGCGAGGTAATCGGCCCGAGATTGACCGGGGAACCGGACAGATTGTTGAACTGCAGCATGATCTTGCCGTTTTTGTCGTAACTTCCCGTGACTCCTGCGGCCGGGCCGACCGGATAGACCACGCCGTTATAAGCGACGTTCACATTGACGCCGTTATTGACGTAAGACGTGGCACCCAGGCCGAAATCGCTGGTGAAATTGCCCCCGGTGAACGGATCGACCAGCATGACCGCTCCGGACGGCACGGTGTTGCACGGATCGCTGACCTTCGGAATCATGGTCGTGACCAGCGCCATGCCGCCGATGAATTGAGTGCGGTTGATAATCCGCTCGCCAGCTTGTGTGTCCAAATCCATATACCAGCCGGCTTTGCCGTCCATGTCGTTCACCGCAGCCGCGCTGGTGGCGCGCAGCAAATTCCCGTTACCGGCGCTGTCTTCCTTGACGATGGAGCGTCGCGTCAGGCCGGTGCGCTGCGTGCTCGCGGAGACGACGGGTGGTGTGGATGCGGTCGAGTCGTTGCTCACCCGCAGGCCGTACCAGGTTTGCCGTTGAGTGGATGTCACATCGCCATCGTCCAGGTAACGCCCGGTGCCGAAAAACGCCCACGTGCTTTCCTTGTTTTGGGTCGAATCGTGACTCAGCGCGACCAGGCTGGTGATGGGTTGTACCGCTCCATTGACGTCCTTGGCCTGAAAGATTTTGCTCACCGTTGCGGCGGGAGATTGCAGATCGAACGCCCACAGATTGCCATTGAGATCTCCGGCATACGCCATGGTCGAAATTCCGGTTTTGCTCTCAGGCTGGGCCAAACCCGGTTCGGCCAGTCCGTCGTTGCTGGCGCCGGGCGTCGGGCGCACGTTCAGCGCGCCGTTGGCCAGGTCGAATTCGAGCAATGCGGGGACGTTTGCCGTGCTGTTGTAGCCGTTGCCCAGATAAACCACCCATTTGCTCCCGGTGCCGCTTTTGATTTGGGCGATCACCGGTGCGCCGGTCATCTGCCCGATGTAATTGCTGCAATTGCTGGTGATGCTACCGGTGCAAGCCCCCGCATCGCCAGCGGACCGTTCCCACAAGATGTTTTTGGCCGTCGTTGTCGGATTTTCAAAATTCCCCGGGTTGGTAATGTCCAGCGCGTAAACCGTTTTTGCCGGGCCGCGGCCGGTTGTTCCGACGAGTATGGTTCGCCAGATTTTCCCCTGCCCATCTCCGGTGTCGAGATAGACGTTTTGCGTGGTGATGCGGCCGTCGTTGTAATACTGATGCGGTACAGCCTGCGCCCCGGTCACGCCATCGACCACGCCATACTGCGGGTTGGCAAGGTTGGAAATGCCTCCCGTGCCGCTTGCCGGTTGGGCGAGCACCGCGGCAGGAAGATAAGCGAAAATCTCCTGCCCGGCGGGTTTGTTCGGGTCGGGCAGGCCATTGGTCAGCCCCTGTTTGACGCGGAATGCATGCAGCATGCCGTCATTGGCCGCGACATAAACCAGAGGCATGCGCGACGCTTGGTTGGCGACGAACGTGCCGTAACTCGACGCACCGTCGAACGTGGCATTGACGTATAGCGTTTTGTCGGGCATGCCGACATAAACCGGCGTGGAGGAAATCACGTCGCCCAACATCGCCTTGCGCTGCCGCAGCGAAGCGTCCGAGTTATCGCCGCGCAGGTAATTCAGCATTGCCGCGCGACTGATCGATTGCTGGCTGCCGCTGACGTAATAATCCAAACCCTGCAGCAAGGTGCCGTCGAGCGCCGGCAGGGTGTTGCCGCTGCCGAGGATGAATTGCACGGGGCTTTGCGGGTTGAGCGTGCTCGCCAGCCGGCTGACCGTCCAGATATTGCGGTTCGCCGCGGCAGGAAATACCGAATTCACCGACCACGCAGGGACGTAAGCCTGCGCGGTGGCGTCCCACTGTTCTGCAGTGATTGCGCCCGTCCATTGCCCGGTGTAGTACGACCCGATGAAGCGGTACGTCGCGTCAGCCGTACTCGTCGCGCCCGTTGCCGACAGGGTGATGGCGTTTCCCGCCCCTTTACGGTCGGCGATTTGTGCCAAAGCAGATTTCAGACCGTTGATGAATTCAGTCGGATTTTTTGCCGAGAAAAAATCCCCGTGTCCGTTGACGGCCGCGTGGAACAAATCGGCGATATTGTTGATGCTGTCAGCGCTGGGCTGGGGCCAAGACATACTCGTGACTCCGGTCGGAGGTGTACCCGTGCGCGCCCAAGCGAAAATTTGATCTTGCGTCAGGTCATTCGGTGTTATTCCGGTCGGTGTGTAGCCGAGGCCCATGGTGAATGTCGTCATATGTTGCCAGAAGGCTGGGTCGTTTGGTGTCGTCGGTACATTGTTCGCAGTGGTCGGTCGCAAATCGTTTTGCCAGTAATACATCGCCACGTCGGCCAGAGTGTTTGAATAACTGTCCGAATAGGGTTGGATTGCAATTCTTTGATATGTCGATGGTGTGGTGATCTTCGGCCCATTCGTGCCGTCGACGTTGCCCACACCAATGTCGCTGTCGGCGTCTGTATTCCAGAAACCGTCGGTGGTGAGGATGGTGAAAGCAGGGCGGCAAGTGTATTCGGTCGTGTCGGTCGTGCTCGTCTGCCAGGGTTGTGCCGTTTTGTAATACTCGCCAACGGCCTTGAGCGCCGAGCGCAATGGCGTGCCATTATTCGGTGTGATTGTGGTGATCCAATCCCAGAAATTGGATTTCTGCGTGCCTGCCGATCCGTCGCCGAATTCCTGTACGACGGCAAGCTTGTTGGAAGAATTTGTTGGCGTGCTGAAAGGGTAAGGTGTTGGCGAGTTTGGAATTTTGGCGGTGTTTCGACCATTGATCGAGGCAAAACCGAAACGGTAACCCTTGTCCAAGCTGGAAAACGCAAGCGTCAATCCGCTCTTTGCCATCAACATGCGGGTGCGGTAGTAAGAGAACCAGTTGGCGACGTTTTGCTGCTGCGCAGGATCGGTGGTGCATGTCGCTGCGCTGAAGCCTGCGCAACTCTGGCCAACGTATTTTTCTACGTTGGAGTTGGGGTCGGTGTAGCGAAAAACGCAGTTGTAACGGTTATTATTGCCGCAATTGCCAGAGTTGTTTCCGCCAACAGTATTTGTACTTTGTTTGTAGTAGGCGTAATTCTTGTAAGGAGAGGAATACTTTTGGATGTTTGCTGTGCCTGATGATGGGTTGAAACCATCGACCCATGCGTTTGGAAATGCCGCATTTTGATAGTCGGTGCCATCTTTATATTTGGGTGGCTGGTAGGTGACGTAAGGGTTGTAATAAGTGCCATTGGTTGCCGAGTTTGTTCCAGTTGCCGTGTCAGGCATATAGTCCCACGCCATCGACCCCGAATCGTCGAGCATCAACACCAAGTTCGGCGGGATTGGTTTTTGGATGATGAGGGGACTCTGCGCGACGCCGACGGCGGCCTGCGCCATCGGGGTAGCGATGAGCAGGGAACTCAGTGCAAGTGCAACGGTGCGTTGGATGAGGTGAAAAGCGGTTGACATGGCAGACTCCGTCAAACGATCTCTGTCGAAACGTCAATTGGTGCGGTAAATCGCCTGTAAAACGACCTGGGCGCGGTTTTGCGAAGGAGCGCCGTTGGCTTCAGGCGAGTTGGCGCGTGCGGTGATGCGATAACAATTCCCCGCGGTTTTGAGCGAGCCGCCGCCGCCCTGGTTGTTCTGGTCGTTGGTGAACTGGAAATTTCCGCCGTCGACGCTGCACGTCCCCATGTACTGGATGAGGTATGAGGGGTTGTTGCCGTAGAGGACGACGATTTTGTCAGGGCCTGAATTGGCGTTTTGCGTGGTCGGGGGAAAGATCCAGGCACTGGGTGGAATCCCGCTGTCTGGGGCGGCCGGGTTGTCTCTACAGGAGGAGTTCGCGCAATCGGTCACCGAGGGCGCGCTGAAACTCGCCGGATCGGGCGGGTTGGCCGGCGGCAAAATGGTCGCGGCGGCGAATTGCAAGGTGGCTTCCGCCACTTGAAACGCCTGCGTGCGGTCAACAGCGTTGCCGGCCATTTTTTCCTGCGTACTGGTCAGGCGAATCGCCGCCAGGCCGATGATGGTGACGACCAGTAACAGGATGAGCGAGACGATCAGCGCCACACCGCGCTGGGTGTTGCGTGCAGGTGCGGCAAGCGCGATGCGGCGTGGACGGACGAAAATGGACGAATACATGGTCAGCGCACGCGGATAGTGGTGTCGAAGGTGCGGATCAGACGTTCCTGATTCGGTGTGGTGTTCTGCGGGTTGGTCACGGTCTGTAAGGTCAACGCAAGGTGCACGGCGCTGACTGAGCCCCAGTTGCCGCCGACGTCGGTTGCGGTGGCCAGAGTCGGCCCGCCAGTGAGATAGCTGACTTGCAGCGCGGTCACGCCGCGGATGATTTCGTCAGACACCAGCTGGTTGCCGGCGTAATGCGCCCGGTAGAGCGAGAGCGTGCCTGCTGGTGCGCCTTGGCCCGCTGCGCCGATGTACCAGGCATCGGCGTCATAGGGGGCGACGTAGGCCGAGGAACTGAACTGGGAGCAGCCCAATTGCGCTGCGGAGTTGCCTGGCGTTGCGTTCGCCGCCAGCGGCAGCCCGGCGTCGAACGCTGCTGCCTGGAAGATGTAGGCTTGCGTGCCGTCGCAAGCGAAGACGAGGTCGTTGGTGCCAATGCCGACATCGGTCGGGGCTTCAGCCATCGGCACCTTGCTGGCACAGTCCTGCTGAACCTGGCTGGCACTGTTCTGCTGAACCTGGATCAGTTCGCGGCTGACGGTGCCGGCGCCGCGGGTGACGAGCGCGGGAAAACCTCCACTCGGTGCAGGCGAGGCCGGTAGGGGCGAGAGGGCGGACGCGTCGTCGACGCCGAACAATCCGGCGCCGTTGACCCAGCGGTACCAGCCGTTGCCGGCGAGCATGTCGTTGACCGCGGTGTTGCCGCACGGCGAGCTGCCGGCCTGGCGGATGTCGCGGGCCATCAGCTCGAAGGCGATGCGGGCGTTGTCCTGCAACTGGCTCAGTCCATTGGTGGTGGTGTAGCTCTGCCGGCTGGTCAGCAGCACGCTGACCACGGCGCCGACGACCACCAGGCCGAGGAGCATGGCGACCATCAGCTCGATCAGGGTCAACCCGCTTTGCCGCGGGCGGCAGGGAAAATGGACGGGGCGGGTCATAGCTGGGTCCAGAACGTCAGGGTTTGCGCCGCCTGCCCGGCGGTGGCCTTGCTGTCGTTGAAGGTCAGGGTGACGCTGCAGTTGCTCGCGTTGACGGCCGGGCCGACCGGGTTGCAGGCAATCGTGCCTTTGGCGCTACTGCCCAGCGCCGCCAGCCCGCCGACTTGCGTGCCCGGCGGCGGGCTGGTTAGTTTGTCGGCGTCGAAGCCCAGGCACCAGTTGCGCAGCTGCGCCTGCGCCAGGGTGGCGGCTTGAGTGGGGCAGTTGCCGGCTGTGATGGTTGTGTTGTAGGCGCCGGCGAGGGCGTTGGCGCGGTCGGCCCGCATGAGGTCGAACATCGAGTACGCGGCGATGCTCGCCTGCGTGCGCGTGAACGAACTGGCGTTGTCCGCCAGGGTTTTGACCTGCAGCACGATGATGCCCAGGATGCCGATCGACAGCACGGCAGTGGCCACGAGGATTTCGATCAACCCGACTCCGCGCTGCACGAGCGGGCGGCGGTGTTCGACGCGCGTCGGAAAGAGGGGGTTATTTGCAGGTTCCATTGGGGTTGTTCGCTCGACAAGCTTGCGAATCGGTACAGCTGCTCACGCTGGTGCCGGTGAACAGGTAGATGCAGCGGTGGTTGTCGCCGCTGATGGCATTGCTCGAAATGTCGGCGACCAGCCCGGAGTAACCGGTGGACACCGCAGGTTCGTGCAGCAGCCCCAGCGGGGTGGCGATCAGGGTGTCGACCGCTGCGGCGGCGTTGATGCCAGGCGGTGGGGTCATGGCCTGGGTGATCGTGATGGGTGAGGCTTGCGGTTGTAGGGCGGTTATGGCCCCGTCGGTGTTGAACTGCACGGTGTAGCCACGCTTGACGGCTTCGGTGCGCGCCAGCGCGAGGCGGCCGACCAGCTCGTTGGCAAACGTGGTCAGGCGGCTGGACACCATCAGGCGGTTGAAGCTCGGTACGGCCACGGCCAGCAGCAAGCCGGCGACCACCAGGGTGACGAGCAGCTCGACCAGGGTGAAGCCCCGGTGGGTCGGATGCTGGGTGCGGCCGACGGGTGCAGCAAATGTCGCAAGCAAAATCATCATCTGTATCCAGATTTGTCTTGCGCCGATTATGTTGCCGCCCATGCGGCGTGCGCGGCACGAGCCGACGAACGGTCGTCTGCGGCCGACGAGCGGTCAAATCCTGTTGCAAAAATTGCAAATCGCCGCGATCGTGTCCGCGGTCGATGGCGGTGCTAACGACAGTCGGCGCGGTGCACGGCCACGCCGTTGCAGCAGGCGTGCAGCCACAACGCCTGCGCACGCTGCTGGCTTGCCGTGGGGCTGTCGCAATCCCAGTCGGACAGCACTTGCCTCAGCTGCGCGCCGCCCCAATGGTCGCGCGGGCGGTGGGTGTGGCCGTGGATCATCCAGGCGCAATCGTGCTGGATCAGCCAACGGCGGGCTTCTGCCGGGTCGGCGTCGGCCCAGGAATCTGCGCCGAGCTGCGCCTGTTGGCTGGCGGCGCGCATGGCTTGCGCTTGCCGCGCGCGCTCGGCCAACGGTCGCGCCAGAATCTGCCGCTGCCACTCGGGGCGGCGCACTTGCGCGCGAAATTGCAGGTAGGCGCCGTCTGCGGTGCACAGGAGATCACCGTGGGTGAGCAGCAGCCGCATGCCCTGGAACACGAGCACTGCGGGGTCGGGAAGGATCTGCGCCCCGGTGGTTTGGGCAAATGCGGCACCGAGCAAAAAATCGCGGTTGCCGTGCTGCACCCATAGCTTGCCGCCGCCAGCGGTGTAGTCATGCAGCGCGGCGGCCACCCTCTGCGCGTGGTCGGCGTCGGAGGCGACGATGGCGTGCGCTGCCGCGTCGAGCAGGTCGTCGCCGATCCAGGCCTCGAACAGATCGCCGAGGATGAACACGGCGTCGGCCTGCAGCGCCGGGCCGCGCAGCCAACGCAAAAACGCCTGCGTGGTGCGCGGGGTCTGCGCGCTCAGATGCAGGTCGGAAACGCAGGCCAGACGTTTCCAGTCGGGTGGGGCGTGCAGCAGTGTCGCCGGCGGCATGCCGGAGGCAGGTGCCAACCCGTCACCGGTGGGATGGGCCGGCGGGTCGAACTGCGCGGGCAGGGTCAGACCTCGACGGCTTTGAGGATGACCACGTCTTCGACCGGCACGTCGTCGTGAAAGCCCTTGCGCCCGGTTTTGACGCCTTTGATCTTGTCCACCACGTCCTGGCCTTCGACCACTTTACCGAACACCGCGTAGCCCCAGCCCTGCGCCGTCGGCGCGGTGTGGTTGAGGAAGGCGTTGTCGGCGACGTTGATGAAAAACTGCGCCGTGGCCGAGTGCGGGTCCGAGGTGCGCGCCATGGCGATGGTGTAGCGCTCGTTTTTCAGGCCGTTGTTGGCCTCGTTGGGAATCGGCGCCTGTGTGGGCTTTTGCTTCATGCCGGGCTCGAAGCCGCCACCCTGGATCATGAAGCCGTCGATCACGCGGTGGAAAATGGTGCCGTCGAACTGGCCCGAGCGCACGTAGTTGAGAAAGTTTTCGACCGTTTTGGGCGCACGCTCGGCGTCGAGTTCAAGACGGATGTTGCCGTGGTTGGTTTGCAGTTCGACCATGATGGGCTTTCAGTTGAGGAGTTTGGCGTTGTCGATGACGATGGGTTTGACCGGCACGTCCTGGTAGGGGCCGACGCTCTTGGTGGGCACGGCGACGATTTTGTCGATTACGTCCATGCCGGAGACGACTTTGCCGAAAACGGCGTAACCATGGCCGTCAGGCTGCGGGTAGTCCAAGCTGGGGTTGTCGACGACGTTGATGAAAAACTGCGAAGTGGCCGAATTCGGGTCGGCGGTGCGCGCCATGGCGATGGTACCGCGCAGATTGCGCAGCCCGTTTTGGCTTTCCAGCGCAATCGGCGGCCGCGTGGGTTTTTGCTGCATGTCGGCGGTGAAGCCGCCGCCCTGCACCATGAAACCCGGAATCACGCGGTGGAAAATCGTGCCTTTGTAGAAGCCGCTCTTGACGTAATCGAGGAAGTTGGCCACGGTCTTGGGCGCGCGCGCCGGGTCGAGCTGGACGACGAAATCGCCCATGCTGGTGACGAATTCGACGCGAGGTTGGGCCGCAGGGGTTTGCGCGGCCTGCGCCGTGGGCAGCGCGGCGCAGGCGAACAGGCCCAGCGCGGCCAGCACGGCTGTGGCGCGCCGGCGCAGGGCGGCAAAAGCTCCGACCCAGTGCGGCTGGCGGCGAACATGCAAAGTGATGTCGGTCATGAGACGCTTCCTTGGAAAATGAGCTGCCATTGGCGGCTGCGCTGCGCCCAATATTGGCGGTAGAGCGCGGCGTAGCCCGTGGCGTTGGCGGCACTGTACTGCACCACGATCTGCCCCGGGTATTGCAAGATGCTCAGGCTGGCTGGGATGGGGGAGGCCGCAGGCGGCACGGCTGCCGGCGCTGCCGCCGATGCCGCAGCGGGCGGATCTTGCGGCCGCAGGCCCAGCGATGCGGCCCGCACGATCTCCGGTTGCAATTGGGCGATGAGCAGCTGGCGCTGCGCCGCCCACTGCGCCGGGCTCAGCCAGCGTACTTGACGGGTGATGACCACCGGCGTGGCCCCGGCAGGCGTTTGCGCCATCAGGCTGCGCACATCCGGGTTGGACAGCACGACGCAACCGTCGGACGCGCGCGGCACCCGGGCATAGCTGCCGGGTGGCGTGCCGTGCAGCCAGACGCCAAAACCGGTGTAGCCCTGCAATTTGTCCCATTCGTTGGGGTAGTTGAGCGTCAGCGCCCCGGCGCCGTACAGCGGCTTGAGGTTGGCCGGGTCGATTTTTCGCGTGATGAAGTAGATGCCCAGTGGCGTCTTCAGGTCGCCGGCGCGCGTTTTGCCATCGCCCTGCCGCCCCTGGCTGAAGTAATAGCTGGCGCGCAGCACGGGCTGGCCGTCGCGCTGGTCGAACACGTACACGCGCGAACGCGAGGTTTCGATCACCAGTGCCCGCTTCACGTCGGCGCCGAGAGCGACGAGATTGGCCGCGATGGCCCCAGCCGGTGGCGGATTGGTGTAGGCCGACAGCCGCACCAGCGCTTCGGCGCGCAGTTCGTCCAGGCGGGTGCGCGTGGCCGGCGGCAGGGTTGCGGCCAGATCGGCAGGCAAGGCGGCAAAGCCGACACCGTGGCCGCTGCTGGCCTGCAGCACATCGGCCAGCGCCAATTGCGCCAGGGCGAAGTGCGGATGCTCGTGCACCAATCGCTCGGCCTGCTCACGCGCGGCGGCAAGGTGGCCGGCAGCGACTTCGGCGTAGACGTGCAGCAGACGGCGTTCGGTGGCGTCTTCCCCGGTGGGGACGGACAGGCGGGCGGTGAGTTTGAGCAGGGTGTGCGCCGTCACTGCGACAGGTGCCCGAGGCTCAACACCATGCTCGGCAGCGGGCAAGGCGTGCAGCGGTCGCGCAGCGGACGGCAGGGCGTGATAATCGGTTGCCGCCCGCGCGGCAAACACCAGCGGCACACCCAGCAGCGCCCACGGCAGCAGCTTGCGCAGCGCGGTCTGACGGCGGGGCGGGAAGCGGTTCACGGCAGCAGTGCAGGCGGTGCAGACGAAAGGGCAACGGCCTTGAGCGCAGGGCAGGGGCGTCAGCCGACGATTTCACGCACGATCAGCCATTTGCCGTTTTCGCGCCGAAATTGCAGCGTTTTCGGCCCGTCGAAATCCAGCGGCCCGGACATGTAGTGCTGGCGGAAGCGCGCGGTGGCCTTGTCGCCGTCGATCTGCACGCGCAGGGCATGGACCTTGACGGTGATTTTGGCCTTGTCGCTGATGCGCGCGCGGCGCTGCTCCTTCCAAGCTGCCAGGCTCAAACCTTTTTCCGGCTTGAAATCGGGGGCGTAGGCGGCGAAGTAGGCGGGCAGGTTTTTGCTCTGCCAGGCCTCGGCCCAGCGCTGCACGGCGTGTTCCACTGCGGTCTGCTCGGTCGTGGTGCCGGGGGTGGTTTGCTGCGCGCTGGCCGTCGCAGCGGCTGCCGGCGCATTGGCGGCTGCTGTCGCCGGGTTTTGCGCCGCGGCCTGCGGCTTGGTCTGGGCTGCCGGTTTGGCCGGGGTGGGCTGCGCTGCGGGTGCAGGCTTGGGCTCTTTGTCAGGCTGCGCGGCGGAGACTTTCAGCGGCGCAGACCCCGGTGTTTTGCCCTGTTCGAACAGCTCGCGGATGAGGTTGAGCTTGATTTTGGCGCTGGCGTTTTCCTCCGGGGCGAGCTGCAGCGCTTTTTGGTAGGCCTGGCTGGCGAGTTTGGCGTAGATGTCGCCGAGGTTGGCTTGCGCCGTGGCGTAGCTCGGGTTGGTGCGGATGGCCATCTCCAGCGCGGCGCGCGCTTTGTCGTACTGGCCTTGTTGCGCGTAGAGCACCGCGAGGTTGTTGTACGGCTCGGGCAGCTCGGGGTACTGCTCGGTCAGCGACTGAAAGATCTGAATGGCCTGCGCGTCTTTTTTCTGCTCGGTGAGGATCACCCCTTTGAGAAACTGGTATTGCGGGTCCTTGGGGTTTTGCGCCAGTAGCGCGTCCACTTGTTGCAGCGCGGTCTGCAGATTGCCTTTTTGCAGGTTTTGGCTGACGCTGGCGGCATCTGCCGCCCACACCGCCGGAGTACTCAAGGCGAAGGCGAGCAGCGTGGCAAGAAGGCGATGGCGCATGGTGGTGGCAGGCGTGAGAAGGTGGTCGAAAGTCGGCAAAACGGGCTGCGGCCGATCTGCAGCGTATCAAGCATGGGCGCGACGGCTTGTGCTAAGTTTTTGATTTTATCCGGGGCCAAGCCGTATCGGCGCGTCGTCCAAGCCCCCGCCCGACTCCATGACAGCGTTGCATCTACACAATACCCTCACGCGCTCGAAAGACCGTTTCACCCCGATCGAACCCGGCCATGTGCGCATGTACGTCTGCGGCATGACGGTGTACGACTACTGCCATCTCGGCCACGCGCGGGTGATGGTGGCGTTCGACGTGCTGCAGCGCTGGCTCAAGGCGCTGGGCCTGCGCGTGACCTACGTGCGCAACATCACCGACATCGACGACAAAATCATCCGCCGTGCGCAGCAAAACGGCGAAACCATCCGCGCGCTGACCGACCGTTTCATCGCCGCCATGCACGAGGATGCCGACGCCCTCGGCGTGGAGCGGCCCACCCACGAGCCGCGCGCCACCGACTATGTGCCGCAGATGCTCGATTTGATCGGCAAGCTCAAGGCGCGCGGCCTGGCGTACCGCGACAGCGCGGGCGACGTGAATTTTCACGTGCGCGCCTTTCCCGGCTACGGCAAGCTCTCAGGCAAATCGCTCGACGAACTGCGCGCGGGCGAGCGGGTGGAAGTCGACGCCGCCAAGCAAGACCCGCTCGACTTCGTCTTGTGGAAGGCGGCCAAGCCTACCGAGCCCGACGAGGTGAAGTGGCCCTCGCCGGATGGGCCGGGACGGCCGGGCTGGCACATCGAATGCTCGGCGATGAGCTGTGCGCTGCTGGGCGAAACCTTCGACATTCACGGCGGCGGCGCCGATCTGCAGTTCCCGCATCACGAAAATGAAATCGCGCAAAGCGAAGGCGCGCACGGCAAGCCGATGGCGAATTTCTGGGTGCACAACGGCTTTGTGCGTGTCGATGGCGAAAAAATGTCCAAATCGCTGGGCAATTTTTTCACCATCCGCGACATCCTGCAGCACATCGACGCCGAAAGCGTGCGTTTTTTCATTTTGCGTGCGCACTACCGCAGCCCGCTGAATTACAGCGCCGACCATCTGCAGGACGCGCGTGCCGCGCTCACCCGGCTGTACACCGCGCTCGATCCGTTCGGCGACCTGCCGCCGCGGCTGGATTGGGACGAGACGCATGCCCGCGCCTTCGCCGCGGCGATGAACGACGATCTGGGTACGCCCGAGGCGGTGGCGGTGTTGTTCGAACTGGCCAGCGCGGTCAACAAAACCGGCGACGCCGCATTGGCCGCGCAGCTCAAAGGGCTGGGCGGTGTGCTCGGGCTGCTGCAGCAGCCGCCGCGGGCGTTTTTGCAGCGCCGTGCCGCGGCGGTGGACGCGACGTGGATCGAGCAGCAAGTCCAGGCGCGTGCCGCGGCCAAGCAGGCGCGCGACTTCGCCGAGGCCGACCGCATCCGTGCCGCGCTCGCGGCGCAGGGCATCGTGCTCGAAGACAAGCCCGGCGGAATCACGGTGTGGAGGTCGGCATGAAAGCACGCGGGGGAGCATGGGCAGACACCGTCGTTGCGGCCAAGCCGCTGCCCCAGCTCGATTGGGACAAGGCCTGCGCGCACCTGCAGCGTACCGACCGGGTGATGCGCAAACTCATCGCCGCGCACGCCGGAGCGCGGCTGCAAAGCCGTGGTGATCCATTCCAAACGCTGGCGCGCTCGATCATCGGCCAGCAGATTTCGGTCAAGGCGGCGCAGGCGGTATGGGATCGGCTGTGCGCCGCGGTGCCGCAGGTCGCGCCGCACCACGTGCTCGATCTAGGCGAGGAGGCGTTGCGCGCCTGCGGGTTGTCGGCGCGCAAGGTGACTTACATTCGCGACTTGGCGGACAAGTTCCACACCGGGCAGGTGCATCCGGCGCAATGGCAGCACATGGCTGACGATACCGTTGCCGCCGAGCTGCTGAGCATCCGCGGCATCGGCCGCTGGACCGCCGATATGTTTTTGATTTTTCACCTCATGCGCCCTGACGTGCTGCCGCTGGGCGACCTGGGGCTGATCCGCGGCGTGAGCCAAACCTACTTCGCCGGCGAGCCGGTGACGCAGAGCGACGTGCGCGAGGTCGCCGCCGCCTGGGCGCCGTGGCGCTCGGTGGGGACTTGGTATATTTGGCGCAGCCTGGACCCGATCGCGGTCGAGTACTGACGCAGAGTCGGGGCCACTGCCTGCTGCCGGCGGGCTGGCCGCGCAGACCGGGATTTTCTCAAGAGGCCAAGATGAGCAAAAAAGTCTTTCTCGATTTCGAGCAGCCCGTTGCCGAACTGGAGAACAAAATCGACGAACTGCGCTACGTGCAGGATGAATCGGCGGTGGATATTTCCGAAGAAATCGCCCGGTTGCAGAAAAAAAGCCTGCAGCTCACCAAAGATCTCTACGCCAAGCTCACGCCCTGGCAGACCACGCAAATCGCTCGTCATCCGCTGCGTCCGTACACGCTGGATTACGCCAGCATGATCTTCACCGATTTTCACGAACTGCACGGCGACCGGGCGTTCGCCGACGACCAGTCGATCGTCGGCGGGCTGGCCCGGCTGGGCGGGCAGGCGTGCATGATCATCGGCCACCAGAAAGGCCGCGACACCAAGGAACGCGCGTTGCGCAACTTCGGCATGCCCAAGCCCGAGGGCTACCGAAAGGCGCTGCGGCTGATGAAGCTGGCAGAGAAATTCCGCCTGCCGATCTTCACCTTCGTCGACACGCCGGGAGCGTACCCCGGCATCGATGCCGAGGAGCGCAGCCAGAGCGAGGCCATCGGCCGCAACATTTACGAAATGGCACAGCTGCAAGTGCCGATCATCTCCACCATCATCGGCGAAGGCGGCTCGGGTGGGGCGTTGGCGATTGCCGTGTGCGACCAACTGCTGATGCTGCAATATGCCATCTATTCGGTGATCTCGCCCGAGGGTTGCGCGTCGATTTTGTGGAAAAGCGCAGAAAAAGCGCCTGAGGCTGCCGAGGCGTTGGGGCTGACGGCGCACCGTCTCAAGGCGTTGGGGCTGGTGGACAAGATCGTCAACGAGCCCGTGGGGGGAGCGCACCGCGATCCGGCGGCGATGGCCGCGTCGCTCAAACGCGCGTTGAGCGAGTCGCTGCGGCACTTCCAGCAAACCAAACCGGCCGATCTGGTACAGCAACGGCTCGATCGCTTGCAATCGTTTGGCAAGTTCGAAGACACCAAATCCGCCGCCCGGCGTTGAGCAGGCAGTGCCGCTGCGCGCGGCGTCTGCCGGCCCAGCACATGCTGCGCTGCAGCGGTTCATCGCGCAGCACGCTGACATCGCGCAGGCCGCGCGTGTCGGTGTGGCGTTCAGCGGCGGCGCGGATTCCACCGCGCTGCTGCTGGCGGCGTTGTCAGCATGGGGCGCGCAGCGGGTTTGCGCGCTGCACGTCAATCATGGTCTGCAGCCTGCGGCGGCGGAGTTTTCCCGCCATGTCCAGGCGTTTTGCGCGCGGCAGGGCGTGGCGTGTGCGCAGGCGGACGTGCAGCTCGCAGTGCAACGCGGCCAGAGCGTGGAAGAGCAGGCGCGGCTGGCGCGGTACGCCGCATTGGCCGATCTGGCGCGGCAGCAGCGCTGCACCGTGGTCTTGCTCGCTCAACACGGCGACGACCAGGTGGAATCGCTGTTGCTGGCGCTGTTGCGCGGCGCCGGGCCGCGCGGACTGGCGGCGATGCCCGACTGCCTGCAGCGGCATGACATGCTTTTTGCGCGGCCGCTGCTCGCTTGCAGCGCGGCCGAACTGCGTGCCTGGCTGCAGCAGCAGGGTGTGGAGTACTTGCACGATCCGATGAACACCGACCCGGCGTATCGTCGCAGCCGCATCCGCGCCGAGCTGCTGCCGGTGATCGCGCGGCTGGAGCCAGGATACCGGCAGACCTTGCAGCGCAGCGCGGCGCTGTGCGCCACCGCCGACCGGCTGATCCAGCATCTGGCAGCAGACGATCTGCGCCGCTGCATCACGCCGCAAGGGCTCGATTTGGCTGCCTTGCGTCAGCTCGACCCGGCGCGCCGCTGCGAAGCCCTGCGGCTGTGGCTGCGGCAGCGCGGCCAGCGCTTGGACCGGGCGCGCACCGAGGAGCTCGCACGGCAAATCGGGCACACCGCGCGCGGTGCGCACCGCCTGACGCTGCGCCTGCCGCATGGCGAGGTGCGGCGTGAAGGGGGCTTGTTGCGATTCGTCCCATGCCGCGCCGGCAACCGGGGCGAATAGAATGGCCTTTTTTGCGCGGAGCAGCCCGCAGTGCGCTGCGGTGCCACAACAGCGGCGGCTTCGCCCCATTCCAACCCTTTTGTCATGGCACTCATCGTCCAGAAGTACGGCGGAACCTCGGTGGGGTCTGCCGAACGGATCAAGAACGTCGCCCGTCGCGTGGCCAAATGGCACGAAGCCGGGCATCAGGTCGTGGTCGTGGTTTCGGCCATGTCGGGCGAAACCAACCGCCTCATCGCACTGGCGAAGGAGATTCAGCCGCAGCCCGACCCGCGCGAACTCGACGTCGTCGCCTCCACCGGCGAGCAGGTGACCATCGGCCTGCTGTCCATGGCGCTGCAGACACTCGGCCACAAAGCGCGCAGCTACACCGGCGCGCAAGTCGCGGTGCATACCGACAGCGCCTTCACCAAGGCGCGCATCGAATCGATCGACGCCGATCGGCTCAAAGCCGATCTGGCCACCGGGATCATTCCGGTGGTTGCCGGCTTTCAGGGCATCGACGCCAAGGGCAATATCACCACCCTGGGCCGCGGCGGCTCCGATACCTCGGGCGTGGCGCTGGCTGCAGCGCTGAAGGCCGACGAATGCCAGATTTACACCGACGTCGACGGCGTGTACACCACCGACCCGCGTATCGTGCCCGAAGCGCGGCGGCTGGACACCATCACCTTCGAGGAAATGCTGGAAATGGCCAGCCTGGGCTCCAAGGTGCTGCAGATTCGCTCGGTGGAATTCGCCGGCAAGTACCGGGTGCGGCTGCGCGTGCTCTCCAGCCTGACGCCGTGGGATCTGCCGCTGGAGCAAGAGTCGCGCAGCGGCACGCTCATCACTTTCGAGGAAGACGAAAACATGGAACAAGCCGTGGTGTCGGGCATCGCCTTTGCCCGCGACGAAGCCAAGATCATCGTGGTCGGCGTGCCCGACCGCCCGGGCATCGCCTACCAGATCCTCAGCGCCGTGGGCGACGCCAACATCGAAGTCGACATGATTCTGCAGAACCAGAGCGTGGCGGGCTTCACCGATTTCACCTTCACCGTCAGCCGCAGCGACTACCCCAGGGCACTGGACATTCTCAAATCGACCGTCCAACAGCACATCGGCGCCAAGGAAATCCTCGGCGACCCCAAGGTGTGCAAAGTGTCGATCGTCGGCGTCGGTATGCGCTCGCACGCTGGGGTGGCCAGCAAGATGTTCCGCACCCTATCAGAGGAAGGCATCAACATCCAGATGATCTCGACCTCGGAAATCAAGGTCTCGGTGGTGATCGACGAAAAGTACATGGAACTGGCCGTGCGTGCGCTGCACAAGGCATTCGATCTGGAGCAGGCCGCGTAAGCGCGGCAAAGCCGATATGCAAGGCCAGTGCGCAGCCAGCCCTAGCGCCGACTGGCTCGACCGTGTAATAATGCACTGCTTTGCTGCTTGCAAAGCGCCAAGCAAGCTCGCCGGAGACGTGACCGAGAGGCCGAAGGTGCTCCCCTGCTAAGGGAGTATGCGGTGTAGAGCCGCATCGAGGGTTCGAATCCCTCCGTCTCCGCCATATATAGAGCCTAAGTGCTTGATTCACTTAGGCTTTTCATGTGCGCATGGCACGGGCGCACTCTTGTGGGTGCAAGTCACCGTAAGTTGATGACGGCGAACGAAGCGTAGCGCAACCGCACGAGGGTAAGCGGTGCTCTATCCCTTCGTGCTGGAGCAGCCGCTTGGCTATCTTGCGCCGAGGAGTCCGAACCTGGAAGACAGATCGGCGGGAGCCGGGAACCAGGTCGTATGCCTGCATCCGTGCGCCTGACGATTGCCCATGTCTTTGCCGGCTGTCATCGAGTCCGCCGTTGCATTCCGGCGAAAGACGAGTCAGCGACGAAACGCGGCGTTGTGGCAGCAAACGTAGAGGGCTGAATATGGGCTGGCTCGCGGCTTTGTATCTTCAAGCTCAGATCGAAGACTCGGTAGGCGCTCAGACGCCGCGGCGCGCGCGCATGGCCTGGCCGATGGTGCGCAGTTGTGCCTCGTCGAGCAAACGTGAGGCCATCGGCAGGAATTCGCCCTCTTCGAACGCAATGTGACGCTGGTTGCGTGCGGCGAAACTGGTCACGTCGGCCGCGTCCAGCGCGGTTGCTTCGCCGGCAAGCACCGCGGCGAGTTGCTGGCGCAGCCGCTGCCAGTCGGCGTCGAGTGCGCGGTGTTCCTGCGCGATGCGCGCCATCATGTCGCGCAGGCAGAACGCATCCGACCCGGCCACTGCGTCGCGCAGGGCGGGAAATACATCCTGTTCTTCGTCCTGGTGGTGATGATGGCCGGCGGTATCGAAATAGCGCAGGATTTGCGCTGCCGCCCGTTTTGCCTCGGCATCGGCACCGTGCGCGGCGAGGTGCGCCGGCAGGCGTCGTAGGGTCGCGCATTGTTTGGCGATGCGTTCGTGGCAGGCGGAGAGCAAGGCCAACGGCGCATCGAATCCGGCGGCCGACGACGCGCCGCCCAGCAAACTCATGGGCATGTCAACTCCCGATAGGGCGGCAGGCAGTGCCGCTCAATGTGGTAACTATAATGCATCAATAGATGGCTGGATGCCGTGAGGAGTCGCGCGATGGCAAAAAATCTTGCGGTCAAACGGGTGTATGCGCCAATGGCAGCCGAGGATGGATTTCGGGTGCTGGTCGATCGCCTGTGGCCGCGTGGCCTGAGCAAAGCGTCGGCGCACATCGATCTGTGGGCGCGTGACGTCGCCCCCAGCGATGGTTTGCGCCAATGGTTTGGCCACGAGCCGTCCAAATGGGACGAGTTCCGCCAGCGTTACGCGCAGGAACTGCAACAGCCCGACAAGGCTGCCGCGCTGGCCGCGCTGCGGCAGGCGCTTGCCGCCCAGCAGCGCGCCACATTGCTGTTTGCCGCGCACGACGAGGCGCACAACAACGCCGTGGCGCTGCTGCCGCATTTGCGTGCCGGGTGACAGTGAATGCGCGTTTGGAAATCGTTGCTCCTGCGGCCTTCCGTCTCGATCTGACCGTCTGGGCCTTACGCCGCTCGCCGACCAACCGTATCGACGCCTGGGACGGTGTGCGCTGGGGGCGATGCTTGACCGTCTGCGCAGAACCGGTGCCGGTCGTGGTGGAGCAAATCGGCTCGGCGCAGGCGCCGAGGCTGGTCGTCCATTGCCCGGTGCAGCTGGCTGCTGAGGCTGCACCATGCGCGCAGATCGTCGGGCAGGTGCGGGAGATACTCGGGCTGGATACGGCCGTGGAGGCGTTCGAGCGCATGGCCGCTGGCGATGCCCAGCTGGCGCCGCTGGCCGCGCGGTTCCGCGGTTTTCGCCCGCCGCGCCTGCCCAGCGTGTTCGAGGCGCTGGCCAACGCAGTGGCCTGTCAGCAGGTCAGCCTGGCCAGCGGTCTGGCCCTGCTCGGCAAAACCGCAGCCTGCCTCGCCGCGCACGCAAGCAAGGCTACGCCGCCGCCGTTTCCCACCCCAGCGGCCGTGCTCGGCGCTGGTGCGCAGACCTTGCGCGAGCTCGGCTGGAGCCAGCGCAAGGCGGATTACTTGCTGGGATGCGCGCAGGCAGTGCAAAGCGGCGCGCTCGACGCGGCGGCGTTGGCCGCTGCCGACGATGCGCAAGCGGTTGCGTTGCTCAGTCGCTTGCGTGGCATCAAGCGCTGGAGCGCGCAATATGTGGCGCTGCGCGGCCTAGGGCGCCTGGCCGTGCTGCCGGTGGACGATGTCGGCGCGCACAAACATCTAGCGTTGTGGCTCGGTCGGCCGCGGCTGGATGCCGCGGCGATGCAGACTTTGACGCAGCGCTGGCAGCCATACGCCGGGATGGTGTATTTTTTGTTGTTGCTCAAACGGTTGGATGACCAGGGGCTGCTGGGTGCGAAAGACTCGACCCTGCCCCGCACCATGCCCACCTTGCCATGACGCACAAATCCATTGCCATATTGCTCGACGAACATCAGGCCATGTTGCACACCATGCGCACCATGCGGCTGGCGCTGCTGGACGGGCGGATGGCCGCCGCCAGGCAAGCGCTCGATGAGCTGACCGCGTTGCATGCGGCGCACATCGCGGTGGAAGAGAGCGGCTGGATCGACCGGCTGGACCGCAGCGCGCGCTGGCAGCCCAAGGTGTATCTGGCCGAGCATGCCAAACTCAGCGACATGATCGCGCATTGGCGCCAGCGCCTGCACGAACTGCCTGCCGGCGCGGTGAGTGCGGCTGAGCGCTTGGACCTGCTCGACGCCACGCTGCCGCTGCAGCACCTGCTCGAACACCATTTCGAGCGGGAGGAAAAGGGCCTGTTCACCGAAGTGGCTGGTTGAACGCGCCAGGGCGGCAGGCGAGCGTCGGGGATCGCCAGCGGCGGCGGCTCACCCCGTATTCGAATACCCGCGCAGCCGCGCGCTCAGCCAGCCGAACCGCACGCGCTCCTGTTCCAGTCGCAGTCTGGGTTGCAGCCGGTCAAAGCGCAGGTCGTCGTAGACCGCGGCTTCTTCTGTCGTCAGTCGTGGCAGGTCGTGATGGGTCGGCTGGGTTTCCTCGGCCCAGTGCAGGCGGTGGGCCAGCAGCGTTTGCCGGTCCATGAGCAGGGATACGGTGTGCGGGAAGTGGCTGCGCAGTCGATCGAGGATGGCAAAACCGTGGGTGTCGATGTCGCCCCAGTAATGCAGCGCGCAATGATGCAGCCAAGCAGCGCGCGCCAGCGCCTCCCAGCCGTAGCCGGCGCCGAACACGACCAAGGCGCCAGTCACCGGCGGAAAGGCGAGAAAGTTGATCTCGTTCTCGGTGATGAACACGTGCCGGGCAGGCAGGTCCAGCGCGGCAAAGCTGGCAGTGTCCAGGGAGATGTCGGGCAGGCCGTTGCAGCCCGGCAGGCTGTGCAGAGCCGGGTCGAGCAGGCGAAAGCGAATCCGTGGCGGTTTGTCGACAAAGCCGAAGCGGCGTGTGAACTGGGCAAGGCCGGTGGCCCGCTGGTCGATGGCCTGCGGCGGCAGCGCCAGATCGAACAACTCGGTGAGGACGCCGCGATGGGCTTCGATGAACTTGCTGTCCACCCCTGGCACATCGACTTGGCGCAGGTACACGCCCGGTCGGGGATGCGCCTGCAGCCAGGCGACGACGGCCAGCAGGCGCTCCCAGCGGTCAGCCAAATCCAGGGCCTGCAGCGGCCGTTTCGACAGCCAGGCCAACAGCGCAGGCTGCACGCTTGCCGTGTGCTGCCATAGCGCCTGGAATCGCCGTGCCTGCCGCGCTTTGCCGATGAACGCCAGGGCATCATCGAGCGTGTCGAGCCAGACGGCCGCCGGCAGCCGCTGCAGACCCTGCACGCGGTGATTCCACTGCCGCCATTCGATGCGAACCTGCGGGGTCTGGGCGATGGCGCGGGCCCAGTCACCCACCGCCTCGAATCGGTCGGACAAGTCCGCTGCCGTGGGGGTTTTGAGGTTCAGGCGCAAAGGCCATGGGACGGCGTGCGAAACCGCTGCTCGCAACAAGTCGCCGCGCTCCCACAAACGTTGGAGCTGGTCGTGCAGGCCGTCAGGAGTGGTCCAGGTCACGGTGCTGCGCCGGCCTGTAAGGCGGGGTCGCCGGCAGCCGCCGCGGCTTTTTGCTCTTGGTATTCCTCGATCGACAGGCAGCGCAGCCGCGAGTCGCGTCCGCCCTCGTTGTGCACAAAGCCGACACTGGCGACAAACGGTTCGATGACGTGAATTTTCTGCAGCGGCGTGACGATCAGCAGTTGCAGATTGAGCTGCTGGAACAGACGCAACCCGTACTGCGCCGACTCGTCCGATCCACGCCCGAAGGCTTCGTCGATGACCACGAAGCGGAACGACCGTGAGCGCACCGCGCCCCATTCCAGGCCAAACTGGTAGGCCAGGCTGGCGGCGAGGACGGTGTAGGCGAGCTTTTCTTTTTGTCCACCGGACTTGCCGCCCGAGTCCGAGTAGTGCTCGAACTCGGTTTCATCGGCGCGCCAGCGTTCGCTGGCGGCGAACAAAAACCAGTTGCGCACATCGCAGACTTTGGCGGTCCAGCGCCGATCGCCGTCCGTCAGGCCCTCGCGGCCACGGAAGCGGTCGATGATGGCCTTGACCTGGAGGAATTTGGTTTCCGAGTACTGTGCGTCATCGTCTGCGGTGAAAGCGCCCGAGGTCGCTGCGCGCAAGTCCTGCTGAAACTCGCGGATTTCCGCATCCGGGCTGGGCTGCGCCACGAGCTTGATGTAGCGTCCTGGGTTGTAATCGATGGCTTGCAGCGACTGATTGATCACCTCCACGCGCTGCCTGATCGTTTCGCGCTCGCGGGCTAACTGGGCGTTGAAGTTGGCGATTTCGTTGATGGTGTTGACATTGAGCAATTCCTTGAAGCGCGCCTCGAAGCGCGGCAGATCGTCGTTTTTCAGGGCGCTGAGTAGCCGCTCATACTCCGGTAAGCCCGCAAGAGACGCATCCATCTCGACCGTCTCGGCCTTGAATTCCTCCTTGAAGCCGCGCATGGCGCCGACGATGCGCTCGGTCAGTCGGGCCAGGCGCCTGTCTTCGGTGTCGATGCGCTGCTGCAGCCAGTGCCGCAACTCCTGTTCGCGGTTGTCGCAGGATTCCACCGAGAGTTGATGCACGCCCAGCGCCTGCATGCGCCAGCCGTCCAGGCGCTCGATCTGCGCGGCAGACAGCGGTGCGTCGTTCCACACGCTGCGGGTCTGATCGCGCAGGGCCTGTGCGACCTCGTGTTTGTTGCGCAACTCGCCCTGCCGGCCCAAAGCGTCGCGCCACTGGTTGTCGAGCTCATCGAGCCGTTGCTGCGCCGATTGCATCTGGCGTGTCAATTCCTGCAACGTGTCTGAGGTGGCTTGCAGCCGCGCGCGCTCCTCGCTGAGCGCGGCAATCTGCCGCGCCGTGCTCATCCAGTCGATGTCGGCAAAGCGCGTGAATTCTTCCAACTTGCTCACCGCCTCCAGCCGGCCTTGCAATTCGTTGCCCGACTGTTGGATTTGGCTGATGCGTTGCCCGAGCAGGGCGAGTTTTGCTTCCAGACGGTCGCGTTGCTCGCGCAGCACGCGCAGTTTGTCGGCGTTGCTCCAACCGAGCACATACCGGCTGCGGTCATCGATGCGGCTGCGGTCGTCTTTTTCATGGCGGCCGCTCGGTTCCTTGATCTGACCGGCACGGGTGATGGCTCGCGCCTCGCGGCGAAACTGTTCCATGTTGTCGCAGCAGGCCACGTCAAACCGGATGCGCAGCTCTTGTTCGAGCCATGCGTCGTGCGGTGAATCGCGTTTGATGTCGAGTTTGCGCACCAGCGACCGTGGATGCAAGGTCGCGTCCGGCATGGTCTTGCGCGGCCGTATGTGCAGGTACACCAGCCTGCCGTTCAGGTGCTCGCGTTCTACCCAGTCTGAAACCGCACGGTAGTGCGCGTCGGGTAGCAGCAAAGACAGTCCGAAGCTGCGCAACAGCCGCTCGGCGGCGCCTTCCCAGTCGCGTTCATCCTCGCGGACTTGGATGAGCTCGCCGGCAAAAGGCAATTCGCCTTCGGCGATGGACAAGGCCGTGCACAACGCTTCGCGGATGCGGATCTGGGCAATGTCGATCTTGCTTTTGCGTCGGGCAAGGCTATCGATTTCCGCGGACAGGACGGCGTGCTCCTCGCGGCCTTTGCGGAAGGCAAAGTCCTCCTCGCGCTCGCGGTCGTCCAGATCGGCCATACGCTGGCGCAGGCTCTGGGCGAGCTGGGCAATGGCGTGCTGCCGGGCAGCGAAGCCGGTTTCGTCCTCAGGAGCCGGCACGTCGATGCGGGCGAGCAGCTCGTGGTAGCGGTCGGCCCGCTTTTGCCGTTGTGTTTTTTCCGCCTCCAATCGGCGAATCTCCGCAGCCAGCTCTTCCAGTCGGTCGCCACCGCTGTCGCGCAGCGCACGCTCCAGACAGCCGATGTCCACACGTTCGCGCTGCCGCTGCGCCTGCAGGCGCTCGATGTGCGCAGCCAGCCGTGCTGCGTCCTGAGCCAGAAGATCCAGCCGGTGTTCCAGCAGCTCGCCTTTGAGACGGGCGAAGTAAGGACGCAGCTGGTCGCGTGCCTGGCGCCAGCCCTGGATGTCCGCCGCCAGCGCCTTGTGCTGTTCACCCTCTTCGACCAGCGGAGCCAGCAGGCGCATCTGCCGCTTGGCCTTGAGCACGGCCTGATGGGCACGGTCCAGATCGTCGAAATGACGGATCAGCGCCTCGATGCGGTCGGCCACATCGAAAGGTTCGAGCATATGGCTGCGCACAAAATCGGTGAGATTGCCCACTGACTTCATCGACACGGTCTGGTGAAACAATTCCAGCGCCTGCTCGTGCTCGATGCCGAAGCGCCGGCGCAGCCAGGCGCCGTAAGGTGGAAAGCTATCGTTGAGCTCGCATCGCGCATCGCGCAGCTTCTTGCGCAGTGCGCTGATGTCGTTGCCAAAGCCGCTGAAGTCGTGGGCGATGGACAGTGCCCGCTCGGCGCCGACATACAACCGCGCGGGCTGGCCCTGCGCGTCTTTGAACCAAAAAACCTGTGCCAGCGTAACGGCTTGGTCATACCCCTCGTTGCGGAACACGCCGAGAATGACCGAGTAATGGCTCGCATCGCGCAGCGCCACGGGCTTGGCCGCGCCCGTGACCTCGTTGCGTTCGCTCTTGTAGTGCCCCAGCACGTAGGAGCGCAAGGAGCGCTCGCGCGCATCGGCTCCTGCGGCCTTGTTGTACGCCACCCGATGCGCCGGCACGAGCAAGGTGGTGAGGGCATCGACCAGCGTGGACTTGCCCGAGCCGATGTCGCCGGTGAGCAGGCCATTGCGCCCGGCAAGCTCCAAGCGCCAGACGCGCTTGTCGAACGTGCCCCAGTTGAGGACTTCCAGACGGTCCAGGCGGAACCCCACCCGGCCGTCGTCGGCGACGAAATCCAGACTCAGCGTGGCCGGCTCAGACATCGGCGTTCTCTGTCTCCTCGCCACCCGACAGCACGGTGCGATAGCCCTGTAGCCGGGCGTCGAACTCCGCTAGCCATTGTGCATCGACGAAAGCTTTGAGGATGCGCCGCACTTCGTAGTGGCTGCGCTGGGCATCGCCGCCGGCTGTCGGCTTGAGTCGGCGCAGAAAGCCCAAATCGACCACTTTGGCGAGGGTTGTGTCCACCTGGTCGATCAGTCGGGTTTCATTCGTGCCATCTGGCAGGAACACGCGCATGAGCTCGGCGATATCCTCTGGCGAGAGGATCAGCCGGGTGTCGCCTCCGCTGGCGTCGAACTCGGCCAGGCGCTTGCGCAGCAATGCCAGCATCAGGCTCACGGGGTAGGACAGCGGGCGGCGGGCGACGAGCCGCGGCAGACGCGGTGCGGTTGCAGAAATCTCCTCCGGTTCCGGTCGGCTTTTGAGGAAAGCGTAGCCTTCGGCCTCGTCCAACACCAAGTCGAGCAGCAGCACGGCAGCCTGCTCGCGTACACGCGGCTGCAGACGCAGCAGGTTCGCCCACAGGCGCTCGTCGTCTTCGCGGTAGACCACACCCTTGAGCAGCAGCACCATCAACTGCGATAACTCCGGCACCAGTGGCAGCGCGTCGGACGGCGCTCGTGCCGCATCGTCCTCTTGCCGTGCGTCGTCCATGTCCATCCCTACCTCGCTGCTCGACCCCCGTCAGCGCGTGAAAATCACGCGCGGCAGGCGCGCCTGCCGCATGACGGCGTCGCCCGCGGCGTTGCGGGACTGCCAGTGGATCGGCTCTTCCACCGTCTCGTCCACCAAGGCACGCAGCTCCTGCGAACTGTCGCCGCCCTCGCCGGCATGAGCCAATTCTAGATAGGTCACCAGTTCGGCCAGCCCGTGCTGCAAGGGCTGGGCTTGCAGCAACTCACGCAGGGTGATTTGCGGCTGGTGGCGCAGGGCGCCCAGCACGGTCGCGCGCAGCCGCGCCTTGTCGACCACGATCTGGTCGAACAGACGTGAGGTGTCGATGTCGTCGTCGCCAGTCTCGAGTACCGCATCGGTCAAACGCGGTTTGCTGCTCGGGGCGAACAGCGGCCGCTCCAGCGGCAAGTCGATGTCGGCGCCCATGCCGTCGATCTGCATCACCGTGCCTGCGGGCATGCACGCGCGCAGCTCCAGCGCCTTGCCCTCGATGGCGTGCAGCACGTCGAGGATGCGGCGGTTTTCCACAAAGGCGCGGTCGTCGAGGAAACGGCGTAACTGCTGCGACAGCATCGCAACCGTGCGCTGGGTGTGCTCGCCGGCCTCCAGCCAGTCGTAATGCACACGGCGTGTGCGCGGCTCCGGCTTGAGCGCCGCCACGGCGGGCAGGGCCAGCACGCGGTCCAATCGCTCGCTGAGTTCGTCCTGCCGGGAACTGGACATGAGGAACTCCCAGAAGGCGCGGAAACTGCGCCCCTGATCGGAGTCGGCGATGGCGTCGCGCTCGCCCATGATGTCGTCGAGCAATGCGCCCTTGCTGCCTTCCCATAAAGTGATTTTTTCGCGCACCCTGCGGTCCAGGCTACGGAAGTTGTGCTCCACTTCACGGAAGTCGGCCAACAACTCGCGTGCCAGTTGCTGGAATTGCAAAAAACGATCCTTCACTGCGGTAGCGTCCAGCAACGGCACGTCACCGGCCAGCACGCGGGCGATGTCCGCATCCAGCGCGTCGCGTTTTTTGCGTAGCTCGGCCACGCGCTTGGCGGGGTCGGCCTCGGTGCCGGCGCTGATCTGCTCCAGCAGCGCAAACAGCGTGAGCAGCCGCGACTCAGTGCCGACGAACGGCCGCTCGGTCAGTGACAGCAGCCAGGCAATGGCTTTTTCGGTCGCCGGTGTCAAGTCGAATTGCGCCTCATCCGTGCCTGGCTTGTAAAACTTGCGCAGCCAACCCTTGTCCGCCGCGGACCAGTCGTTGAGATACTCCAAGGCGCTTCTTGGAAAGATCTCCGCTCCCCACTGCTCGCGCAGCGCGAACAGCTCGTCTTCCAATGCTTCGACGAGATCGGCCTCGCTCATCACCCGTACATTCGGCGCCACGAACACACGGTGCAGAAAACCAGACACCAGCGGTGCGTGCGCCGAAGCCAAAAGCCGCCAGGCGGGGTGGCGGTCGCGCAGGGCGCTGAGAGTGGCGTAATCCATGGCTTGATACGTCGACAGCCCTGTTGGCCGTTGCTGAATGCCGAACCGCGGCGTGTGGAATCCGCATGGCCCAATCGTAATCGGTTCAATGGGCCGAACCGAGCGAGCAATTCCGCCTGCGCGGCTGGTGTGGCCCGATCGCCTGCCGGGCTCCGTCGTGGATCAGGCAGCAGCCCAGGAAACGAAAACGCCCAACCGAAAGAGGTTGGGCGTTGAAGGTGGTGGTGCTGAGGCGACCGCACGCGGTCGTGCACCGATACCACCGAAATTTTATATACCGATTTTTGGCGTTGATGGGCGGGAGTTGGCCTTGACAGCGCGCCTTTTCACTTGCCAGGTGCAGCAACGAGCTGCCTTCATGGTGACCCCCTGTCTTTGGAGGTCGCGATGAGCGAGCAATTTCTTTCCGAGGTCGAGCTGGCTGCCCGCTGGGGGATGAGCAGTAAGACCCTGGCACGTTGGCGCTGTGATCGGCGTGGTCCGCCCTACGTCAAACTGGGCAAAACGGTGCGCTATGCGATGAGCAACGTGCTTGAGTTTGAGCGAAACGGGCTGCGCAAGCCAGCGCCCAGACAGATCACGCCAGCCGAGCCAAGCACGCCCGACATCACCCAGAACATGACCGTCCGCGATGTGGTGGCCAGCCTGCGCGCTGGCGGGGGATGCCCCTCTCACACCGTCGAGAGCCAGTCCTAGCCTTTCAAGACTGCGGGCGCCGGATCGATCCCCAAGCGCGGAATCGAACTCGCCTCCCAGGGCGCGGCTACTTCCGTGAGTGTTGTTGCCGTCGAGATCGTGGCGCACAATGTCATCAGTTTGATCACGTAAACCGCCTGGCAATGGACAAACATAAAACCAATCACAGCTTTTCGGTCGTCCGCCTTGGATGAGGAGGCTTTGGTGATTCAGCCCCAGCGCGTCGAGACCTTGAGCCACGCCCAGCGCGAACGGCTGGCCTACATCGACTTTCGGCTCTACTTCTTCGGCGAGATCGGCCGCCCTGACCTGATCGAGCGCTTCGGCGTGGCGCCGGCCGGAGCCACGCGCGACTTGGCGCTGTACCGGGAAATCGCGCCACAGAACATCCTCTTTGACGGCAGCCACAAGGTCTACCGGATCGGGCAGGCGTTCTCCCCGCTGTTCGAGCATGCCCCGCAGCGCGTGCTGTCGGCGCTGGCACACGGATTTGGCGATGGCCTGAACGGCCCAGCCAGGCCCTTGCAGCCGCTCTTGCCGTGCGAATCGCCTGCCGCCCTGTCCATCCCCAGGATGGAGGTGCTGGCCCCGGTCTGCCGGGCGATCCACGCCAGGCGCCCCCTCGCCATTCGCTACCACTCGATGACGAGCGGCGAGACCGAGCGGGTCATCGTGCCCTTCGCGCTGGTGGATACCGGCTTGCGCTGGCACGTGCGGGCCTTTGACCGAAAGCGCGGCGCGTTTCGGGACTTCGTCCTCACCCGCATCGAAGCGCCGGCCTTGCTGGATGAAGCGCCCCAGGCCCACGAACGGCCCGATCACGACATCCAATGGACGCGCATCGTCGAGCTGGAGTTCGTGCCGCACCCGCGCCTTGAGCGCCCCGAGATCATCGAGCGGGACTACGCGATGGTGGGCGGCTCGCTGCGGGTGCGCGTGCGCGCGGCGGTGGCGGGCTACATGCTGCTCTGCTACCGCGTGGATTGCTCGCCCGACCATCGCCTCACCGACGAACAGTACCGCCTGTGGCTGGCCGATCCGCTGGCGCTCTATGGCGTGGAGAACGCCAAGCTCGCACCGGGCTACCAGGCCCCGGCAGCCAAGACATTACGCAAAGGGTAAGCACACGATGGCACAGAACGACACCGCCAAGAACGGCAACGGGGGCAACCTCGGCTTCGAAGCCGATCTCTTCAAGGCCGCCGACAAGCTGCGCGGCAACATGGAGCCTTCCGACTACAAGCACGTCGCGCTGGGCTTGATCTTTTTGAAGTACATCTCGGACGCCTTCGAGGCCAAGCACCAGGCCCTCTTGGCCGAAGACCCCCAAGCCGCCGAGGACAAGGACGAATACCTTGCCGACAACGTCTTCTGGGTGCCCAAGGAGGCGCGTTGGTCGCACCTGCAAGCCAACGCCAAGCGTCCCGAGGTCGGCACCCTGATCGATGACGCCATGCGCGCCATCGAAAAGGACAACGAGTCGCTCAAGGGCGTTTTACCGAAGGACTACGCCCGCCCCGCGCTCAACAAGGT
>Ga0207433_10001790_pt1 | contig 45423 bp, 32 predicted proteins | sample YelNatPaOPGAMG01_FD_187559 | JGI IMG/M metagenome (GOLD analysis project Ga0207433, IMG submission 187559) | Hot spring thermophilic microbial communities from Obsidian Pool, Yellowstone National Park, USA - OP-RAMG-01 (SPAdes) (version 3) | ecosystem: Environmental > Aquatic > Thermal springs...
ACATAATACCCGCTGTGGTTTACACTTCTGGTCATTGTCATCATCTTTCCGTCGAATGTCTTGCGCTTGCACCCACAGGAAAATCTTGCCCGCCATTACGCCAAGAAATGCAGGATGCATTTCGCCCAGAGCACATGAGGCAGGAGGCCGAATGTGCGAGGGTGGATTTTCCGTGCCCTTCCCTTAAGCAAGACCTGAGAAAAGGAAAGATGATGACAATGACCCTCTACCCTTCCACAGCGGTATTTTTGCATTGTAGCACTGGCACAGCCAGTGCTACTTCTATCTCCACTTCTCTTTACTTCGACAGTCTCAGTACAGGTTTCATAAAATTTTAGGCATTACCTATAAAATTTGAATGTATTAGTTATATATTAAATTATTTTAAGATTCAAAAAATTTTTATGTTATTTCTGTTCCTTATCGTATTATTCTTGAAGACTTTAAGATATGCAATCCATTAAGAAGGAATATAAGAAATTAAATGCGCACAATTTAAATCCTTTCAAATTGAGAAAAGCTATTCTTTGTTCTATAATAATGTCCCCGTTTAAGAGGTTCTTTTCGATGTATGATAAAATAATCATTAAAGGTGCTAAAGAGCACAATCTTCAGAATATTTCTCTTGAGATACCAAGGAATAAGCTTGTTGTATTCACAGGGGTTTCCGGTAGTGGAAAATCTTCTCTGGTTTTTGATACGATTTATGCAGAGGGAGAAAGAAGATATCTTGAATCACTTTCTACATATGCAAGGCAATTTTTGGGAGAGATGAAAAAACCCAATGTGGATCATATTGATGGGCTTTCACCGGCTATTTCTATTCAGCAACAGTCTGTTCATGGAAATCCGAGATCAATTGTTGGTACTGTAACAGAAATATATGATTATTTTCGTCTTCTCTGGGGGACGATCGGCGTGCCAACATGCCCGGTTTGTGGAAAGCTTCTTACATCGACAACAGTTGATGAGATTACCGATTCTGTTTTCAAGATGCCGGCCGGTACCAGAATCTGGATTTTATCTCCGATTGTTCGTGGTAAAAAGGGAACGCATGCGGAAACATTAGAGGAATTAAAGAGAGAGGGGTTTGTAAGGGTAAGAATCGATGGAGAAGTAAAGAACCTGGAAGAAGGAGAGAAAATAGAACTTGACAAAAACAGAAAGCATAGCATTGAGATTCTTGTTGATAGGTTAAGTATAGATGAGAAGGATAGAGGACGAATAACAGAGGATATAGAGATAGCTTTAAAGCATAGTGAAGGACTCTTGCTTTTATCTTTTCCAGATAAAGGAGAGGAGAGAATATATTCAGAAAGATATTTCTGTCCTGATGATGGAATAAGTTTTGGTGATATAGAACCGAGAATATTTTCATTTAATTCTCCTTATGGAGCTTGCCCGGAATGTAGCGGGCTTGGGGAAAAAATGGAGTTTGATGAAGAGCTTCTTGTTGATTTTGAAAAGAGTATTAATGAAGGGGCCCTGCGCACACACCCACCATCCCAGGGACACTGGATGGCTTTTTTAAGGGCACTATCAAAAAAACACCATTTTTCACTCGACACTCCATATAAGAAACTTCCGCCGGAGATAAGAAAAATTATCCTTTATGGGGATAGAGATAATATAGAAATACGCTATAAAAGCGATAGGTTTGATTTTTCTACCACTTCTCAATACGAAGGTGTTATTCCAAACCTGAAGAGGCGTTACTTTGAGACTCAATCTCTTGATATGAGGGAATGGCTTGAACAGTATATGAAATCGGTTGATTGCCCAGTATGCCATGGCGATAGACTTAAAAAGGAAAGCCTTGCAGTTAAGATTGATGGTAAGAGCATTATGGATGTTACAAGGATGCATGTGCTTTCTGCAAAACAATTTTTTGAAAATCTGGAAAGAAGGCTTTCTGTACAGGAAAAGAAGATAACAGAACGTGTTTTGAGAGAAATAAATAAGCGTCTCCAGTTTATTATTGATGTAGGGCTTGACTATATTACGCTGGATAGAAAAGTAAGCACTATATCTGGAGGTGAATTTCAGCGTATAAGGCTTGCTTCGCAGATAGGCTCTGGTTTGATGGGTGTGTTGTATGTACTTGATGAACCTACTATAGGGCTACATTCAAGGGATACAGATAGACTTATAGCTAGTCTTGAGAGCCTTAGGGATGCTGGAAATACTGTCCTTGTTGTAGAGCACGATGAAGAGACAATAGCAAGAGCCGACTGGATTGTGGACATAGGACCCGGGGCAGGCATTTATGGAGGCAAGGTTATAGCTGAGGGGACTCTTCAGGGAATTAAAAATAACAAACATTCTTTGACAGGAAAGTATCTATCGGGAGAATTAAAGGTAGATATTCCTGATAAGAGAAGAGAAGGAAATGGAAAATTTCTTGAAGTCATAGGAGCAGAAGAGCATAATTTAAAAAATATTAATGTGAGATTTCCTCTTGGTAAATTCATTGTTGTAAGTGGTGTTAGCGGTTCTGGAAAATCATCCCTTGTGAATGATATTCTTTTTATGGCTTTAAATAAATGTGTGAATCGCGCGAAATGTATTCCAGGAAAACATAAAGAAATTAGAGGTTATGAATATATTGACAAGGTTATTGATATTGATCAGAGTCCTATCGGGAGAACCCCGAGATCAAATCCTGCTACCTATACGGGGGTATTTACGGAGATTAGAAATCTTTTTGCAGAACTTCCGGAAGCAAAATTACATGGATATAAGGCTGGAAGATTTAGCTTTAATGTAAAAGGTGGGAGATGTGAGGCCTGTGAAGGAGATGGTGTTATTCGTGTTGAAATGCATTTTCTTCCCGATGTGTATTTAACCTGTGAGGTTTGTGGTGGGAAGAGATATAATAGGGAAACCCTTCTTGTTAAGTATAAGGGAAAATCTATAGCCGATATACTGGAATTAACAGTTGATGAAGCTCTTGAATTCTTTATAAATATTCCCGTAATAAAGAGAAAGTTGCAAATTTTGAAAGAGGTCGGGCTTGGTTATATTCATCTCGGGCAGTCTGCCACCACTTTAAGTGGAGGGGAAGCGCAGAGAATAAAACTGGCAAAGGAACTTTCAAAGGTTGGTACTGGTAAGACTTTATATATACTGGATGAACCGACTGTAGGGCTTCATTTTGATGATGTAAAAAAGCTTATTCTTGTTCTTCAATCACTTGTGGATAAAGGTAATACCGTAATAGTTATAGAGCATAATATGGATGTTATAAAGGTAGCGGATTGGATCATTGATCTTGGTCCGGAAGGAGGGGAGAAGGGAGGAATGGTTGTTTTCGAGGGTACCCCGGAAGATATAATAAAGGATAAAAATTCATACACAGGACTTTTTTTGAAGAAGTATCTGGCTTCTTTTGAAAAATAAAAAAATATTTTCATGAAGTGTGGATTTTTGTTTAGAAATAAAATATAATAATTTTGCTTTAGATTTTTAGCAGGATGCAGAGACGGCCTTTTAGTGTAACTTTCAATAAAAGGAGATAGTTGATGAAGGCTTTAGGAAAAAGCATCCGGGAATCTTATTATACTTTTTCATTTTCTCCTTTTATGTTAACGATTTTCAAAGAGGATCTTGATTATATTCTTAGTATTACCACAGGACTTTTCCAAAAAGTTAATATTCAGATTGGAAAGAATGTTCTTGAAAGGGAGATAAATAGCAAAGCAGATATAAATAAACTTTCATCGAAGGATAAACAGACAGAGTATCATTGCCTGTATATATATATTCAATCGGGAGAATCGTATCTTATAGTAGATATATCTCCCTCAACTTATAATTTGTTTGTTTCTGATTCTTCAGATGAGAGGCTTTTGAAGCTTTATAAAGCAATTAAAGAAGTAATATTGAATAGAAATATTTATCGTTTTTTTAAAAACAAGGTAGTTTATAGTTTTGTTATTGTATGTGATTTCTTTTTCCTTTTGTATATCCTTTTTCTTAAGGATGTAATTGAAAGAGGAATTAGTGCAAGTATACCAGATAGTTTATTTCTAATGTTTGTATTGCTGGTTAATATTGTGTTTATTGTTCCGCATGGAAAGAACAAAATTTATCTGCTTGAGGAGAGCAGAGTAAGTGTCTTTGTTAAAAACAGGGAGGTTTTGTTAATCGGTGGAATTGTTCTTGTGATTGGGGTTATTATATTTTTTAATATAATAAAGTTGTTTAATATTTAATATTAGAGATTGTAGAAATTGGGAGGGGTAGTAGTATGGAACAGTTGGTTAAAGATTTGGTACAGACAAAAAAATCCAACCAGCAGGCCGCATTTGTAAAAAAGAGAGATGGACGGGTAGTGGATTTTGATGCTTCCAAAATAGCTTCGGCGGTTGATAAGGCTTTTAGAGCCACCGGAGAAGGAAATTATAACCAGGCCTGGGAAATTACTGCCATGGTTGTAAGCAAGCTTGAAGATAAGGTGGTTGAGATAGAGTATATCCAGGATATTGTTGAAGATACCCTGATGAATATGGGCTTCCGCAAAGCTGCGAAGGCATATATCTTGTATCGTGCAAAAAGATCGGAACTTCGCAATATCAATAAGGTTCTTAATGAAAGTCTTAACATAATAGAAGATTATGTGCATTTAAGGGATTGGCGTGTTAATGAAAATAGCAATATGAGCTATTCCCTTCAGGGGCTAAATGCTCATGTTTCTTCTACTATTACGGCAAATTACTGGCTTACCAAAATCTATACCCCGGAGATAGGCGAAGCCCATCGAAATGGAGCTATACACATTCATGACCTTGGTTCTCTTTCTGCTTATTGTGTTGGTTGGGATCTTGAACAGTTGTTGATACAGGGGTTTGGTGGAGTTGTCGGAAAAGTGGAATCAAAGCCAGCGAAGCATTTCAGGGTGGTGTTAGGACAGATTGTTAACTTTTTTTATACCCTTCAAGGTGAAGCAGCTGGGGCTCAGGCTTTTGCGAATATTGATACGCTTCTTGCACCTTTTATTCGCTTTGATGGTCTCAAATATGAAGAGGTAAAACAGGCAATACAGGAATTTGTTTTCAATCTTAATGTCCCTACGAGGACTGGATTTCAAACGCCTTTTACCAATCTAACTTTTGATCTTGTATGTCCTTCTTACTTTAAAGATAAAGGGGTAATTGTTGGTGGAGAGATAAGAAATGAAACTTATGCAGAGTTCCAGAAGGAAATAGAATACATTAATCAAGCTTTTGCAGAGGTTATGCTTGAAGGGGATTCCAAGAATCGTCCTTTTACATTCCCTATTCCAACTTACAATATAACCAGAAACTTTGATTGGGATAATCCAGCATATGATAAAATATGGGAAATGACAGCGAAATATGGAACACCATATTTTAGCAATTTCATAAATTCGGATATGAATGAGGAAGATACCCGAAGTATGTGTTGCAGACTTAAGCTGGATAACAGAGAGGTTAGAGCACAACTTAATAAAATGACTATAAATAATTCCACAGAAGATTATCACGCAAGGAGAGGAGGAATATTTGCGGCAAATCCAATGACCGGTTCGATAGGAGTGGTAACTATAAATCTTCCAAGAATAGGGTATCTTGCTAAATCAGAAAAGGAGTTTTTTGAGATTTTGAGGGAACAGATGATTCTTTCCAAAAATTCGCTTGAAATGAAGAGAAAGGTAATAGAAGATCTAACTGATAGAGGATTGTATCCTTATACACATATATATCTTCAGGATATTAAAAAGAGAAGCGGCAGGTACTGGACGAATCACTTTTCTACCATAGGTCTTATTGGTATGAATGAAGCTATAATGAATTTTCTTAAGATTCCATACACTTCTAAAGAAGGCAGAGATTTTGCTTTAAAGGTGCTTGATTTTATGCTTAAGGTTCTGGAAGAATTTAAAAAAGAAACGGGGAATCTTTATAATCTTGAGGCTTCTCCTGCAGAGGGGGCAAGCTTTAGACTTGCTAAAGCAGATAAGAAATACTATCCTGATATTGTGTCTGCTGGAACGGAGGAAGCGCCTTATTATACAAATTCAGTTCATCTTCCGGTTAATGCGACTGACGACATTTTTGAGCTTCTGGACCACCAAGATCCTCTTCAGGCAAAATTTACCGGAGGGACAGTGATTCATATTTTTCTTGGGGAAAGGGTTAAAAATTCTAAGGCTCTCGCAAATATTGTGCGTACAATAGCGAGTCAGTATCATCTGCCCTATTTTTCTATTACGCCGACTTTCTCTGTGTGTCCGGTGCATGGATACATAAATGGCGAACACTGGTACTGTCCATATCCGCATACTGAGGCAGAACTTAAAAAATATGGTAAGTATATAGAAAGCATTTAAATTTGGGAGGGGTCCTATGGAGCAGAATCTTGAAAACAAGAAGCTTGTAATTCCAACAGAGGTTTACTCAAGAGTAGTTGGATATTATAGGCCTGTTCAACACTGGAATATAGGTAAACAACAGGAATTCACTGAGCGAAATACTTATGAACAAAAGCTATTTCCAGAGCAATGAGTTGTTAGTTTGCATTAAAATTTTTAACTTTTAACTTTTGACTTTTAACTCTGATGTCTATGTTTAAAGGAATTCAAAAGGTATCTCTAATAGATTATCCGGGCAAGGTTGCGTGTACTCTCTTTACAGCGGGTTGTAATTTTCGATGTCCCTGGTGTCATAACCGTGAGCTTGTATTACCGGAGTTATATGAGAAAAAGGAAGAAATAAAAGAGGATGCTATACAGACCTTTCTACTTTCCAGAAGAGGGAAAATCCAGGGAGTTTGTATAACCGGTGGAGAACCCACTCTCTGGGGTGATAGGCTTGCAAAGTTTCTGAAATGGTGCAAAGAAAATATTTTTTCCACAAAGCTTGATACAAATGGGTACCTTCCAGAAGTATTGAAAAGCTATATTAATGAAGGTTTGCTGGATTATATTGCGATGGATATAAAAAATGTGTTTTCAAAATATCCTGAGACTGTAGGCATGGAGACTCTGGATTTAGAAAAAATTCGTTCCTCAATAGAAATAATAAAAAATAGTGGTCTTCCGCATCAGTTTCGTACAACTCTGGTGCCAGATCTTGTAGATAGTGAAGAAATGGAGAATTTTGCAAGGGAATTAGGAGAAGCAATCGTCTTTCAGGAATATCAAAAGATTCGGAGGTTATAACCTATTAGGTTATAATTCCTATTTATTCTTAATAGTTATTTTACTGCAGGACTCAATAAGATAATGTTTCAAAGCATCCTTTAGTTCCTGCTCTTCTACATTTTTGATGGTTTCTTCTATTATTTTTAGGGTTTCTGGGTCAATCTGTTTTGCGAATTGCTTTTCTTTTTCTTGAACAGACGAAATTTCTCCAATGCGGAAATGGATAGAATTAAAAAGATTTTCGTATTTTTTGTCATTGAAGAATTTGAGGATTTCATTTTTTATTTCGTCCTTATTTAAATTTAGCTCCTGTAACCATATTGGGTCGTCTACATTTATTACAAGGACTCTGTTCCTTATGGAAAAAGGTTGAGAGTGTTTGGCAAGTCCCTCCCCTATGATTTTATTCCAGCTTTTTCTTAGTAATGCCAGAAAATAAAAGTTTTCCGGGACACTTTCGCTTAAAAACTTACTAATGCCCATGCTTAATGTTTGAACTTTCCTATATTTTTTCATAAGAATTAATTATATAAGAAAATCCCAATAAAATAAAGGAGAAAGATTAATAAAAGCACACAGTTTTTTGACTTAAATACTTTGGTTTAATAGAATAAAACGCATGAAAGAGAAAAGGTTGTGGTTGAAAAGTAAATCAGGAGGAATTTATGAGAAGATTTGTTTTTGCATTTGCTATTTTTCTTTTTTATTCTTGGCTATCAGGAGAAGTTCGTAAGGAGACAGCCCTTACTGTGTATAATAGAGATCTTGGTGTGGTGAATCAAAAGCTGGGTCTAAAGATTCCAGCAGGCAAGTCAGAGATTCGAGTAGTAGATGTTGCTTCACTTATTGATCCTACCTCCGTTCATTTCAGGTCTATTAAGGAACCAGAATCCCTTTCTATCCTTGAGCAGAACTATCGATTTGATCTTGTAAGCACATATCAGCTTCTCTGGCGTTATACTGATCAGGAAATTCGGATTTTAACCACATCGGGAAAAGCATATCAAGGGAAACTTCTTTCATATGATGGATCAACTTTGCTTATTGATAGTGGAACAACAATTCAGGCAATAAGACTAACAGAGGCAATTCAAAATATTGAATTTCCTTCCTTGCCGGAAGGACTTATTACTCGCCCAACCCTTGTCTGGCTTTTGGAAAATCGTGGTGGAGAGAATAGAGAATGCGAGCTTTCTTATATGACTTCAGGGATTAAATGGCATGCGGAATATGTTGCATTGATTGATGAATCAGAAAAGAAACTTGATCTTGGTGCGTGGGTGTCTATTGATAATCGTTCCGGGGCCACTTATGAGAATGCTACGCTTAAGTTAATAGCAGGAGATGTAAATATAATACCAACGGGACAGCAACCAGAAAGTTTGAGTATTAGAGGGGATATGGAAAAGATTAAGGCAGAAGAACAATTTCAGGAGAAAGAGTTTTTTGAATATCATATGTACACTCTTCAGCGAAAAGCGACAATAAGAAATAATGAGATTAAACAACTTTCTCTTTTTCCAAATACGGAATGTTCAATAAAAAAGATATATGTTTATAATGGTGCAAGGTATGGAGATAAAATAAGAGTAAATGTTGAATTTAAAAATGAAAAGAAAAATGGACTTGGAATTCCATTGCCTGCGGGAAAAGTAAGGGTTTATAAAAGGGATAATGATGGCTCAAAAGAATTTATAGGTGAGGATTGGGTAGATCATACTCCAAAAGACGAAAAAGTCAGGCTTTTTCTTGGAAATGCTTTTGATATAGTTGGTGAAAGAGTCCAGAAAAATTATAAGAAGATTTCAAATAGGAAAATAGAATATACATTTGAAATAAAAATAAGGAATCATAAAAAAGAGAATATAGAAGTTACTGTTGTAGAAAATCTTTATGGTGATTGGACAATAACGGAGAAAACGCATGAATATACAAAGATAAACGCAAGAACTGTAGAATTCGTAGTGCCTGTAGCTAAGTATGAAGAATCGGTTCTTAACTATACTTATAACTATAAATGGTGAGAAAAAGTATCTTATTTTAGTGGTTTTTAACAAGTGTAATATATATTCGACAAGTTCAGGGCATCGCTTCGACTAAGCCTGCCCCGAGCAAGGACGAGGGGAAACCAATTGTTACCTTTCTTTTGTCCGGGCAAAAGAAAGGTAACCGAAAGAAAACCCGCCCGCCCACGCTACGCAAAGTTTGCAATGCAACTGCTCAGGCTCGGGAGCGGTGAACTCACCCTCACCTTGAAAGCTATTTACTTTACAACCCCTTTTCCCTGTTTAAAAACATCCCTTTAATTTTTATACAAGGTGAGGGTTCAAACAACACCGCTCTCACACCTCGCCTTCGCAGGCATTGCTTACACTTTGCTCCGCTATGGCGGGTTTATTTAGCTATATCACTACAACCGTATCGCAGTAATGGTATTCTTCAGACCTTATTCTAAAACCCTCCTGCTTGCACTTATGCCTTTCTCATGTCGTCATCCTTGACTTTATTCGAAAGGCAACCGCAATCCATTGCGGTATGTTACCTCTACCTTTTCTCCCCTTCGCAGAATACCCCTTCTTGCTACTTAGTTTCCTCTGCATTAACTCTAAAGGCTTTTAAGGGGAAAACTGCAGAGGGGGAAAACGATTGTATCTATAACCATGTCGCAACGCCGAGTATTTTCTAAGCCTCTGCTCCAAGACTTTCTATAATAAAAGTCGAGGGCGTTGTTCAAATCCCCCTTATCAAAGGGGGAAGGGGGTTGTTCTCGTTACAACCCTCACGGCGTCGGAGGTTTTTCTTCTTTTTATTTTTTATCTCCTCTATCCAATAACCCACGCAGTAGTTATCTTTCTATATTTTTCCATAATTATAAATTATAATATTTCCCACCTTTATTTTCAGGTGGTTTATATTGAACACGAGGAAAAGAAATATATGAAAGATATTTTAGAGAAGAAGATTTTCCCTTTTGTAGATAAACCTTCACGATATATTGGCGGGGAATGGAATAGTATAGTGAGGAAGGAAAGGGGAAAGATAAATGTGGCGTTGGTTTACCCCGATGTTTATGAGGTTGGTATTTCTAATTTAGGAATTAAAATTTTATATAATATTTTGAACAGTATGGAAAATGTTGTTTGTGAAAGGGCTTATGCCCCATGGACCGACATGGAAAATTTGTTAAGAGAAAACAAAATACCTTTATTCTCTTTAGAAAGTAAGAGGTCTCTAAAGGAATTTGATATTATAGGTTTTACTTTTCAGTATGAACTTGTTTATACAAACTTTTTAAATGTTCTGGATTTATGTGGAATTTCTTTCTATTCAAATCAAAGAGGAGAAGGTGATCCCTTTATTATTGGTGGTGGACCAATCTCTGGTAATCCAGAACCTGTTGCGCCTTTTCTTGATGCAATATGTATTGGTGATGGGGAAAGTCGGATTGTCGAGATAGTAAAATTTATAGGAAAAGGGAGAGAAGATAGATTGAGCAGGCACGAGATTATGGAAGGGCTTTCTAAAATTGAAGGGGTTTATGTGCCTTTGATGTATAAGGAAATAAAACTGGGCGGATATATTTACCCGGAAGGTAAAAAGGTGAAAAGATTTATAGAAAAGGATATTGAACAATTACCGTTCCCTACAAAGCAGATTATTCCAAATCTTCTTGCTGTTCAGGATAGAGCTGTTATGGAAGTTTCAAGGGGGTGTACAAGAGGTTGTAGATTTTGTCAGGCAGGGATTCTGTATAGACCTGTACGAGAGCGGAGTGTTGTATCAGTGTTGGAACTTGCCAGAAAGGCTATACTTGAAACAGGTTATAGAGAGTTTTCTCTTCTTTCCTTAAGCATTAGTGATTACAATGGCATTGATTTTTTAATAGAGGTACTTCACAGGCAATTTTCTCCTCATGGAATTTCTTTTTCCCTTCCGAGTTTAAGAATAGATTCTTTTACTTTAGAACTTGCAAAAAAGGTAAGAGAAATTCGTAAAAGTGGGCTAACATTTGCTGTTGAGGGAGGATCCTCTTTAGTCAGAAAGTGTGTTAATAAAAATGTTTCAGAAGAAGAATTGATGGAAGTAATTTCTATGGCACAGGGGCTTGGATGGAGAAGAGTAAAACTTTATTTTATGATAGGGCTATGTCCTGAGGAGGATGAGATTTCTGGAATAGCAGATCTTTTGATTAGGCTTGAAGAAAGGATAAAGGAAGTAAATATCACTGCAAGTGTTGCAGTCTTTATTCCGAAAGCTCATACACCTTTTCAGTGGAATGAACAGATGAACCCTGAAAGAGCAGAGAAAAATTTTCAGCGGCTGGTCTCAATGGTAAAAAAGAAGAGGCGTATAAATATAAGGTATCATAATCCTTATATAAGCTGGCTTGAGGGAATTTTCTCCCGTGGAGATAGAGGACTTGCAAGGGTTATAGAGTTATCCTTCCTGAAAGGATGTCGCTTTGATGGTTGGACCGAAAAGTTTAATGTTAACTTGTGGAAGGACTCTTTTAAAGAAAGCGGTATCGATCCGGATTTTTATCTTTCAGGAAAGGAGGTTCAAACTATATTCCCCTGGGAAATAGTTGATATTGGAGTAAAGAGAGACTTTCTTATAAGAGAAAAGGATAAATCTGAAGAAGGGGAGATTACTCCGGATTGTCGGGAGAATTGTTATAATGCTTGTGGAAGCTGTGATTTTAATGAAATAAAGCCAGTAATTCAAGCGCAATCAGAAGCAGGAATAGATGTTGGATTTTTGAGTAATGTGAAAATAGATAGCGAACCCGATGCTTTCTGTCGATGGCGTTATTGTAAAATTGATGATAAAAAATATATTTCTCCTGTAGATCTTGAAGAAATATTTGTAAAGGCTTTAATTCGGGCTAATTTACCGGTCGTCTTTACAAGAGGTTTTAATCCACACATTAAGATTGAAATGGGATGGGCACTTCCTGTTGGTTTTTCCAGCATTTATGAGGTTGCGGAGGTAAACATTAGCAAGAAGATAGAAGGAAGATATTTTATGGAAGAGGTTAATTGCCAGCTTCCTGATGGAATAAAGGTTTTAGATGCAAAAGTTCTTTCTTTAAGTGCTAAAAAGCTTGGGAAAGTTGGTAGGGAGCAGATAATTACCTTTTCTTTTGATAATTCTTTGTCAGAAGATGTTATTCTAAAAAATCTGAAACAGGTGGCTAATTTTAAGAAGGTAACCTTTAAAGGAGAGAAGGTTATTGATTTAGGAAGCTTTATCCTTGAATGGAAAATTGAAGAAAATAGGATAAAAATTTCCTATGTTCAAAAAGAAGGTGGAGCAAGAATTCAGGATATAATACAGGCTTTTACTGGATATAATGTGCGGAAAGCGGTATTGCTAAATCCACTAGTTGAAGAAAGAGAGGTTATAGTTAACAAAAAAAGGATTTCGCTATTTGATCTGTAAAATATATAAAAATTTTCAAGAAATGATAGGAATTTTGCCGATTTAACTGTATATTATAATAGCATAAGTTATAGTTCATTTTATAGCCTTATTCAAAGCAAAAATATTAGAAGAATGTTCTTTAGTTAAAGTTCATAAATACTTACCACTTTTTAAAGTTTAGCTTTACTTTTATGTCTTTGCTTTGTCATAGCTATAAAATGAGCTTTATTTAACAAGAAAAGGAAAAAAATAGTGATTCCTCAGCAGGTAATAGATGATATTTTAAATAGGGTTTCTATTGTCGATGTTATAGGACGCTACATAGATATAAAGCGAAGTGGCAAAAATTATGTGGCGTTATGTCCTTTTCATAATGAGAAGACACCTTCATTCTCTATAAGTGAAGAGAAAGGGCTTTATCATTGCTTTGGTTGTGGAGCTTCTGGGAATGCTGTTGGATTCTTGATGGATTATCAGAAGCTTAGTTTTATCGAAGCAATTGAAAATCTTGCTAGAATTGCTGGAGTTGATCTTTCTCGATATTCAAATGATGGAGAGGCAGTATCGAATAGTGAAAAGGAGATTCTGTACAAAATAAACAAGGAAGCGATGAAGTTTTTTCACAATTTGCTTTTGACTTCGGAGGAAGCCGAAATAGCGAGAGATTATTTAAAAAAGCGAGGGCTTTCTGCCGAAACTATTAAGACTTTCCAGTTAGGATATGGTGGAAAGGAGTGGACTTCTCTTAGTTCGTACTTGATTAAACAGGGCTTCAGGGAAGAGGATATAATAAGAGCGGGTTTGTCTTCAAGAGGGAATACAGGATTGTATGATAGATTCAGGGATAGAGTTATATTTCCTATTTTTAACAGGGATGGTAGGGTTGTAGGCTTTGGGGGTAGAGTATTAAAGGAGAATGAACAAGTTGCTAAATATTTGAATACACAAGAAACACCAATTTTTCACAAGGGGAGCTTATTATTCGCTTTTCATATGGCTCGTGATGAAATAATTAAGAAAAAAGAAGCTATAATGGTAGAGGGATACATGGATGTAATTGGACTCTTCCAGAACGGGATCAAAAATGCCGTGGCACCACTTGGTACTTCGCTTACAGAGAGCCAGATGATGTTTTTAAAGCGCTTTTGCGACTCTGTGTTTTTTGTTTTTGATGGGGATGAAGCTGGAGTAAAGGCTGCTAACAGGGCACTTGATATAGCAGTAAAAAGTCCTATTAAAAAGAAAGTGGCTATATTGCCAGGAGGGAAGGATCCTTTTGACTATGTTATGCAGTATGGTGGGACAAGTTTTATTCATTATCTGGAAAAAAGAAAGCTGGAGGCTGTAGACTTTAAATTACGCTATTTTTCCCGAGTTTTTGATAAGAAAAAGGATAAAGCAAAGTTGGTAATGTCCATACTTCCTTATGTAAGCCAGATTGATAGTGCTATTGAAAGGGAAGAAAGTCTGAAGAAGATCGCAGGGTATGTAGAGGAAAATTTTTCTGTAATTGTTGATGAGTATCAAAACTATGTACAAAAGGGTAAGAATGCGGTTTCTACACTGAGGAAAATTCAGGAAAAGAGGGAAAAGAAAGAGCAATATCCAAGAGTAGAGATAGAGTTTATTTCATTATTAGCCTTATTTCCTGATGGTTTAAGCCAGATTGAGTCTGTAGTAACACCGGAAATGATTGAAAATGAAGAGTTAAGAGGTCTTTACGAGTTTATTTTAAGAAATCCGGATAAGAATAGCAGTGAAATTTGTGGGAGCATTGAGAATCCTGAACTTTTAAAAGTTATTGCTGCTTATGCGCAGAGAGAGGATTTAAAGGAGGGAAATTTAAAAGAAATGGCTTATAAATTAAAGTTTAATTATATAAGCCGTGAGGTTGGCAGAATTAAAAATTTGATTGAGGAACATGAAAAAGCCGCAAATTATCAAGAGATAAAAAAATACCATGAGGTTCAGATGCGATTGCAGGAAGAAAAGAACATGATAGAAAAAACCCTTAAAGAGTATGCGCGTGAAATGGAGCTTTCAGAATAAGGGCTGTTATTTTTGTTGTTGTTTAAGGAGGAGTTTATATATATGTTTGACGATTTATTAGAAAATGAGGATGTGAATCGTCTGATCAAATATGGAAAAGAAAAAGGGATGCTTACTTATGATGAGATTCTTGAAAGGCTTCCAGAATCTGTTGTGTCTTCTCCCGAAGGTATTGATAATGTACTTCGTTTGCTTGAGGAGAACGATGTTAATATTGCAGATGCTTTCCTTGAGGAATTTGATGACTTTATAGAGGAGTCCTACGATGATATTGATTCCATAATAATAGAGAGTGAAGATGAGCAATCGGATAATCCGCTTAGGATTTATTTAAAGAAGATTGGGAAGATCCCTCTGCTTGCTCAGGTACAGGAAGTAGAAATTGCCAAAAAGATTGAAGAGGGACAGCTGAAAATAAACAGTTCTGTGTATGATGCGGGGTTTCTTATTCCTGAGATAAATGAGATTATAGAGGATATTCTTAAAGGTAAGGGAAAGCTTTATAACTTTTTCAATTTACCAAAAATTTATAATATTACAGCTAAGGAAAGAAAAGAAAGAATGAAGATTATATGCAAGGTAGCAGGGTATCTTAGGGATTTTTATAACGAAATGGAAAAAATTGACAAAGAATGGGTTCGTGCAGGGGAAAGGAAGAAAGCTGAATTGAAAGAAGAAATAAAAAGGCTGCGCAGAAAATTTGTAGATGATATAAAGACCATAGACATAAATCAGAAAATATTGCTTAATGCTGCAGAGAAGTTGATTCAGGTAGCAGAGGAACTTGAAAAAATTCAGGAGTATTTTAAGAAGGTTGAAGAGGTAAATAAATTGAACATTTCAGAGATTTACAAAATGGCCTCAAAGAATTCTGGTAATGAATCTCTGAAGAGTCTTGCACAAACGCTTAAAGAAAAAGAGAGGAAAGTTAAAGAAATAGAAAATAAGTATAAAGCCGCTTCACGAGAATTGATTCACTGGTCGCATGAGATTAAAGAAGGAAAAAATATAGTTGAAGAAAGGAAGAAAGAGCTGGTTCAGGCAAACCTCAGGCTTGTTGTTAGTATAGGCAAGCGTTATATAAATAGAGGAGTGCATCTCTTTGACTTAATTCAGGAAGGAAATATTGGTTTAATTCGTGCTGTGGAAAAATTTGAGTATAGAAAAGGCTATAAGTTTTCTACTTATGCAACATGGTGGATAAGACAGGCAATAACGCGATCTATATCGGAGCAGTCAAGGACAATTCGTGTTCCTATACATATGATAGAGCAAATAAATAAGGTGAAGAAAGCAGAGATGGATTTAACACAGGATCTTGGAAGACTTCCCTCTGTTGAAGAAATATCAACAAGGGTTGGATGGGGCGTTTCCAAAGTAAAGAATATTAAAAGTGTAGCAAATGATCCTGTGTCTCTTGAAACTCCTGTTGGGAGGGATGAAGATTCTGCTCTTGGGGATTTTATAGAAGATATCAAAGCAACCAGCCCTTTAAATTCTACGATGAATAATATGTTAAAGGAAAAATTAAGCGAAATAATTGATCAATTACCTTTAAGAGAACAAAAGGTTCTCAGAATGAGATTTGGACTGGAGGATGGTTATTCCCATACTCTTGAGGAGGTTGGTTACTTATTTCAGGTAACCAGGGAAAGAATACGGCAGATAGAAGCCAAGGCTTTAAGAAAACTAAGGAATCCAAAGCGAGTAAAAGAATTGATGGATTTTATAGATTAAAACTTGATATTATTGCAAATAATTTTTATAATAAACAAAAAATGCGAGAGAAAAACCTTCGGGTGCTCCTTTATTTTTTATTTAGGAGATGGAAATGGAAGTAAAACCATTAAAGAAATTGAAGCTTTATGGTTTTAACAATCTTACAAAGACTCTCAGTTTCAACATGTACGACATTTGTTACGCAAAATCCCCGCTTCACAGACGAGCATATATCGAGTATATCGATGAAGAGTATAATGCAGAAAGGCTTACAGGTATTTTGATTGATGTTGCGCGAATTATTGGTGCGAACATACTCAACATAGCCAAACAGGATTATGATCCGCAGGGCGCCAGTGTAACAATGCTTATTTCCGAAGAGAAGGTTGCTGCAGATGAAATAAATGGCGCTTCGTTGCACGGTGTACCATCACATTCGGTGGTTACACACCTAGATAAGAGTCATATTACGGTGCACACTTATCCTGAAAGTCATCCGGATAATGGCATAAGTACTTTTCGTGCCGATATTGATGTTTCTACATGCGGGCGAATTTCTCCGCTTAAGGCTTTAAATTATCTGATCAATAGTTTTAGTCCTGACATAATAATAATGGATTACAGGGTTAGAGGATTTACTAGGGACATTGATGGGAAGAAATTCTTTATAGATCATAAGATTAACTCCATTCAAAATTATATATCTGAAGAAACTCTGGATGATTACCATGCAGTGGATGTAAATGTTTATCAGGAGAATATATTCCATACGAAGATGATATTGAAGGAATTTGATCTGGATAATTATCTTTTCAGTACTAAAAAGAAAGAATTGCAGCAGGGGGAAAAGAAGAAGATAAAACAGCAACTTAAGAAAGAAATGGCGGAAATTTTTTATGGAAGAAATATTCCAAAAGTTCCAAAGCTTAAGATGAAATCCACAGATGATGATGAGGATGATGATAGTGTTTGAAAAAATTGTTATTAGATTAATAAAATAATAAAAAAGGCAGGGTTTTTCCCTGCCTTTTTTGCATTGTTGATAATCATGAAACTTTAACATTGATTTTTTTGGCTATTGCCTCTTTACTCTTGGGAATAGTAATAGTTAATACACCCTTCTTATAATCGGCTTCAATCTTATCTGCCTCAATCTTTTCGGGAAGAGGAATTGTCCTGCTAAAAGACCCACAGCTTCTTTCAATTCGATGATAGTTCTTTTCTTTTACTTCATGCTCTTCTTCCTTTGATCCTCTTATTGTCAGGATATTCCCTTCAATCTGTACATCAAGGTTCTTCTCATCAATTCCGGGAATATCAGCTTTCACAATAATATTGTTGTCCTTTTCATATACATCTACTCGCGGGTTCCAATCCGCTTTTGCTAAATCAGCAGAAAAGAAATCATCGTCAAAGAAGCGACTCACCATACTCGAAAAAGAATCTCTAAAATCTCTATACTCATCAAGCAAAGAAACAGGTTTTCTTTTAATAATATTCATACAAACCTCCTTAAAATAAAGATTTCACCTGGTAATTAGCACAAGGTATGCCAGGGTCTTTTTTTGTAATTGATTGTATTACAATAAGTTAAGAGAGAACCGGAAAAAAGATTGAAAGCCTTGTATTTTTTTGACACACATAAAACATTGTTAATTGTGTAATTTTTATACATTGCTGTTCCCAGGACAATAGATTTGTCATGGCGTATGATAAAAAATTGTTCATTTATTCTCTCTTTTTTTAAACTTATGTTAAAATACTAATCTATAAAGTTTTAAGGAAAGGTTTAACCTCGATTTAAGGAGGAATATTCTATGAAACAAGTTAAGAATACTTTCATATTTTTAGGTTTTTTTCTGCTTCTTTTAATTTTTTTTAATAAGATTTTTAGTGGGTTTGTAATTCAAGGGAATGAGTATGTAAGTGATGCATTATTTGGGGCCGTGAGAGTATATTCTGAACAAATGCGGCATACTCCAATTCAATGGCTTGACTATATCTGGCTTGGAATGAGAGGAGTTGGAAGTCAGATAAATTTATTTTCCTTTTTCACTATGTTTTTCCCGGTAGAATTTGTTTTCTTTTTTACTTATTTTACCTCTATATTTTTGAGTTTTATTTTTACCTTCTTACTTTTAAGAAAACTTAATCTATCTAAAGGTGCCTCAGTTTTTGGGGCTATTGCATATAGCTTTGCTCCAAATTTTATTTCCTTTATATATGCAGGTCATACACTTGTTCTTGAGTTTATGATGTACCAGCCCTTGGTTTTTTATCTTCTTACGATAATCTTTAATAAAGAGGAAAAGTCTCTGCTAAAGAAAATATTGCTTTTATTTTTATGTGGAGCAGCATGGGGTGTACTGCTTACCAATGATGTTCAACGAGGTCTTTATTTTTCTATTTTAGCGGCTTTTTACATAATCTATAAGGTATTTGAGCAAAATAAAGTAAACAAAATTAGCTATATTGGTTTAAAGCCTTTACTGGGCGATGCTTTAAAAGCATTTCTTTTGCTTATAGTGCTCATTCTCTCTTTCTTTAACGGGTTATCTAGCTGGCTTGAGCCCTTGAGAGGTCGTATGGCTATGCAGAGTAAGGCCTCTGAAACAACAAAGGGCGAGACAGAAAAATGGAATTTTTCTACCAGTTATTCTTTTCATCCTGCCGAACTTATTGATAGTCTTGCTTTTGGTTTTCATGGGAAAAGTTCTCTTGATTCACAGAACCTGTACTGGGGCTCAAAAGAATTTTCGTCCAGTAGCGAGAGTTTCGGATTTTTTGTGCTGATTTTTGGAATCCTTGGCATGATTGCTTTTTTCACAAGAAGTAGTTTGGTACGATTTTTTACATTTGCCTTTGCCATATCTCTTTTACTTTCCTTTGGCAGATATTTACCCGGAACACCGTTCTTCTGGTTATTCTACAAGTTACCTTTGATGTCAAACTTTAGGGCGCCAGGAAAATTCCTTGCAGTTTCTGCGTTTTGTATAGCCATACTTTCTGGATTTGGTCTTCAATATCTGCAGAATATCTTGAGGGAAGCAGATGGAAAATCTTCAAAAGCATTGCAAAACCTTTTTAAAATTTCTTTACTCCTTACAGGGATTGGCATATTGTTTTTATTTATAGCTGTAATCTATATGCCTAATTTGTCTTTTGATATGAGTCAGAGATTTAATAATGCAAACATAGGAGCAGTAATTGGGAGCAATATGATAACTGCACTTTTGAAAATGGTGGTTTTCTTTATAATTTCGTCTATTTTACTTGGAATAGCAAATTATTCAACTCAAATTAAGAATAAAGTTTTATTGATACCTGCGCTTTTTATTTTGTTCCTGCTTGTTGATCTATGGGATAGAGGCTGGTATTATGTAAATAACTCTTATATAAAAAATAATGAATTTTACTACCCTGATGGAGTTATAACTCAGGTTAAAAGGGAATATGAAGATGAGATATTCAGGGTTGCCACTTCTCTTTTTATTCTTCAGGGTAATAGAGTTGCACCTATTCCTATAACAAGTTTAAAAACACCATACACAACCTATTACTTTCCTTACTATAGTATTCAGGATTTTGATGTTTCCGCTATATCGTCAACTATTCCTGAGTATGATAACTATTTTATGTCAATACTTATTTCTTCTGCTTTGTCAAAGCCTGTACAGACATACCAGGATCTGTTAGAATTAAATTTAAGGCTTTTAAGATTTTCCAATGTGAAATATTTAGTCATGGATTATAATCCAATGCTTACTCCTATCATTGCTTCCAATGCAAATTTAGTGCTTACAAACATAGTTTCTGGTTACAAGGGAACTCAACAGGCTTTGATATATGTGAAAGATTATCTACCAAGAGTTGGTTTATATCAAAACTATATTTGTGTTGCTAAGAATGAAGATTCTTTGAAGTATTTATCTAATAGCAGCTTTGATTTTGAAAGATATGTTATTGTTAATGGAGGAATTTATTCTAAAACTAACGAGAAAGCTGTTGTTAAGCCACAGAAGGTTGTATTATACAAAGCTTGGGATATAAAGGCTGAGGTAGAAAGCGATACAGATGGATTTGTTTTGTTAACTTCCAGATTTGATAATGACTGGAAGGCATATGTTGATGGAAAATCTGCTACGGTTTATAAGGCGAACCATGCCCAGATGGGCACTTTTGTAAGTACCGGAAAGCATATTGTTGAGTTTAAATTTGAGCCGAGTTTTATTCCGTTAAAGGTTTCTTTTGTTACTATATTTGTTAGTATTCTTGCGAGTGTTTTATATGCAGTTGTTTTATTAATTAAGAAATTGATTAGACAATAGACAGTACACTTAAGTATACTTTTCCAATTTGACTATAGTGTTTATTCCCGATAGCTTTGAAAGATTGGTAGTATGTGCATGGTAAAGTAATATTTAAGTGGCTTTGTTTATGGTATAGGCAACAAGAGATACAACTCCTTGGAATCCTCCCCTGTATGTAGAAGTAATTACCTTCTGCAAATACGGAATTTCTGAAAGCAAGTCTCTAACCTTGATTATTCTGACTTTTTCCATTATACTATAAAGAAATATTCATGGGAGTTGCTATGACCACATCCAGTAACAATTTTACAGATGAAAGGAAAAGTAGGCTTAATAAGCTTAAAGAACTGCAAAGCAAAAAAATTAATCCATATCCAAATTATTACAGGATGGAAGATTATTCTGCTTCTGTAAAAAAGAAGTTTATTGATGGTGGAGAAAAGGAATTTAAAACAAATGTGGCCGGGCGTATTATGCTTATGAGGGATTTTGGCAAGGCTATTTTTGCCACTATAAAAGATAACCAGGGTGCAATCCAGATTTATGCCAGAATAGATGTGCTTGGTGAAGAAAAATTTTCTTTATTCAAGCTTATAGATGTCGGTGATATAATTGGTGTAAAAGGGAATGTTTTTAAGACTCATAAAGGGGAAATTACAGTTCTGATCGAAGAGTTTACAATTCTTGCAAAAGCACTTAATGCTTTGCCAGAAAAATGGCACGGGCTTACAGATGTTGAGACAAGGTATCGTCAGCGTTATGTTGACCTTATTGTAAATGATAATGTTAAATCTGATTTTGTATGTCGCTCACGGATTATTTCTACGATAAGATCTTTTCTGGAAGAAAGGGGCTTTCTGGAAGTAGAAACTCCTATGATGCAGAGTATTCCCGGTGGAGCTATGGCAAGGCCTTTTATTACGCACCACAATGCCCTTGATATGGACCTGTATTTAAGAATAGCGCCAGAACTTTACTTAAAGCGACTTATTGTAGGAGGTTTTGAAAAGATATATGAATTGAACAGAAATTTCAGGAACGAAGGAATAGACACAAGGCATAACCCGGAATTTACAATGCTTGAGCTTTATCAGGCTTATGCAGATTATAGAGATATGATGACTCTATTTGAAGAAATGATGAAGTATCTGGCCTTAAAAATAAAAGGAGATACAACATTTGAATACCAGGGAAGAAAATTAGACTTTTCAAAATGGAACAAGATAAAGTATATTGAAGCGCTAAAGCAATTTGCCAATATAGATGCTTTAAAAGTTGGTGATGAGAAGGAAGCAATGGAATTGGCGAAGTCAAAGGGATTTGATGATATTGGCGATTTTGCTGGTAAGTGGGGGATTATAAATGTATTTTTTGAGGAATATGTTGAACCAAATTTGATGGAACCAACTATTATTTATGAATACCCTTCGGAAATTTCTCCTCTTGCAAAATATAAAGAAGACGATGCAAATTTTGTTGAGCGTTTTGAACCTTATGTTTTTGGCAGGGAAATTGGAAATGCTTTTTCAGAGTTAAACGATCCATTTGTTCAGGCTGAAAGATTTATGGTGCAGGCACAGAAAAAAGCAAAGGGTGATGATGAGGCAATGTACTTTGATGAAGATTATATAAATGCGCTGGAGTATGGAATGCCTCCTGCAGGAGGAATGGGAATTGGAATAGATAGACTTGTAATGCTTTTTATAGATACCAATTCCATAAGGGATACAATACTTTTCCCAACGCTAAAAACGAGGTAGGAATATGACAAAGGATATTGAGCTTATCAGGAGTTTTTACTTTAACTTTCCAGGGAAATTAAATAAGATAAGAAGCATAATTAAAAAGCCTCTTTCTTATGCTGAAAAAATACTTCTTGTTCATCTTGATAGAACGCCAGAAAAAATCCCACAAAGGGGCAATGATTATGTGGAACTTCTACCGGATAGGGTTGCAATGCAGGATGCTACGGCTCAGATGGCTCTTTTGCAATTTATGCATGCAGAACGGAAAAAAACCGCCGTGCCAACGACAATACATTGTGATCATCTCATAGAGGCAGAATGTGGAAGTGAAAAGGATTTAAAAAGGGCTATAGAAGAAAATAAAGAGGTATATGATTTTCTATTTAGTGTGGCTAGAAAATATGGAATTGACTTCTGGAAACCTGGGGCAGGGATTATTCATCAAATAATTCTGGAAAACTATGCTTTCCCCGGTGGATTAATAATAGGTACCGATTCTCATACACCGAATGCAGGTGGTCTTGGCATGATAGGGGTTGGTGTTGGAGGAGCGGACGCTGTAGATGTAATGTCAGGTATGAGATGGGAATTAAAATGGCCTAAAATTATAGGTGTAAGGCTTACCGGGAAACTTCAAGGCTGGACATCTCCAAAAGATATTATTCTTAGACTTCTCGGGATTTTATCTGTTAAAGGAGGAACGGGCTCGGTCATAGAGTATTTTGGAGAAGGTGTGAATAGTATTTCTGCTACGGGTAGAGCTACAATATGTAACATGGGAGCAGAACTGGGAGCTACTTCATCAGTTTTTCCTTACGATGAAAAAACCTATGAATATTTAACTGCTACTGAAAGAAGGGATGTGGCAGATCTTGCAAAAGAGATTGGCAAGGAGCTTAAGGCAGATAATGAGGTTTATAATAATCCAGAAAGTTTCTTTGATAGAGTGATTGAAATAGATCTTAAAACCCTTGAGCCACAAATAAATGGTCCATTCTCACCTGATCTGAATCATTCAATTTCAGAGATGAAGAGTATTATTAAGGAGAAAGACTTCCCGGACGAAATCAGCGCATGTCTTATAGGAAGTTGTACAAATTCCAGCTATGAAGATATTTATCGGGCTGCCAGTGTTGCCAGAGTTGCTCTTGAAAAAGGCATTAAACCAAAGGCAAAAATCTACATAAGCCCTGGTTCGGAAAGGGTGAAGAAAACTGTTGAATCAGAAGGGTTGCTTGATATCTTTAAAAAGCTCGGAGCAGTTATTCTTGCAAATGCCTGCGGCCCGTGTATTGGAATGTGGAAAAGGAACGATATGCCAATGGGTAAAAAGAACACGATAATAACTTCCTTTAACAGAAATTTTTCTAAGAGGGCAGATGGAAATCCAAACACACATGCTTTTATAGCAAGTCCAGAGATGGTTATTGCTTTATCTCTTGGTGGTAGGTTATCCTTTAATCCGGAGATTGATAATCTTTTAACCTCTAACGGAAAAAGCACCAGACTTTCTTACCCGGAGGATAGAGAACTTCCTGAAACCTTTCTCGAGGCAAGGGAAGTAGAGCCTGTTACAAAAGAAGAAGAATCAGTAGAGGTTGTAATATCTCCTGATAGCGAGCGGCTTCAACTTCTTGAAAGGTTTTCTGCCTGGGATGGAAATGATATTGTTAAAGTTCCGGTATTAATGAAAGTAAAGGGGAAGTGCACAACGGATCATATTTCTATGGCAGGAGAATGGCTTAAATATCGTGGGCACCTTGATAATATTTCTAATAATCTTCTCCTTGGAGCGACAAATGCATTTATAAATGGAGCCGGGAAGGTAAAAAATATTTTTACTGGTGAATTAAAGACTCCAGCGCAGGTGGCAAGAGAATATAAGGGTAAAGGGACAGGCTGGGTGATTATAGGGGATGAAAATTATGGAGAGGGATCAAGTCGTGAACATGCGGCAATGGAAGTGCGATATCTTGGTGGAAGGGCGGTTATAGCTAAAAGCTTTGCCAGGATTCATGAAACAAATTTGAAAAAACAAGGAGTACTTGTATTTACCTTTTCAAATCCTCTCGACTATGAGAAGATTAAAGAGAATGATCTTGTTAGTATTATTGGGCTTAATAATTTTTCTTCCGGAAAAAGTGTGGAAATGATTTTACATCACAGGGATGGAACAGAGGAAAAAATCTTTTTGAATCACACCTATAATGAATTGCAAATTAAGTGGTTCAAAGCTGGCAGTGCTTTGAATTTGCTGGCTGAAGAAAACAAAAGATCTTAGAAGGTTATTTATTATTCGAAGAGGAGCTTGTGGGTTCGCCTGTGGTACTTCCTGCGCTTTTTGAAGAGCTTTCGCATGGAATGCAGCTATCCATAGATTCATTAGTTAAGAAAGTTAATATATCATATTTGCCTTCTATGTGTTTTCTAAGTTCCACATCAACGCTTATTGTTTTAAATCCAATGACATCAAAGGCAGGAACAATTAATCGAAGGGGAGTTCTTGATTGATTTCTTATTAGCTGAAATCTCATTCCTATGCCGCCCACTTCATTTAAAACTATCCCGTCTATCCAGCCCTCGATTCCATATCTTACTTTTGAGTAAGAGGGTTTAAATACAGCTTTTTTTAATGTTGTCCCAAAAAGATAATCTATTTCTACATTGATTTTATTCGAAATATAGTAATCATAATCAACACTTCGCATGCAAGAAATAAGGGTAAAATAGTTTCGTAGGGTGCCTGTATAATTTATAGCCTGCTTTTGATAATTATTAACTTTTTGGGCAATCAAGACTGTTCTCTGGCCAGGATAAAAATAGAACTTCATATTATCATGCCAGGAACCTTCATTTACCCATCTCTCATAGTAAAGAGGGATAAAGCCTTCAGGCAGAAAAAAGGTTTTTTCACTATCCTCTATTTTATACATTGTGGAAATGAAAGGAGTTGTAGCAAGATACCCACCACCAACTATCACTTTAAGCCCAAGATAGTTCGTACAATAATCAAGAGTTACATGCTGTTCACCTATAAATATTCCGAGCACACGAACGCTGAAAATCATCTTTTCACCCACCTTAAATGGATAGTAATTTAAGAATTTTAAGTCGTAAGCATGCAGAAATAGCGGGGTAATAAATACTAAAAAGGAGATTAATTTTTTCATGATTTATCCTTCAATTTTAGCATTTCTTCTCTTGCCATTTCTTCAACGACCTCATGTGCCTCATTAATTTTATCCTTTTCAATAAGCTCTCTCCTTAAGAGCTCTTCCACTATTTCATGGGCTGTATTGGTTTTATCCCTATCAATGAGTTCCTGTCTCATCATTTCTTCCACAGTTTCGTAAGCCCTGTTGATTTTATCACTCTCTATCAAAGCCTTTCGATTTAGCTCTTCCACTATTTCAAAGGCATTTATTATTTTGTCTTTTTCGATAAGCTCCTGGCGAGCCATTTCGTGAAGGGCTTCATGTGCTTCGTTAATTTTATCTTTTTCAATCATTTCCTGACGAACCAGTTCTTCCACAACTTCATGTGCCTGATTTATTCGATCTCTTTCTATTAATTCTTTCCTTGCCAGTTCTTCTACGACCTCATGGGCTTTATTTAAGCGATCAAGCTCCATAAGCTCTTTTCTTGCAAGCTCTTCAACTTTTTCGTAAGCCTGAATAATTTTGTCATCCTGCATTCTTTCATGCCTTGTGAAATCCTGTACGGCTTCGTATGCATTTATTATGTCAAAGAGTTCTTTCATTTTACCTCTTGTGTATTCTTCAAGTACCTCATAAGCCTTTAGTATTTTATCATCGCTTACCCGTTCCTGTCGATGTAGTTCCTCTATCTTTTCATAGGCATCCAGGAGGGTTAAAAGTTCTCTCATGCTCAGCCGTCGTGTAGATTTTTTCCCCTTCCCTTCTTCCGCTTTTTCTACTTCACGAAGATGCTTTTTTTCTTCCTTTAGCTCTTTAGCTGCAAGAGCCATTGCACTTTCATAAGCCTTGTTAACCTTGTCCATTTCTATCATCTCTTCTCGAGCCATTTCACCAACTATTTCCTGTGCTTTTAAAAGTTTATCTCTTTCTATCATTTCCTTTCTGCTTAATTGAGATACCCTTTCATACATTTCTATGATTTTATTTGCTTCGTTAAGCTCTTTTTCAAGCTTTCCTATTTTCTTTTCAAGTTTTTCTAAATCTGGCAAAGGCTTCTTTACTTTTTCAGGGTAAGCTTTTTCTTTCTTCATAATCTTTCCTCCCTTACAGGGATGTGTACTTTTATCACACACACTACACTTTTATTATACACTAAATTTTATTTTAATCAATAAAAGTCAGTAAATGAACATGGCATCCCCGTAGCTTAAAAAGCGATATTTCTCACTGATAGCATGATCATAAGCCATGCGAATCAACTTCTTCCCACCAAAGGCATAAACAAGTAACAAAAGAGTGGACCTAGGCATATGAAAATTAGTAATTAAGGCATCTACAATCTTAAATTTAAAACCCTCTTTAATGAATAGCCTTGTGTTACCGGTGTAGGACTTCCACTCTTCCACTTTCTCAGAATTCAAGGCCATGCTTTCCAGTGCGCGAGTAACAGTAGTACCTACGGCAATAATCCTGCCATTATCTTTTTTACATTTTTGCAAAACTTTTATTGTTTCATCCGGGACCTCTGTCCACTCTTCATGAATTTCAAAATCTTCCACCTTTTCGGTATCAATAGGCTTAAAAGTGCCTGGTCCTACATGAAGAGTTACATAAGCTATATCAACTCCTCTTGCCCTGATTTTCTCAAGAAGTTCCTCTGTAAAATGAAGCGAGGCTGTTGGGGCAGCCACTGATCCATAATGTACAGCAACTACACTTTGGTAACGAAACTCATCTTCCTGATTTAACAAAGGAATTTTATTTCTTTTTCTTTTTTTGATAATGTATGGAGGTAGGGGAACTTCCCCTATCTTACTTATCAGGTCGAAGGAAAGGTTTTCTTTAAAACAAATCTTTCTAAATTCTCTTTCTTTTTCAAGTACCTCTGCTTCGTTTCCCCTTAAGTATAGAAGAGTCCCGGCTCTAAATTTTTTAGAATTTTTTAGCAAAGCAAGCCAGTTTTTCTCATCAAGCCTTCTGACAAGTAGTAATTCTACATTTTTTCCATCCTTACTCTTTCCTCTTAATCTTGCTTTAAAAACCTTTGTATCATTTAAAACCAGACAATCGCCTTCCTTTATATAGTTTAAAATATCGGAGAAAGAGGAATCTTTTATAGAGTTCTCTTTTCTAGAGACAATCATAAGTCGTGAAGAGTCTCGTTCCGGCAAGGGTTTTGTTGCTATGAGTTCTTCCGGAAGATAGTAATTTATATCTTTTGTTGAAATCGTCATAAATCTTCCATAATTAATTGTAAAAAATTTCGTTTTAAGTCTTTAAGGAAAAATGGTTCACCATGTCCTGGGAAGATTTTTACATCATCAGTAAATCCTTGAATTCTTTTTAGTGAATTTTTCATTTTAGTTCTGTTACCTCCAGGAAAATCCATTCTTCCAACAGTATCACTGAATATAAAATCGCCAGAAAACATCACTTTACTCTCTTTATGATAAAGAGCAATTCCACCTTCTGTATGTCCAGGAAAAAGAAAAATTTCAAACTTTATTTCATTTAAAGAAATAAAAAAAGGTTCTTTTTCTATTAGAATATCTGCTGGGGGAGCTTTTTCAGGAAATCCAAACACACCTGATAGGTTTTTCATCGGGTCTATTAGCATAGGAGCATCCCTGGAACCAATAACTACAAGAGCAGAAGTATTCTTCTTTATCCATTTGTTACCACTTATATGGTCAAAGTGTCCATGGGTGTTTACACAGTATTTTAAGTCCAGATTTAAAATGCTTTTTTTTATTTCACTATCTTCAAAAGGGTCAATAATAAGGGCACTTTTATCATCATCAGCAATGACTATATAGGAATTAACATTTAAAAAATCGGAGTAAAAGGTTTTTACTTCCATTTCTATAATATTCTCCTTCAGGGGATAAATTCTATAAAAAATAAGGATATAATGCAAGTTATGATAATAAAACACTGCTTTTCATGATTCAGTCCTGCTAAAAAGTGTTTTCTTCAAAAAAATATTCTTAAAATACTGTTGACATAGAACAACTATCTATGTTATAATATTTCATACTATTTTGGTATGAAAAGTAGGCAATATATGCAGATTTCTACAAGAACACGCTATGGAGTTAGGCTTTTGCTGGAACTGGCAATACATTATAATCAAGGCTTTGTGCAATTAAGTGAAGTTTCAAGAACTCAGAATATTTCGCTTAAATATTTAGAGCAAATTATTCGTATTCTAAAAACAGCAGGGCTTGTGGTTTCACAGCGTGGAGCACATGGTGGATATACTCTTCCAAGGAAGCCATCGCAGATTAGTATGCTGGAGGTTGTTGAAAAGCTGGAGGGATCATTATCGCTTGTTCCCTGCAAAGGGAAAGAGCTTTGTAGTAGGGTTAATCAATGCGTGGCTTCTGTTTTCTGGAGTACTTTATCAGAGTCTATTCGAAAGATGCTGGAGAGCATAACCCTTGGTGATCTTGTTGAAAATCTGAAAAGGCTAAAAAATCAGGCTTACTATGAGATATAGGAGGACGAGATGAAAATAGCAGATAGCATTACCGAACTTATAGGTAATACGCCTCTGGTTCGGTTGAATAAGATAACATCGGATATACAGGCCACAATCCTTTTAAAACTGGAAAGCTTTAATCCTCTTTCCAGTGTAAAAGACAGGATTGGACTTTCAATGATTCAGGATGCAGAAAAGAAGGGATTGATTAATGAATCTACTGTTCTTATAGAACCAACAAGCGGGAATACTGGTATTGCGCTTGCGTTCGTCTGTGCCTCCCGTGGCTATAGGCTTATTCTGACAATGCCTGATACCATGAGTATTGAAAGGAGAAAGCTATTAAGGATATTTGGGGCTGAGCTTGTACTAACTCCTGGTGCAGAGGGGATGAATGGGGCTGTGGAAAAAGCTAAGGAGCTTGCAAAAGAAATCCCAAATTCCCTGATTCTTCAGCAGTTTGAAAATCCCGCTAATCCGGAAATTCACAAAAAGACAACGGCGGAAGAGATATGGAAAGATACAGAAGGGAAAGTTGATATACTGGTTGCTGCTGTTGGAACAGGAGGAACTCTTACAGGTATATCCGAAGTGCTTAAGAAAAGAAATCCCCACTTTAAAACAATTGCAGTAGAACCGGAAGATTCTCCTGTGCTTTCGGGTGGGAAGCCGGGTCCGCATAAAATTCAGGGTATAGGAGCGGGTTTTATTCCCGCAGTTTTGAAGACCAATTTAATCGATGAGATTATTCGGGTTAAGCACGAAGATGCAGGAAATGTAAGCCGTCTTTTAGCCAGAAAGGAAGGGATTTTAGTGGGAATTTCTACTGGTGCAAATGTTTGGGCTGCAATGGAGATAGCGAAAAGACCAGAAAATAAGGACAAGACTATTATAACTATAGGATGTGATACAGGAGAAAGATATTTATCCACATGGTTATTTGATGAATAGATTAAATTTACTGGAGGTGTATAATGATAGAATTTAAGTTTGATAGGGCAAAGTTTGATACCCTTACGCTTCATGCAGGGCAGAAAATCGATGAGACGCTTTCAAGGGCTGTCCCTGTTTATAGAACGAGCTCTTATATTTTTAAAAGTGCAGAGCACGCAGCGAATTTGTTTTCAATGAAAGAATTCGGGAATATATATTCCAGATTAACAAATCCAACCAATGAAATGTTAGAAGAAAGGATTACTGCACTTGAGGGAGGTGCTGCCTCGGTTGTTACCTCATCCGGGACAAGCGCTATCTTTTATGCAATTATTAATCTTGCTAAAGCTGGAGATGAAATAGTTTCGGCTTCAAATCTTTATGGTGGGACATATACAATGTTTGATGCAATTCTTCCGGATCTTGGAATAAATGTGAAGTTTGCAAACCATAGGGATCTTTCAAGCTTTGAAAAGCTAATTACTCCTAAAACAAGGGCATTATTTATTGAAACAATAGGTAATCCATCGCTTGATTTTACAGATATAGAAGATATATCTTCTATTGCAAAAAAATATCACCTTCCGCTTATTGTAGATGCAACTTTTACAACCCCTTATCTTCTAAAGACAATAGAGCATGGTGCAAACATAGTAATTAATTCTCTTACAAAGTGGATAGGAGGTCATGGCACAGCCATTGGAGGAGTTATTACAGATGCCGGTAACTTTGATTGGTCGGATAAAAAGTTTTCCCTTTTTAATGAGCCTGACAGGAATTATCATGGATTGAGATGGGCTATAGATTTGTCCGATACATTAAAACCGATAGCCTTTGCTTTGCGCTTCAGGCTTGTACCCTTGAGAAATCTTGGCGCCTGTCTTTCGCCAGATAATGCCTGGATGTTTTTACAGGGATTGGAAACTCTTCATCTAAGAATGCCAAGACACTGTGAAAATGCTCTTGCTGTTGCAGAGTTTTTGAAAACTCATCCAAAGGTATCATGGGTTCGCTATCCGGGGCTTAAGGATGATCCAACTTATCCTGTAGCATCGAAGTATCTTAAGAAGGGTTTTGGTGGCATGGTGGTTTTTGGTGTAAAAGGTGGGCTTGAAGCAGGGAGAAAATTTATTGAAAGCCTTCGTTTGTTTTCTCACCTTGCGAATGTAGGAGATGCAAAGTCACTGGCAATACATCCAGCAACTACAACGCATTCACAGCTTTCAGAGGAACAACAGCTTGAGGGTGGTATAACCCCGGATCTTATAAGGCTTTCTATAGGGCTGGAGGATGTTGGGGATATAATCTATGATATTGATCAGTCTCTTGATAGGTGCTGAAATAGTTGGAGAAAGATATGATAAAACTTATACTAAATGGGAAAGAAACTTTAGTTGCTTCTGATAATCTTTTTGATCTTGTGGTAAATGAAAAAAAACTGGCACCTGAGCATGTTGTTGCAGAATTAAATACCACTATTATAAAACGTGAAAAATGGAGAGAAACCCCTCTAAAGGATGGGGATAGATTGGAGCTGGTAAGCTTTGTTGGCGGTGGATAGAGATGAATAAGATAGGTATTGCCGGGGTTGGTGGAATTGGAAGCAATGTTGCATGGCATCTTGTAAGAAGTGGAATTACAGAGCTAAAGATTGTAGACCTTGATAAGGTGGAAGAATCTAATTTAAACAGACAGTTCTATTTCAAAAGTCAGATTGGGCTTTATAAGGTAGACGCACTGGAAGAAAATCTAAAAAGGATTAATCCAGATATTTATATAGAAAAAGAAATTCTTTTTCTCACACAGAAAAACATTGTAGAGTGCTTTAAGGATTGTGATATTATTGTCGAAGGCTTTGATAAAGCAGAAGCCAAAACAATGCTTCTTGAAGAACTTCTTTCTTCCGGTAAAAAGATCTATTCAGCAAATGGAGTGGCGGGGCTTGATTTAAGTTCAATAGAGAGTCGCTTCTTTGCAAAGAATGCTTTTGTGGCTGGCGATTTTAAAACGGATTTTCATGGGAAAAGACTTTTTTCTCCAAAGGTTACAATTGTTGCCTCGGTGATAGCAAATCAAATTCTAATAGATATTGGTTTTAAAGATTCTTTAGATTAAGAATAGAAAGATGATGACAATGACCGGAAGGTATAGACTATAGCAGGGTATTGGCAGATGAGATAAATTTAAGAAAGAGGGGCATGGTATATGAATACTATAACATTATTAGTAGTAGTTTTAATTTTACTGCTTTTTATTCTGGCGTTAATAATTTTATTTTATTTAAAATTCAAGAGTACTAATGTTAATGATACTGTGAAAAAAGTTATCATTGATGAATTTATCAAGGCAAATTGTAGTAATCAAGAAAGTTTTAAGCTATCAAGAGAGGAAATGGCAAAATCATTAAGAGAAAACAGGCAGGAATTATCGGAGGCAATAGATAAATTCAGGAAAAATATCTCCGACTCTCATATGTCTTTGAATAATCTCATTCATACTCGATTCGATCAATTTTCTAAGACTCAATTAGATCAACTTGAGAAAAGTAATAGAGCAATAGTTGAATTACAACAAAAGATAATGGAGAGTTTGACCAATGGCTTAAAGAACATTCAGGAAAATAATGAAAAGAAATTAGAGCAAATGCGGCAAACAGTTGATGAAAAACTTCATAAAACACTGGAAGATAGACTTGCAAAAAGTTTTGAAACCGTAACTAAGCAACTAATTGAAGTTCAAAAGGGTTTATCAGAAATGCAATCATTAGCACAGGATGTCGGGGGTTTAAAGAAAGTCTTATCTAATGTTAAAAATAGGGGTGTTCTTGGAGAAGCCCAATTATCTGCTTTACTGGAGCAGTACTTAACGCGTGATCAGTATCAGGAGAATGTAAGAATTAAACCCAGGTCAAAGGAGCATATAGAATTTGCTGTTAAGTTGCCTGGGCCAGAAGAGGGTTCTGTTGTCTGGTTACCGATAGACTCAAAGTTTCCTACAGAAGATTACCAAAGGTTAATGGAGGCTTATGAATCGGGCGATAAAAATTCCATTGAAGATAATGCAAGAGCTCTGGAAAATAGAATTATTGGACAGGCAAAGGATATCAGGGATAAATATATTGATCCGCCACATAGCACAGATTTTGCTCTACTATTTTTACCTTTTGAAGGATTGTATGCGGAAATATTAAGGAGACCCGGGCTCTTTGAAAAATTACAAAGGGAATATAAAGTTACTATTGTAGGACCGACAACCTTAACAGCTTTTTTGAATAGTTTACAGGTTGGTTTTAAAACATTGGCTATCAGTAAACAGTCAAGTGAAGTATGGAAGGTTCTGGGTGCTGTTAAAACGGAATTTGGAAACTTTGGGAGGGTTTTAACAAAGGTCCAGGATAATTTAAGCGATGCCACCAGTAATTTAAACAAGGTTTCTGAGCGGGCAAAACAAATGGAAAAGAAATTAGGAAAAGTTTCAAATTTGCCAGAAAGTGAGGCAAGAGAAATATTAAGCCTGGAAAATAAAGGGGATAATTGCTGACCTTACACCTTATAATTTTACAGGAATGGCATTTTTTGTTATAATAATAAAGACTATATTCTTTTTGCATCTTTTGTGTTGGGAGGGGTTATGCCTAAGGAAAGTATATTTAATAAGGCAGAGCTTATAGAATCTTATTTTGAAGATGAGATAAAAACTTCATATCTTAATTATGCCTATAGTGTAATTACCGGAAGAGCTATTCCAGATGCCCGTGATGGTGTTAAGCCTGTACAGAGAAGGATTCTTTATGCCATGGCTGAGCTTGCTTTGTGGCATGACAAGCCTACAAAAAAGAGCGCCCGTATTATTGGAGAGGTTTTGGGTAAGTATCATCCACATGGAGATTCTTCTGTATATCTTGCAATGGTAAAAATGGCACAGGAATTTCACATGCGCTACCCTCTTGTAGTGGGCCAGGGAAATTTTGGTTCAATTGACGATGATCCTCCGGCAGCCATGCGTTATACAGAGGCAAAGCTTTCAAAGGTTGCAGAGTTTATGCTTGCAGACCTTGATAAAAACACTGTGGACTTTAAACCAAACTTTGATGATACGCTTCAGGAGCCCTCCTGTCTTCCGGGAAAATTTCCAAACCTGCTCTGTAATGGAACAACGGGTATTGCTGTTGGGCTTGCTACGGATATTCCACCACATAATTTTAAGGAAGTTGCTGCGGCTATTTCTGCATATATTGATAATCCGAAGATAACAGTTGGAGAATTAATGCAGTATATTAAGGGTCCGGATTTTCCAACTTACGGGATCCTTACAGATCCCTCTTCTATCAGGGAAGTTTATGAAAAAGGATATGGTTCGATTGAGCTTGCGGGCAAAATAGCTCTGGAAGAAAAAGGCATTCATAAAAATCTTGTTATTACAGAAATACCGTACAGAGTTATTAAATCAAAACTGGTTGAAGAAATTACAAACCTTTATCTTAATAATGAAAACAAATATAGCTTTATTCTTCGTGGGATTAAAGAGGTTCGTGATGAATCCAGTAAGGAAGGGATTCGGATTGTTGTGGAGCTTTTCCGCGATGCCAATGTGGAGGCGATTAAAACCGCCCTTTATAGCCAGACATCGCTAAAGGTTAAGCTTAAGGTAAATATGACAGGCCTGGTTAAAAACCATCCGCGCGTAATGGCGTTGAATGATATAATTAAGAGCTATGTTGTTCATCGAAGAGAGGTTATTACCCGACGGACTCAATTTGAGCTTGATAAGGCTTTAAAACGGATACATATTGTAGAAGGACTCCTTATAGCCCTTGATAATATTGATGAAGTAATTCATACAATAAAAAAATCAAAGGATACTCCAACGGCAAAAGAAAACCTTATGAAAAAGTTTAAGCTTACTGATATTCAGGCAGATGCCATCCTTGATATGAAACTTCAAAAGCTTACAAACCTTGAAACCTCAAAGCTCAAGGAAGAAAAATTAGAACTTGAAAAGCTTATAAAAGAGCTTAAGGAAATACTCTCCAGTGCAAAAAAGAGAGATGGGATTATTAAACAGGAACTGGATGAGATGGTTAAGGTTATTGGTGACGAGCGCAGGACTAAATTTGAGGAAATTGTTGCGGAAAAGATTGATGCAGAAGAATTAATATCCAATGATCCTTTTCTTTTAACCGTTTCACGAAAGGGATTTTTGATACGTGAAATAGGGGCTTCACTTAAGACGAGTTCCCGAGGAAATCGCGGAAGAAAAGGGGATGTTACAGATAGCAATCGGCTTGAAGCAGATGATTATATTTTTGCTACTGTTTCGGGTTTTCTGAAGGATACAATACTTTTTGTTACTGATTCCGGGCGAACATACTCTCTTAAGGGATATGAGATTAAGGGAGATACAGAGGGAAAAATAACAAGGTCTCATATTCGTAACATTGACAGATTGAGGGAGATTGAGGAAAGAGGAGAGATGATAACGGCAGTTCTTGTTGTTAATGAATTTAACGATAAAAACTTTGTTCTTTTTGTTACACGAAAAGGAAAGGCTGCCCGTATTTCACTTTTTAACTTTGAAAGTATAAATAGAACAGGTGTAAACAGTATAAAACTTAAAAAAGGAGATGCTGTTGTAGGCGCGGTAATAACAGATGGTAGTAAGAAGCTATTTCTGGTAAAAAAGAATGCAAAGGGATTTCGGTTTGACGAAAATCTGTTTCCTGTTCATAATAGAGGGGTTGGTGGTGAAAAGGCAACTGCTGTTAGTAGTGAAGAGGAAGAGGTGCTTGGAATGGAGCTGGCAGATGACAATAAAAATGTGGTCTTTATATCAAAAGATGGAAGAGGGAGAAAAGTTAAGCCATCGGAGTTTTCTGAACTTCTGAACAGAGGCGCTAAGGGATACAGGCTTGTGAATCTTGGCAAGGGAAGATTGCTTGCTAATTTTGTACTTTGTGAAGATGATGATGTTATGATTATTACAACAAAAAAGGGAAGAAGAATTTCGCTGGAGACAAACATAGTTGAATCCAATCTACTAAAGCTTATAGACATAGTAGGTGATGATGAGGTTTCTTCTGTTTCTGTTATGAAAACTACTGAATAGAAGTGGAGATTTTATGCAGGATTTTACTTGCTTTATTTTTGATCTTAATACTGCAATACTTGATGAGTCTTTTGGTCTTGCAGAAAGAGAACATTATCGCCTTGATAATATTTATACTGTTCTGGAAAAATCACTTGTTCCGATTAAGTTTAACCTATTAAAGAAAAAGTATGAAGAAATGAAAGCTTTTTCGGAGCAACTTAAAAAAGGAAAAGGGATAACAATGGGGGTCTTTCAAAAGGTCGAAATTTTGATGAACTTACTCAATGTAAGCGATATTGTTGTTTTTAAAAAGATATACGATTCCTATATAGATGCAGAATTGCAGATTAATCCAAAGCTCAGGAAAAATGTTTTACGTGCACTGGAGCTTTTGAAAGAAAGAGAAAAGAAGATTGGACTTATTGCAACGGAACCGCAATTGCCCGGTGATACCATTCGCTTTCTTCTAAAACAGATGGGCATATATCATTTTTTTGACGAAATGGTTTTTTCATGCGATATAAATTTTCCAAAGGGGAAAGCATTACTTTTTGGAGCTATTTTAGAAAAAATGTCTGTAGAGCCTTCTTCTGCAATCTATATAGGAAGTGTGAACACTCTGGATTATGAGTATGCTAAAAAAACAGGCTTTATCCTGCACATGTTAAAACCGGATGATGAAGATATATATGAACTTGTGGTTAAAAATAGTGGCGGTTTTTAAGAGGATTATATGAAATTAAAACATGTAATAGAATCCCAGCAGTTTTCAAGAGAGGACCTGGATTTTTTATTTCAAACAGCCAATCGGATGGAAAAGGTTTCTCAAGAAGAGAAGGAGCTTAAGAATAAAATATTAATAACCCTTTTTTATGAACCATCGACAAGGACGCGCCTTTCTTTTGAGGCTGCTATGATAAAACTTGGTGGTAGTGTTATATCCACAGAAAATGCTGCAAGCTTTTCCTCTGCAGCCAAGGGAGAGACCCTTGAGGATACCATTCGAGTTTTAAGTGGATATGGGGATGTTATTGTAATCCGCCATTATGAAACAGGGGCAGCCCTTAAAGCAAGCCTTGTTTCAGAAATACCTATCATCAATGCAGGAGATGGTACAGGGCAACATCCTACTCAGGCACTTCTGGATCTTTATACAATTAACAAAGAACTCGGACGAATTGATGGTATTTCTGTCGCAATGGTTGGAGATCTTTATAATGGCAGAACGGTACGTTCTTTGTCTTACCTTCTTGCAAAATATAAGGATATTCGACTTTATTTTGTGGCTCCTCCAAATGTAAAAATGAAGGATGACATTAAGGAGTATTTAGCAAGACACAAGGTTAAATTTGAAGAGACGGAGAATCTTGAGGATGTGGCTCCAAAAGTTGATGTGATTTATCAAACGAGAATACAGAGAGAGCGTTTTACTACAATGGAAGAATATGAAAAAACAAAAGGGATCTATATTATAGATAAGAAGATTATGAAGATACTTTCAAAGAATGCAATAATAATGCATCCTCTACCAAGGGTTGATGAAATTAAATATGAGGTTGATAGCGATCCGAGAGCTGCATATTTTCGCCAGGCCCATAATGGTCTGTACATTAGAATGGCTCTTTTATCTATAGTTCTGGAAAGCTAAATATGGAGGCTATTATGGACCTGTTTGCGGAAAAGGATTTGCGACTTGAAAGGGAAATTAATAATAAGTTTCAGTGGAAGATACAGAATGTTGACAAGAAGCTTCTTGGAAGCTTTTTAAATTCCTTTCATTATCCAGAATTAATCTCAACTATTTTACTCAATAGAGGAATTAATACACCTTCCAAGGTTATGGAGTATGTTAAACCTTCTATTTTTAATCTTCATTCTCCTTTTTATTTTAATGACATGGAGAAAGCCATATCTCGAATAGAAAGCGCCATTCAAAATAAGGAAGGTATTCTTATATTTGGTGACAGGGATGTAGATGGGGTTACTGCCACTTCGATACTTTACAAATTTCTTCAACGCCAGGGGGCTAATGTTGTTTATAGGGTGCCCGAGGGAATGGAGAACTATGGTATTTCAAAGGAAGTTATTGGATGGGCTGCTATGAATGACTTCGGTTTGATAATTACAGTGGATTCTGGAATTACATCCATTGAAGAAGTGCAATATGCAAAGGGGCTTGGTATAGATGTAATTATTACAGACCATCATGAAGTAAGAGAAATTCTGCCTGAGGCTTATGCATTGATAAATCCCAAGGTGCCAGGGGAAAGATATCCTTTTCATTATCTTAGCGGAGCATCTGTTGCTTTTAAACTTGTATGCGGAATGGCTGAAAAATTTTTTCTACCCGAGGTTTATAATCAGGAGCTTGTTTTTTTTGATGTTGAAACAACAGGGCTTAATCCAATAAACGATGAAATCATAGAGATAGGTGCGGTTAAAGTAAGGAATGGTGTTAAGATAGGAGAATTTCAATCCCTGATAAAACCTTCAAAGCCAATAAGCGGAGAAATTACACAACTTACTGGTATAACTAACGAGTTATTGCAGAAAGAAGGTAATGACAGGGATGAGGTTTTAAAAAAATTTCTGGAGTTTGTTGGGAGGTCGAAGCTTATAGGGCACAATGCAATAGAGTTTGATTTAAAGTTTCTTAATAACCAGCTAAAAAAGTGTCTTTTGTGCCAGATTGATAATGCGGTAGAAGATACGCTTAAGATGTCCAGGGTTATGTTAAAAAAGGTGAATGATTATAGGCTTATTACGGTTGCTAGAGCGCTTGGAATCTATGTGGAGGATAGCAAGCTTCACAGAAGCATTGCAGACAGCGAGGTATGTGCAGAGGTTTATAGACGGTTAATGCTGAACAAAAATAATCGTCTGATAGAGGTTTATGATGAATTTCTTCCTCTTGCTGCTATCGGTACCCTTGCAGATATTATGCCCCTTATTGAAGAAAATAGAAACATAGTTAAAAATGGGCTTCGCCTTATTCCTCATTCTTCAGTGGGACTTATTTCTCTACTTCGGGAGATAAATATAAATATTGAAAGAATAACCAGCAGGGATATAAGCTGGAATATTTCTCCAATTCTTAATTCTCCAGGCAGGATGGGGGATGCGAGTTATAGCGTTGAGCTTTTAATATCCAGTAAAATTAAAGAGGCAGAGGAGCTTGTGAAGGAGATATTGAACAAAGATGTTGAAAGAAAGGGCAAGGTTGACGAGGGGATGGAACTTGTAGAATCTTACCTTTCAAAAAATTTTGTTGAAAGTGATAAATTTATTTTTGTTGCATCTGAAAAATTTTCGCGGGGTACTATTGGATTACTTGCAAGCCGTTATTCAAACTCTTTTTTTATGCCGGTGATAATCTTAGCGCTTGATAATCCACTATCAACTGGATCTATTAGAGCTCCTTCGGGATTTGATGTTGTCAGAATGCTTGAAGGTTTATCTTCTTATTTTACCCAGTACGGAGGACATAGATCTGCTGGAGGCTTTACAATAAGAACAGAAAAAATAGAAGAATTTAAAAATGCTGTTCTGATGTACATGGGATCTGTTAACCATGATGATATGAAAAGAGAAATAATAATTGACGCTGAGCTTGAGAATCTTCAGGATTTAAATCTTAATATGGTAAGATATATAGAAAATATTGTTGAACCGACGGGGAATCTTAATGAAATACCAAAACTTCTTATTAGAAATGCAATGATACTTGCCTGTCGGGAAATAGGGAAAAACATGGAGCACATTCTTATGACGATTCAAAGGGATGGTAAGACCATGTCAGTGGCGGGCTGGAACTGGGCAAAAAAGATTGAGTACTATTATAATCCGGATGTTAATCGTCTTTATGATTTTGTTGTGACTCCAGAGATTAATAAATACCAGGGTGTTGAAGAGGTTCGTCTTACACTGGTGGATATGCGAGGTAAGAATGGATAACATAAAGGGTCAGCCTGTTGCCTTGAGTTTTTTGAAAAAAATTCTTGCGGAAAAAAGCTATGGCAGGGCTTTTCTTTTTATCGGGAGAAAAGGATGCGGAAAGTTTACATCGGCGATTTCCTTCACAGAAGGGATATTAAATAAAAATCCTTTTCTTTCCAGTGATTTCCTTTTTTATAGAAATGATGATTTTTCTTTAAAAACCCGCTTTTTTCTCAAGCAATCTGGTGGTCCGGAATTTCATTCGCTTATTGCAAGGTATCTCTATTATCTCATCGGGCGCCTTTCAATAGCCATTTCCCTTGGAGAAATTGGAGGAATAAGATTAGAAAAGTTACCGGCTTTAAATAAGAATGTAACAATGCAGGATTTTAGAAATATTCTGGAAGAAATGCTTATCAACAATAGATATTTAGAAGAATTTAATGAATCCTCGGCATATGGAAGAAATATTCTGGCTGTATCGGAAGAGTTGTCTAAAAAGCAACGAATCCCGATTGATTTTATTAGAAAGGCGATAGAGTTTAATAGCATTAAATCTTCAAACTACCGGGTAACAGTCATAGGGGATTTTGAAAATGCAACAGAGGAAGCACAAAATGCAGCCTTGAAGCTTTTTGAAGAAATTCCGCAAAATAAAATTATTGTGCTTACTGCTTCGACTGTTTCTGGAATCTTACCGACAGTGCTTTCAAGATGTGTTTTTGTTCCCTTTAAGAATCTGAACAATAAAGCAATAAAGGAAATATTTGGCTTGTCTCCATGTAGCCCTTATTATAGTATAAGGGATTTTATGGAAGATAATATATACAATCTGAAAGAGAAGAGAAAACAGCTTGTTTTAGATTTTTTTTCCAGAATAGCACCCAGGATTCAATACAGTGGAGCATTTTTTGATTTTATTGAAGGTATTACTTCTGATGAAAAAAAAGGGCTTTCATTGGAATTTCTTCTTGAATTAAATGAGTTCTTCCGGCAGCTTCACCTTATGCGACAGGGATATATAAGGAGTGTAGATATTGAAGTTGATCCTGAATATAAAAAGATAGGGGAAAAATTATTGAATGCTATATATACTGTTGAACTTAAAGAATTCTCAAAATATATTTCCGAACTCATATTAAGAATTAAATATAATAATGTAACGGATTATGTAGTTTTGCCATCACTTCTTATTGACATTGCAAGATGGTATCAGAGGGCTTATCATACCAGGGTTGTCTAAAAAGATAGTTTCACAGTAATAGGGGAATAATTAATAAAAGCGAATGCTTTCTATTTTTAAAACGCCTTTTCCCTGTTTACCCGGAATGAAAATGTCAATCTTACTTATTCCATCTAAATCTATAGATTTATTCCCCATCTGGTTTCCTGAGAATGGGCTTAATGCAAAGGAGTCAAAGTCAAGCCTGTAGGTTTCTAAATTTCCTGTACCCTTAAGATCATCTGAAATAAAGCTTTCCCCATCAAAATTTCCACTTCCTTGCCGAACTTCCTTTTCCTGAATATTCATACCTGCTTCATTTATGCCAATCCAGAAAGTTGTATTCAGAGTTAGAGAGAGTCTTATTTCCATTCCTTTATAACCGGCAATGTTCATATACCCATTTTTGTAATACTTTATATTTTCCGGTCGTATTGCTATGCCAAGGCCAAAGTTATTTCCTGTATCAAAAGAAATTGTTAATTTATTTTCTTCCCGTTCAGAAAGGATGGTTGCTTTGCTTAACATATCACCCCAGAATGAGACCAAAATCCTTTCTCCTGATGCTGGATCCATAAAAAGGGGTGGAACGGTTTTTCGTTTGAATTTACTTAAAGGGCGTATTTTCCCATCAAGAGGAATTGCAGTCTCTGGAAATTTTTCCTTTGAGTTTTGATGTATTTCTGTAGATTTTGTATTAATATTTTTCATGGCTTCACAGAGCTCTGGATAAGGTCTTCCCTCGATATCCACTATTCCATAGTTTGAATCCTCCCCATCGAAATATCTGCCTTCTCTTGGTTCATCAAAGAATTGAAACCAGTGAAAGCCTATTATATAGGGGAGTTTTGAAAAAGTTTCTGCATAATTTAGATATCTCTCAGCCCTTTCTTTTTGAGTGTTTACAGTATTATTTACACCCTTTGAATTTTTTAATCCTGATGAATTTTCTTTTGCCCTTATTGTGAATTCTGTTATCAGCACGGGTTTTCTGGAATAAAAGGCAAGAGCATTCAAAAAATTTGTATCTATAGTGGAGCCTGGTTTATAATAGTTAAGAGCTATGACATCACAGTATTTCCCTGCTGCCTCTAAAACCTCTTCCGGTACTGAGTTTGCATAGCGGTCTGTAAATATTAAATGGTTTGGATCTATTTCCCGAATAATTTTGGTTATGGTTTTATAGTAATAATCTGCTATGATTTTAAGGAAGCCACTGCGGAGTTCTTCAAGAATTTTTCTCGGTAATTTTATTTCTTTTTCATCCGATAGTTTGTCGAATGTAAGATAAGAAGAGCCCCAGACTCTGTTTAGCTGGTAGATTGAAGAATATTTTTCCTTTAAGAAGAGAAGTAATCGTTTTTTTCCATGAGAGCCTTTATCTAATTTCATATATTCATCAAACAGCATTGAAGAATGTCCGGTGTACCATGGGTAATCTCCATACCAGTGTAAATCGTTCTCAATAAAATAGCCAAGCAAATTTTTACTGTTGATGAATTCCCTGCATTGATCTTTAAAGGTGCTTTTAATGTAATCAACAAACATCGGGTCAAATATATTAAGTAGTTTGTTTTTTCCCGGATAGCCCAGTTGTACAACATAGTAAAAGCCTTTATTTGAGAGTTCAAACCCCGACCAGCTTCCGATGGTATTGAAGCCAAGACCTGATAAAAAAGAGGCTGTTTCGTCTGTCCACTCATTTATGCTTTTTCCATTTTTGAGCCCGTTATAGCTGGATGAACCAAAAGTTGCAGTATCATCAATAGGCAAAATATGATTTATCCCGATGGAGAGGAAAGGTTTCCCATCCGTATCTATAAAAAAATGTTTGCCATTTATTTCTTTTATCGTGATAAAACTTCCAGTTGTATTGGGAAAAATTTTTCCTGTAAATACCAGAGAACATATGATGAAAAGTGATATCGGTAGTAGTTGATTTGTGTTTTTCATCTGATAAACTCCTTATGTAAAAATTCCCATAGGCGACGATTCGAATCGTCGTCTATGGGAGAGCATAGCTTTTTCTTGATACTGCTCCATACTTATGGTAGCATGTTCTCTATTAATCTTCAATAAAAAAACAAAGTTGCTGATGAGTTTATGTTCTGAGGGAAAGAATGGAAAATTTTCGATTTCTTTTTTTGATAAAGCTTGCTGTGCCTATTGGTATTGTTTTTTTGATTTTAGTCTTATTCAAATTTGCATTGCATTTTACAAACTTAGCCCGAACGATCATTCGCAGAATAATCATTCTGCTATCATTTTTTTTGAGTACTATATATTTAGCCTGGAGAATTTTTTATACTGCACCTCCAGAGGGAGGCTTATATACTGTTCTGTTTATATTTTTGCTTTCTGCAGAATTTCTGGATTGCTTTAATAGTTTTGTTTTAAAGGCAACATCATGGAAATCTTATAAATTACCTTTAACTGTTTCTAAAAAATTTCCTTCTATTGATGTTTTGATTATGACATATAAAGAGGATATGGCAATTCTTGAAAGGACTGTTCTGGCATGTACTAATCTAAGATACCCCCGTGAGATGCTCAATATTTATGTATGTGATGATGGTGCAAGAGTTGAAGTGAAGGAATTAAGCCAGAGGTTTGGAGTTAATTATATATCCAGAGAAGTGCCACTTAATGCAAAGGCAGGAAATATAAATAACGCTCTCGGGAAAACTAACGGAGAGCTCGTTTTTATACTTGATGCAGACATGATAGTAAGATCGGATTTTCTTGAAAAAACAGTTGGTTATTTTGAAGATTCAAAAGTGGGTTTTGTTCAACTTCCACAGGTATTTTATAACCATGATCCATTTCAGTATAATCTACATCTTTATGACTCTATTCATAATGAGCAGGACCTGTTTATGCGGCACATCCAGCCCGACCGCGCAAATTATAACGCAGTTATCCATGTTGGGACAAATGCTGTTTTTAGAAGGAAGGTTCTAGAGGAAATAGGTGGTGTTCCATGTTTTAGTATTACAGAAGATATTTCCACAGGGATTCTTATACAGGCTGCAGGTTATAAAGGTATTTATGTTAATGAAGTTCTGGCTGTTGGACTTGCTCCGGAGAGTTTTTCAGCCTTTGTGAGACAGAGGATACGCTGGTGCAGGGGAGCAATACAGACATTTAAACATTTAAAGCCTCTTTTTATTAAAGGGCTTAATTTCAAACAGCGAATTTTATACCTCGATAGTTTTCTATACTGGCTTTTTGGAATAAAAAAATTAATTTATATAACCTTTCCTTTGCTTTATGTGTATTTTGGGTTTCAATCCTTTTTTGCACATTTTGAAGATGTAATTCTTTTTTTTATTCCACATTTTATGGCAGGTCTTTTTAGTTTCAAACTTGTAACTAATAATTCCCGTTCTTTTTTGATGAGTCATATATATGAAACTTCAGTAACACCTGTTATTGCCTGGTCTTTTATAGCCGAGGCCTTTTTTAAAAAGCTTTCTGTTTTTCATGTAACCCCGAAGGGGAGCAGAAATAAAAGAGCAAGGTTTAATTTTATTCTTGCTTTGCCAGGCATTATTTTCTTACTGCTTACGCTTCTTGCATTTTACAATATGTATCAACATATCAGGCTTGATCTTGTTGAAAGTTATGAGGCTTACTGGATCAATGGAATCTGGATGGGGTTTAATATGATTGGGCTAATTTCTTCCATTTTTGTTTGTATGGATAGGAAAAGGAAGAGGAATGAGGAAAGGTTTTATATATCAATTCCTGCAGTGATTATTGCCGGTGAAAAAGAGAAAATGAATTGTCTCATTAAAGACTTTAGCAATGCGGGCTTAAAATTGGAAATGAATTTCAGGAAGGGGCTTAAAGCATTGAAAGAAGTTTTTATTTTGATAAATAATAATATCAAGATTAAATGTGGCATCATATGGGTTAAAAAACGAGGGAGCAAAGTTCTTTTTGGTGTAAAGGTCTTAGAGAAGGGGAAATCTGTTGATTTGTTTTCTATGTTTATTGACGGGTTGCATGTTTACACGGAGAAAGCGCTACCTTAAAAATAAGAAATTTTTATTTCCCCCCGTTGAGTCAAATAAAAATCTACATCTGTAATAACATATTCTGGCATTTTGTGATGCTCCTTTTCAACTCAAAGAGATTTAGCCTTTTATGTTGCTCTATTAATTGTTTTTTTCTTTCTTCTGGAAGAAAAGG
>Ga0207433_10001791_pt1 | contig 45413 bp, 44 predicted proteins | sample YelNatPaOPGAMG01_FD_187559 | JGI IMG/M metagenome (GOLD analysis project Ga0207433, IMG submission 187559) | Hot spring thermophilic microbial communities from Obsidian Pool, Yellowstone National Park, USA - OP-RAMG-01 (SPAdes) (version 3) | ecosystem: Environmental > Aquatic > Thermal springs...
CCAGAGACTGCCTTATTCATCGCATCCCTCTCCTTTCTAAATCAAAATAACCTAAAAGTTGGCTTAAAATTTACGGGAAAAATCTTCTATTTAACCAGTTCTTAACGTAACTTTCTATTAATAATGTATAATGGAAGAAGATGGGCTGATGTTTGGGGGAATGTTTTGTTTCTTTGACATTTACTGTTGCTGTTTTCGGGCGTGAAACATTAACTGTTGATGTTAAGGTGAAGAAGATTATTTTGAAAAGCTTCATGTATTGTTTAAAATTAGGCTTTTTCATGCTTATTTTAGGCCTACCCCTCCCCCTTTATTTGGCGTTTTGTAGGCTTCCTTTTCCTCGGCAGTCTATTAGAACCTCGCCCTTTTCAACGTCTGGAATAAGGTAAACATTGAAGCCTTCACAGTTCAGTAGGCCTAAAACGTCAAGCCTTGAAACCCTTGAAACAATCTCGCCTCTATATTTGTCCATGTAGGCGTTTTTGAAAATTAGGTTTCGAATGATTCGACGTTGAAGCTTGTCGAAACTGCGCTTATGAACCATTTTTGAAACCTTGCTCTATGCGGTCAAAAGGCCCGATAAGGCCTCTAACGCGCTGAAGGGCGGTTCAGGCGGAACATTAAAATTTTAAAGGGGTTTCAAGTTGTTATGTGATTGGATGGTTGAGGGGTGGCGAAGAAGCATATTGTCCGGGTTGTTTTGAGCAAGCAGCAAAAAGAGTTGCTGGATAGGATCTGCTTTAAGCTGGGGCAGAGCGAGAGCGAAACAATGCGTGTGGCGTTCCTACAATATGCAGAAAAATTAAACTTGGTGAGTGAAAAGGTTCATGGCTGATGAATTGTCGACGTTTTGGGAGTGCCTCGGAAAGCTTGATTTGGCATATGTTATGTTTTGGTTCTCCGCAGTTAATCCGCAGTTGATAGGTAATGTTTTAATGTAGTTGCCAAGGGACTTCTGCTGGCAACTCTATGCCTTTTGCCTTGACTTCCTCCCAGTTTGGCTCTTGCTCAACTGCGATGATTGTATGTTTTCTTTCAGCTATGCTTGCCCATGTTCGATAGCTTGTGGCATTCTTTTTAAGTATCTCCGAAGCCCAAGCCCTAAGCTCTGGGTCGCCACGCAAAGCCTTATACCAGTTGATGAGGGTGTCCATTGGTTGAGCGCCTATCGCAATGTCGAGGAAGTTTTGGTCAAATATCCTTCGAAATTCCTTTTCCACGCCCTCATGGCTTCTTAGCAAGATTTCTCTAACATGCTCCTCTTCGCCGAAAATATCCTTCAACATCTTGTTTAGTTCAAATGCTTCCTTGAATGCTACTGCAAAAGCGTAACGGTAGCATTTTTGCGCTTCCTCTTTTAAGCCGCATTTTATCAGATACTCAAACTTAGATAAGGGCAGAGGCGTTAGAGAACTCCAAGCCTTAACAACGTTCTCAAGGTTTTTCCAAACATCTTCACACATCGTTGCCAATGCTAATCCTAAAAACGTTAAACCATAAACTTTGGCGTTTACTCCTTTCACCGTCTTTTCTACAGCCATCACCTTTAGTAATCCCTTCTCCTCTAATGCTTTAGCTGCTCTATGGGCTGTGGAATATGAGGGTAACTTAAGCCTCTGTTTTATTTGATAAACGTTTAAGGGGCCTTCAAATGCCAGGAATTTCAACACCTCAGTTTCCCTCAGGGAAAGGCCTGGAAGCTTTTCTTTGTTTTCAGCTTGCACGGTTTTATTTTTGGCTAAAGACATAGTATCACTCTAATTGGTTACTATCTTGATTGTATGATATATAAGTCTTTCCTTCGAAAGTATTATGTGGCGTCTAAAATGGGATTAAAAGCTAAAAGAAGCAACATAAAACATGGAAAATACAGCAGAGCCCTCATTCTACCAGCCAACCTCCAAATAGGCAACACATCAACATTAGCTGCAAACAGACTACTAATAATCGACCCGAGAGGGGAAATTAAGGAAAACGACCTCCTCGAGTTCCTCGAAAACTATGTAGAGCCAAACTTTTGGCTATGGCTTCAACAAAAAAGGCAAACCCGACCGCAGCGCCGGCTCGAATAAGACGGTTAAGGTGAGCTGCAATGGGAAAAATCACCGAATTAACGGTGACAAAAGGCCGGACTTTGAAGGCTGGAGATCGTGAGGAATGGCTCCGCCTCGAATACAGCATTAAAGCATTCATCGACGATGAAAACGAAATTCAAGCAGCTAAAGCTAACATTGAAGGTTTGATTGACGGCTGGCTTTCCTCAAACATGTTAGCCTCTTCGCCCATGTCAGCTGCTAAAACTTTAGAAGCTGTTCAAAATGCTTTTCCTCAAGAGTTAAGGGAGCTTATAAGCTTTCAACAGAACAGCCATTACATTATTATCAAACCACAACAGTATTTGGGAGCCGAAAATTTTGCAAAAATCGCCCAGATTGTAAAGGCTCAAGGCGGCGAATATCTAAGCGCCGGAAAGCAATCGCACTTTCGCATCCCAAAACATGCTAAGACAGCTTGACGGAGGGATGGCGTGGATAGCCTTGGGGATGACGGGATTAACGTTTCTTTTTCCAGCTTAGAGGCAGCCGGGGGCAGGCGAAATGAATGACAATTGCGATCTTGATAAAAAGCTTGTGCAGGTTAGAATGAGTGGGGAGGGCTGGTTTCTTGATTATGGTTCCCGCAGTGTCGGGCCCTTCGATTTTCTGTCAGAGATTGATGAGGCTTCGGCTGCTGAAAAGTTAGGCGTAACCCCCAAACAGGTGTTTTTAGCCAAAATGAGGGTTGAATCGAGGCTTTCAAGACCTGTTAAGCAGCCTGATCCAGAACGCATTAGCATAAGCAATAATGTGGTTGTGATTCCATCGTTTAAGAACATCATGTTGAAGGTGCATCCCGCAATAGATATTGTAGGTGATAAGGCCTTTATCGGCGTTCAGCTGCCATGTGTTGTTCAAAGACAAAATGAAGATGGCGAACTTGAAAATTCTGAGGAGCAAATGCTGTTTTTCATAACAGATTTACGCGAGAAAATTTTGGCTCGAAAAGAGACTCTGCAAAAATTGAATTTGAAGCTGGCCTATCGTCCATTGCATCTAAACCGCTGGAGCCTCAACAGCATCGCCAAATATTTAAGCGGTGAAAGTGTTGATCCCGCCGATGTATACATCGCCGTAAAAACATCTTGGCAGGAATATATCGACTGTGATGAGGAAGGCTTCTACGAGTTTATGACCCTTTGGACCGTCGGCACATACTTCTTCATCCTTTTCAACGCTTATCCATACGTTTATTTGGGCGGAACTAAAAGGTGCGGCAAAACAAAAGCTTTGACGCTTGCTTTTTGCCTTGCATTCAACGCCATATTCAGCGCCAACATAAGCACGTCATCGGTTTTTCGTCTAATTCAATCTGGACGCTGCACATTGCTTATAGACGAGGTTGAGCAGCTTGCAAACCCTGAACGAAGACAGGATTTCAGGTCCCTACTCTTAAGCGGATACAAGAAGGGCGAACTGGTTTATCGCACAGAGAAAAACCGTCGAGAAAAACATGTTCCAGAAGGCTTTGAAGTCTACAGCCCCAAAATGCTTGCCAACATAAGGGGACTGGAAGATGTCCTGGAAGACCGCTGTATATCATTCACCCTAAAAAGAAGCCGGAACCTGGAGATAATAAACCGCGAAATAGACTTGAACAGTCCAGTTTGGCAGGAGATCCGCGACAAGCTTCACGCCCTCTTTTTAACTCATTGGCGAGAAGTTGCCGAGCTATATGAAGCTTTTAGTGTAGGAAGTGCATGTTGTGAACCGGACGGAGACACAAGTTTTCTGTCTGCCAGAGAGCTTGAATTATGGAAGCCCATAATAGTTTTAGCCCAATTCTTCCAAAAATACCTGCCACCTACTGATTCACAACATGCACAACCTTCACTTCCTACACTGATCTTTAAGTTGGCTAAGAGGAAAAGCATTGAACGCCAAACTGAGGAGATAACCGAAACAGGCGATAACATTCTAATTCAAACACTTTTGAAAATTGTTCAAAAGGATGCTTATTACAGCCTTAAACAAATTAGGCAAGAGATGGCCGGCGTCTTTGACGATGAGCAGAGATGGCTTAGCAATGAATGGGTTGGGAGGGCTCTTAAACGCTTCGGCTTCACTCAAAAGCGCCGTGTGGGGTCTGGAGTTGAATATTACCTTACAAAAACAACGGTCAAAGACATTGCCGAACGCATGGGCATTAAAGTAAACGAAGAAAAGCCGCCCATAATGGTCTCAGTTAAAGAATGGTGTATAGCTAATAAAGATAAGGATGACGAGGTTCTCCTTGAACAGTTAGCCTACTTCATTAAGCATGAGCTTCAGGAAGACCCTCAAAAAGTCATCCGAGAAGCGTTTAAGCAATCTATTCTTATGGAAAGCAAAAACGTGGAGAAGGCTGTAGTGGTTTGAGAGCATGAAAGACCAACACGGCTTAAGCCTTCTCGGCTGCCTTCTGAATATTCCCGCAGTTGTGGACGCCCGTTTAGGCTCTTTAACAGTTGTCTTGCCAAAGGGTGGCGTAAGAAGGCATGGCGGAATAGGCTGTCCTCTACTGGAAAATCAAGATAGCCGGATTTTCTCGTCAAACAATGGACGACCATAAAAAAGCGGATGTGAACGGTTTATGGCTGAGGCTGAAGGTGATGAAAGCGGCTCCAACACAAGTTGGAAGTTGGGCAGTTCGCCGCCCAAAGCCCAGCCATGCCGACTCCATAAACCTCAACCTCAATCTATACGCTGTCCAGAATGCGGTTCAACAAGGCTAAATAAAGACGGAGTGCGCTATCTGAAAGATGGCTCAAGCGTTCAACGATACTTGTGTAAAGATTGTGGGTTCAGGTTTAGCTGGCCTCGAAGCGGAAAACAGCCAAAAAGGCAGAATTTAAAAAGCGGGCACGGCTTAACCTTAGACGAATGCAGCTCCAGAGCCCTGGCCCTTCTGGAGCAAAGGCTGGAGAGGGCCATGAGCAAGGTTGAAGAAAGCGAAAAGCGGGCGGCGGGAGCCACAGAGCAGATAGCAGACATCAAAGGGAAAATCGTCAGTTTCTTATGGTGGATGGAAAAGCAAGGCTATGCAAAAGAGACCATTAGGCTTGCAGGATCTGCCTTAAGGGCGTTGCTTCAGAGAGGTGCGGATTTGTTAAACAGCGAGTCCGTTAAGGAAGTTTTAGCTAAAGAGAAAACTTGGAGCTCAAGCAGGCGAAGAAACGTTATCAATGTCTATACGTTGTTTCTAAAATTCAATGGACAGCAATGGGAAAAGCCTCGGTGTGGTATAACGAGAAAAATACCCTTCATTCCAACCGAACAAGAAATCGATGATCTGATAGCAGGGAGCCCCAGGCAGGTTGCAACATTTCTCCAACTTCTAAAAGAAACCGCAATGCGGTCAGGCGAGGCAAAAAGGTTACTTTGGACCGATATCGACTTTGAAAGACGTCTAATAATCCTAAACGAGCCAGAGAAAAACAGCCTTCCAAGGATATGGCACGTCAGCGCAAAACTGATTAACATGCTAAATGCCCTGCCACGAAAAAGCCTCAGGGTCTTTGGAGACGGACCAATAAACTCAATTAAAAGCACATTCATAAAAGCCAGACGAAGGCTCGCATTTAAACTGCAAAACCCGAGGCTACTCCAAATACACTTCCACACCATTCGCCACTGGAAGGCTACAATGGAATATCACCGCACCAATGATATCTTACATGTCAAAGAGCTTCTGGGCCACAAGAAATTAGACAACGTCGCAATCTATGTGCAGATTGACAAAAAATTATTTGCTGACACTGACGATAGCTTCATTTGCAAAGTTGCCCATAACGTTGGAGAGGCAGTCGCGCTGGTAGAGGCTGGCTTCGAATACGTAACAGGAGAATATGAAGACGGCGGAAAAATCTTCCGAAAGAGGAAATAGTGGAGATGTCTCCACCTTCAATGAAAATACCTCACCCCGGCCACTATTTTGGTAACTTCGGTTACTTTCTGAAACAGTTTTGTACTTATTTATGTTTTCTAGCAGGTTCATGTCATAGAAAATATTATTTGGAAGGTTGGCAATATGGCGAGGCAAAACTGTTAGAGTAATGGATGGTTTGTATTGCGCCAAGAATCAAAAAGGAATTATTCAAGCATATTTTTGTTGGGGGCTGCTCATTCTTTTAACCATTCACTTTTTGTGATTGCTTCACCATTGTTAACGCTGATAATGGTGAGTCTGAGTGTTTCAAAATCAGAAATAGGCTTGGTCTCCATGATTGCCTCGTTCATTTATGGTGCTGGGGCGCTTGTAGGTGGACCTTTAGGCGATAGAATTGGCGAGGCAAAAACAATTACGATTTGTCTTGCGTTTTCTGGACTTGCCACATTTGTTATGCTAGCTGCAGGAATTATGAGTAGCATTTACGTTTATGCGCTTGCCCTGATTTTGATGGCTGCTTGGGCTAGCCTTTACCATCCTACTGCAAATTCCCTAATTTCGAAAACCTTTACGGGTAGAGTCGCAGAAAGCATGGGTTGGCATGGTGTGGGTGGAACATTAGGCGTCGTGTTAACTCCAACAATAGCATGGATTATAGGCGCAACATTCGGGTGGCCATGGGCATTCGTTACCTTCGGAATATTATCCATACTTCTCGCATTACTCTTCCTTAAACGCTTCAGTAAAACCTGCAGTGGACATAGCAACGGTGGAACAATAATTGATGCACTGAAAATCCGTGAACTTTGGATTCTACTGATTTTTAATGTGGCAATTGGGCTTTTCATGAAAGGTGTAGAACTATTCTTTCCAACATATCTTAAAGAGAATAGGCTAATTGACCCAGCATGGGCTTCTATAGCTTACACCTTGCTTTTAGCAGTAGGAGTCCCAGCGCAATGGATCGGAGGCAAAGCTGCTGACAAAATTGGTTCGAAAAAAGTTTTGATAGCAACTTCCACGGGCGTTTGCATAAGTCTTCTTTCGCTTCTGCTTTTTCCAATCTACATCGTTGGAATAGCCCTCTTCATATTATTTTATGGATTATCCTTCTATGCACATCAACCTGCACTGAATTCTTTGACAGGTTTCTTGTCTCCTCAAGATCAACGTGGAGCCGTTTACGGCATATTTTTCTTCACATCTTTTGGCATAGGCTCTATATCACAATCTATTTCAGGCTTTATTGGAGATTTATATGGGTTGGATGCAGCGTTTTATCTACTGACTGTTTTCGCTTTTGCGGCTTTGATTTTGTCTCTTTGGCTTCCAGAGAAAAAAGAAGATAGATAATTAAGGTTTATTTGAGTGCCCATTTTATCCACGTAACAGCCACTATGCCTACTGCAATAATTACTGAAACGATAAAAATCGCCAAATTTTGCCAAAAATCAAAGTTACCAGCAAAGAAAGCGAGGAATAATATTATAAAGGAAAGCCAGCAAACACCCACTATAACTGTTCCAGCAACCTTTGAACCAAGTGTGTTCATAATTACCGAATACTTGATTAAGTAATTAATATTAATTTTGGATTCAGCAATTCTACTGCATTGTTAAAGATAAAAGTCTGTAGGCGATTCCACCTATTAAAAGTGCAAGAGCCACATCAATGAATGTTATAGTCAAAGCTTTCTTCCAGCCGAATTCTCTTTTGCAAGCGGCAATTGTTGCTATACAGGGAACGTAAAGCATTATAACCAGTGAAAAAACAATCATTTGAACTGCTGTCAAAGATTCTAATGGGATAAGTTCAGAAAGCAATATCAATGTTAATTCTTTGCGCAAAATTCCAAAAATTAAAGGAACGCTTGTAACCGCAGGAAGACCAAGCCAACCACTCATTAAAGGATTTGCAGCACTTATAATGTAGTTAGTAAATCCTGACAATCGTAATGCTTCTAAAATAATGCTTCCTGCAATTATTATTGGAAATGCTATGTAAATGAAATCTTTTGTTCTACTCCAAGTTTTCACTAAAACATTTTTGACCACTGGCCTCTTGTAAGGAGGCATTTCCATAATTAAGCCAACAGGCTCACCTGGCAAAACCTTGAAAGCAACTCTGCCCAAAACAAACACAAAAATCAAGTCGAAGATGTAAAGTGCTAAGGCGACATGGAATCCAATGAATCTGCCTACTAATCCCAGAATTACAACAGTTCTTGCTGCACATGGAATCAGCACAACTGCAAAGGCTGCCAAGAAACGTTCTCGCTCCGTTTCCATGATTCTGCAGCCAATGCATGCTGGAACATTACATCCATAACCCAAAACCAATGGAATGAAAGCTTTTCCATGCAAGCCTATTTTGTGCATTAAGCTGTCCATTAAAAATGCTGCACGGGGCAAATAGCCGCTGTCCTCAAGCAATGCTAAGAGTATATAGAAGGGCACGATATATGGAAGTGCAATAGTTATTCCAGCGACTATGCCTGATAAAAGTCCATTGTCAATAATGTCAACTGCATATTGAGGCAAAAATAAGGATAAACTACTTTCAATATAGCCTTTCAAAATGCCGAATGAATACTCCAAACTAGAAGAAATAAAACCTCCACCAGAAAAAATCAGTGCAAACATTGAAGCTAATACAATAGCTAAAATTGGATAACCAAACACTTTATGGGTTGTTAGAGTATCAAGCTTTTGTTCTAAGCTTATTTTCGGAGGCACTTCAATAGTTGTTACAGCCTTTGCGATTTTGCTTGCAAGTCCATATCTTTCAGATGCTATTATAACAGGTGATGTTTCACCATGAATGCTCTCCAATTCACTGGCTGATTTTTCTGCATAGTCTAAAACTTCTTTTCCGCTTTCGTAATTTTTCAACCTTCCTGCAACATCTACATCTCTTTCAAGGAGTTTAATGGCAATCCATCTTGCCGGATAAAGCATGCAGAATTGAGCAAGTTTAGCTTTGACAATTTCCTCTAATACATGAATTCTTTTCTCAATTTCGCTGCCATACTGAACTTTCAAAGGCTTAGCCGACAATTTTGCTTCTGCCACTTCTATGGCTTTTGCAAGAAGCTCACTTATTCCCATTCCACTGATGGCAACGGTAGGAACCACAGGCACACCTAAGGCCTCAGAAAGTTTTTCCACATCAATTCGCATACCTTTTTTGGCTGCAAAATCCACCTGATTCAAAGCTATTATCATTGGTGCGTCAAGTTCCAAGAGCTGAAGGGTAAAATACAAATTACGCTCCAAGGCTGAACTATCAATAACATTTATTATTATATCTGGTCTTTCAACCGCAATGTAGTCTCTTGAAACAATTTCCTCCATTGAAAATGTGGAAAGCGAATATATCCCAGGCAAATCAATTACGCGAATTGTGTAGCCTTTAAAATGCAGTGTTCCCTCTGCTCTTTCCACTGTTTTTCCAGGCCAATTTCCAATAATTTGATTCAACCCAGTGAGCTGATTAAAAATAGCGCTTTTTCCAACGTTTGCGTTTCCAGCCAAAGCTATTCTTAATTGTTTAGCCATCTGATTCGGTCCTTAACGGTTTGACGAAAACTTTTGAGGCAACACCATAGCCAAGGGCAAGTGCCACACCTCTGACCTCAACTTCTAGAGGGCCTCGAAAAGGGCATCTTCTCAGCAGTTTAACTTCCACGCCTGGCGTCAATCCCATTTCAGCTAATCTTCGGACAAGTCCGAAGCCACCCAAGGCTTTTATCACTATCCCTTTTTGGCCTTCACATAAATTTGTTAAAGGCGCCACTTCTTCATTTAATAGCTCTTTTCGATTAGTGAAATTTTGTCTATTTCTGAATCGCATGTTTGCTTCTCCTGACAATTTTCACCCAAACGCCCAAGGCATCATTACTTGTCAGCATGCATTTTTTCCCTGCAACTTCCAGAATAATGCGAGACGGCTCTCTTTTGATGACGGAAATTAAGGAGTCGAGTTTTATACCTTTAGCAGTTAATTTTAACAGATTTTCCCGCTTCTCATTAGTGATCTTTGTCACTATGCATGTTTCATTTGCATTTGCCTCCATGAGTGAATAACATTCTTCTTCCATCATCTCGCCGTCTTCTGTTGGTATAGGATTTCCATGAGGACAAGATTTGGGATGCCCAAGACGTTTTTCTAACAGAACTAGCACATTCTGGGTTAATACATGCTCTAACTTGCATGCGCTCTCATGAACTTCGCTCCAATCCGCATCTAAAATATCTGTCAGCAACCTTTCTGCAAGTCTGTGCCTTCTAATAATATCTAAAGCCAACTTTTCACCTTTTGACGTTAGTTTTACACCTCTATATGGTTCATGTTGCACTATACCATGCTTCTCCAAATGTTCAACAGTGTTAGTGACTGAACCAGGCACAACATGTAACTCTTCAGCTAATTCTTTTGTTTTAGCAATACCATTACGTTTCTGAAGCCTATAAATTGCTTCAGCATACTCCTCAGCTTCATACGAAAGTTCTGTGCTTGACATTTGTTTTTCACAGAGGTTACGAGCTCTCGTAATTTTATAATAGCGACCGGCGCATAAATCTTTTGCTTAACGCGAATAAAATCGAAGCTTATAAATACATAAAACACTTTCTACCAAAAATAGAATCATATGTGCGATTTTCACGATTAAACAATACAAAAGCCATTTTCGAAGAAGAAAACTGCACATTGACGATCAAATTTCTGGAAATAATGCTTCCAATATTAGGAATCGTTGACTATTTAAATGCGAAAAATAATCGATTTCATAAAAATTGTAATAAAAGCTAAAAATTTTTAACAAGGCTTTTTTGAAAGAAGCACAAAAATTTAAACCGGCCCATGATGCACATGGTATCTAGTACAAACGAGTTGCGAAGTGGAAAAATTTTCGTATGCATGTCAACCTAAAAAACTGGTTTTGGGCAAAATTGTGATATAAAATCAAAAAGTGTTTGATGAAGGCTTATTGCTCGCCAATTACTTGAATTATTACTGTTCTCTTTCTAGGGTAAACGTCTGTTTCCACAAAAACCAATGATTGCCAAGTTCCAAACTCTATTCGCCCATTAACTATTGGCAAGGTCTTATCAGGAGGCAAAAGTACAGATCTTAAGTGCGCATGTGCATTTGATGGGTGACTGTAAGCTTTGCGTTTTGGAATTACCTCTTCAAGAAATGCCTTAATATCATTCAGCAAGGCGTACTCGTTTTCGGTCAAAATTAGTATGCCTGTAGCGTGTGGCGCAAAAACATGGACTATGCCATTCTTGACGCTTGAGCGAGCAACTATTTCTTGGACTTTATCAGTTAAATCGATAAAGTCTATCTCACCTTTTGTAGAGAAAGTTAAACTTGTGTTAAAAACCTTAAAGTTTGACATAGCATATTCACTCGAGCAGTTTAGTCATTATAATTTCATCTATATATTTGCCATCTTTGAAATATTTTTTGGGCACTCTACCAGTTTGCGCAAAACCAACTTTCTCATACACGTGAATCGCACACTTGTTTGTCTCCAAAGCTGCAAGTGTTAAGACCTTCAATCCTGTCGCTTCCGCATACTCTATAAGTGTCTTCATAATTTCAGTTCCTATACCCAAATCCCTGAAACCACGTCTAATAACTATGTCTAATAACTATGCCAATCACGCCCAGATTCTTTTCATAACCCGTTCGCTTAGTAATCTCGGAAACCGCTACCACTTTTCCGTCAACCTCAGCAACAAGATAGAACATTTCATCCTTTTCTAATCGAGTAAGCACTTTAGATAAAAACTCGATTTCTTCTTCTCTCGAGACTTTCTCAGTTTTAAGAATATCCGCTTTTTCTTCAACAAGCGAATTGAAAAGTCCTAAAAAATCATCCAGTCTTCCCAATTCGGAATTCTCAAAATTACTCTACGGCCATCTCTAGCAGAAAACTGCCGAATAACTTTTCCAGATTTTATAGGCTAATAGTAACACTGTAAATGCTTTAATAATTTTAGCAGACGCTTGAACAACGAGTTGTGTTGATGCTTTTGTATACGGTGAGTTTATGGTGATATGCTAGCTGCAAAAGTAATACTTAAGTCACCAAAATCACTGAAAAGTAAAAACCTAATCTATAAAAGAAAAGAATATTGACCATTTGGCCTACAACAATTCAAACAACTTCACACATTTATGACGAATAAGCCAGAAAAACCGTTTTTTCTAGTATAAAATTAGCGACTGACTAACCATGTGAAAACCTTGCTCGCCGTATTGAACGCAACATTGTATACAAAAGCATCAACAGACGCGTATACTTCTGCCAAAGCAAATCTATAGCGGACCTAAATTTAGGTTCAAAATAATCGTTCAATGTATAGTGGGTCAGCCGCCGCATAGAACAGTGGCAGACCATCTAAAAGCCTTTCCAAAAAGTGTTACAACAAACGAATTAAAAAAGTAGTCATAAAAGTCTCGAAGTGTTCTCGAAAGGAAATCTTTTTGCTTGGAATGGAGATTTTCGTCGGTTTTTATATGAGGCCACGGTAAAGTCCATGCGTTGGGTTAGATGGAGAATCAAAAAGGGAAAAAATTGGTTTCTTTTTCGATTTTAAGCTTTGATTAAGCCTTAAGATTTTGAGCTTACTCGCTAGAGGTTCTAGTGATTTCGGGTAATGGTATATTCGAGGTGAATCAAGTTAAAATTGCAGGAATTATTGGAAAAGAGGGTTTATTTTTGGTTAAAATTGGGAAAAACAAGTGACATGCTTTTTTCATTTTTCTTGTGTATATGTGGCATGTTATTGGTTTTTGTATATTGCTAATTTTGAAATAACATCTATAATAATTCGTGAACACGTGTTTGCTTGAGGAAATATGTGGAAGGCTGTTGGGTTTGCCTTTTGACAATTTTGGAAACGATATCGAGATGCTTGAAAGAAATGTTAACGGTAGAAAAGTCAGGGTGAAGTGGGACTGGGGAAATTTTAAAAGTACGCAGCTTTTTCCAATTGATGAAAATCAGATAAACTGGGTTATAGGGCAAGAGCAGGCACTTAAAGAATGCTTCTTATGCCTAGATGAATGGGTTCATAAGCTTAAGTGGCTTGAAGAAGCAAAATGGTATGAAAGTTGGAGTGATCCGAACAAGCCTAAACCTTCGGCCAAAACAGTCATAAGTCCAGGGCCATACCTTCTGCTTCTCGGTGATCCAGGCACTGGCAAATCATTAATCGGTAAGGCATTAGCTGAAAAACTCACGCAAGTATACAAGGAAAAGGGCATAAAACTTTATGACATGCTATGTTGGAGAAACAATGTTTTGCCAAGCCAGCCTAAAATGTCAATTCATAAGGCTGGGGAAGGAAAGAAAATTCTGCAAAAAGAACAACTTAAAGAGCTTAAAAGGAAATTTGTGACAAAAATAGGTGTTAAGGCTCTACAGTTTTTCCTAATTATGATAGGCTTATTTCTAATTTCTCTTGGTTTTTATTTTCTATATCAAGCGTGGCAAACATGGGATGCAAACGCTCCATTCTTAGGGGAGCCACTTCAACAGTATTACAACTATAACTTTGTAGATTATCTAATAGGAAAATTCGTAAATTTAGTTCCATTAACTTTCATCCCTGGTGGAAGCCTAATCTTTTTCGGCGTCTTCATATGGTGGTTCTCTAAACTCGGCGGTTTAGGAAACCTGAAGGGCATAGGAGGTGCCCAGCAAACAGATGTTCCGAAACTTGTAGTTGACAACAGCTCAGAACATGCACCTTTTGTAGATGCAACTGGACATAGAAATGCGCAACTCTTCGGTTCAGTAGCATGGGATCCTTACCAAACTGGTGGTTTAGGTACGCCTGAACATCAGAGAGTAACAGCCGGTGATGTTCACAGAGCGTCAATGGGAATTCTGTACATTGATGAAATAAAAAATCTTGACCCTGAAGAGGCAATTACGCTTTTGACAGTTTTGGAAGATGGGCAATTGCCCATTACTTTAAGAGGCAGATGGCATGGCGGCGACACAGCAGCAATGGCAGTTTCAACTGAACCTGCACCAGCAATCACATTTCTCGTAGGTGCAGGAAACTTTGACAGCATAAGCCAGATTCATCCTGCCCTGATGGACCGTATCTATGGCTACGGCAAAGTTGTCAGAATGAATAATGACATGCCTAACACTGTTGAAAATAGACGTAAATATGTACAGTTCATAGCACAGGAAGTTAAACGCTTCAACCTTATACCATTCAGTCGGGAAGCATGCGAAGAAATAGTGGAAGAAGGTCGCCGGAGAAGCAACAAAAAAGATGCTTTAACAACGAGATTCAGACCTTTAATTTCGATTATTAAGACTGCGGCAACTCTTGCCGTGAATGAAGGATGCAAAGTTGTTGAAAGAAGACATGTGCAAGAAGCAATAGAGCATCACTGTAAAACCATTCAGAGGCAAATTTTAGAACATGAAATCAACGAAAGAGGAAAACTGCTTGAAATAAAACCTGAAGGTGTTAAACTTGGACAAATCCATGGTTTAGCTGTTGTCAGAGACCCTTACAGTGGAGAAATGACTGGCAGTGTTCTAAATGTTAAGGCTCATATGATTAAGCGAAGTGAACTTCCAAGAAATTATCCAATAAAAGGCTATTACAAAGTAACAGGTGTAGCGAAAGGTCAAAGTTTTATTTCTGACAGTATAGCCAAGGTTAGAAGTGTAATCCTTCAGAAATATGGAGTAGACATAGCGCAAGATTATCTGACTCACATTGATTTTTCCCAATCTTATGGAGTGGATGGGCCATCTGCAGGTGTATCAATGGCTGTACTTCTATGTTCTCTAATAGAAGAAAAACCCATAAGGCAAGATGTGGCTGTTACAGGAGAAATAAACCTTGGCGTTGGCGATTCTATCCAAATAACTGCTGTTGGCGGAGTTTACGAGAAGATTAAGGCCGCAGAAGCGTGGGGCTTCAAAAAAGTAGTTGTTCCTCAAAAGAATTTTGAACATTCCATTGATGTTAGAGATTATCGCATCGAAGTTGTACCAGCAGCAACCTTAGATGATTATTTAAGAGAATGCTTAATTGAGAAACCAACAATCAAGGTTCCAGTACAAACATATAAACGCAGAAAACTCTAAAAACTGCTTAAGAAGGAAAATCATTAAATCTAGTTGCAAATTTTTCTTTTGCTTGGAGAGGCATTTATGGTTAGGGAAATTGACAAAGACGAAATTCGCAGATGGCGCAAAAGAGGATTTTACAGCGAAAACGTTCTCGTAAAACTTCTAGCAAAAAATGGATATCACGCGGTGCGTGTTCCAGTTAGCAATCCGAGTCTTAATCCTTTGCCTGACATTATCGCAAGAAAAAACTCGCATATTTACGCTTTTGAAGTGAAAAATGCCGGATATTACGCTTACTTTCCGAAACAACAGATAGAGAAACTATTTAGATTTCTAAATGAGCTTATTCCATTAGATAAAACGTTTAAACACGCTATACTCGCAGCGCATTTAGGCAAAAGATGGATTTTCAAAGAAGTTAACTGGGAAGACTGGGAAAAAAACAAGCTTCCCGAAAAAGCAAGAATCCTTAAGCGTGACAGAGGAAACATCAGTTTAATGAAAAATTGAAAAATGAATGATACTTCAGAAATCTTTGAGATGAGAAGCGAAACAAATTTTAAGTCTCTTATCACATCTTTATCTGGCCCGTGGTGAAATCTATGACGCAGTCAATTCAAGGTATAATAATTAACTATCGAGTAGGTCCGAAAAGCCAAAAGCCTAAGGATTGTATAATCAAGTTTGCACATGTAAATTCTGTTGCGGAAGCAGGTAGACTTATTGGCAGAAAAGTTGTTTGGAGAGTTGGCGAGAACAAGATTTTAGGGAAAATTGTGGGTTTGCATGGCAAAAAAGGTCTGGTTAGGGCCAGATTTAGGAAAGGTGTTCCTGGCCAAGCTTTAGGAACCTTTGTTGAGCTTGCTGGTTAAGTGTTTTGGGAAATATTTAAGCGAATCCACGTAAGCTGGAAGCTGACTTAGGAAATCTTGTAACTGAAGCACGGAAACTACTGGTACATTATCGTAAAACCTGAATCTGCTTGTAACAAGTGATAAGACTGCGGGAATGAACAAGGCCAAATTCCATGAAGCAAATTCAGCTTTGACCGTTGGGTTTGGCAATGATTCAGCTAGAGCTGAGGTTCTTTTCACTTGGTCCTCAACAATTTTCTTAATTAAGGAAGGAGATATTCCACGGAGCCAATGTTTACAGTCCATACATATAACAATAGGCTTTTTGAAGCCTAGAATGTCTATTTCCCATCTTTGTCCAGCATGCTTAAATCGTAAATTTCTTGCTATGGCATAATCATTCTGTTCAAAAGTAACTGCGGCCATACTTTCAAATTCTTTCCACTGAAGAAAACTGCTTACATTTTCAATGTCAGCGCCTAAAGTGATGGCCTTAACAGCCAATTTAAGCCTTTGCAAGCTATCTGCTTCCACAATGTTTTTTCGAACATAAATTAATCCATCATTTTGCAATTTTTTAAGCAAATTTTCAATATTCTGTGATGGAAGCCTTACATTATTTTTAACTACTTCCTTTGAAACAAGTCCATCTTTTGTTAATTTGAGTATGGAGATAATCACTTCTCTCTCAATATTCATTTGCAACGTTCTCCAAATTATACAAGATAATGCCCAAAAATAGTGGCTTTTGAGAACTGCTTAAAAGCTTTTCTATAAAAATAGATAAGCAAAAATAAAAGCTAAAGACGATAGGCGATGAAATGGTTCAGAATTGCTTATTTCAAATTCAAAAAGGCGATTAAGCCAATTAGAAAATACTTTGATGTCATAATGACGGGCTACAAGGCAGGATGCGATAAAACTAATCCAAAAATGTATAAAAAACTCGTTAACAATTTGAATGAAGCAGTAGAAATTATAATAAGAAAAAGCTAAAAACAGAAAAATGGAACGGGATTTGCATGCTTGAAAAATACACTTCCAAAACTTCCAAATCCAAAATTTTATATGAACGGGCAAAAAGGGTTCTTCCTGCAGGCGTTTCTTATGGAATTAGATATTTTGAACCCTATCCATTTTATGCTGCAAAAGCGAAAGGGAGTAAGCTTTATGATGTTGACGGAAATGAGTATGTCGACTTTTGGCTTGGTCATACAGCACTTATACTTGGTCACAGTCCAAAGGCAATTGTTGATGCTGTTGGGAAGCAAATTGAAAACGGCACACATTATGGAACATCACACGAACTTGAAATAAGCCTCGCAGAGCAAGTTGTAAAAATGGTTCCAAATGTGGAGATGGTTCGCTTCACCAATTCTGGAACTGAAGCAAACATGTATGCCACACGTCTCGCACGTGCATACACAGGTAGAAACAAAATTGCCAAGTTTGAAGGTGGATGGCATGGGGGCTATGATGCTCTACATGTAGGTGTCAAATTTCCTTTTAACGTTCCTGAATCAGCTGGCTTAACAGCTGGAGTCCTGCAAGACACTGTTCTCTTGCCTTTTAACGATTTGGACCGTGTCAAAGGGAGATTGAAAAATGAGAAAGTTGCTTCAATTGTAATTGAGCCAATTCTTGGTGCTGGTGGAGGTGTAGTTGCAGAGAAAGAATTTTTGAAAGGACTTAGAGAATTTTGTGATGAAGAAGATATTCTTCTAGTCTTCGATGAAGTAATTACTGGTTTTAGATTGGCACCTGGTGGAGCACAACAATTTTATGGTGTAAACGCTGACGTGATCGTTTTGGGAAAAATTCTAGGTGGAGGTTTTCCTATAGGCGCATTCTGTGGAAGTAAGAAAATTATGGAAAGATTAAACACGCAAATTTATGAGCGCCCACAATGCGCATTTCACGGCGGAACCTTCACAGCAAATCCAATATCAATGACTGCAGGCTTAGCAACGCTGAAACTTCTTGAGAATGGAAAATTGATAAATGCTTTAAACATAACTGGAATGAAGATTAGGAGACAATTGAAGGAAATTTTTGATTCACATGGTGTTGACGTGCAGGTTACTGGAGACAGCTCTCTTTTCAATGTCCACTTCACAAAAGAAAAAGTGAAAGATGCTAATTCAGTGTATAGGGCGGATCGAAAGAAAGTTGTTGAATACCATTTAAACCTGATTGCTAATGGCGTTTTCTTCTTGCCAACTCACACTGGCGCCTTAAGCACCACACATTCTGAAGCAGATATAGAAAAACTGTTTTCAGAAACAGAAACATACGCTAAAAAATGCAAAACTGAATAAAATAGAACATGCTTAATGAAGTTTTCTTTTTCCCATAAGTTTAAGCATGTTTTCAGCTTTCTTAAGGTCTAGTGGAGTATTGATGTTAAAAAATGTAGTAAGCTCTGGGTCTAACTGTTGCAGAACAAGCGTAGAGACATAACGGACACCATGCAGCTTATCCACCATAGATTGCATATTAAATTTTCCTTCACCTAAGGCACTTTCAGCAGCATCCAATGCAGGTTTAACGTTGTAAGCAGCTTGCAAAGGCTCTATGTAACCATTTGGCCAGCGAGGAATAGCAGCATTCCTGTTTGTGCACACTTCAAGGAGAAATGATTGAATATTCCTGGAGATAAGAGGAGTATCGCATGGAAGCAGAAGCGCATATCTGCCACAGGCTCCTTTGAAACCAGTGGAAGCGCCTATTAGTGGACTTTGAGCCTTAGCAGTGCGGGTATCGTCAACAAGAACTTTTATGCTTGATTCTAAAACTTTCATGTAGCTTTCAGCTTGATTTCTTGAACTAACAACAACAATTTTCTCATCAACAATCTTGTCCACTGCATTTAACACATACATTATAAGCGGTTTGCCAGCAAAATGAAGTAATCCCTTATCCTGTCCTAATCTACTTGAAAAACCGCCTGCAAGAATTATGGCTGATTTGTCCAATAATTTATTAACCTCACTTTTTAGTGCTTTTTAGTATTTGCAAATAAATGTGTTTCTTCAGGTTTTGCCAGTTTATTTGGATTTTCTTAGGCTTGCTGCTGCTTCTGCAATGATGAAAAGCCCTATTAGCACTATTATCATGGCAAACAAAGGCAACTCGTAACCTATCAATGCGGCTCCGCCAAAAGCGAAGGCTATTATTCCTATGAACAGGCTGAACTTGCTTAAATGCATCCCTAACCCTGTTCTTGCGACATTAAGACCTATCAAGATAATTCCAGCACCTAAAGCGACGTATGGCACCATAGGTATTTGATAATACTCGTTTAATGCCCAGCTTAAACCGATCAGAACAATAAATAATCCCCATGCTAATGTGGTTAATGCTACGTTTCTATTCAAGCTAAATCACCATTCTTTATGTTACTGTCTTAAAGAAAATATAAGATTATCGTGTTCTACGAATATTACGAAGGACGGAATATAGGATATACTTTAAAGTGTCAGAGTCTTTTATGAGGAGAAAAACAGATGGATTCAGAGATTAGGGAATTGAACCGTATAGTATGCAAGGACTGCGACGAAAAAGATTATGAAAAATGCAAAAATTGCAAGATATACCAATTGATAAATAAAATAGCGGTTCGCTAGAAGCCTAAACCATATTGTTTTCTATTTTTGTTGCTATTTCATCCAAGATTTTTGCGAAAGGATGTGTCTTTCTTTCGTTCGCGAAAATTATGCCACCTTCAGCCTTTAAGACATCACAGAAACAGGGAACTATTCCCAGAACTGGAACCTGATAAATGTCCTTAATCTTGCTTTGCATTTCCTCTTTCATTGCCTTGGAAGAAAAATCATTTAAAACTTTGTTGAGAACTAATTCTGTTTTTTTCTCAAACAAATCGTAAAGCTCGTGAAGCATACGCTTTGTGCCATCAACATCAGACCTGTCGAAAGTTGTTGCTACAACCACTAAATCAGAAGCCACAATAGCGTTTATAGAAGAATATTGCAATCCAGGGCTTGTGTCAAATATTAGGTAATCAAAGCCGTTATCATTCAGAATGGAGTTCCTAAGAGCTAACAATCGTCCTAGGGCGCGCATCTCCCATTTTCTATCTTTAGAAGACATTTCTCGAATTGCTTCTGTTGCCGGATTTGCAAATCCAACATACAATTTTCCATTAGATTGAATTCTGTCACTTAAGTTAACTAAAACTTTGTCAATTTCACATGTTCCATTCAAATAATCATTTAGCCAAAATTCCACCTTTCCCATTTTCAAAAGTGTATAAAGACTTGGGGCTCTAAAGTCAATATCCATCAGACAGACTCTTTTGCCGTGTTGAACAAATGTTGCAGCTAAATTTACTGAAAGAAGGGTTTTTCCCGTTCCACCCTTGTATGAATGCACAGCAATTATTTTACCCAAGTTCATCCCCCTTGAACTTCCCTATCAACATAAAAATAGGCTTTTCTACCCTTCCTCTCCTTCTTTAAATATCCCATAATTACAAGCTGATTTAGGTAAGCACTTTCCACTGCCCTAGCCCTATGTGTCTGTTGAGCAATTTCATCCGCTGTAGCACGACCAAGCTTGCACAATGTCATAGCTGTTTTTCTCAGATGATCTGGCATGGAAAGCAGCGTCATAACATCTAGAGGAGTTTCTGGGATTGTTTGAATGTCTTTTTTTCCATGCTTCTGCAATTCAATCATGACTTCAATTTTTTCATTAAGCCTCTCCAAGTTTTCCCTAATTTTTTCAAGTATTTGCAAAGGCTTTTTCCCTAGAGCTTCTTGTTTAGACACTATAGTTCCCCGTTGTTTTACATATGTACATTATTTTAAAGCGAAAGGAGTTTATTAAGTCTTACGAAACATGTGTAATTATTTATAAAACAAATACTGAAACCATTAGCCTAGATATGCATACATAAATAACTTGTTTGTTGAATGGTGCAAAAGTGTGTTATTAGCTGATAGGACAATTTGTTCAAAAACATTTTAATTGACAGAATTTAGAGGATTGAAAAGAATAATAAAAGTGCTTAGGCTAAAAATACCTGTGTAGAAATGTTGCTGATTATGAAATGCGGTTTTTTCTAAAAAGGTTGAAGGGAGGGGTTAGTATGGAATTGGCATTCTATTTCTTGCTTCTTCCACTAGGGGCAATACCTGTTTCAGTTCTCTGAAGTATTTGAGCACAGTTATTCCCCTTTGCGTTATTGCATAAACAACTCTTCGCTTTCCGATAGTTCGTTCTTCAACCAAGTTCTGCTTTATCAAAAAGTCTAGGTACTCCTTCAGCACACTGCAGTTTACGTTAGCTTTGTACATTATGTGAGTCAGCTTTAACGGGCCACGGTGAGCTAACACTTTCAGTATATCTATATACATTTCAAGTTTGGACCTTCGCATTGGTTAAACCTCTTTTTTGCATATTTTAACCCTTTTCATATAAAGCTTTTATGGATTTAAACTACGTCTTTTTCCTATTTAGTCTGCGTTAGTAGCTCCTTTTCTTTTGTGCTCTTATTAACACGTTTATTCTATTTTGAAATGCAGTGACTAGGTCGTCTAGCAATATTTTTTGCAATTCTGCAGAGATTCCCTTCATATTCGCATTGAAAACCTTAGCCATCTTAGCTTCCAAATCTTTTCTTTGTTTAGTTGTTAAATCATGTTGCAAGTAGTTTTTCCTCCATTAATGCACAACAGTAGTTAAAGGTACTTAACTAACTTATGAACTGAAAATATGAATCCAAAATATGCGTTTTTCATGTTCATATTCTTATGTTACTCCCTATTGCTTACTTCCTATTTCATAAGCTATAACTCTAGCCAACAAGGAATGTTTTTATTTTGGGTTCATTATCACTTCTCTTGCCGGATGATGAGAAGGCATTAGATTGAGGCAAAGATGAAATCTCAGAGTTACTCAGACGGCAATGATAAATAAGCTTTTAAAACATCTTTTATTATAAGGGCTATTTAGCGATGCTTCATGTCAAAGTCTTCTCACCAATCTGATTTAGCAATTTTAGAATCATTACTGAAAGGGAAAACGCTTCTTGTCTACTGGTATCTATTACAGCAATCAAATCATACAGTGGGTGTTCGTGAAGTTCAACGCGCTTTAGGCTTTTCCAGTCCCAGCATTGCTATGCACCATCTGGAAAAGCTACAGGATTTGAACCTTGTTGAGAAAAAAGGAACCGGAGAATACGTGCTTGTTGAGGAGATTAAAGTGGGTATTCTCCGATTTTTTACGCGTATGGGACGATTTCTTGTGCCAAGATACCTTTTCTATTCGATCTTGCTTTCAACCATGCTAATAACTTATTTGATTTTGTGCGGCTGGAGTCAGATCTTGCCGAGTTTTTATGCTGTAATGTTTGGATTAATTGCCTCTGTGATTTTCTGGATTGAAACAATACGTTTATGGAGGGCAAAACCATTTTGATGATGTTTCATGCTGTTCTAAAACGTAGACTTAAAAGACATTACACTTCATATTTTTCATGGAGGATCGCAATTTGAAAAAAATATTAAGCTATTCATTAGCTGCACTGCTTCTTGGAACATTTTTGACGCTTATCCCTTTAATTATCCTCGTAGAACCCAAATCACTTGATGTTTATACATCGTCGTCTTCTATGAAGGAACAATTGCAAGGACTTGAAAGATATACAAGTCTAAAAAGAACTACTAATCTAACAGATATAATTGTAGTATTATCCGCCAGTTTAATAGTTGCTTATATTGGATACGCTTTTTTCAAGCACAGAATAACAGGTTAGAATTGTATGCAGGTCAAATTGCAATAGAAATTATGATTCTATTGTTCTAAATCTGGGACAATATTGTTCTAAAACATAGCATTATAGCAAGCTTTTATGACTATATTTTTGGTGCTAAAATAAAAATGAATATAAAAAGAAAGGAAATCTTGGTTGCAGCATTTTTAGCTGTTCTCATCAGCTTGTCAGTTTTTTACGTTAACACACAAAACAGCATGCAAAGCATAAGAAATAATCTTTCGCTTCTGTATTCAGAGAAATCAGAGAAATTGTCAGAAGAATTCTCTTCTGGGGCTGAAGCACAACAAAGACTGATTTCAGAAACGATTGAGGGTGAAATAGAGAGAGGAGCATTTGAACAAGTAGTTAACAAACTGGAAATGTTAACACAAGAAACGGATGGATACGTCAAATCTTTAAGCATGACGTATCAAGATCAAACTTGGAACGGCTTTATGATCTGCAAAGTTCCATCTTTGAATGTTACTTCGTTCACTTTCGGTGCAAGGGCTATTATTGATGATAACGGTACTGTCACATACATAAACATCAGTGTAGAATATTTAGAAGAGTCGCAGCAAGGACAAGAAAGTGCCTATTCAACCATCAACTTTAATCTAAGAGAGTCTAAACCTGAAAGCAAGGTGGAGCTTGGAGCTTCGCTTGGACTTATCTGGTCGATTTTAGCAACAAGCCTATGGTGGATTGCACAAGGCATAATCGTAGGCGTACCATTATGTTTTGCATCTTTAGGCGTAGTAATCCTTGTCAACAGAGGCCTAATTCCTTTATGGAGAAACATGCTAAAAAAGCCAAAATAACGGTATCTGGTCTTAAACTTTGCCCCAATTTTGTGTGTTCATTAAACACTCACGCAAACATTTCTGGGTTGCATTCAATACACGCTTTTTATAGGTTTTTGGTTTGCTATATCGTCAAGCTTTCTGCAAATAATTTTCAATTTGGTTTGGAAGAAACAAATCCAACAATTGAGAGTTAGCTATTTTTTTATTGTCTTGCGTCCAAAAGTTATATACCCAGTATGAGCAGTCATCAATGTTTGAGGTCGCGTTTTTCCTCTTTCCACTTGCATTCCACGCATGAGACACTCAACTGTCTCTACATTTACAAATCCATTTTCTTCAAGGGCTTCAACTGTTTTAACAACTTGATCTATCGTTGGACTGAAGGAAACAAGTGTTCCGCAAGGTTTCAAGGCGTTGTAGGCGTGGGAAATAACAAGCCATGGTGTTGCCAAATCTAGTATCACAGAATCAACCTCGGTTTCGTCGATTCCTGCAGTTATATCCTTATTCTTAAACTTCACAAAGTCGATTACACCAGCTCGCATCAGATTTTTCTCTGCACCCTTAAGAAATTCCTCTCTAACCTCATAGCTGTAAACCATACCAGTTGGCTTAACATAATGGGCTAAAGCAGTTGTCAATGCTCCTGTGCCAGTTCCAGCTTCTACTATATGGCTTCCCGGACCTATTCCGCTGAACATCACTATTATGGCTATGTCTTTAGGATATGTTATCTGTGTTTTACGCACAGATTTCATAATGTAATCTTGTAAAAGAGGCTTTAAAACTGTGAATTCGATACTTAAACTGCTTAGAACTGTGGATCCATAATCTTTTCCGATTAAGTCGTCAAATTTTATGAATCCTTTATGTGTGTGAAAAGTTTTGCCTGCTTCCACTTTCACCATGTAGGTTTTCCGCTGTGTTAAATAGAGGAGTATGTAGTCACCTTCAGCTATTTTCTGACTTGACAATAATCATCCCTAAGGTGTATATTTGAACGGGTGCTTCGACCTATCCTTGTTTTCTATCAGTTCATCCATGCTTGGTCTGCCTTCAACAGCCTTGCGAATGGCATGTCGCATAGCCTTATAATTGTTTATGTAGACACGTTGCCTATCCACAGCGGTAGGATGCACAAACACATTTGCGACAATAATAAGTTCTTCTGCAACCTCTTTTGGAATGGTTCCATCTGCAACACTATCAACCACTGCCTTAGCCACTGCTGTTTGTGCTGGACCATAAACCATGCTGGCTTGCCGCATACTCGTAATCGTCACCGTAGGAACAATCAATGTTGTAGGTTTAACTGCCAAGTTTGGTTCTAAAATTGCAAGTAAAGGCTCATGTCCAGGCGTTGGCATAGCCTTCGCCTTTGCAAAAGCTTCACCTAGTGGGCCATCATTTTTGCCTAAAATAAGGTCTATGTGAGCTACTTCTGCTCCTTGACCTGCTAATGCCTCGCCGATGCGAAGTCTAAAGTCTTTTATGGTTTCTGGTGTTATGTTTATTGCCATAAAGCGTTCTTCTATTGGTTTTTCAGCGATTTCAAATGTTATTGGCTTTGGTTGTATTTTGCCTATTTTCTCCAAATCTAAACGCAATTCTTCTCTTGCTTCATATGTGAGTTCTCCACCAACGCTTAGTGGTTTTCTAACAGGTCCAACTTTGATTCTCATCATGTTTAAGGCTTCTTTTGTGCCTGCTGCTCCGCTTCCAGCAATTATGCGAGCTATTTTTTGTACTTTGTACTGTAGTTCACGGGCTTTTTGCAATTCGCCATTCTTTACGTGATTGTAGATTTGAACCCAAATGTCAGGTATCACATTTGCGCTTGCAAGAATCGCTCCAGAGCAACCTGCTGCTAATGCTGCGATCACTACTTCGTCGTGTCCGCATAAAACTTTGATTTTGTCTCTTACTTTTTCCAAGACAGCTAGTATGAAGCTCAATTGTCCGCTGCTGTCCTTTACGCCTACAATGTTTGGAATTTGAGCTAAATCTTCAACCATTTGCCAAGGCAATGGCAAGCCTGTGCACTGTGGAATATTGTAAAGAATTATTGGCAAATCTACTTTGCTGGCGATTGTGTCATAATGCTCATAGATTCCACGGTCAGCGGGCTTCAAATAGAATGGTGTAACAATCAGAACAGCATCAGCTCCAATATCCTTTGCATATTTGGTCATCTCCAGGGTTTGATCTGTTCCGCTTGCTCCAGTTCCAGCAACAACAGGAACACGCCCATTAACTTCATCGACCACAATTTTTATGGCATGCTTTTTCTCTTCTGTTGTCAAGTTTACAAATTCACCTGTTGTACCACATGGAACAACTCCATGGACGCCTAGTTCAATACAATGATTTACAAGAACTCGCAACCTTTCATCGTCAACAGTTTTCCCATCATCAGTAAAAGGCGTAACTAAAGCGGGCAGAATTCCTTCAGGTTTAAACATGGTCTGCTTCACCTTTCTTGGTTAGAGCATAGATTCTATTACAATTTAAGCTTTGAATTTTAAAAGTGAAATAATAGATGATGAATTGATACGTGGATAAAGGAAACTTACAAAAATGCTTAAATTACCTAAAATCTGAATACAAAGAACACTGGAACTGGTTGACCATGAAGGATATTAGAGGAAAGCTAAGGATTAGTGAGGACGGTTTTAAGGCTGTTAATGATTTTCTCTTGAAAAAGGATAATCTGCTTACGAATGCTTTACTTAACATTGTTGAAAAATATGGAAGTGTTGAAGAGATTAATCGTAAGGCGAGGGAATCTCGTAAACTTGAAAATCTTATGGGGCGACTTGAAAAAAAGAAGTCACCTTTTGTGAAAGATTTGGAGTGGCTGATTAAGCAGCGTGACAAGAATGCTTTCATCAGCATACCTGAATACCGCAGGAAAGTTCTGGGTAAGAAAGCTGATTCTATCAGGTTTGATGACTCTTTTGCTGTTACATTGGAAATTAGTGCTTTCAATTTTTTCCCATGGATTATAGAGGAGGCTAAGCATGCAATTGCTAAGCACGATTTGATGCCGGCACGTTATATTCGTGTTCGTTCTATGAAGGAGCAGGTTGAGGATGATGATATTCTTGCTTTTGCTGCTGCAATGCAGATTATAGGTGCCTCTTATGTGCAGACGCTTGACACTAAAGGAACCATGCTTGGACCTGATGGTAAGCCTGTTAATGTTCATTTGGGCGGTCCTGAAACGATCACGGGCTATTTTGGAGGTGTAGGAGTGCCAAATGAATATGCTTTGAAGTGGGTTGAAGAGTTTCTCTATTATTACACAGAGTATGGAGTTCAACAGGTTTTGAATGTGAATGCTGGAACCATTATGCTTGCGTATTTACTGTACAAAATCGGAATTGATGTTGAATTCAAAATTTCGGTTTATGCAGGTAATGATAATCCCTATTTTATATTCTGGACGCTGATGACCGCAAAACTCTTCAGCCGAGATGATGGCACAACTCCCCTTATAGGTTTTAACCTTTCAAATTCAGTCAATAACAAAACAATTGAACTTTCAGCTTACATACGAAAAGCCTTTGACTTTGAAGATATTGTCCGCATTGAACATCATATTGTGGAAACTCAAAAAAGCATTGTTAGACAGCCATATGATAGGCTGAGCGAGCTCTTGGAAATAGCGGATCACATCAAAAATATAAGCGCTAAGCATGAAGGAGGAATCCCTGAAGTTGACAAAATTAGAGATCACCCGTCAGACATACTTGATTATTTCATGCCAAAAAAGGAAATAGTCGAAAAAGGGCTTATGCCGAAACTTCTTCAAAACTATTTGGATAAACATGATGCTGTGAACAGAACAGCAAAAGCGTTAACAGAGCATGGTTTAACTTTCATTGCAGCTCAAAATCTTCACAAAAAATAGGAGAAAAAGAAGGTCTAATAGTATTCTTTTGGTTTCCGTATAATCATATATAATGTGGTGGCTACGAAGAATATTGTTGTCACGGTCAGGATTGCTGCAGCCCTTCTTGTAGTATCAAGCTCATTTAGGCTTCCTTGCAATACTGTATAATTATGCTGAAGTTCCCAAAGGGTTCTATTTATGTAAGCCAAATTCTCGACTGTAAGGTTAAGGTGAAAGCTTTCCCAGAAAGTTTCATTGAGCTGCGCTAGAGTATTATTCAGTAATGAAAGCTTCTGTTCAAGTTCTTCCCAGAGAACATTTCGCACATTGGTTATTGGGAACTCCTCCTTATACTCCTCATAAGGATAAGGTGAGCCCTCAATGGAGTATTTCAAGAGCAATTCTGCATAAGTTAAATCCCAAACGTCATCAGGAATGGTGATTGTGTAGTTTTTTTCAGTTATATTATGGTAAATTAGGAAAGTACCGTTAATTATACCTGTAGAATACAGCGACATTTTTTCTAAGCCGTATCTAAAATGTCTATATCCGTAAATGGTCAGATTGAGAAAATGTATGTACACACCATCCGCAGTACAATTGATCAGCATTGCAACAGTCATATTTGCGTTAGGGATAGTTTCTTTTGTGGCGTTGGTTTGAATTGAAATTCCCGCATATTTTTTTGAGAAGAAAGGATACAACTCATGTGGTGTTTGTGACACAGTGGTTTTGATGGGTGCTAATGCGAGAAACATTGTAAGGAGAATTGCGATCAGGATGTTTAATTTTTGCATGATCTTCACCTATGCAAGAGAATTATTTAGTTGAGTCTTATGGAAACTTATTTAATACTTTCTGTTACTTCTTTTGCTATTTTGAGGATTTCATAAATAGAATTTTTATAATTTCTGCATAAAATCAGCTATTTTATTGAGCGGATAAAACGTTGGTATATGTATATGAAGTATATGAGGGCGAAGACTGTTAGGGCTATTTCAAATGATAGTATGGTTTGGTTGTTTTCTATTGCCGTAAAGTGTCCATGTTGGAGTATGTCTGAGAAGACTAGGATTTGTAGGAATATGGCGCCGCCTAAGCAGCTTAAGCCCAAACTGTGGATGAGCACTCGTATTCTACGATCAAGTTTTGTTGTGCTTTTCATTTGTTATCGTGAATAGCAAGAGTAAATACTTTGACTTATAGGTTATGAATCATAGCACACGACAAAACCTTATGATTCAATTTTCGGATTAACAATCAAAGTTCCACTTCAGCATTTCAATAAACTTCCAACTGGATCGTTTTGAAAAGGTTACTTGCCTATTCACCTAAACTAGCAATTGCTTCCTTTATTGTTGAAAAAGACTTCTCAAGACGCTTTTTTGTTTCTGACATAAGTTCAAGCTCCAAAATCTTTTCAATGCCATTCTTTCCAAGAATTGCTGGCACGCCGATGGCAATATCTGAAAAACCATACTCACCCTGCAAATATGTGGATACTCCCATAACCCTGTTTCTACCACGAAGAACAGCATCAGCCATAATTGCAATGACCGCCGCAGGTGCATAAATTGTTGATCCTTTTAGTTGAATAACATCAGCGCCTGAGGTTATTGTCAAATTGACTATTTTCTCGATTTGTTCCTTACTAAGTAAGGACATTATTGGTATCCCTGAAACAGAGGCATATTCAACAAGAGGAACCATGGAATCACCATGCTCACCAATGACTAAAGCGCGAACATCCTCACGGGAAACATTCAACTCCATAGCTATATAAGACCTAAAACGCATAGTGTCTAAAACGTTGCCCATGCCAAAAACCCGACTTCTCTCAAAGCCAGATTCCTTGTAGGCTACATATGTCATAATATCCACTGGATTTGTAACAATCATAAGCTTGCATTTGGGTGCATACTTCACAACTTCCTTTACTATAGACTTAACTATTTTTGCATTAGTGTTCATAAGATCAATCCGCGACATTCCAGGCTTTCTTGCTTGGCCAGCAGTTATTATTACCAGTTCTGAATCTTTCATTTGGTTGTAATCACCCGTTCCAATTATTTTTCCGTCAAACTCTATTGCAGGTGCTGTCTGCATCATGTCAAGTGCTTCGCCTTTGGCTAAATTTTCAAAAACATCTATCAAAACAATGTCGCCAATTCTGTATCTTAAGATGTTAAATGCTGCTGCACTGCCTACTTTTCCTGCACCAATTATAGTTATCATAACATTTGAAGAAGGCATTTCAACCAGATATAATTAACTGTGAGCAGAGAACGTTAAATTTTATATTCCTTATTCTTCTCAGTAAGAACCACGTTGCTCTTTAAATCTCGCATAAACTTTGCAAACAATCTAGCCTTTTCAGTGTGCACAGGAAAAATTTTTGATGCACTGATTTGTTTCAGAATTGTCTTCAGCTGCAACGGCATTATATGCCCTGAAACGTGAGCATGATATTGCGGCAAACCATAGTGTTCAAGCCAATTGACAAGGCGCTCATAGTCTATTTCCATTTCTTCATTGAAAGGCTCAGAAGAAGATAGAACATAGCAACTTCCAGCTTCTGATTGAATTTCTACAAGTTCCTCCAAATCATAAAAGGACATTGTCAAAATCGCCTTGCATTGTCGCTTCGAAACTTCGAACACATCAGCCACTTTGCTTGCATACTTATTCATAATCTTCTCTTCCCACTGGTCATATTTTTTCTTCGACCTTCGAAAAATCAAAATGCCTTCATCGTTTAAATCTGGAAGTCTTAAGCCCTTATCGCTATGCAGTGCTTCTAATAAGTAGGCCTGCTTGAGTGAAACAACAAGGCACCGATCATTCTTTTTGGCTGTTCGATAGAAAGAATTAAACCTGTCAACATCAGTGTAAGCAAAATCAGCTAATACAATACCATGTGTTTGCCCAACAATTTCGTCTAACTTGTTTTCAACCTCCTTTTCGTCTGAGACAGATGCATTAGTCATATTAGTGGCTTCAGTAATAACTGCTACAGGCTTGGCTTCTTGAGCTTTCTTCACAAAATCGGACGTCATTTCTTTCTTGGCTCCATGATGCCTAAAATCTCCAGTATAAACAATAGCACCACTGGAAGTGTGAATTATAAATCCATAAGCTCCAGGAACAGAATGATCAACATGGACTGGTTCAACTTTTAGATGTCCAATGTTAATACTGCTGCCAGTTCTAAAAGTCCTGAAATTGATGCCTTCAACATTAAACTCTAAGCCAGCCCTACGCATCTCACTTAAAGCATCCAAAATAATCTTTGTTGTTTCGCCACAGTAGACTGGGATTTCACGGTTTATGAAAGATGTGTAAGCAGAATGATCCATGTGGGCATGTGAAATAAAAAGTGCATCAACTTCCGGGGCTTTGCCATCCTTATATATGCCCTGAATTTCTGGGAGAACACCAAGCTCCTTCAAACTTTTCTCGCTTTTGGGTGAAAGAAACGGCGGCGAATAATACTGTTTTTTTAAAGCAAAGGACATACCGAAATCAAAGAAAACCTTAACGTCCCTATCTTGCAGTAGAATCTTGTTTCCGCCAATTTCATTCACTCCACCATAAAAGGTTAAGGTTGTATCATGCTTAACCATGCTATTTCGCCTCCTCTTTGCCAATTTTTCTACAAACATTGGAGATGGCAAGAATTATATGAGGAAAAGTGAATACACTGAAAACTTTTGTATATTTTGGGTTTCCTGCAGATTTGATGATTTTGGGGTTTCCTCCAGCCTTCAAATATCCATCAACAAAAGCTTTCGTAATAAGCTCTGCTGGCCTAGTGCCTGCAAACGGTGAAATGTAATGACCTGCATAATACAAGAATTCTGCAATATCCCAAACTTTATCGCCATTTCTAGAGGCTTGTTCAAAATCTAACAAGCAGATTTCACCATTTTTTCCAATCAAAATGTTCTCTGGCTTCGTGTCGCCTAAAGAAATGTTAAACGCATGAACCTGAGCAAATTTCTCACCAACCATATTTATCACTTTAAGATTTTCATCCCTTTCTTCAGCAGTTTTCGATTCAACAAATCGTTTTATTATCTTTTCAAGGCTTTCACCTTCCACATATTCCATGAAAATTAAACGTTGATCGTGGTTAACATGGAGAATTTTGGGAACCGCAAAACCGTTAGAATGTAACAGCTGATTTATTGCGTATTCTCTTTCCATTCTTGAACGTCCCAAAACTGCAAAACTTCGAGTCCCAACAGTCCATAAAGTAAGTGGGAACCATTTAAAACTTGACCAATCCTTGAAACTTTTGACGATAACTCTTCTCTCTTTACCTTCTTCAATAACCTTAATAGAATAAACATCGTTCAAAATGCCGCCAATTTCTTCAACTTCAATTTTCGCATCCTTACTTGTTGAAAGCACTTTTTTTGAAAAAGCTTCAATGTCCATCGTACCTGCTAAAGGAACAAGTCCTGAAGCTGTTGGGATGTATAAGTACTTCTTGGAATCTTCAAGTTGAGTAACAACTCTCGCTTTTTCTTCTGCAGTTTTTTGAAATTTGAGAAAAAACTCTCTATTTAGTGAAAGTATACTTACAGTTTCGGGAAAAACACCCAATAAATGCGAGAACAAAGTTCTTTGTGCAGTTTTAAAAAGATTTTTGAAGCGTCTTTTTCTTTTTTTCGCATCTTCTGCAAATTCTTTGGAAATTTTCACATAGCCCTCAGAAAAGCTAATTATGCCCTTCTTTTTTAGCTCTTCTGATGCTTCCAAATATCCATAAAGCACATTTTCAACGTTTTCTATCCTAGCCTTTTCTTGCATAAAATTACATAAGGCATAAATCATTGGTGGATAAAGCCGTGCTCTACTAAGCATGGTTTCATACATGAAATATTCTGGTTTAATGCGAATTTCATAGGAAAGCTCTGGAAAATCCAAAACAAGATTTTCCAAAAGTTCAAGAATCAATCGCTTTTTCAATTTGACTTCTTGAACATGTAGATAATTCTCATTCATCAACGTGACGTACGGAAAGATTAGTCTTCCAGCTAAGGCTTCACCTAAAAATCCCTTGTCGACATCTCTTTCGAAAATCCACTTGTCAACTGCAAACACAACAGCATTTCTCTCATCAAAAACATTAACGTAATTCATCAACTTCTGCGGAAAATCGCGAATCACAAGTAACACTTCCACGGTGGCCTTTGCATCAAGTAAGCCTAATGCACAATCACCAACAATACATGCAGCAGTAATTTGACAAGAACCAGCAACATGACTGCAAAAGCTGAAAATTTGTTTAAATAGTTTCTCACTTAATCGTTTAGGCTGCTGAGTCACTATTTCACCTGAAAGGAAAGGTCAATCATAACTAGAATCTATGAATCAGCAAATATAGTTAATGCTTCTCATGAATTTTGCCGTAAGTTCTCAATACTTTAAGGGCTTTTACTGCTTTTTCAGGTAAATTATACAATGGTATGGTTGATTCACCCAATACTTTATGAACAAGTGCAAAGTCTTCTCCACCTGCAGGAACATCCACAACAGGCTTTCCAGTATATTTTGCGGCTATTTCTGGAATAACCTTAGCGTCTTCTGGCTCAAAAAAGCAAGATTTAAGCATGTTCACTATTATGATGCCGTCCACATTTTCATCTTCAAACACAAGTTTTAACACTTTCCTGTATCTTTCAGCTCTTGCATCAGCTATAATATCTATAGGATTTGTTGCATCAACACCATGATATAGGCTTTCTATTTTCTTCTTTGTCTTTTCAGATAAAGCTGCGAGTTTAAGATTGTTCCTTGCGACAGCATCAGCAGTCAATATTGCAGGTCCGCCAACATTACTCACAATGGCCACATTATCTCCATACATAGGTGGCTGTTTAGAAAGTGCTAGCGCAGCATCCATCAGCTCTTCAATATTTTCAACTCTTATTATTCCAGCCTTCTTGAAGGCAGCATTAAAAATTTCATCGCTTCCAGACATAGAAGCTGTGTGAGATTGTGCTCTCAATGCAGATTCATGAGTTATTCCGCCTTTCAAAACGAGAACAGGCTTTTTCTTAACTATTTTTCTTGCTTCTTCTATGAAATTTCTTCCATTTTTTATTCCTTCCATATAGAGGCAAATAACCTTTGTCTCTTCATCTTTGCTTAAATAATGTAGCAAATCAACATCGTCCACATCTATTTTATCTCCCATAAAAGCAAACTTGCTTATGCCTATCCTATAGAAACACGCCCAGTCAAGAAGACATGCTCCAACTCCACCACTTTGGGATATAACAGAAATATTTCCTTTTTTAGGCATGACATTTCTTTCGAAAGTCGTGTTTAACCCGTTGAAAGTATTTATCACTCCCATAATAGTGTTTGGTCCTAAAATTCGGATGCCATACTTCTCTCTGAGTTTAAGCAAACTTTCACGTTGGTTATTCTTGTATCCACCAGTAATCATTACAAGAGCTTTAACGCCTATTTTTGCACATTTTTCTGCTTGTATAATTGACTGTTCTGGCGGAAGCATTATTGCGGCAAGTTGAGGAATTTCTGGCAGTTTATCCACGTTATTGTTTTTTGTTTTTCCATGCAAATCTATGACATAGATTTTTCCTTGAAAGAATTTCCTCATGTTATATGTAACATCTCTGAAAAGCTGCGGAGACGCCATGCCAACTTTTTCCCGAATTATATTTGAACCTATTAAAACAACAGTTTTCGGCTCAAAGATAGCCTCCACGTCAGTCATAAGTTTCCCTTCAAGCCAAACTTAGCTAATGCAAAGAACAAACAATACATATTTCATACTCATAAATATTTAACCATGTTTATTTTTGAGTTACTTTCATATAAGCTACCATAGCCAGTGAAGTGAAAATTAATGCGAAAAAAGCTATGTCAATTAGCATAATGGGCGTGAATGGGGGATTTCCCAAAAGGAAAGCCCTTGACAAGTCTGCACCGCAACTTAATGGATTGTATTGAGCTATAAATGTTAACTGTGGTAATGCACTTTTTATTAGGTCCATTGGATAAAACACTGTGCTGCAGAAGAAAAGCACATAATAGACGACACCTCTTGCAGTTATATACTTCTCAAAGCTTGTTGTTGATACAGCAAGGGCTATGCTTAAACCTGAAGTTCCAATGGATATTAGAAATAAAGCCACAATAATTGTTAACAGCTGCAAAAGTGAAGGAAGCACACTTGTGTAAATGTAAGTTATGACTAGGGTTGTGGCAAGAAGTGGCGCCATATAAATGATTCCCCTAATGCCCCCAGCTAAAACTCTTCCAACAGCTAACTCCCATCTTTTCACTGGCAAACTTAACATGTAATGCGAAATCTCACGTCTAACCTCCATGTTTATTTCTCTTCCAATCATGAAAGCAGCTGCAAAAAGTGCTGTTATAGTTAATCCTGGAGCGAAAAAGACAAAGTATGAAACATATTCTTTTGTGATAGTTGGGTTAACCATGTTTGTGTAAACTATTGCCATTATGAAAAGGTCAGCAAGATTCATGCTTATCATGCCTGCAATCCACCATTTGTAGCGGAAAAAGTAGCTAAAATCTCTTTGCACAATATGCAATATTGGCTTTATTGCCAACCGCCACCCTCCAACCTGCGCTCGTGTAGGAATATGCCTAGAAAGGTAAATATTGAAAAGAAGGCAATTATGCCAAAAGCCGAAAGCAATGGCGGTGTAAGCGCTGTAGATTCCATTCCTGCGCCCCATCTGAAAAGGTCAGCTGCAAAAGTTAAAGGATTAAATGATGCTATGCCAGCATAATATTGTGGCATAAAAGCTATTGGATAAAGCGTTGTACTCAACCTAACTATTAAAGCGTCTGTAACACCCATTAATATATCAAATCTATCAGAGGATTTTATGCTAACAGCCAAAGTTATGCTGAACCCTGCTACGCCAAAAGTGAAAAGAAAGAGGGATAGTAAAGCTAAAAGAAGTTGTAGAAAACTTGAAACTCCAAGCAGGTATAAGACAAAAAGCATCATTGGACCAACATACATGAAACTTCTTAAGCCTCCTCCAATGGATCTTCCGAGGACGAGTTCCTTACGTGAAACTGGTACACTTAATAGATACTCTATGACGCCATGATCAGCTTCTTCATAGATGTCATAACCTATGAAGACTGCTGTTGAATATAGCATTGTTATTATTATTCCTGCAGCATAATAGTTGAAGTAGCTTCCACCAACAGCATTCTGAACCTTTGTGGTAAACATTGTGTTAACAACTAAGCCGAAAAGGGATATTTGAGAAACAAACCATATGGCACGCATTATCAGCAAGAACTTGTAGCGAAGAAACATGCGTATGTCTCTTTCAGCTACCGTCCAAATCTTGCGTAGACTTATCATTCTTTTTGAGCCTCTTCAATGGTTAAACCAGTGTAATGCGCAAAAACATCATCTAGGGATGGCTCACTCATACGTATTGATCTAACTGGCAATTGTTCTTTCATAAAGAACTCTGTGATTTTTGGTAGAACTTCTTCCGCCTGATTTAGGTAGATTTTCAGTTGATTTTGCTTTATGGCTAGAGCATTTACAACCCGCGGGATTTTCTTCACTTTTTCAAATGTTTCGTTTAGGATATCTCTTTCTAACGTTATTTCTATAACGTCACCACCTGGTATGTTGTCCTTCAGCTTTTTAGGTTCATCACAGACAAGCAATTTGCCTTTATGCATTATGGCAACTCTGTGTGAAAGCACATCAGCCTCGTAAAGCTCATTTGTTGCGAGTAGTATAGTTGAGCCTTCATTCCTTAAATCGCGGATCATATTCCAGATTCTATGTTTACCGACAATATCAATCTGTGCAGTTGGCTCATCAACAATTGCTATTTTTGGTCTTTGAATCAAGATTTTTGCTATTTCAACCCTTTTACGCATTCCACCAGAAAAAGTGTGAACACTCTTTAAACGATCATTCCATAATTCAAGCTCTTCCAAAACCCAGCGAACCCTTTTCTTGCGTTCCTCAGCTGATAAGCCACAAATTTTTGCATGCCAATTAAGAATATCCCAAGGCGCATCAACCCAGAGGAGTTTAGGCTCTTGAAACGCCATTCCAATAAGTGTCCTTGCCTTGTCAGGCTCTTGGGTAACATCATATGGACCTATAAACGCTGTGCCTTCAGAAGGCTTTATGACAGTTGTCAACATAAGCAAAGTCGTTGTCTTTCCTGCTCCGTTTGGACCTAGAAGGCCGAGGATTTCTCCTTCGCCAACTTCAAGGTTTAGGTGGTCAACTGCAATAAATTCCCCAAACCTTTTTGTAAGATTAGCTATCCGAATGATCGTCGCCATCATAAGACCCTATGCTGAAGCAAATAGAGTGATAAAGCCTCTAGATAAAATTAACTATGTTTTATAGCGAGTATGAACAGTTGGACTGCTTAGAGTTGTGCTATTTATGATGCTCCATTAATCGCATTCGCATGCTTAGATTCATATTCATTGTTTGTCCCATTTGTGACATGGATACGGTCTCTTGAATGTTAGATTCCAGGAGTAGGCATGCACCATATTCCATGTAAGCATATCCGTTCAAATTCATAACTATGTTAATGGTCGTGTCATCAGACGTGCCAGTTCCGTGAATATTATTTGCCGAGACATCCATTCTGAAAACGTGGTACTGACCGATGTTTGGAAATGTTTTGTTTGCAATTTCGCTGATTCTGTAGTTCACGTTACCTAAAATGCTAACTCCTGAAATGCTTAAGTTGAGTGGAATCTGGTAGCTTTCTCCCACTCGCATTTGCTCTCTTGGGAAATAAGACCCATATCCGGGAATACCTGTTAATGAACCATACATCTGTTGGACATCTAAAGGAAGGCCTGAAAAATTTAGTATATGTCCTGTCTTGTTCATTGTTACAGTGTATGAAACGCTTGAATATGTCGGCTGATACATTTCCATGGTGTAATGTATTGTATAGTTTGTTCCATCAAAGTCTAGGACTTCCATTTGAATTATTGCAGTTGCCGTTTCGTTATATGGGGGCATACCAGGCGCATTAACAGCCATTGTCATCGTTAAGTTATAGGTCATGGCTTCTCCCTTTGAGTAATTGATGCCCAAGGGCACAGTTGTTGCTCCGCCTAGTGGCAGAAAATACATAAATACAATTGCAAAAACTATCGCCACAACAGCGATTAACCCTATGACGGAGTATAATGCTTTCCTAGATGTCTTTCGCGAAGGTGGCGGTGGTGGGGGTGGTAGCATTTCTGGTGGAGGTGCATTTGGAATTTCTTCCATATGCAGAATTTGATTTAATTTCATAATGTTTTCCTTCAACTACGTTTTGATTTGAACTCTATTTATTGTTTACTATTTTTAATCACTTGTCAATTGAATTAGAGAGCAATGTGGAAATTGATTTCTCAGCTTGTCTTATGATGCTTGCCTCGTTTAACGTCTTTATCCGCCTCTTTTCCATCAAAATTCGTCCGCCAACAATAACTGTATCCACATCACTTCCTTTCACAGAGTACACAATGCTTGCGAATATGTCGTGTAAAGGTTTTAAATGTGGCTTATTGAAGTCTATCAGGATTATGTCAGCTTTTTTTCCGACTTCCAATGAGCCGACGGTATCAGCTATTCCCAGAGCTTTAGCACCATTTACGGTTGCCATCTTCAAAACTTCGTAGGCAGAAAGAACTGTTGGGTCATGATAAGCGAGTTTCTGAAGCAATGCTGTAACCTTTATTGTTTCAAACATGTCAAGCGTATTATTGCTTGCAGGTCCATCCGTCCCCAAGCATACATTAACGCCAAAACTGACCAAGTCCTTCACTTTAGCCGCACCTAAACCCAGTTTCATGTTGGCAACAGGGACATGAACTACATTAACCCCATGCTTAGAAAGGATATGCATGTCTCTCCTTGACAAATTTATGCAATGCGCAGCGAGCACATGCCCTTCAAAAAAGCCTATCCTTTCTAAAAATTCAACTTCACTTAACCCACTTTTCTCGCCAAGTTTTTCGAACATGTCCTTTGATTCCGCCAGATGTGTATGCACTCCAACACCAAGTGCAGATGCGCTTTCATTGATCTTGACAAGTAATTCAGAACTGCAACTATAAGCCGCATGGGGACCAAGCATTGTACGTATCCTGCCATTAGCGTATCCATCAAAGCTTTTGACAAATTTTACGCCTTCATCAAGCAGTTTTTTTCCTCGCTTTTTGTTTCCAGACTCAAAAATGCCTTGAGCCAAAACACATCTCAATCCGCTTTCAGCAGCAGCCTTAGCGACCATGTCTTCATGAAAATACATGTCTGCGAAGCATGTGGTTCCACCTTTAATCATTTCCGAACATCCTAAAAGGGCTCCCGCATAAATGTCCTCAGGTGTAAGCTTAGATTCTAAGGGCCAAATAGTCTCTTTCAGCCAAATATTCAAGGGTTTATCTTCTGCAATTCCTCTGAAAAGAGTCATTGGAACATGAGTGTGACAATTAATCAATCCGGGCATTGCCACTTTTCCTTTTGCATTAACAGCTTCTTCTGCTTTAATGCTGGCTGCATTAGATGCGTCGCCAATAAAGGTTATTTTTCCATTTCTTATTGCTATTACGCCGTTTTTTTGGCAGGTTTTATCTGTCATTGGTAAAATGAGGCATCCGTGAATTAGGATGTCTGCTTTTTCCAAGTTATCCCCTTGTTTAAGGAGTAAGCTCAACAATAAAAGGTGTACTGCTAAAATACTGGCATTTTTGGACCAATTTGCTAAAAGAGTATAGAAGGAGGTGAAAGGCTAGAGTATTGTTTTTGGTTCTTCAATTCTCTTTAAGAGTGGGTGCAAGGCTGGTTGCAAGATGTGCCCATCTGTCAAACCGTCTTTTGAAACTCTAGGCGTGCCTATTTTTCTGCATATGAAGTTTAGTGAATCCTCTGTGAAATTCAGCAAGTTTTGTCCTTCGTTTGTGAGCTTATACACTTTTCTTGGTCTTTCATTATCCATATTCCATTCGCTTTTCACGTATCCCTTCTTTTCTAAAGCATTTAAAAGTGGATATATTGTGCTTGGTCCAAAATATACTCCAAAGGTTTTGCGGATTTTCGTGATTACCTGATAACCGTGCATTGGTTGTGAGCTTAAGAACTGAAGTACTATTAGGTCTAGGAGCCCTTTCATCAGCTTGACTTGAACTTCTTTTGAATTGTTTACCATTTTTTTCCCTTCTGTATTTTTGTTGGACACGGATACAATATGTCCTTTTCTTGACATATCTTGAGACTTTATAGAGCATAAACAAACATATAAACGTTCATGCTTAACCTAAGCATATTAAAACATACAAAAACATAAAAGAACATTCCAATTTACACGCAAACTAAATAAGCAAAAACATAAACCAAGTTGAAATAGAACAGAGGCATGTGTGAAATAATTGACGGAAAATTTCAAAAAAGAAATTGTTCAACGCATAACCAGAAACCTGCTCGACATTCAACTACTAAGGCTGATAAACGCGGAGCCTATGTGGGGATACAAAATAAAAAAGCAAATAGAGATGCAATACGGCGTTAGACTACGCCATGGAGCACTATACCCGCTACTAAACAAGCTGGAATGCGAAGGCTTCTTGAAAAGCAAAAAGCAACGGCAAGGAGGAAGAACAAGAAGAACATATGTAATAACAGAAAAGGGAAAGAGCTACATAGAAACGTACCATAATATACTAAAAGAACAAATTGAATCTGCATGTTAGTTTAACTGCTTCTTTTTTCCAGTTTTTGCTTTCCGCCATTTCAATTGGCCGCCAACTTTCTCCACAAGACCCTTTCTGTGAAGGGTTGTGAGGCTCCGATGGACTGAACTATATTCTGGCGTTTTATACTGTATGTCCCTAGCCCACAAAATCTCGGCTATGTCCCTCGCCGTCAACTCCTGATATTTCTCCAAAATCTCCAAAATTTTCCTCTGGTTTTTACTGAGGCGCTGACGTTTAACCTTCTCAGCCATTACCTTCACCTATATGCGCGCATAGGTTAGCCTTGCCCTATATTAGTGAGAACTTGAATGCTTATTAGCTTATTTAATGCAGAATTATAATTGAAGATCAAGCTTTGGCAGCTATTTGCTCATAATTATTCTTTCTAAATTTGGCTAAATCTTTTAAATGACAAAATGTGAATAAGAATGTGGCATGGTTAAGAAATTAGGCAAAAAGATAGTTGCAAATCTTAAGAAACGTAGTGAAAAAGGTCTAGATATTGCGAAGCAAATATTGCAAAAAGAGAGAATTGAAGATTTAACACTATCTAACGCGCTTAAACATTACATCAAAAATTGGAATGATTTTACGCATCCAGGTTTGTTCTCTCTCGCCTGTGAAGCAGTAGGAGGAAACCCTGATGATGCGGTTTCTGCGCAAGCGGCAATAGCCATGATGGCAGCTGCATTTGACATACATGACGACATAATAGATAAATCCAAAGTTAAGCACAAAATACCCACAGTATACGGCAAATTTGGCGCCGAAGTAGCCCTTCTCCTTGGCAACGCCTTTTTGATAGAAGGATTCAAACTTTTGGTCGATTCCGCAAAGCTGTTGTCAAAGGAAAAAGAGAAAGAAACTCTTGACACATTTAAAAAACTAGCATTTGAAGTAGGGAACGCTCATGCAATCGAAGTTAACTTGAAAAAACGAAATAGCATTGCTCCAGATGATTACATGAAGGTTATCGAAATGAAGGCCGCAGGAGTCGAACTAGACATGCACATGGGGGCGCTGTTCGGCGGAGGAAAAGATTCTGATGTTAAAACTTTAGCAAGATTAGGAAGAATTATTGGAATATTAGGTACGCTTCGAGAAGAATTTATCGATGTTTTCGAAATTGAAGAGCTTTGCCAGCGAATTGCTGCTCATGACTTGCCTTTACCTCTCTTAATTGCAATGCAAGATCAGAAGGCCAAAAGAAAAGTGTTAAACATCATATCAAAGCCCAAAATGACGGAAAATGATGTTGCTGAACTGCTTGATGTTACTCTCGAAACAGAATCCGTATTACAACTTAAAGTTGAAATGAAAAGTTTAATGGAGCAAGCAATAGAACCAACAGATAACCTGCGAAAAGGAAAGCCACGAAATGATTTTAAGCTTGTGTTATTCTTTATGCTTGAAGATTTGTAGTCTTTAGAGAGCTGCCCGAATCGGTATATTTCTTTTCTTTGATCTTTTAACCTCGACCTTTCTCATTTAATTTCCCTCGTATTAGTGTAGAACAAATCTACTAATAAAGTTTATTGTTGAACAGAAATACAGAATGCTGGTCAACAAACGTTTTATCTTCAAACGTCACATCTATTTGTGATTTGCCATATGAGTCCATTAAAGGTGTTTAGAGAAAAAATTGCTTGGAGAAAAATTGTGTCGCCAATTTTTTTAGTTTTCAACAGTTTTGTGTGGTTCACATTAACACACGCTATCTTCACCACGATCGTTAATGAACTTAATCTGCTTGATGCAGAAAAACTGAGTCTATTCGTGATATACTTTGTGAGCATTGCAGTTTCAGGAGTATTAGGTTCAAAGTTTTTCCCACGTAAACAAATTGAACGTTTAAGTTTATGGCTGTTTATGGGAGTAATTTCGACATTGTTTTTGACTACTGCATCCATTAATGGCTTTTTAGCTAATACTCTGCTTGCTCTTTTTTTGGGCTTTTCAATCGGAGTAGGATTACCTTCTTGCTTAAGCTATTTTGCCAATTTAACAACTATTGAAGACCGTGGTTTTGTAGGTGGAATAACATGGAGTAGTGTAGGATTCGCTGTTTTGATATTTGCCTTTTTGATAAACATGCTTAACCTATTAGAGTCGATCTATGTATTGACAGCATGGCGGCTTTTTGGCAGTTTAAGTTTTCTTTTTCTGACTAAACGACATGAGGAACATGGCGTGCAAAAAACCATCAGATATTCAGAAATTGTTCACAAAAGGGAGGTATTGTTATACCTGTTTCCATGGGTTATGTTTTCTATAATAAATTTTTCAGAGGCACCGCTCTTGGAAAGGGTATTTGGTGCTGAATTTTTTACTTTTGTGCAACTTGCGGGATACGCTTTAATAGGAATATTTGCGATCATGGGCGGTTTCATTGCAGATTTTGTAGGAAGAAAGCGCGTAGTTATCGCAGGTTTTGTTATGCTGGGTATTGAATATGCTGCACTGAGTGTCTTTTCCGAGTCAATAATTGCACTATATTTGTTTTTGATCCTTGACGGAGTAACTTGGGGTCTCTTTTTTTCCGTCTTCTTCATGGCTATATGGGGAGATCTAGGAGAAAACTATGAAAAAGAGAAATTCTACACTCTAGGCGGTCTTCCCTATCTTCTTGCAAGCTTCCTATCCATATTAATCAAACCTTATGTTAGTGTTATTTCTCCGACGGCGGCTTTTTCTTTTGCGAGCTTCTTTCTATTTTTGGCTGTTATTCCTTTGATGTATGCTCCTGAGACTCTGCCTGAAAAAACCATGAGAGATAGGGAGCTTAAGGAGTATATTGAGAAAGCTAAGAAGAAGGCAAAGGGAAAATAGTCTTAAGAGCAAGAATGTTATATTTTTGTTAAGAAAGAGCATGTTCTTTCATGTGATATTAACTGGTGAATGCAATTCGGAATGCAAATACTGCTTCGGCGAAGCAATAGCTGATGCAGATGCGGATGAGGGTTTTGAAGAGTTTAATGTAGATTATCATTTGCCTAGAAGGATGAGCTATGATATTGCCTTATTGGATAGGTTCTGTAGGCAAGATACAAATTGTGTTTTGACTTTTTATGGTGGAGAGCCACTATTATGCATGGACATGATTAAGCAGATTATGGATAGTGTTAAGGTTAAGCATTTTATGATTCAAACAAACGGATTGCTTTTGGACTGTTTGGAATCAGAGTATGTTAACCGATTTCACACTATTCTTGTTTCAATAGATGGCGACGAGGCTTTGACGGATTTTTATCGTGGGAAAGGTACATTTAGAAAAGTTATAGATAACGTCAAGTTGATTAGGCGGAATGGTTTCAGAGGCGAGTTAATTGCACGTATGACTGTGATGGAGCAAACGGACATTTATAGGCAGGTTAAATGGCTTTTGGACAATGGTGAATTTTCGTTTTCTTCTGTGCATTGGCAATTAAACGCTGGTTTTTGGAGGAATGATTTTGCGAGAAGAGACTTTGCGAGATGGAGCAAAGAAAATTATAATCCTGGAATCCAGAAGCTTGCAAGGTTTTGGGTTAACTGCATGGAGGATAAGGGCGTTGTTTTGAGGCTTTATCCTTTCCTCGGAATAGCTAATTCATTTCTATTTGGCGAAAAGGAGAGTTTGCTGCGTTGTGGGGGAGGATGGATAAATTATGCTATACAGACTGATGGCAACATTATTCCATGCCCAACCATGTGGGGAATGCGAGATTACTATTTAGGGCATATTAGCACTGCAAACCCTTTGAAGCTTAGGAAAGTTTTTGTTGGTGAACCATGCACAAAATGCGAAATCTTTAACATTTGCGGAGGACGATGCTTATATGCAAATATCACTAAACGATGGAGCAGAGAAGCATACATACTTGTCTGCGATACCGTGCGAAACCTTCTAGACACAATAGCTAAAGAAATGCCACGAATAAAAAAACTTATTGAAAATGGAAAAATAAGCACTAGCGATTTTGAATTCACGAAGTATAATGGATGCGAAATAATCCCATAAGTTTTTATTGCATCCGTTATACGGCTACTTTCTTTTTCTGAAATAGGCAAGCCCTTCCTTCTCCATGACGTATTCGAATCCTTGCTCCAGTAATCCTATTATTTCTTCTTTCGTCTGTGCAACTTTAACGTGGTATTCGTCTGGTTCCATGCTTCTAAACATGGCTTTTTCAATGTGAATGTAAACTTGTGTGCTTTGAAGGTTTTTATGTCCAAGGTATTCTTTAACATAGTAGATGTCTTTAGTGTGATGGTAGAGTATTGTGCCTTTCCAATGTCTAAATGTGTGGAAGTATATTTGCAGCAGTCTCAAGTTGCCAAGTTTCTTTGCTGCTCTTTGTCTTTGTCTATAGAAGCAGCTACGCATTGCATTTGCATCTTTAAATATGCGTTCTTCTGTTTTAGTGAGGTTCTTGAGCATTTCCACAGCTTGATTGGATATTGGAAGCATTCGAGAGTAGCTTCCTTTTTCTCCTTTCACTCTAACGGTTTTATGTTCAAAATCTACGTCTGTCCACTTTAGGTTTGATATTTCTCCACATCTTGCCCCTGAGTCTTTTAATAGTTGAAGGTAACAAGCCATTTTTTTGCCTACAGCTGAAATTAAACTGTCAAGCTCTTGTTCTGTGGGAATGAAGGGAATTTCAGGTTCTCCGCAATATGATGGTTTAACCCATGCTATACCAAGATGTTTAAACCACTGATCTAATATTGTAGCTATGTTTCTTTTCGTGTTTGCTGCAAGATCTACCTTAGCAAGCCAACTTTTACACTCTTCAGGTATAAAGAGATTCACGTCTTCCCTCAACAATTTCATTAAATTTTTGCGATAGTTAGCTATGGTTCCCTGTGTTCTACCATCCCTTTCAAGCTGCCATAATAATTCAATGATTTTTCCTTTAGCATCTTGCTGTTTAGTCTCTGTGGCTCCCGCAAGCCCGCTTGTCGTTTTTTCTTCTGTTTTCATCAAGGCAACCACGGCCTTGGCCAAGTTCTTCGCCTCGCCTTCCGAAGCGCACACTTGGCAATTAACGTTATAGGCGATGCTGGTTTTTAAATTCTGCTTTGAAGTTTTTTGTAAAGGTTCACGTTTAGGCCAGCTAAAACGGTTACCGCACTCCCTGCATAGGTAACGTTGAATGTTTGAGCCATCAGTCAAATAGCGTAAACCATCTTTGTAGAGTTTTTGTGAACCGCACTCTGGGCAGGCGAGCTTGCTTTCTGC
>Ga0207433_10001794_pt1 | contig 45371 bp, 48 predicted proteins | sample YelNatPaOPGAMG01_FD_187559 | JGI IMG/M metagenome (GOLD analysis project Ga0207433, IMG submission 187559) | Hot spring thermophilic microbial communities from Obsidian Pool, Yellowstone National Park, USA - OP-RAMG-01 (SPAdes) (version 3) | ecosystem: Environmental > Aquatic > Thermal springs...
AAGAAACAGCAAATAATCCTCACCTTCTTTTTAATTTAACGTTAAAGTTATTACAAGGAAATCTCACTGGTTTAAACAGCACTAAAGCCCGGTGGTGTAGCGGTCAAGCATGAGGGCCTCTGGAGCCTTTGACGAGAGTTCGAATCTCTCCCGGGCTACCATTACACCGTGGACAGGGCGAGGTTTAAATTCTCGGAATCTTGTCGGCTAATAACTAATCGTGACATATTTGAAATGCGGTGGTGAGGTTTGCACTCATATTCCGATTGAAACACTTTCTGTGTAACCTTTTCCTCTTATCACAGTTGTACTACCGTTGTTCATGCTCTCGAAGCGATAATTCAAGCCATACGCCATCGTCCTTAAAACCATACTTTCGATAAAATGTGGCTGCATCTTCAAATATTGTATCTACATGCATTTCGTTTGCGCCTTTTTGTCTGGCTTGCTTTATTGCTTCTTTCAGTAGGTTGTAGCCAATTCCTTTTCTACGATACTCTTCCTGTACTAACAGAAAATTCAGGTGGCAGTTCAGCGCTCCAGTCACAACGTCCGAGTAGAAAACTAGATGTAGGACTCCTGCGATTTTTTCAGCAGTCGAGGCTACTAGAATCAGGTGGTTTTTATCTTCTGATGCTTGAACAATTATTTCGCGTCTTTCAACCTGCCAGTGTGGCCACTCCTTTTTCGACCATTCAGAAATCAGATCGCCAATGGCTCCAGCATCTTTTTTCGTTGCCACTCTGACACTAGGCTTTTCCATGTTCAAGAATTTGAATTCCTAAGCTCTTATGAGTTTCGCAGGAATTGAACCCCATGATCCAACCGATTTTATCACGTTCAGGGGTGTCATCTTGGTTAGTCTGAACTGAGAAATTTAGACGAGATAAGTCACGTATCCTGGGCTACTTTGACTATGCACTATTGTGCTTTCAGTTGGGCGACGATTTCTCGAGCATTATGGAGTGCACCGTTTTTTCCTATTCTTAATTGTCGTTCTCCTCTGAAAGCGGATATTCTTGCGTTTTCTATTTGAACTGTGTCGCCTGTGGATATGGAGTTTATCTGTTCGTTCCATAAGCATAGTTTGATTTTTCCAGTTTCGTCTGATATTAATGCGTTTGCAACACTTGCATAATTTCCAAATCTTGTGACAACGAGCATAGGTTTCGCTATCTCCAGAACTTTTGCTTTTAAATTGACACTTTTCATTCCAATCCTTAAATCCTTGATGCTAAATGACTTTGCAGTTTCATTCTTTTTGTAGAAATATCGGCCGGGCATGTTGGCTTTGATGGCGTCTCTGATTGGATTATTTTGTTGTAACAAAAATTCTTCTGATATGGGAAATTGCGCAACAACCTTAGAGTCTCTAGTTATTAAAAGAATTATTCTGTTCTTTTGCTTCTCTCGGCATTCAATTGAAAGGTTTCCACATGTTGATTTCCAATTTTTTCCAGCTTCAACTAAAGCATTGAAAAAGTCGTCAATGTCAACTTCATATTTTATTGAAAGAAAAGCAAGGTATTCACTAGGCGACGCTTTGCTTCGCATTTTTACCTACCTTTTTATTGATATTTTCCATTTTCTAAAGCCACTCTTGGTCTGTTTTTGCTTACTTATTTAACGAATTTCATTGGTTGTCTTTTGAACCTCTTTTTGCAGGTGAGGCTGCAGAAATAATAGGTTTCCCGATCGAAAGTTATTTTGAATTTAGCAGTCTTTTCGTCGAGAACTGCACCGCAAACTGGGTCTCTGGGCATAATTTAATTCTTAACCTCGAATAATAGTGTACGTTCTGCTTATTATGGTTAGTGATGAAAAAAGGAATGTTTTGAAATAAGGTTAAGACGTTAGCTTATTAGCCTAATATCTTCGTGGTGGTCTTCGTTTTGAATAACACTCTCGGCAGTATACTGGTCTAGTGCCATCTGGCTTGAAGGGGACTTCGCATTCCTTTCCACAATCAGCACAGACTGCCTTGTGCATCTCTTTTCCATACATTCTACTTTTTCAACTCCTTACATTGTTTAGCGCAAAAATCTTTTTTTGCACGCTTTCTGTTGGTAATAAGCCATTATAAACCTATCTGTCTGTAAATGTGACTTTTAACATGTTTTTGGAAGGCATTTTTAATTGTCACGTTATTTCCTCTATTGTTGTTTTGGTCAAGGCTTTTATGCTGTTGAACTCTGTTAATTCTCCATAGCTTACAAGTGTTATAGCAGTTCCTTCAAGTCCCATTCTGGCTGTTCTGCCGATTCTGTGGAAATAGACTAGAGCGTCTAATGGAACATCATAGTTTATTATGTGGGTTATTCCTTGAATGTCTAAGCCTCTTGCAGCAACGTCAGTGGCAATTAATAGCTTTAGTTTTCCTTCTCTGAAGGAATTGATGACGAAGTCTCTTTGTGGTTGAGTAAAGCCAGCATGTAATGGTTTTGCATCGTATCCTCTTTTTCTTAGTTTGTCGGCGAGAATGCTTGTGTCTGTGCGTGTTTTGCAAAATATTATGGCGCGATTTATGTGGTTTTGATCTATAATGTTGCATAGAATTTCAAATTTGCTGTAAGAGTTCACAACCATGTAGTATTGGTTCATTTGGGTTAAGGCTATCTCATCTTTGCTTACAAGTATTTTTTCTGGATTTTTCATGTATCTGTTGCATATTCTCATTACTGACTGGTCTATTGTTGCTGAGAATAGGCTTGTTTGCCTGTTTAAAGGTACTTTTGAGAGTATATATTCTATGTCGTCTATGAATCCCATGTCAAGCATTCTGTCTGCTTCATCAAGGACGACAATTTTCACTGATGGCAGATTTAGAATGTGTCTTTCAAGCAAGTCGATTAAGCGTCCTGGTGTGCCTACGATGATGTGAATGCCTTTTTCTATTTCGTATATTTGTTTTCTTATGGGTTCACCGCCGTAAACTGGTAGAGTTTTAAGTTTTGCATACTTTGCGAGGCGGCATATGTGGTCTGCAACTTGAACTGCGAGTTCGCGTGTTGGCACTAAAACTAATCCTTGTACATTTTTGCTTTTTGGGTTTAGTCTTTCAATCATTGGAACTGCGAAAGCTGCTGTTTTGCCTGTTCCTGTTTGGGCTTGTCCGATGACATCTTTGCCTTCTAATAATGGCTTTATAGCTTGGGCTTGTATTGGGAATAGGTTTTGGAATCCGAGCTCTTCTATACTTTTTAAAGTCTCTGGACTTAATGGTAGGTCTTTAAATTTTTGTATTTCCAATCGTTTTTTCTCCTATCACAAAAATTTTTCATGCATTTTCAGAAAGGCTTTCAGAAGCTTTTTGATTACATGAATCAATGTGACGATGCAATAGAATGTTGGTTCTGTTATAAAAAGGTTTATGATGTTTTTCTATGTTTTCCCTTTTGAGAAGTGGTTTTCAACCTTTGAAGAGAGTTTGATGTTTTTGAGTATTTTGTTTTGGGTTATGATTGCTATTAGTGTAGCTATTATTACTATTGGCATGATGAGGGTTGGTGAAAATTCAGGTGCGGTTGCTTTTATGTAGCCTTCTGCTTTTAGGTAGTAGAAGCCTCCTTCAAGTTCACAATATTCGATGGTTCCGTAGATTTCGATGTAATCGCCTTCTGATGGCATTGGTAATTCTGCAAAGCGTATTACAACTGGGATGGCTCTTTGTAGCCAGAAGTCTTCGTACATGAAGATGCTAGCCATGAAGTACACGATTCCACTGGTTCGAATTTTTTGGTGGTTGAATTCTTCCATGTGCTTTGACAGGTACTGTGGGTCTACATCAGTATATCCTGTATTTGCCAGCGTTGATGCTATTGGTGTTAGAAGCAAAACGGTAATCAGCATTATTACAAGTTGAGGTAGACTCTTACTTCTCATTCACTTTCTCCAATCTATGTATTCTTTTTCTGTCTATTATTTTTTATGGATGGTTCATTTTTTTGGTGAGTAACGGTCATTTTTCCAAATATTTGCTGTGTCACTGTAGCCGCGTTTTTCCCAGTAACCTAATTCTTTCTTTTCTGTGAATTTTATTTTTGTTATCCACATTGGGCTTTTGTAGGCGTATCTGTTTGGAACTATTAGTCTTATTGGTGCACCCATTGCTTCTTCAAGCGGCTTATCATTTAGTTTTGTGGCTAATAGTACACCGGGTTTGTTTAGTTCTTTCAGTGTTAGAGATGTTGTGTAGCTATCTGCGCATTGGAATGTGGCGTTTTTTGCTGTTTTTTTGGGTTTGACTATGTGTAATAGTTCTGTAAATGGTATTCCTTGCCACTTATTGTCTAAAATGCTCCAGCCTTCTACACAGTGGAAATCGCTTACTATTTCTTTTGTTGGAAGTTTTTGTATGTCGATCCAGTTTAGTGTTAAGGGTTTTTCTACCTCGCCTTCTATTGTTAGCGTGTATGTGTCTAAGTCTATTTTTGGAACTTTTGCCCCTGGGATTGTTGGATGGTCTATTCCCCAGCGTGGATGCTGGCTTATCGGGAATTGTCCTGGTGGGAGCCTATGTTTTTTTTCGCGCATTTTTTTCGCCTTTTTTATTTAAGAAGCCATGAACCATCGCACGTGGCTGTGTTTAGGTGGCTTAAGCCTTCTCTGCATGTTGCAAATTTTATGCTGTGGTTTTTGGTTTGTGTGGCTATGTTTTGTATTAGTTTTTGGCGTAAGTTTTTGGGTAGGTATGTGTATCTTGCTGTTTTTTCGCCTTCTGTCAAGTAGAGTATTTTCAGTTTTTGTGCTGTTTTTGGCTGTAGCGCGTTTGTTAGACGTTTTAGGTTGTCTGTTTTGGCTTTGTATGTGGATGCGGTTATGTGTTTTACGCCTATTTCCGCTAATGTTTTGATTAGGGTTTGCTGATTCTCGTTTATAAATGGAATTATTGGGTCTATACGTATGGCTACTGGTATGCCATTGGCAATTAGGCTTTTTGCTGTTTGGATGCGTTTTGTTGGAGACGGCGCATTTGGTTCTATTAGCTTTGCTGTTGTGTCGTTGTCTGTTGTTATTGTTATAGCTACCATGCTTATGGTTTTTTTAAGCAAATCTATGTCTCTCATAACCAGTGTGGATTTTGTTATTATTTGAATTCTGCAGTTGTTTACAGATAAAATTTCCAAGCATTTGCGTGTTAAGCCTCTTTCTGCTTCCACATTTGGATAAGGGTCTGAGGAGTTGGCTATAGATATTATTTCACCCCTAAGCCTTGACACTTCTTTTTTCAGTTTTGAGATTAGATCTTTTTTTGGTCTGCAAATTGTGAATTTTGGTATGTAGCTTGTTGCGTAGCAGTATAAGCAGTTATGGTCGCAGCCAGTGTAAGGATTAAGCGTAAGTTTAGGTGGGCAGGTGCAGAGTGGCGAATGCCAAGGGTCAAACGGCTTGATTAGGCTCAAAGCGTAATCCCAGACGATTATTATACTTTTGAAAGTATTCTCTTAATCCAGTTCCAATCAGGACTGCCATGATTGAAAAAAGATTTGAAGTTGTCTTTTAACCATTCATAGTGTTCATCTTCGGTGAATATGCAGAAAGCTTCTACCAATTTTGTTCTATCGATACCTTTGGGAATTTGTATTTGAGCTTCATCGAGTTCCTCGAAGAGGAAATGTTCTACGACTTTTCTATCTAACACTACATCATCCCTATCTATTATTGGTTGGTGTTCTTAATTCTTAACATTTTTTGGAGATTGTCTTGAAACTGGGAAGGCTAGGGGTTCAAGTTTCTGGCGGTAAAGTAGTCACTACTTGCATATTTTCCATTCCTAAAAAAGCATTAAAACCATGCACAAGACATACGCAATGAGCCTAACTCACCAAAATATCGCTCAAACACCACATAAGCCCAACACCTCAGGCGGTTGGAAGCTGCAGGCTGAACCGGTCGACCGAAGTCTTCCGGCGCACACCCCAGCTCCATCAAACCCATCTTTTATGGGAGCCCTCGTCCCCAAGCTAAGCCTGTTGCCAAGCCCAGCTATAAACGGGGAATGGCTGCCTCTTTTCGGGAGAGGCTTCGAGCTTAGATGCATTCAGCTCTTATCCTCAACGGCGTGGCTGCCCGGCATCTGCCCTATCGGACAACCGGCTAACTAGTGGCCACAGCGTCCCGTTCCTCTCGTACTAGGGGCCCTTTCCCCTCAGGCAGCCAACACTCCCAGCAGATAAAGTCCGACCTGTCTCACGACGGTCTAAACCCAGCTCACGTTCCCTTTTAATAGGCGAGCAGCCTCACCCTTGGCCCCTTATGCAGGGCCAGGATAGGAAGAGCCGACATCGAGGTACCAAGCCGCGGGGTCGATGGGGACTCTCGCCCGCGACGAGCCTGTTATCCCCGGGGTAATTTTTCTGACACATCCAGCCCCCACCAAAGGGGAACATGGATGATCGCTAAGCCCGGCTTTCGCCTCTGCATCCCTTACTGTGGAGGACACAGTCAGGCCGGCTTTTGCCTTTGCACTCTACGACGAGTTTCTGTCCCGTCTGAGCCGACCTTAGGGCGCCCTTGATATCTTTTCAAGGGCGTGCCGCCCCAGCCGAACTGCCCACCTACCGTTGTTCCAGCACCCGAAGGTGCCGGTAAGAAACACGGTTGCAAAAGGACGGTGTTCCATTATCGCCTACCCAGCTCCCGGAGAAGCCAGGATCAAACGGCTCCCGTCTACACTCTGCATCCACAACCGTATCCCAGCGACAGGCTGCAGTAAAACTCCACGGGGACTTCTTTTCCCGCTGGGAGATCGTGGACTGTTCGTCCACGTTATGTGGATTCACCGGGTACCAAGCGGGGACAGCGGGGCCCTCGTTGATCCATTCATGCACGTCGGAACTTACCCGACAAGGCATTTGGCTACCTTGAGAGAGTCAGAGTTACTCCCGGCGTTTGCAGGCCCTTAGCCTGGTTGAACCCAGATTTCAGGTACCTGTACTGGCCAGGATTCAGAAGCCGTTCACACGCTTTCGCGCTTGCGGCTTCCTGTGTTTTTATTAAACAGTCGAGACCCCTTTGCCACTGCGACCTGCTGTTCCAACCAGAGGCTAAAACAGCAGGCACCCCTTATACCGAAGGTACGGGGCTAATTTGCCGAGTTCCCTCGCTTGGTGTATACCCGACACGCCTTAGGTTCCTCGCCTAGGGACACCTGTGTCGGTTCTAGGTACGGACACGAAGGATCCTTCTCAACATCCTTTTCACTGGCTCCAGAGATTAGATGAACCACCCTAAAACGGGCGGCTATTCCCGTTTTCACCTGGTTCTCACCATTACGGTTCTCCCCAGGCTTATATGGTTAAACAAGGCGACAGCCTTGCTCACCCTACCCCGAAGCGTCAGATGCTGAGCTTGCGTTGCCGCAATTGTACCTTCGTGGTTCTGAAATTTTAATCAGATTCCCTTTCGGCAAGGTCGGTTAGGCCATGCCTTAGGATCGACTTACCCCCGGCTGACGATCGTTGCCGGGGAACCCTGGCCCCTTCGGCGGAGGGGATTCTCACCCCTCTTTGCTGTTACTACCGCCGGGATCTGCAATCCTGAACCGGTCCACTGGGCTTCACAGTCCAGCTTCTGTCCAGTCAGGACGCCCTCCTACCAACGCAACGTTAAAGTTGCGCTCTGAGGTATCGGCGGCTGGCTTAGCCCCGTCAATTTTAGGGGCCGTCAGCCTCGGCGGGTGAGCTGTTACGCTTTCTTTGAAGGGTGGCTGCTTCTGAGCCTACCTCCCCGCTGTCTGTGGCTGACGACGCCCTTTGGTTTGACATTTAGCCAGCACTTGGGGGCCTTAACCTCAGTCTGGGTTGTCCCCCTCTCGGTCCGGGAGCTTACCCCCCGTAACCCGTCTCCCAAGGTCTGCAACGCCGATGTATTCGGAGTTTGAAAGAAAAGCGGAATCTTTCGACTCCTTACTTCCCAATCAGTGCTCTACCCCATCGGCTGTCTCGCTTGGGACTGGGCTGAGACCCACTTCGGAGGGAACTAGCTATCACCAGGCTAGATTGGTCTTTAGCCCCTAGCCCCAGGTCTGAAGAACAAATTGCACGTTAGCACCCTTGCGAGCCTCCACTAGGCTTTCGCCTAGCTTCGCCCTGCCCAGGGCTAGATCGCCCGGTTTCTAGTTTTCACAGCTGTGACTCCGAGCCCTTTCGGACTCCGCACCTTACCAGCTTTAGGCTGGTTGCGTGCATGTTGGTTTCCCTCTGCTTACGGACTTTTTAATCCTTAGGCTTGCCACAGCCGTGAACTCCCCGGCCCGTGTTTCTAGACGGAACGTGCAACCCTGGTCCCCCTCCCTCGTACTGCCACCTCACAGTGGTTTCCTTTGAGAGGGATCTGCCCTTCCGGGCTGCACACGTCTGTAACCGTCTGGTTTCAGGCACTTTTCACCCCCCTTCCGGGGTACTTTTCAGCTTTCCGTCACCGTACTAGTGAGCTATCGGTCTTGAGACGTATTTAGTCTTAGGAGTTAGTGTCTCCCAACTTCCCGCACCCAAACTAGGGTACGGTATTCTAGGGCTCCAGCGCAGGCTCCTTTTGGTTTATGCTTACGGGGCTTTCACCCTCTTCGGCAGGCCTTTCCAGGTCACTTCAGCTTAGCCAATGAGGAGGAAGCTGGGCCTTTAACTCTACATTTCCCATAGGTCTTCCCCATGGGATTCGGTTTGGACTTTTCCCTTTTCGCTCGCTGTTACTGGGGGAATCCCATTTTGGTTTCTTTTCCTCCACCTACTAAGATGCTTCCGTTCGGTGGGTTCCCTCTCCCATTTGGGAGTATCACGGTTCCGAAGAACCATGATGGGAGGTCCTATTGAGGAATCCTCGGTTCCAAAGTTGCATGCGCTTACCCGAGGCCTTTCGCGGTTTGCCGCGCCCTTCTTCAGCGCTCAAGCCGAGCCATTCTCCAGACGGCGTAGCATGTCGGGCTTTTAGTGGTGTTTGTTTGGCGTTTTGGTGAATCTTTAGGCGTGATGTTTTGTCTTGTGCATGGTGTCATTTGAGCTTTCGAGAGCTCAGTTCACCTCTTCGCTCCTCATCAATTTTGATGGGAGTTGCATCTATTTAATGGCATAGCGTAAATGTAGCCAAAATATTTCTGAAGCTGTTTTCGTAAATATAAGGATTACGTCTTATGTATTAAGTGTTTCTGGTAGCGATTTTCATGTTGATTTGATGGGATCTGTGAACACTTTAGTAAAGTTTAGTCATATATGCTTCAAAGACTGTTCTGTTTTGCAGGTTTAAGTCCATAAACTTTGATGCTGGCAACCGTGTTTGCAATCTCTTTGGCAATCTTGTTGGTTAAGCCTAACTGTTCTTTGACAACTTTTGCAGTGGGATCATTAGCCATAAATTGTATTGGAAAATTTGATTCCTCAATTATTTTGACTTTCTGGAATCCTGCTTCTCCAATTGTTTTCAAATATTCTTCTTTCAACATCGCGCCAGATAGGCAACCAACATAGGCTTTTACACTTCTCTTTATAGCTTCTGGCAGATTTTTCAAAAGGACAATATCTGAAACCATTATTCTTCCACTTGGCTTTAGCACACGGAACGCTTCTTCGAAAACTCTTCTCTTGTTTGCTGAAAGATTGATTACACAGTTCGATATAATAACGTCAACAGAGTTGTCTGCAACCGGGAGATTTTCGATTTCGCCAAGTCTAAATTCTACATTCTTTCGTTTGCTTTTTCTAGCATTCTCTCTTGCTTTTTCAATCATTTCAGGCGTCATGTCAACACCAATTACTTTGCCTTTGTCTCCAACTTTTGCGGCGGCAAGAAAACAATCCAATCCTGCGCCAGAACCTAGGTCAAGAACTGTTTCTCCCTCTTTTAAGGACGCAAATGCCACAGGGTTTCCACAGCCTAAACCAAGGTTGGCACCTTCAGGAACAGAATTAAGCTCTTCTTCACTATAGCCTATCTGTCTACTGATTTCATTTGGTTCAGTATCGCTACAGCAAGAACAGCTTTGCTTTGCTACTTTGGCGTATCCTTTTCTGACAATTTTCTTTACTTTTTCTTCTCTCACGCATATACCTCCTATTTTATGATATCCTTGAGCATAGGTTCAAGCGTCTGATTCACAGTCTTTTCAAGTTCCTTAGCCTTAATTATGATGATGCAACAGGTTTCTCCGTTGCGTTCATAGTCAATTAAGGCTAATTTATCATTTGGCTTCAGCTCCATTCTCTGTCTTATGTCTTTGGGCAGCACTACTTGCCCCTTCGAATCAATACTTACAATTGCGTCTATTCTGCAGCATGTAGTTTCATGGCGATTCATTCTTTCACCATTCGCAAAAGTACTTCTGTTATTCTGAATATTTAAACTTGTCTGAATATTCTGAAATATCAGAAATCGCATCCTTCCATATGAAGCCCCCGCCGGGATTTGAACCCGGGACCTTCAGCTTACAAGGCTAACGCCCTAGCCAGCTAGGCTACGGGGGCAACCAGTATTTTATGGCTGTTTTCTCTAAATTAATTATTTCGGAAGAAAAACATTATGCACAATATATAGGTTATCATGTAGGTGCTAAGTCAAGCTTCCCACCGTCCTCTTTCTCTCTGCCTACTCCACGCCTCAAATATGGGGTTGAATTTTGATTAGCCCCTTTCTTGTGCAGTAGTAATGCTTATATGTAGTACCTGCTAATTGTAGTACGGAGATAAAGTTGGAATATGAAGTGGTAGTAACGCGCAAAGGTCAAACCACTATTCCAGTTGGATTACGTTTGAAGTACAATATTGAGGAAGGTACAAGGTTAGAAGTTGTTGAAACTCCTGAGGGTATTCTCTTTAAGCCCAAAAAGTCAACGATTGACTTGGCTGGCTCTGGATCCAAGTTTGCGTCTGCGGAAGAAATGAAGAAGGCTTTGGAGCGGCTTAGGGATTTAGATGGCGAAGGTGATTTTTGACACTCGATTCTTTATTGAGCATTACTATTCGGGCGATCAGCGGATTCTGCGCAAGACAAAAGACGAAATCAGACGCAATCGTGGAAGATTTATCTCCTCAATAGTGATTCACGAAATTTATTGGTTGACACTTGGTTGTGAAGGACATGAAACAGCTGTTTTACGAGCAGATTTGCTGGAAAAGGACTTTAAGGTTGTTAACATTGATGCAGAGATTGCTCGAGTTTCTGCTGAATTGAGGCGTAAGTATAAGCTGCGATTGGCAGATAGCATTATTGCCGCTACAGCATTAGTGCTTAAGGCGACATGTCTCTCAGATGATCCGCATCTTGAGTCTGTTCGTGAGATTAGGACGAAATGGATTTGAAAAGATAGTTGTTTTTGCACTAAAATAACCAATGGAAGCTCAAGTTTCAGCAAAATCTTATAGTTTCACGGAATTGATAATTACTGAAGGCGTTTGGTATGCGAGAATTTATCCTATATTCTCGTTTGGGCAGAACGGATTCAAATTGGATCAACTTGCATGATGCTGGACGTTTGGATATCGTTTATGAGTGTATTGTTGCTGGTCTATTTCTCAGCCACGCTATCCGCAAAGATAGTATCTTTCACGCAATATTAAATGGTCCACCTAACCCTCCTTTACACATTAAAATTGAAGGAGCATCACTTTATGATGTTCGCACAGATCAGCAAACATGGACACAAATTCTAAAGAAAATTCTATCAGGAAAAGCGCATTCAGGTATATCAGTTGACAAAACAAGCTTTGAGGCATTGCTGAAAGCTCAGATAAGTAAATCGCACGTTTATGTTCTAGAAGAAAGTGGAAAGGATGTATCTACAATCGAATTCAGTGACAATTCTATTTTTGTTTTAGGTGACCATGTAGGATTGCCAAGAAAGGTTGAAGGTTTTGCATTGCGATATGGAGCGAAAATTTCTCTTGGAAAAAGACCCTATTTGGCAGCATCATGCATAACAATTTTGAACTATTTGTTGGATAGAAAAATAGCACCTGGTTAAAGAGTATAAATCAAAATCAGAACACAACAAGCCTTTAATCAATGCATGGCTTTCAAATTAAGACAGGATCATGATAAGCATGGCAGAACGTAAACATAAACGTGAAGCTGAAAATCCTGAATTGGAAACTGAAGAATCATGTTTTATTCTTGAACCGACGCAGGTTGAACTTGGCTCCGGATATACGCTTTCAGTTAGCTATGACGAGAATGAAGATCCAATAGTCAACATTAAAACTTACGGATTGGTGAACATTGCAAAATTGCGAAGAGAAATCGAAAAAATATTTCCAAACGCACGAATAAAACAACTAAACCAAACACATTCAATTGCTATAGTTAAAAAACGCAAAAAGAAAAATAGAAAATAGATTTCGCCAAAAAATTTGGGCTGCGACACGAGATTGAAATAAAAGGAACATTTCCTACATATAAATTTTCTCTCAAAAAATATGAAACCTAACATGTAACATTGAAATTTCAGAACACGGAATTTTTACCATGAGCGTTTTTTCTAATTAGAAATGTACGATTAGTTTTTAAGCATCTCCACATTTAACTGAAAAATTCAAAAAACAGCGTGAAGCCAAGTGAAGCACGAAACAACCGCAAAAGACAAAACAAAAGCAGAATTAACTCCGCTTTACATACGGTCGATAGTAAACTCTTTCGGCGTAGGCATGGTCAACCCATTTACCGGCGCTTACGCAGTGAAGCTTGGCGCTTCAGCCTCTGACATGGGATGGTTCCAATCATCATCAAACATTTCAAACAATGTAATGCAAATATTCTGGGGAAGACTCAGCGACAAACTCAAGCGTAGAATACCATTCATAGTTTTTGGAAGCCTGATCGTCGCAGTTCTATGGTTACCAATGATTTTTGTAACAAACGCTACACAACTGATCATTCTACTCGCAATACAAGCACTTCTAGGCTCAATAGCAACACCTGCATGGACAGCTCTAATAGGCGATCTAGTTCCTTCACTAAAACTTGGAACAACAAATGCCACCATAAACCTATGGGCATCAGTAGGAAGCCTAATCGCCACAGCAACTTCTGGAATAGTAATGATTCAAATTGGCATGCAGCCTCAAGAAATGTTTTTCATACCCTTGATAGTAGCAGTTTTATGTGGCATAACCTCATCCATAATAATGCTTCGTATAAAAGAAAGGAAAGTCAACGAAAGGCCAAATTCAAAGGGAAACTTTGCCTCTGACATCTTTGACATACTCAAGTTTACAAGAGAAACACCTGACTTCGTAAGATACTGCTATGTGGAAGGAACATTCCAGTTTTTCATGTCAATCGCTTGGCCACTTATGGCAATAACACAGATTAAAGTTTTGAATGCTTCAATGCTTGATATTGCCCTGTTTACAGTTGTCCAATCACTTGTAACAATAATATTCCAAGGGTGGGCTGGTAGACTTGCAGATCGTATAGGAAGAAAACCGTTGTTGGTCTTTTTCAGGTTCAGTTTGCTGACTGTTCCAATAGCTTATGCATTTTCACCAAACATGAACACTCTCATAGCTGTGAGTGCATTCTGGGGTCTTTCAAATGCTTTAGGGCAAGCTTCCATGACTGCATACTTGCTTGATGTTGCCCCAAAAGAATATCGTGGAAGTTTCGCAGCAACTTTCAACCTAGTAGTAGGCGTAACCTCCTTTTTCGGATCATTAATTGGTGGATATCTATCTGACTATGCAATAGGAATATTTGGTCTAGTCTTAGGGCTGCAGATTATTTATATGATTTCGTTAATTGGCAGAACAATCGCCGCTACACTTTACCTTACACTTAGGGAAACTCTAAAACAATCAACTTGATGATGGAGTATATTCGCCCGTTACTGGGATTTGTAAACTGCATTTTGGACACTTTTTGTCTTTTGTAAGGTTGTATTTAATTATGTAATATCCGTATCTTTTGACAAGTTTTTCTCCGCAATTAGGGCAATAAGTATGCTCATACTTGTGTCCATTAACATTTCCAATGTAAGGATAAAGCACACCAGTCTTTTTCGCCATTTCATAAGCCTTCACCAAAACCTCAATTCTGGTTGGTGGATTATTAAATTTGTAAGCTGGAAAATACCTTGTAAAATGTAATGGAGTTTCAGATCCAACAGTTTTCAAATGTTTTCCAATAATCCACTCCAAGGTTCCCTCATCATCATTAACGTTGGTTATAACCAAATTTACAACTTCAACATGTAAACCAAGCTTTTTTGCTTCTGCAGCATTCCTCCAAATCTTATCTACATCAGCTCCTCCACAATATTTTTTGTAAGTCTCCACGTCACCTTTTACGTCAATTTTAATTCCATCCATTCCCGCATTATGAAGCGCATTAAGCACATCTAGAGTCATGTAACCATTTGAAACATAACAACAATATTTTATTCCCCTTCTTTTGCCTAGCTTAAAAAGTGGAATCGCCCACTCAGAAAGAAGTGTCGGTTCCTGGAAGCTTGCACATAATCCAACATCACCATTGTGAACTGCAAGGTCAACTATTTTTTCCGGCGAATAGTACAATGCCTTTGCTGGTTCTGGCTGCTGTTTTGAAATGTGGAAATTTTGACACCAGAGGCAGCTTAGGTTACAAGACCATGTTGAAAATGTTAGTGCGGTTGAACCAGGCCAGTAGTGAAAGAAGGGTTTTATTTCGATTGGGCGACTTTCAATTGCACTTATGTCGCCATAAACAAACGTATATAAATCGCCATCTACGTTTACACGTGTTTTACAGAAACCTTCAGCACCAGCGGCTATTGTGCATTTTCTTTCGCATAGACTGCATTTAATCGTGCCATTTGTGAGCTTCTCATAGAACAGTGCTTTTTGAACAGTCGGATAACGCGTTAAGCTGGGCATTAATGTTCAATTATAGCATAGGTTAGATCTTAAATTAAACATTGCTGCTTTTGAAGTGCTCCCAACCCCGTGGCTCAATAAGCTTTTTTTTATCATCAATTTCCAAAATAAGCTGTGTCTCAGCAACTGCCTTTCCTATCTGCAAAAGTTTTCCACCAACCTTTTCAACAGCATTTTGTGCTTTTTTCCAAAACGCTGGCTTTACTGTCAAGACAAGCTCATACTCTTCTCCACCATAAAGCGTCAACTCAATAGTGTCAAGCTTATTGTCTCTGGCGAACGGTTTTGCCTCTTCGGCTATGGGAAGCTTGTTAATCACAAATCCAACATTACTTGCTCTTGCAATTTCATGAAGGCTCCATGCTAAACCATCACTTGAGTCAATTGCTGCAGTAATGGCTTTTGTTCTGCTTAGAGCTAAGCCTTCCTTTAATCTTGCATGAGGCATCAAAGCAGAATCAACAAGCACTTTGCGCACTTCTGCAGAAGCATCAAATTCGCCTAATAAGATTTTCAGTCCAGCAACGCTTTTGCCAAAAAATCCAGTAACAGCAACAATGTCTCCAGGCTTTGCTCCACTCCGCAACATAAGCAAACGCTTTCTTGCGGTGCCGAAAAGTGAAATGCTGATTACAAGGTCTGAGGCTTCTCCAGTGTCTCCACCGATAACGTACGCATCCCATTCGCGGGCTCCAGCATTCAGTCCCATGCCTATTTGCTTGATGTCATTTTCATTGAGTCCTTTCGGCAATCCAAGCGAAACAAGAACCACTTTTGGTTTTACACCTTTTGCAGCAAAATCGCTAACGTTCATTACAACAGCCTTGCGAGCAGCTTGCCAAAGACTCATGCCCCTAGGAACATCTGTCTTGGCAACAAGCATGTCAGTTTTCAGAACGGCTAAATTGCCATTGCCAATGTCATATGCCGAAACGTCATCACCGAAAGGAATTGGCAATTTTGGCATACTATCCAGTTGATTTTGTATGATCTCAATTATTCTACGTTCGCCCAGTTCTTCTTTGTGATTCACAGGTTTTCCCCGATTGCTCTACGCTTCTTTAAGCTTCTCTCTTATCCACTTAATGAAGTTTTCAGCAAAAATCCCATAATCGTATTTTTCACATGGATATATCTGGCAATCTGAGCACGCAACCAACCCTTTACCTTTTGCACAAAGATATATATCACAGAATACTTTTCCCAGAGTTTCAGCTTTTCTGCTTTCTTTAGCACATTCCAAGCATCTATCTCTCTTATAGACTGCACAGCTTCCGCAATAAATGCTGCATGGAACCAGCAAAATTTCATTCATATTTTTCCCAATTCTGCTATTTTGCTTAACAATGCTTTAAAGCCTATGCGCTTTTCTTGATTTTCATGTCTAGCAATGTTTAAATTTGTGCTATCCATCTCTTAAGAAGCTTTGGAGAAAAAGCGTTGCTTAAGATTAGACCATTCAAGAAAGGATTGGATGAAGAGACTTATGTTAGCATATTCAATGAATGTTTTAGAGACTACGTTGATATTAGAAGTATTACGCTTGATGAAATGAAGAAAATGGAGGAGTCGCCCAACTTCAGTGCAGATGGCATGATGATTGCAGAATGGAACAGTGAAACTGCAGGAATGATAAATGCTTACGTTGATGCGCAAAGGGAGGAGAAGAAAGGATTTGTCCAGTCATTAGCTGTTCTTCCGAGATTTAGAGGAAAAGGAATCGCTAAGAAACTTGTCGAGGAAGCCTTAAAAAGCCTAAAAGATAGAGGGATGGAAATTGCTGAATCATGGGCACAGTCAGATCGGGAAGCTTGCGTGCATATCTATGAGGGATTCAGTTTCAAACAAGTTCGAGTTATGAGCATGATGGAAAAAAGCCTAGACCAGGTTCCTTTTAACATTGTGGAGAATAAAGAGACAAGAATAAGGCAAGCGATGATTTATGATGAGAAAGAAGTTGAATTGTTGAATCGGTTGGATAATGAGAGTTTTAAGGAGCATTTCAATTATAGACCAAGAACAATTGAAGAGACAAAATATGCGCTTCTTGAAAATCCTTGGTTTCAAAGGCAAGAATGGTTCTTCGCAGTCTTGAAAAATCAGTCAGTAGGCTATGCTGGAGTTGGGGTTGACGAAAGACTGAATAAGGAGAAAAGCCTGAAGTGGGGATGGATTCTCGACATCGGCGTTCTTAAGCCTTATAGACGAAAGGGCATAGGAACAGGGCTAATGCTTCATGGACTAGAACTATTAAAAGCCATGGGAATGAGTGATGCAGTGCTTTATGTAGATGATATGAACCCGACAAACGCTATAAAACTTTATGAAAAGCTTGGGTTTAATGCTCTAACGAAAAATATTGTTTATCAGCTAAAGCTTGGTTGACACAATCTTGAAAGGATTAAGTACTCAGGGATTTTCTGACTTCAATACACAAATGGCATTTGTCAACATACTGCTTTTCTTGAAATAGCATACCAACCGACTTCATTAAGCCTAAGGGACCTTTTTCCGCAAGAATTTTGATTGTGGGATTTCTTTGCCAATCATACTCGCTTATTATTCTACTTAGTGGCTCTTCTTTAGCATTTCCAATAGCCAGATACCAGCATACATCAACCTCACCCGAAGGTTCGACGCATATGCTTTCAGGGTTCTTAAGCATATTACCAATTACAGAACTGCCTTCACATGGTCCTTCCAGCGACGTATGCCTAAAATACTGGCGGAGGTTCTGCAATGCCCGTCCAACTGGCATTATCTTATTGAAATGTGCAGTTATTCCTACGGGCTCTAGCATTTTCAGTATCTGCCTGGTCTTCTTATCATACTTGGTCTCTGCATCTAAGGATTCGACGATTGTGACATTCCATGTGACTTTTTCCACTCCAGTCTTCAATAAGGCTAAGGCTGCGTTTCGTGTATACTCCAGTGGTATGTAGGGTAAGTGAAAAGCGTCAACGCTTATTCCGACAGTGTTCAAACCAGCTTCTTTTAGTTTTACTGCAAGTTTTTCGGCTATATGCTTATCTTTGCCCCATATGCCGTTAGTTAGCATCTCAATTTCTGGAATTTTGAGTGACTTGGCTTTTTGAAGTATAGCTATTACCCTGTTGGGGTAAAGCATAGGCTCTCCTCCAAAAATCATGAAAGACTCAAGCTCCGAAACTGCAGTTGTTTCAGCTAGATAATTGTGTCCATCACTAACTATCATGGCTTCGTTTCTTGAAGGAGAGGCAAAAGCTTGACAATGTATGCACTGCGAATTGCATCTCGTTGTGAGCGTAAACTCTAAACGTTTAAGATGCATTTTTGCTCAATCATACAAACATACGTCAGTGTTGCATATTAAGGAAACCGCTTTTATGTCTGCTTAAATATATGATTCGTGAAAACTGGCATGATGCCTCGGTAGCTCAGCCAGGTAGAGCGGCGGTCTCGTAAACCGCAGGTCCCGGGTTCAAAACCCGGCCGAGGCTTTTCCCTTTTGTATTTATGTTGTGCGTGTGAACAGAAAGGTTTATTAAATATCAATATTAACGATACATATTAGAAAACCACATCTAAGAAGGTCGGCTTATGCCTTCGCTACTTCACATACATGATGAAAAACTGAAATGCCCATACAAGGGTTGTGGAAAATCATTCGAGAAGCCTGCAATATTAACAGACACATCTACAGTGCCTAGACAAACTTACTACGCATGTCCCTACTGCATGTCAAAACTGGACATACTTGTAGACAATTTGAAAATAGTAGGCGTAAAACCAACAGAATATCCGAAGGTGTTTGATTCACCAGCCAAATGTGCCCACTATTTCGGATTCCTAAACGCAATTCCAAAAGATGCAACGATCCCTGATGAATGCCTAATTTGCCCAAAAGTGCTTCAATGTAGCGTTAGAAGACAATGAAAACCTGTAATTATTCTGATTTTGAAATTATAGTGTAAAATCCCATTTTTCACCATAGGTCTTTTGGATGATTTTCTAGTGGGCAAACTATGCAGTTCAGTTCGCTCATATGTGGACACTAAGACAAAGAATTAGGGATATATGTGAATTAATCTTTTTAAATCTAACCGAGAAATAAAAAGAACGGGCGAAACCCTTTGAATCAGCTAACAACAACAATAATTTTGGGCATAATTCAAGGCTTAACAGAGTGGTTGCCAATATCTAGTACTGGACACTTAAAAATAGCTGAACACTTCTTAAAATTCCCAACATCAGAAAATTCTTTGCTTTTTGATTTTATTCTCCATATTGGAACATTAGTTGTTATTTTATTTTTCTTTAGAAGTGATATCAAAAATATGCTTTCAGCGTTGGTTCACTTGGATTTCAAAACGGAATATGGAAAGCTTGTACCATTAATAATTGTTGGGACGATACCCGCAGCAATAATAGGCGTAGCTCTTGAAAACCTGATAGAACAAGCGTTTCAAAGCCTTTTGCCAATAGCCATTGCATTTTTACTCTGCGGCGTAATGCTTTACTCTGCAAGGGATGGAAAAGCAAAAACAAAGGATATGAGTTATTTAACTGCCATAATCGTTGGCGTAGCAGAAGGCATAGCCATAATTCCTGGTCTTTCTAGGAGTGGATTGACAATTGCTGTTGCGCTTTTGCTTGGGATTAAGAGGGAAAAAGCGTTCAAATTCTCTTTTCTACTTTCAATCCCTGCAATCATTGGCGTAATAGGTTACACAACCGTCAAAGATTTTGATAAATTAGCTTTTGCGGGGTTAGACTGGATTGAAATTCTTGCAGGAGTAACTGCAGCAATGATTGTTGGCTATGGAGCATTAAACCTTCTCTGGAAGATTATTGCTGGGAAGAAGTTCCATCTTTTCGCCTTTTACTGCTGGATTTTGGGGTTGATATTGATAATGCTGGTTTTAGGCGGGTTCTAACCATTTAGGCTTGCCAGAAAGAAATTCTGTCAAAAATTTTGCAAACTCTGTGTTCTTTTGATAAACTTCAACTATTTCATCATTTACAAGTATTTTGAACCCTTTTTGAAGCTGTTGCGAAATCAGTTCTGCCATACCAGCATTTTTTCCGCCCTCCTTTAACTTTTCCTTGAGAAGTGTAATGGCATTAGTATGTTTCCTCCTTATGTCAACTATCCATCTTCCATTCTCAATGTATGGTCCAGTAAATATGTCCAAGTTGTTCAGATGTTTCTTAAGGAAATTTTCGCATTCTTTTTTCCTCTCAAGAGGTGGTCCAAGATGTTTTCTAGTAGGCGAAAGAAACTGTTGTTCAAGTTCTAAGATGAGTATGTTGGCGGTCTCTTCATCACTCCACGCTTGGGTTCTTAATATTCTGAAGTCATTTGTTTGAACAAGTTTATGCAATGAACGCTGAGATTTGTAGAGTTGTCCCCACAAAACATCAGGGACTGCATTAATTTTTCCAAATGTTAAGAAAATAATTGTTGATCCTTTTCTCTTCAATGTCTTCTTAAGTTCATTTATGGCTAACGCTTTTGTCTCTTGAGGGTAAAAGAAGTTTAAACTTGGATTCTGCAGAAAAACTCTCGCAGCAGCTACAAAAGTATAGAGCTTCTGATTCTGTACAGCTGAAGCGACATTTCTTCCCTTATCCACTGGGTCAATAATTACTAAAGGTTCCTTGAACAAAAGACGTAATTCATTTTCTCTATTTTTGTAATAGTTCTCAATGTCGATTACTATTCTTTCTTTGTATTGTGCAAAGGCTTTTAGTACTTTTGCAAAAGATTTGTAATGTAATATTAGTAGTTCACAGAGATAACCGCTGAAACCGCCGATTTTGATTTCAGCACCATAAACGCCTATACCCTTCATGAACTTCTTCAGTAACCGCACTTCACTCTGCATCTGCGTATTCAAGCGTTTTTTTATGTAGTCTGTATGGTATGGTGTTCTATCAGTGGCGCTTAACCATTCTCCGCGTTTTGTTTCATAACAGGGTACAATGTTCACTCTGACACCATTAACAAAAGCCTCGAGATATGGATGCTCAGCAAAGCGTTCAATCTGTTCTGAACCCTTTGTGGCTTTTCTAGCAATTTTTAGGCACACAACTCCTAAGGATTCACGAGGTATTGTTTTAGGAACCCGAATAAAAACATCAACTTCAGGCTCTTCACTAAGCCACGTGTCTTTCGCGATGGAACCTTCCACACGTACTAAAGCCTTGACACCAGAATCTTTTGATGCAGAAGTAACTTTTTTCACTAATTTTCTGCTCAATGCTTCAATTTCGGTTTTTTCCTTCTTTTTCGGAGTGACCCGAACTAAAATTTCTTTACATATTTCCTCAATTTTTGTTTGCATGTGTTTAACCTTGTTTTAAGTGTTATTTTTGCGGACAAACTTCTTTAAGAGTCGAATATACCGGTCCTTTCGGTGTTAAATCACTTTTTTTAAGCCTTAGGCAAGCTGCCTTAACGATTCCAAATGGATAATTTACATTAGCATTTATGAAACTTGCAAGCTTAGCCTTATTTCTTCCAGATTTCACACGAGCAATCGTCAAATGAGGGCTAAAGCCTCTAGAGTCAGGAGTAAATCCTAAACTCCGTAGATGCGGCTCTAACTGATTAAAAATGCTTCTCAATTGTTCAGCACCTTCAACTATTCCAGCCCATATAACCCTTGGATAATGCACAGATGGAAATGCGCCAATTCCGCAAATTTTAACGTCAAAAGGCGTAAACTGAACAATTTTCATTCGTTCAAAGATTTTTTCAACCATGGGTATAGTGATGTTTCCGAGAAATCGAAGGGTTATGTGAATGTTTTTGGGCTCTACAAGTTTCAAATCAGCACCAGTTTGTTGCATTAAAAGCTTCTGTATATTAGTCATGTTTTCTAGAACTGATAAATTTTCTATGTCAAATGCTATAAAGCTTCTAAGGGTTTCTGACATTAGTTGATTCCTCTAGTATATTTCTCATTTGATTCTTCAATAAATGCTTTTTAAATAAGAAGCAGCATTTCAATTAAAACTAAGCATAAACGGGCGATCGATAGTATGAACGAAAAATTCATCGTAGGCTTAGTTGGAATGCCTGGGGCTGGAAAATCAGTTGTTGTCAATGTTGCAAAGGAAAATGGTTATGGTGTTGTGGTTATGGGTGACGTTGTTCGCGAAGAAGCGGAAAGGCAATGCTTGAACCCTACTCCTAAAATTCTTGGAAAGATAATGCTTGAGCTTAGACGGAGAGAAGGAAATACTGTTGTTGCTAGAAGATGTATCTCAAAAATAAAGGAGGCAAAAGAAGCGAAAATAATCGTGGACGGTATAAGGAGCTTAAGCGAAGTTGAGGAATTTAAGAGACATTTTCGTAATTTCGCTCTTGTAGCTATTCATTCATGTCCTGAGACAAGGTTCAGGCGGCTTTATCGTCGACAAAGAAGTGATGACCCGAAGAGTTGGGAGCTTTTTCTTGAAAGAGATATGCGAGAACTAAGTGTTGGGTTAGCAAATGCTATAGCTTTGGCTGAGTATATTATAGTTAATGAGGAAAGAGTTGAAGATGTGAAAGTGAAAGCAAGGGAAGTTTTGAGGAAAGTTGAGAGGAAATGGATAAAATAATCGTTCATGTTGAAGCTGAAATTAATTTGACAGAATCAGAAGATAGGGTGAAAAGGGCTGTTGAAAACATTTTTGGCAATGTATCCCAGCAAATTAAGGTTCAATCAGTACATAAGGGTAAGCTGTTAACAGTGGATGTTAAAGGCCTTGAAGCTTTAACTAAGCTCTACAATTTGGTACGCAGAGAGCGTATTCGCGATGCTGCCAGAGGGGTTCTTTTTGAAGGATTGAATGGAAAAACTATAAATTTTTGCTTAAATAAGCAAGTTGCCTTTGCTGGGCACGTTTCCTTCTCTAAGGAAGTTGCAGAGTCACCTTTAGGGCCAATTAGGGTTAAGATTAAATGTGAAAATCCAAAAGGGCTTATTGATTGGCTTGCCCCAAAAACTACGTAGGCTGATACAATTTTGTCTCTAAAGGCTACTATAACCAATAAGGGTGCAGTTCTGCTCGGAAAATATGTTGCTTGTGATGCTTTTGATGGATCTAAGCCGTTAAGGATTGTCACTCATGCCCATGCTGATCACATGATAGGTTTGCAACAAAGTTTAAAGACATGTGAAAAAGTTTTGATGACAAAAGCTACAAAGGATTTAATTGATGTTTTAAGGGGTCCACTTTTTCTGATGGGTGGTTTCGTAGATGCTATTGATTATGGCAAGGGTGTTCAGTATGAAGATGAACGGATGACATTTTTTCAAGCGGATCATATTTTGGGTGCTGCTCAAGTTTTTGTTGAAGATGCTGAAGGAGTCAGAATTGCTTTTACTGGGGATTTTAGGATTGATGAGACTCCTGTTTTAGAGACTGATGTTCTTGTTATGGAAGCAACTTATGGTAGCCCAACATGCAAACGCTCGTTTAATTGTGACGTTAAAAACATGTTAATCTCTATGGTTGAAAAAGGTCTCAAATATGGTGCGGTTTACGTGTTTGGTTATCATGGTAAACTACAAGAGGTAATGCAAATTCTGCATAAGGCCAACATTAATGTGCCGTTTGTTGTCCCTGAAAGGGTTTTTCATGTTTCGATGGTTTGTGGAAAGCATGGTATGCGTCTTGGACGCTTGATGCTTTCTGAAGAAAGAGAAGCTAGAGAATTGTTAGAGAAAAGTTTGCCATGTGTTGTCTTTTATCATATGAATATGAGGAGTAAAATAACTCACCGTGCTTTTCGCATTTATGTGAGTGGCTGGGAGTTTGATTTGCCCTGCCGTGAAATGGCTAATAAAGAATATGTTATTGCTTTAAGTGATCACTCTGATTTTGATGGCTTAGTTGAGTATGTTAGACGTTCAAAGCCAAAAGTTGTGATCACTGATAATTATCGTGTTGGGCATGCAGAAGTGTTGGCTAAGGAAATTCAGAAGCGTTTCGGAATTTCTGCTGTTGCTCTTCCAAAGAAGTAGTTGTTAGCAGATTACTCCCCACATACTCGTTGGCTTGACAAACATAATTGCAGTCAGCGTTTATTTTTGCGTCATGAAGAAGGAGGTTGTTAGATTACACGTTTTATTTTATTCCTGAACTCTGCTAAGGTTTAAAAGCGTAGATTAGACAATTTTTTATGCTTTAAGTTTGAAATATGAATGTATGGTGGATTGTAATGGGTAAATCTTCGTTGGCTTCAGGTTTCTATAAACTAAGCCCTGAAAAACGTTTGGAGTTTCTCAAGAATTTTGCTGGCTTGACTGATGAAGAAGTAGCTTTGTTGCGGAACACTGGGTCTTTGCCTTTGGATCTGGCTGATCGCATGATAGAGAATGTTGTAGGTGCTGTTCCTATACCTCTTGGCATTGGAGTGAACTTTCTTATAAACAATCGTGATTACCTGATTCCTATGGCTATTGAGGAGCCTTCTGTTGTTGCTGCAGCTAGTTATGCAGCTAAGATGGTGAGGGACGGTGGAGGTTTCTATACAAGTAGTACTTTACCTGTGATGATTGGACAAATTCAAGTGGTAGGAATGAAAGATCCTTATGCTGCCAAGATGCGTTTGTTGCAAGCGAGAGAGGAGATTTTGAAGAAGGCAAATGAGCAGGATCCTGTGCTTGTTTCTGCTGGAGGTGGGGCAAGAGACCTAGATGCAAAAGTAATTCATACAACTCAAGGTGCTATGTTAATTGCAGAATTACATGTGGATTGTCGTGACGCTATGGGCGCTAATGCAGTTAATACAATGGCTGAGTCAGTTGCTCCTATGATAGAACGTATCACAGGTGGTCATGTTTACTTGAGGATAATTTCTAATTTGGCGGTCAAACGCTTGACAAGAGCATGGTGCATTGTGCCAAAAGAATCAGTGGGCGGCGAAGAAGTCGTAGACGGTATAGTTAACGCTTCCGCTTTTGCGGCTGCAGATCCATACAGAGCAGCTACACATAACAAGGGCATTTTGAACGGCATAATAGCTGTCATAATTGCAACATGCAACGATCACCGAGCAATTGAGGCAGGAGCCCATGCCTATGCTGCTAAGGATGGGCGTTACACAACGCTTTCAACATGGGAGAAAAATGAAAACGGCGATTTGGTCGGTTCGATTGAGTTGCCAATGGCTGTTGGCTTGATTGGCGGTGCTGTGCGGACGCATCCAATAGCAAAAATAGCAATAAAAATTTTAGGTGTCAAAACAGCTAACGAATTTGGAGAAGTTTTAGCCGCTGTGGGTCTAGCTCAAAATCTTGGTGCATTACGTGCATTAGCACATGAAGGCATTCAACGCGGTCACATGTCGCTTCATGCAAGAAACATAGCGGTGGCTGCTGGTGCAACAGGCGAATTGATTGATTTAGTTGCTGAAAGGATGGTTGAAGAACATAAAATTCGCATGGATAGAGCCAAAGAGCTAATAGAACAGTATGCAACTTCTGGGAAAGTCTAGAATGCTAACAAGTGGCATGTAGACACGGGAAAAACTATGAAGATAATTCCTGGACCGGCATCCAAACAGTTAGGAGAAAAAATAGCAGAGCTTATAGGCGTTGAAGCTGTGCCGTTGGTTTTTAAAACCTATCCGGACGGCGAATCCTATGTAAGGCTTGATGCCACAATCGAGAATGATGATGTGGCCATAATACAAACTACAAGCCCACCACAAGATACCAGACTTATGCAATTGGCATTAATTGCCGACGCAGCCAAACGCCATGGAGCAGCAAAAGTAACAGCGATTGTACCCTACTTGGCTTATGCACGTCAAGATAAGGTTTTCCTCAAAGGTGAAGCAGTAAGCATAGAAACAATCGCACGAATGCTTAAAGCAGCAGGAGTTGACAGCTTAATAACAGTTAATGTTCATGAAGCAAAAGTCTTAAAAAAGTTTCCATTTCCATCAAAAACAGTCTCAGCAATTCCGCTGTTAGCTGAATACTTAAAGAAAAAAGGCTTCGAAAAAGCTTTTGCATTGGCTCCAGACGATGGAGCGTTATGGCTTGCAGAAGAAGCAAAGACTATTCTTGGTGGCGAATGTGGCTACCTAGAGAAACGCAGAGACTATTATACAGGGAAATTGACCATGGAAAAGAAAGAGCTTGATGTGTATGGTAAAACTGTTATAATTTTTGATGATTTAATAAGCACAGGAGGAACAATAGCCTCAGCTGCAAAAATAATGAAAACCGCTGGCGCACACAGTGTTTATGCTGCATGTGTCCATCCTCTTTTTATTGGTGATGCTGAAAAGCGCATTTTGGACGCTGGAGTCGAAGAAATAGTGGGCACTGACAGTGTTTCAAGCAGTGTAAGCAAAGTTTCTGTTGCACCTTTGATAAGTAACGCGTTGAAGGAACTTAAAAGTGGCTAAACTCTTCTTTCTACTTTCTGGTGAACATGAAACATTGCCTGTCGCTGAGTTAAAGGCTATACTTGAAGCAGATGGCTGTTCTTTTAAAATGTTAGAAAAACTTGATCAAGTGTTAAGGCTTGAAGCAGAAATGAGCTGCATTGAAGCAATAAAACATAAAGCTGCCTTCACAAGAGTTGCAGGATTAGAATTGTTCAATTCTGAAGCAGAAGTCTCTAAGATAATGAAGAATATACGTTCAATAAGCTTGAACAACATTTTAGAACATGAAGAAAGCTTCGCAGTTCGTGTGAGGCATGTTAAAAATTATGCCTCCAAAATTAACGGAATGCTTCTTGAGAGAAAACTAGGCGGGATTATATTAGGTGAAAAAGTGAAGGCTAAAGTTAACTTGAAAAATCCTAATAAGGTGTTCATTGGCGTTTTAACAAGTGAGAAGTTTATTTTTGGAGTGAAGCTTGCAGAAATTCCACCTAAACCTTTTTTTGAAAGGCGCCCGAGAAAAAAACCATTCTTTCACCCCTCAGCAATGCCATCTAAACTTGCAAGGTGCATGGTAAACCTGACCAAACCAAAAACTGGAGAACTTGTTTTAGACCCTTTTTGCGGAACTGGAAGCATGCTCATCGAAGCAGGGCTTATTGGTTGCCGAGTTTTAGGGTTGGACATTCAAAGACGTATGGTTCGTGGAACACTCAAAAACTTGGCTTATTTCAACATAAGTCCAGAAAGCGTCATAGTTGCTGACGCAGGTAAACTGCCAATAATAAAAATCAGCTGTGTCGTCACAGATCCGCCATATGGAAGATCCACAACTACGCTTAAGAGAACTACAAAACAAATCATTGAAGAAGTTTTAGCATCTATTAGCGGAATAATTTGTAGGGAAGGAAGAATCTGCATTGCGGCACCAAAAACGTTGAATGTTGGACAGATTGGCACAGCTTTGGGCTATAAGCATTTAGAGTCCCATTTTGTCTATGTTCATAGAACATTGACCAGAGAAATAGCAGTGTTTGAAAAGGTGTAAACTCATGAGTATGCGAATTATCTTCCTAGGCACTGCTGGAAGTATTCCAACACCAAAAAGAAGCTTACCTGCCATACTTATCCAACGTAAGGGGGAGCAAATAATGTTCGACTGTGGCGAAGCGGTACAGAGGCAAATGATAAAAGCAAGAGCAGGTTTTCACAAAAAAATGAAAGTTTTTATTACGCATATGCACAGCGATCATGTCTTAGGCTTACCTGGGCTATTGCAAACAATGTCTTTACTCGACCGAGGAAAGAAGCTGGATATCTATGGGCCACAAGGAATAAAACGCTTTTTAGAAGACATTAGAGAAACAGTGCAGTTTGTCTTAACATTTCCAATAGAAATTCACGAAATTCTTGAGACAGGAACCGTCTGTGAAGAGGAAGAATACATTATTCAAGCAGTTTGGGCAAATCATGTAATTCCTAATGTCGCTTATGCGTTAGTAGAAAAACCCCGCCCAGGAAGGTTCTATCCAGAAAAAGCAAAGGTTTTAGGTGTTCCGGAAGGACCTTTATGGTCAAAACTGCAACATGGACACAAAGTCAAGCTGTCAGACGGGCGAATTATAAAGCCAGAAGATGTCACAGGACCGGTTAGAACTGGGAGGAAAATCGTTTACACTGGCGACACCAGACCCTTTAGAGGTTTTGTGAAGTTTGCGGCAAATGCAGACTTGCTTATTCATGATGCTACTTTGAATGACGAGTTAAGTGAAAGAGCTGAAGAAGATGGGCATTCAACTCCTGCACAAGCGGCGATAAACGCTAAAAGGGCGAAGGTGAAACGGTTAGTCCTCACACATATTAGTGCAAGATATGAAGATACAAATCCACTTTTGAAAAAGGCGAGAAAAATCTTCAAAAATACGGAAGTGGCAGAGGATTTTATGCAAATAGAAATCCCGCTTCTATTCTAATAATTGTTTTAATTTTTGTATGCTGTCATGTGTATGTTCAATAGACTCGACTATTACAACATTTTCATAGGATATTTTATTCAGCAAGTTGGCAATGTTTTTCCAATTTATTGTTCCAGAACCTATGGCTAAATGTTGATCGCCTTTTCCATCATTATCATGTGCATGCATATGCACAATTTTGTTTGCGAAAGTTTTTAGAAAAAGTCCAATTTGCCCATTAATGTTAGCATGTCCAATGTCTAGAACTAAGCTTATGTCCTCATTAACATCATCATAAAACTTTTCAAAGTCTTCAACACTTTTCATCAAAAATGGAAATGGTTCAGGCACATTTTCCATAGCTATTTTCATGTTATAATCTTGTGCAATTTTCAGCAGTGATTTTGTTGTTTTCAAATTTTGAGTCCAATCCCTGCTTGGATAGAACATGCTAATTCCAGTTTTTAGTCCAGGATGAAAAACCCATATGTAAGCGTTTAAATCACTGGCATTTGCGATGGATGTTTCTAGTCTTTTCAGCATAGCTTTATACATTGATTTAGACGGTGAAGCAATGTTTATGTCTGCAAAAGGAGCATGCACAGAATACTTCAAATCATAAGATTCACCTATGTTCTTCAATATTGCAACTCTACGCTTGTCCAATGTGTGGTATCCATCGTCAACAATTTCTATATAGGATGTTTCTGTGTGGATAAGATTCTCTATCATTTTCTTGAAGGGTTCGCCTAGACAGTAAAGCATGGACAATCCGATTTTAGAATTTGTCATGAATTACTCTCAGCATCCTCCAATTATGAGAATTATCCTTCTAAAATCTATCTTATAACTTGATTCGTAAAAGTAATAATTTTCTTTGTGTTATATGAATAGCGGAAATTGAAGACGTACGGCCAAGAAAAAGTCAAAGGATTCATCGAGCTTGGCGTCAAAGAATTAGAGAAAAAAATTATAAGCCATATAAATAGATCTAATAGTTTCTTGTTTATATTGTTCTATTGGAAAAGTTTATTTTACTGCATAGAAGTATGAATAGCCGCTACTGGCGGACTAACTGTCCGCTGGGATGTAGCCATATAGGCTGAACCGTAAACTGTTGAGGAGTGAAACTAGAAATGGCATACAAATATATTGCTGAAGCATGGGCAAATTCGGAGAAATCTTTTGTAGATGAGTTAATGCGCCAAAGACTGATACAGTGGCGTAGGCAACCTGCGATATTTCGTATAGAAAAGCCTACACGTTTAGATCGAGCAAGAAAATTAGGGTATAAAGCAAAGCAAGGTTTCGTTGTCGTTCGTGTTCGTGTGAGGCGAGGAGGATTAAGAAAACAGAGACCAAAGGCAGGAAGAAGACCGAAACGTATGGGTGTCAAAAAGTTTAAGCCTGCAAAAAGCTTGAAGCTAATTGCTGAGGAAAGAGCTGGACGGAAATTTCCAAATCTTGAAGTTTTAAACTCTTATTGGATAGGCGAGGACGGACGCTCAAAATGGTTCGAAATTATAATGGTTGACCCAAATCACCCCATCATAAAAGCTGATAAAGACGTAAGTTGGATATGTCAGAAGCAGCATCACAGAAGAGTATTCAGAAGTTTAACAAGTGCAGGCAAAAAAGTCAGAAGCTTACGAAGAAAGGGAAGGGGCGCAGAAAAGTTTAGACCAAGCAAAAAGCAAGCATAGGGGAAATAGTCACTATGGCGGCAGTTAAGCCCAAAGTCTATAAAAAAGGTGGAGAACAGCGTTTCGGAAAGGGTTTCAGTCGAGAGGAGCTGAAAAAGGTAAAATTAAGCTCAAAAGAAGCTATGAGATTGCAGATTCCGGTGGATTATAGACGAAGAACAGCCCATGAAGAAAATATTAAAGTCATCAAAACCTTGTTAGAAAATAAAAAGGCAGAAACCAAATCTAAGAGAAAAGCTAAAAGTTGAAATGCCCTCTACTATAAAATGTGGTGCTGTTTGTCTTCTAGAGTTCCAATAGCATACATTGATATTCGAGTTTTTGTTCACGCAACAGAAGACGTCGACAAAGTTTTGACCGCAGTGCGCAACATTTTCCCACAAGAAATGATAAGCACAGTAAGTTTTAAACACACCAGTTTAACAGGTCATCATGGAAACCCAATAATGCTTTTTGAAGCAAGGGTCAAAGATAAAAATGCTCAAGCAGTTTTTGAGAAACTTGCTTTTGGGTTGAGCATTTTGGATAAGGAAATTTTGAGTAATGAGATTATGCAGCATCTGGATAATGGCAATTTGTACATTAGAATTGACAAGCAATCTGCCTATTCAAATGAGCTCAAATTGTCTAAAGTAGACCCGATACATTTTCGAATACACTTTAAAAAACCTATCGAAGAAGAAATTGTAGGCATATGCAAAAAATTTGGGTTACTTCCATGAAAAAAATTTATGCCGACTTGCATTTATGTCCAAACTTGAAAAACGTAGAACATATAACCAAAATGATAAACAAAGCTTCAAGACTTGGCTATAATACTGTGGGAATAAATCTCTATCAAAACTATAATGAGCAAGAAATTCGAAAACTGCAAGGCATCAGTGAAGAAGCGAATATAGATCTAATTTCTCGTATTGACTTGAAACCTAAAACACCAAGAGAATTAATCTACAATTTAAGAAAGCTTAGGAGAAGGCTTGAAGTAATTGCTGTTATATGTGAATCTAAAAACATAGCGAGACATGCAGCAAAAGACCGTCGCGTAGACCTTTTAAACTTTCCTTCACTTGACTTCCGCAGAAGATTCTTTGACAAAGCAGAAGCTGAATTAGCATCAAACAGCTTGACAGCTTTAGAAATAGACATCAAACCATTATTAATCCTAGACGGGCCTTCAAGAATTAGGCTTCTGTCAAATTTAAGAAGAGAAACAATCATTGCTCAAAAATTCCACGTGCCAATCGTCATTTCAAGCGGAGTTTCTGATATAATGCTAATGAGAAAGCCAAAGGAACTTGTTGCATTAGCTTCCCTTTTCGATTTAGATGAAGCATCGGCACTCAAAGCAGTTTCAGAAAATCCAACATTAATAATCAAAAGAAATAGGGAAAAACTCAACCCGCGTTTTGTTGCGCCTGGAATACGGATAATACGCGAGGGAAAAGATTGTTGAAGAATGTGAGACGTCGCTATATAGCAATAGAAATCGACTCTAACGAGGCATTTGACTCTAGAGAATTTATGGATGCTGTCTGGAGTGCAGTTTCGAAGCTTTATGGAGAATACGGCGCAAGTCACTGTGGATTAACTTTGATCAATTATGATTTGGAAAAGCAAGTTGCTGTTATACGAACCGTTCATACTTCGCTTAACATGATTCGTGCGGCATTGGCTTCAATAACGAAAATAAACGATAAACTAGTAGCCATGCATGTCATGTCAGTTTCTGGGACAATAAAAGCTCTTTATAAGAAAATAAAAAAGCAACCAATTTAAACATGGAGAAACTCTTACAGTTTGGGGGGATGATGATGCCGTCCCAGTCTGATCATTGTAGATGAGGAACTCATGACGGGCAGACCCCTAACATTTCATTCATCTAAAACTTAAACGTGCATCTCGCATTTTTTTCCTTCTTAAACCAAAAACCAAAGCCAAAATCATCCCGGCAATAAAGCCGCCTATATGCGCAAAATAGGCAACTCCACTGAAAATGTCCGTCACCCAGTAAACCCATTGCAACAAAAACCAAACACCCAAAAAAATGAAAGCAGGAATAGGCAATATCACATAAAAAACTAAGGAAAGAATTTTTGCCCTTGGAAAAAGCACAAGGTAAGCCCCTAAAACACCAGAAATTGCCCCAGAAGCGCCAAGAACACCAGAAGTTAAGTCGGAAACTAGAGGTATACCAATTATGTAGCTTATCAAAGGCGCATAAACATTGACTAATATGTAGGCAAAAGCAGCTACCAATCCGCAGCCAAGATAAAAAATTAGGTAACCGAGATGACCAAAAATGTCTTCGATGTTGTCTCCGAAAATGTAGAGGAAAAGCATATTCCCAAACAAATGAAATGGATCCGCATGTAGAAACATTGAAGTGAAAAGTGTATGAAGTTGCTCTCCATGAAGTATGTCAGCTGGAATCATGACAAACTCTTTTTCAATGTAACCTGCAAAGCGATAACTTAAAAAAACGTTTAAAGAAGATAAAGCATAAAATGCAAAAATAATAATATTTACAATTAGTAAGAGCCTATTTACATGAGGTGTAGTTGTCGATCTATTTATATCTCTTATTGGGAGCAATGTTTTTCGTTACAACATGATAGGGTCTTATTATTTAATCTTTTAATTATGTGATCCAAGTCAATGAAGCATGCACTCTATCATTTTATCACACGTTAAACACTCGTCAGAAATAGGTGTATTCTTCGGGCGATTTTTCAAGTATCCCAAAAAGTGCTTACACTGCATTTTGTCTTCTACATTCTTTCCCACTGCAACTTTCTCAACATTCTCTAGAGGTATAACCTGTTCTTTCTTCTCATCACTTTCATTTTGCTTCACAACTATTATCTCAGAAAGACAATGGGGACACGCATTATATTTTTGAACATGCCCCATTGAAGATACAGTTGCCAAAAGTGGCTTGTGAAATGTTTCGCTACACTCATTACACTTAAATAAAGTTTGATTTTCCAAGTTTCCATTTTCCAGTTTGATGCGACATAGGCTTTTTTCCATTATAGTTCACCATTGAGAATTATAGTGAATATTGATATTTAATAAATCTTTTCAAGTAGGCGTTTAACAAAAAGACACATGAATGGGCCCGGCCGGATTTGAACCGGCGACCTTCGCCGCGTGAGGGCGACGTCCTAACCAACTAGACTACAGGCCCTCTTCAGATTTTGCGCTCGACTTTCATAACATTTGTGTAGAATTTGGAATACTTATTTTTGTTTCATAAAATCTTTCCGTCTAGGTTTCATTTAAAAACGATTTGAGGAGTTGGATTGCTTGGAAAGTTGTGAGGATTTGGAGCAGCAAAAGAAAATTGACAGAATTTTAGTTATCTTGTGCTTTCTAGATTTTGCTTTCATCGGATACTTACTGATTAACTTTCTTCCAATTTAGCATGTCCTATGTTTGTTTTATGTCTTCTATTGACTCGACTATGATTCTGAATAAGATTTTTGTGAAACAATGTTTCATAAAATTTTTCTACCTCATACACAGTTGTTTAAACGTGGGGTGCAAGTCTAAAGATCATAGGGATTTCTCCCTTCTCCTCATCGGCATCAACAAAAGCTTGCGCCCCAACCTTTATCAGAAACTAAGTCAGAAAACTTAAAAGCACATTCATCTTTTTGAATTGTAGCAAATTGCCGAGGTAGCTCAGCCTGGGAGAGCGCCCGGCTGAAGACCGGGTTGTCGCCGGTTCAAACCCGGCCCTCGGCACTAGAATGTTGATTTTTACCCGACCCGCGATAGTTATTTGCGTTTACGGAAAAATGCCATGTCGTCTTTTTGGCAGACAAATTCAAACCCGTTTTCTATAAGCTCCTGAATCTCGCTTGGAGTCCTCGCGATTTTGTAGATGTATTCGTCCTCCTTGATGTTTTTGACGAGTTGCGTGTAGATTAGGGTGTTTTTGATATTTTTGTGACCGAGGAACTGCGTGACGTAGAGGATGTCTTTGGTTTTGTGGTATTCCATCGTTGCCTTATGAAATACTCCTCTTATCGCATGTCTCTCGGAAAAAAAGAAGCTTATGCAAAAGCAGTTATGAAAGCCAATCTTGAAGGACTTGCACATTTAATCAAAGTCTGCTGCTTCTTGATGCAGACAAAAGTTTACCTATTCTGGAAAACACCTAACCTAAGTTAAACATTACTAACGGAATATACCTGCAAATTGTGCAATAGAAAACATTTTCAAAAAACAGCTAAGCCTGACATTATCAGAAGCCATTAACTAAGCCATGAACCGCTTGTAAGCTTGATCTGGAAATGTGAGTTCAAACCTCTCACTGGCTACCACTAAATATCTACATACGTTCTGTTAGTGTCTCCTAATAGAAGATTGTTGCATATATATTATTTTTGTAAGTGTATCAGTAGAACATTAAAATTTTTAAAGGTATACGTGAAAAATAGGTGTTAGGTAGTGAAAATATTGAAAAAACTTGTGTTTGCTGGACTTGTGCTATGCGTTTTTCTGTTTGCCTTTAATGCAAAACCAATTAAGGCTAACCCCGCTGATATTTGGGTTCCTTACAATTACCCAACAATACAGGCGGCTATAAACGCGGCGAATTCTGGTGATATAATTCATGTGGTTGGTGGACCCTATGCGCCTATTGTGGTAAATAAAACTGTATCTCTTATAGGGGAGGGCGAAGCAATTATTGATGGAAACGGGCTTACTGATAACATAGCGGTTGTTAATGTTACCGCAAACCAAGTTTCTATTAAGAATTTCAAAATACGAAACGCTGAAAACGGTTATGGAATTTATTTAAATGATATGTCTTTTTGTTACTTGGAAAGTAATCAGATAATGAACACCTATTATGGCATCTTTGTTGATGGTAGAGAAAAGGGCTCATCAAACATTCACATTGTCGACAACAATATAACGAATGTCGCTTGTGCTGTTTTGCTATCTAACTGTTCATACAGTTACATATTGACTAATAACGTATACGTACCCATGTACGGTTGTGGCTTCAAAATTGTAGGGTTGGGAGAGAGTGAGTCCAGATTCAATTTGATATCAGACAACAATATAATTGGTAACCAATGGACGACAGGCATCCATATTGATGGTCCGAATAATACTATTTGCAATAATTGGGTGAGCAACTGCAGTACAGGCATCAAGTTATTCAGTGCTGCAAGTTCCAACAACACTATCTATCACAACAACTTTATCAATAACACTGAGCAAGCATATGTTCACAACTGGGCCCTCAACGATAAATGGAATTTTGATTGTTCAATAGGCGGCAATTTTTGGAGCAATCATATCACTGCTGACAAATTTAGCGGTAAATATCAAAATCAGCCGGGAAGCGATGGAATATGCGATACACCCTACATCATTCACGGAAGTAACATTGACGAATATCCACTTATGGGTCCATGTAACCGTTTTGAAGTGCAATTCGGCCCTATCCCCTCTAAACAGGAGATTTCAGTCATAAGCAACTCGTCCATATCAGATTTCCAAATGAACACTACACAAAAAACAATCAGCTTCAACGTAACTGGAAAAACTGGCATAGGATTCTGCAGAGCGGGCATCCCAAACGTTATAGTCAGCGGTTTGTGGCAAAACAACTATAAGGTCTTAGTAAACAATCAAGAGCCTCTTTACATAAGAAACTGGACATCAGGCGCCACAACATACATCTACTTCCAATACCAACACTCAACAAAAAAAGTAACAATAATCCCAGAATTCCCGCAAAACCTAATACCTCTAATATTCATGGTAATAACAACACTGATTGCAGCAAAAGCAAAAAAGAAGCACAACAAACATTGAAAACCCCCAAACACCTCATTTCTTTCCGCTCACTTTATTCTTTTAGTCATCGCTAACAGAAAACGGTTCAAATCCGTTCCCCCGCACTTTTTACCAAGTCATACTCATAATCGCAATTTTTTTAATTGTTATTTGGTTTTCTAATGCACGAATCAAGAGCAATGGTAGGGAGTAAGTTTCCCTGTTATTTTCTGAAGGCTCGGCTTAGAATCCATATGGCGAGTAACAGCGCTATAATTGGCCACCAAGGTATGTTAATGTGCATTTGAAACACTTCGTTGGCTATTCCTACGATGCCAAAAATGAGAAGTAAGGTTCCAATTAAGAAGGACCAAAAACTTATCCTCATTGATTTAGTCTCTCCATCCTATTTACAAATATTTCTACAATTTATAATAATATAGCTTGTGGTTAATTTACTGCTATCTTGCGAATTTTGGTGAAGGAAAATTATTTTAGCAACTTTTAAAGAATTAAAACCACAGGAACAGTGTAGAGGATGACTGATAAATATGATGTAATTGTGATTGGGGCAGGTATAGGCGGTTTAACTTGTGGAGCATATTTATCAAAGGCGGGTCTAAGAACTCTTGTCGTTGACAAAAACTCTTTCTTCGGCGGATACTGCTCAGTATTTAAGAGGGGAAACTTTACTTTTCACGCTGGTCCAGAGGGCATTATAGGGCTAGGTAAGGAAGGCTTTGTGACGCGTGGGCTTCGTGAACTTGGAGTGGAAAAGGATATCGAGTTTATCCGAATTGAACCATTAGATCGGACTTATTTTTGTGGAATGGAGATCGTTACAGGTACAAATATAGAAGAATACATTAAGAGCCTGCAAAACTATTTTCCTGAAGAAAAAGACTCCATAACAAATTTTTTCGATGTTATGACCAAGATGACCAAGGAAATCACAAGTCCAGATTTTAAACCTCCAAAAGGCATATTAAGCCTGATGAAGTTCGCTCGCCGATTTCCTACAACAGCTAAACATGGTAGAAAAACGTTTAAACAGCTTCTTGATTCATTTTTCAAAAACCAACGTTTGAAATTTCTGTTAGGCTTCTACCCAAGCAATTGGCTTGGGATTCCGCCATCTAAATTGATGGCACCTTGGGCGGTGGGGGTAATGGGACTTGCGTATATGGAAGGACTGTATTACCCGAAAGGAGGTATTCATAAGTTCACTGATTGCATTGTAAATAGCTTTAAGAGATATGGTGGTGAACTTATGCCAAGCAAGTCTGTTTCAAAAATTCTTGTAGAAAACGGCTGTGCTGTTGGCGTCCAACTTGAAGATGGAGAAACTTTAAGAGGCAAATACATAGTGTCAAATGCTGATGTTAAACAGACTTTTCTGAAGCTTGTTGGAGAGCAACATCTGAAAAAGGAGTTTACTCGCTATATTCGTCAATTGAAACAGTCAGTGTCTGGATTCGTTGTTTATCTTGGTGTTGATGCAGACTTGAAAAACTATGGTTCGCACATAAATTATTTAGGAGAGGATGAGGATGCCGATTGGGATAAGCACCATCAGACTTTACAGAATGGCGAGTTGGAGTTAGAGGGCATGGGCATAAGAATCCCGTCTAACTTGGAACCCTCTTATGCACCTAAAGGAAAAAGCAGCGTAATCCTAATCACACTTGCATCATACAGCTACAAGAATAACTGGATGAGCGGTCCCGAAAGAACGCGCACAAAGCAATACCAATCATTAAAAAAGGAAGTAGCCGACAAAATGGTCATGAGGGCTGAAAAAGTCATCCCAGACTTGTCCAAACACATTGAAGTAAGAGATGCTGCCACTCCACTCACATTTGAAAGATACACATGGAATAGCGAAGGCGCATGGTATGGACCCAGCATAGATCAAAAAATGCCAGCGTATATAACTTCAGTGAAAAACCTCTACCTTGCAGGATCCAACACCACAGGCGCCGGAGTACCAAACGCTTTCCTATCAGGAATTGATACGGCAAAAGAAATCCTTGCACTGAAAAACTATAGGCCATAGGCTTTCAAGGAGGCATTCTCAATAAATATTAGACCCCCGTACTACTCAAAATTTGATTTTTGTCGCATTTTTGACGTTATTTTTACGTTTAAAAGATGAACACAAGCTCATCATGATTCAAGCACTCTATTTTAAGAACTTTCCATGAACATACAATCGCTTCTGTTAGTCGCTGCTAAAAGAAAAGGGGGGAGATTTTAAAAAGAAGGGTTTAGGATGTTTTCTTTGCGGTTTTCTTTTTACCTTGCCAGTAAGAGGTTGCTGCAATTGCCCAACAGATTAAGGTGCTGATTGGCGTGAAGCTGCAGTGGGCATAGTAGCCTAATAGGCAAGGCTTTCCGGCTGGCGCAGGTACTAATGTTGATATTCCCAAAATAACGAACACGGCTACTAGTAGCCACCAATACCATTTCATGTTAACCACAAATTTTATTTGATGACGCTTTCAGCATTTATAGGATTTTCCATCAATCCCCTTCTCCATTCTATTAGTTGCTGTTAACAGAAAGGGGCAAAAGGAAACTTTTACAATGCTAGAAACAGAAAAAAGAGAGGGTCTTGCGTGAGATTTAAGGCTTACCGTATGAAAATCGGTATTACGCTCTGCTCAAATCAAAACTGTCAGGAAAGTTTCATTAGAGGAAAGCAGTTTACACAATCATGGTTTTGATAGGATTTTGCTTGAGGCAGTGGATGAAGGATTGTCTTTTTTGGGTGAATCGGTGAAGCACGTCGTATATTTCCATTTGGAAAATGAATCAAGATTCCTAAGGATGATATTCCCTGCAGGATAGAGGATTTTGCTGACGCTTTGGGAAAGATTTTTGATGTTGGAGCCAAGTTTATCGAGATTCAGATAATGAAAAGGCTTTATGAGAAAGTTGGAAGCTTCAAGTATGTTTTGAAACAAAATGATATCGTGTTTACAGAGTAATGTTTAGAATAGGAAATAGATTAAAAGTGCTGTGATGAAAGTTGCCAAGAATGATGGGATGACATACTTGTAGACTTTGCCCAATGAACATTTGAAGTAATCTGCTGTAAACGTGAAGCACAAGTGTGTTGGCGCAATAACATATCCCAGATAGGCGCTAATATAGACCATTGCAGCTGTTTTCGGTGAGAAAGAGGAAAGGATTCCTGCTAGAATTGACACGCTTATGGCTACTCCGCCAGAAGCAGACCCTGTAAGGAATCCTAGAATTGCTGGGATAAGCGTTAAAAATAGAATGATGTCTACATTGCCATTAGTTCTAAGTGCCTGAAAGATTTGTGAAATTCCTATGGCGCTCATCGTGTTTCTAAGGAAGAATGCACCATAAGCCGCAAGCGTTACTCCATAAATCCCCTTGTTTCTCAGCGGGATAGTGAAAATCCTCAGGTTTGGCTTGGCAATTGCAATTAGAACGATTATTCCAATTATGGTTGCTATAAGCACGTCAAAACCTTGCTTTGCCAATTCAAATCCAACCAATTCTAAGCCTATAGCCGCTATTATGGTTGCAAGAATCGGAGAAAAAGATACAAAGAAGACTTCCAGATCTGGGTTTTTCTCACTTTTTGTTTTCGCTTTTTCTTTAGCGTTTTGGGAAGTTTTCCAGAAACCAATGGAATAGCCAATTACAATCATGACTATGACTGCTGGAATTTGGCGTAAGATTATCATGGGCACAGTCGTTGCTGTTAATGCAGCAGTGATTATAAGCACTTGGCTAAGTGGGTAAACTGGAAAAATAGTGTGTCTAAACCATAAGTTTACGTAAGCCTTCTTTTCTTGTTTCAGCTTCAACTTGTCTGCTTCAGCGTCTACTAGAGGCGCTGACATTAGTGCTCCACCAGCAACTGGTAAGAAGCCTATGATGGCTGGAAGCACACTTAAAACTATTTTTGGGTTTTTAACGATCCTGCTAAGACTTTCACTTAGGCGTGTTATTTCTCCTGTTTCCTTGTAAAGTTGACTTAATAACATTATTCCGAATGTTGCAAGCACAACTGAAATCGCAAGTAATCCGTCAGATGTTGTGTAATCCACCGTGCCATAAATTATCAAAGGAATCTGCGCCCATGGAAGCGAAAGCAAAGCTAGAAGCAAGGCTGTGGCGTTCAAGGTTATTCCCAAGTTTACACGCTTATAAAGCATTACGCCAAGAAAACAGAATGAGACCATTATTGCAATTGTTGGGTCAAGGATTCCCAAATTACAGCATCCTTTCTTTTATATTATTACTTGGAGAAACCAAAAATATCGATCGAATTCTTAATACTTTTCCCTAAAGAAGATGCATACTCACGAAGAATAAAGCCTTCATTTCAGGTCTAATACAAGACGTGAAAACAGGGCAACAGTATATGAATGTCAACGCTAGTTTGCTTTAAATGCGATTAAAAAGCAGTTGATTCTTGACAATGGAAGAAAAAAAGCATATTCAAAATAGAAAATCCAACTCCATAGCTAATAGCTAACCTAGACAGATCATAAAAAACGTTAAGGGACTCAAAACACACTTAAGAAAGACCAGTGATCTTCAATACAAAATTCAGAAAAAGAAAATAATAACCTCTGTAAAATCTCCCTTAACGGTCGCATAATTGCGGTTGTAGTCTAGCCTGGTCTAGGACATCAGCCTGCCACGCTGACGACCCGGGTTCAAATCCCGGCAACCGCACCAAAAACAGTTTGCTTTGGCAAAAATCAGCCTGAAACGGGCTGGTTTGGGCGTCAGCCTTTGGGGCCGTCCTGGGACCGTCCCAGCCTTGGCTTGGAGGCTTGTCCTATGTCGGAGAGAATTGAGGAGATTAAGAAAAGCGTTGAGGAGCAGCGTAGGAAGTTAGAGTCTTTAAGGGCTGTTGTAGAAGGGGAAGGCGTTATTGGCGAGTTAAGGAAGCGGGTGGGTGAGCAGTGTGAGGTTTTAGGTTCTTTGGGAGCGGGATTGAGGGGTGAAGGCGAAGGTTTTGCTTTAAGCTGGCCCGAAACGAGGCACCTGTTTTTGCAATACGTCGAGTTTAAGAAGTATAACCCGAGAAATGCGAAGTGCATGATAAGCTACATGGACAGGTTCGCGGGGGAGCCGATAAGGGCTCCGTTAGATGTGATGAAGGTGTTCACGGGCTTATCTGCTGGACAAAGCCATAATCTAAACCGGGCGCTGAGCGCATGGCTTAGATGCTTAGAGATTAACAATCCGAACGCACAGTTTAAGGAATTCCTTAACAGCTTGAGAGCGGCTATCCCAAAGGACGAGGTCGGCTTCGACCTTAAGATTCCAACACCAGATGAGGTGGCTTCAAGCCTGAAGGAGATGACTGAAGGCTTTTTGAGGTATAGGGCTTGCTACGAGCTTGTGCTTGACAGCGGTTTAAGACTTGTTGAAGCTTGCAGGCTCATAAACAGCTTAATCGAGGGAGAAGTGCAACCTGAAATGCTTAATGGTTTTTGCGTGGCTCCACTTGGATATTTCAGAAGGACTAAGCTTGCTTACTTCGCCTACTTCACAGACCAAACGCTCAAGCTGATTAAACACCTTAAAACAAATGAGAAAGTAACTCCTGAACTTGCCACAAACTATGTTAGGAAAAGACTGAAGGCTATAGCCTTCAAATACCTACGAAAGTTCGCCAACGATATCATGACAAGCGAGAAACTGAACATACCTGAGAGCGTTGCGGATTTTATTCAGGGGCGTGTTCCAAGGAGTATAGGAGCGAAGCATTACATGCGTCTGAAACGGAAAGCTGACCAGTTCTACCCAAGATATGCGGAATACGTTACAGAGCTGAGGCGGAAGGCTGAAACATTAACACCCTAAACCTTCCCCTTTTTATGTTGGAGACTATGCGGTTTTAAGCTTGAAGTATGAGCAGTTTTATTGAGAGAAAGTCTTTGTCTAACAGTTCTGGTAGTGGGCAAAAAGCCTCGGCTTTTTGATAGGCCTGAGTGTAAGAACTGCGTTTTAAGGGAAGCTGCTACTGCTGAAATCAATGCCCATACAACCTATGGCGAAAATATTAGGCTTACTGAACTTTTTAGAATAATCCTTAGAATTTTAACATAGCTTTTATGTAGCCTGTAAGCCAGTTCCCAATCCAATTATGTTCAATTGAATCGCTCAAGTATTTGCATACCGATTTTCCGGTTTTTTCAGATAGCTTTCCTGCCTTGTTTGTGGCGTATTCTATGGCTCCATCCAGCAAGTTAAGAGCATGTATCTTTGACATCGAGTTATCCAATTCTTTTCGCCAGAATCCCTCATTCTTACCGAGCTTCAAGCATAAGTGGGCTGGCAGACCCTCTATCAACTCAAGGATTGAACTTTCAAGTCCGCATGCACCGTAATGTCGCTTTATAAGTTCTTTAGCCCAACCCGAAATATAGACCACGACACATCACCAGCATCTATCATTCATTTTTTACCACCGCTTTCTTTTTGGGTATTTCAGCTCCACAGAATGGACAGATTACTCCGCCACCTTGAGTTGTCCATGTCTTATCATATTGCTTCCATTCATCCTTGCAGAAAGGACATTTCATCTTCACTATGGGAGACTCAGCGTACACGTTTGTCGGCACTCCAAGAGGCAATGGTTCGACTCTAATAGCTTCACGTTGGAGCTTGGAGAAGTCTGCTAATTGATGCCCTTTTTTCCCTCTCCAAACGAAGTAGCCATGATAAAAACAAAGGTAGAGGCGGTAAGGGAAAGTATAGCTTTTTCCACTGCAAGTGATGCTAATCGTATGCGTCATCGCCCGACCGCAGAGGGGGCATCTCCCTTCCGTTTCCAACACTTTCACTACTCCAAAATGCACCCTGTTTGAATAGGCTTTCTAATTACTTATTAAGGCTTATGAATCTTAACTCAGTATCAAATATAGTCGTGGCGGTTAAGCACTCATGTTATTACCCAGAAAATTTCATAGGCGCAGTCCGAACACTTCTCATAATAAAGGTCGAAGGAAGCGCGAGTGTTATAAAAGGCTATGAACAATTATTGGAATATGCGAACTGTTCCTTCAGCCGAGTCAATATTGCACGAAGCGTTGAAAGGTAATCCAAATATCGATGTGAATTCTTTGCATCACGCGACGTTCTATTTAATGATTCAGTATAGGTCAAAATACTACGAAAGAAGGGTGAACGAAATACTTTCAGAGCTCAACTTGCCCCAAGAAATTCATAATAAAGTAAAAGCGAAGCTCTTGCAACCTATTATTGTAGGAAATAAAGAATACAGCAATTTTATGGAAGAGGTTTCAAGGCGTGTCAGCCAAGCCTTTCAACCAATTTCAGGACATCTTGCTGAGCTTTGCGCTCAAAGAGAATTGGAGAGAGCTGGCTTAAAGAGGGATTACCATTTTACAAGAAGAAAGGAGCGAACTGACTTCATCATCTACTATCCAAACTTGCTTTCGCCTAAGACAAGGCATAGGGTCGAGGTAAAGAATGTAAGTCTGAGAGAGAGGGCTACTCGTGGTCTTGCTTTTGATGGTGATAGTCTTTTTGGCTTTTTCAACCAATTGAGTGAATTCACAGAATCGAATGTTAAGGTCTTTGAAGCCCTTTGCATTAAGACTAATGGTTATTGTTACATTCCGCCAGATATATTAAGACAAATTCCATATGCCAAAACACGTTTCAGACCTAACACTCAATTTGGCACAGATATGGCAGCTTTCGCGAAAACTGGAAGAATACCCTAAGGTGGATTCCAGAAGTCTAAAATATACTCAAATGTCGTGCCTAACGTTATGTAGTTGCTTGGCCAGCCGAAGATGCCTACTTTGTTGACCAGGTTTCTCCGGTCCCAAATAATGATATTTCTTAGTTCGTAGCCTGCTTTCTCCATTTCCTCGATGATATAGACATGGACGGGAATCCTTCTACCAAGCTTGCCGTCTTTCCACCAGATATCCGTGACATTTATGACGGAGTGCGCTTTTGGCTTTAGTAATGGTAAAATGCCTTTGTAGATTTCGCCTATAACTTGAGCGTACTTCCTTGGTTCCATGGTGCCGAGGTCTCTTGGGTCTGCTGAATATTGTTGGATTTTGAGAAAGTGCTCATTTTTTCGTAAATTTCCGCGTATGCTTTTGTTTAATCTTGGTCTGTTCAACATGTTTGCGTATGGCGGAGAGGTTACAGCTAAGGCGACTGTTTCCGGTTCAAGATACTCTGGTATGTTGTGGGAATCGTCGCATATTGCAATTTGGGTGGTATTTTTAGTCTGTTCATTCCACGCATCTAACTTTGTTTGTGCAACTCTTTTGTTTGCGAAATCCACGTATTCCTTTTTAAGGTCAAAGCCAACAGCGTTTCGGTTGAGGTCAAATGCGGCGACCAGTGTTGTTCCAATTCCAACGAATGGATCCAGAACAAGCTCTCCTTGATGTGTAAAGAGTTGGATACACTTTTTTGGTAAGCCTATTGGAAAGACTGCCGGATGAATGTTTTTGTCGCGAATGTCTCTTTTTTCATAAAAAAATTCCCAAATGGCGACTTGGCTTTGAATCCACTCTTTGGCATTTAAGCAATTTATGTGCTGAGGTGGACAATTGCAGGTTCTCTCGTAGCCTATCTTTAAAGGTTTTGAAACCTCAAGTATATTATTCAATGTTTTCCACCCATATTTTCTTCAGCTATTTTGAGAACCCTCTCGATAATCTCTTCGTAAGTTTCTCCTTTATTACCTAACTTTTTTTAGTTTCTCTCTCAAGTCTGTGGATATTCTGATCGTAGTTACATCTTTGGCCAAATTGGCACCTATAATTGTTATACGTGTTAGACGTTTTTATAATTTATCGTTGTGGCATGCGATCGATGCTTTTCGTCTCACTTGTTTCCATTCTTCATATTTTTTCAATATTCCGTGCATCTGTTTGTGGATGAAGTCTGAGGCGCTGTGATAGTTGGTGCTCATTTCTTTTACAGCTGTATTAAGGCTGTCATATTTTTCTCTTGGAATTTCCACGTATTCAGTTTCTTCTCTGAGAAACTTTAGTCTCCATCTTATTGCGTCACGTATGAATTCTTCTCTTGTCGTGAAGCCCAACTGCTTGTTTGTTTCTATGAAGTTTTCGATTTCCGCAAGTAGTTCAGGCGTCAATTTTACCGATTGCTTTAACATTGCTTCTATGGCGTCTTGATATGTCTGTATTTTGCCTGTTTGAGCCATAAGCGTCCCAACAGTTGCCGTAAGTTTTTTATGGCTGACATCTGATATTCTCAGCGTCTTCATTCTTCTATTCTTCCTTGATTTTCTTGCTGATTGGCCAGCCTTTTTCGATTAGGATTTTCTGAACTTTTGGTATGCTTAGGGCGAATTCTACGTGTTCGCAGTCTGTGGATTGGCAATATTCGCACCATGCGTTTTCAGGTCTGAAGTAGACGTCTATTATGCGTCCTTTTGAAACGCCGTTGCCGAGGCTTCTGTCGAGTATGCGGACGCCGTTTTCGCTTATGTTGAAGTGTTCAAGCCTTGGCAGTGGTGGGAGTTTCGGAAGGTCAAGTGTTTCCTTGTAATGGCTTAGGAGTTGGCGTATGGCTTCTTTTGCGATTTCGCCTCTGCTTCTAAAACCCATTACGCCTTTCAGCTTGTCCATCTCTTCAATGAGCTCTTGGGGGATTTTGATTGTCACGTGATCTGGCT
>Ga0207433_10001795_pt1 | contig 45366 bp, 39 predicted proteins | sample YelNatPaOPGAMG01_FD_187559 | JGI IMG/M metagenome (GOLD analysis project Ga0207433, IMG submission 187559) | Hot spring thermophilic microbial communities from Obsidian Pool, Yellowstone National Park, USA - OP-RAMG-01 (SPAdes) (version 3) | ecosystem: Environmental > Aquatic > Thermal springs...
ACGAAGGCATATATGTTGTTGGATTTTTCTTCCCGGTTGTTCCCCAGGGACAGGCAAGGATAAGGGTGCAGATCTCTGCGGTGCACGAGAAAGAACATCTTGATAAGGCTATTGAGGCATTCAAGAAGGTCGGCGAGAAATATAAGATTTTGGGTAAGAAAAAAGAGGAAATCATTGCGATGTATGGGTTGTGATAAAGACAGAGCGGAAATTCTACTTGGCCTAAAGTTTCGGGTGCAGGTAGAGAGAAAAAGACCAGCGATTCTATCGCTGGATTGGGGAGGAATATTCCCAGGGATTTTCAAGCCAATACCCTGGATTCAAACGGATTAAAACAGAATAAATTCCCCTTTTTGTAAAGGGGGAATAAGGAGGATTTAGGGGTTTTTCAAGGGTAAGATCCCCTTGATTATGTCCAGGTATAGGAATTTGAAAAATTTCAATAAAAAAGGAACCCTCACCTTATTCGCCAAGAAGTATGGCGGACTCTCCCTTAAAAAGGGAGAGGGAAGGGTGAGGGCTGAAAGGGGGTTTTATGGGTGAAACCCCTGATGTTCTTATTGAAAAAAGACAAGATTCAGCAGGGGTAGCGTTATGCAAAAGATAGTTGCGCAACTTAAGGCAAAGCGACTATGAGGGTTTCAGGGGTCCTCCCCTTGATGTATCTTGACAATTTACAATTTATTGATATAATATAGCCGAAAGGATAATATGGACAATTGTTCGGTTTTTCTTTTTGGTCGTTCTATCCATAAAATTTTGAGGGAAGCCTACAAGGAGGTTTATGAAAAAAATAATTGTGCTCTTTTTCTTTTTATTATTTGCGCACGCTGAATGGCAACAGCAAGAGGAGATAGCACTGCCCAAGAATCTTCAGGTCAACGACCTGAGTTTCAGTCCTGCGGGTGAGTTATTCTTACTGACTTCTTCAGCACTTCTGAAGTTAGAAGCAGATTCAAGAAATTTTGTTTTGGTTCAGGAAGTAAAGAATGGAAAGTTGATTGCCGTTGGAGAGCGCACTGTTTATCTGGTTGACGCCGGTAACAGAATTTCAATTATTCAAACTGCAATTGGTGAGACCAATGAGTTGCCCATCTCTCTTAATACTCCGCAACAGATTTCACTAATTCAAGGTGCAAAGAGAAATTTCTTAATAATTCGTGAACCGAATCGGTTGATTTTCACTGACGGAACCGAAGTTTTGGGAACTCTCAATGTTATTTCTGAACGATTCAACACTGTTTTCAAAATAGAAAATGATGAGAGTGAAATACCAATTCTCACCCTTACAAATAATAAGATTTCCTTATGGCAGGGCGGTGGTCTTAAAAACAGTCTAAATTACAAAACCCGAATAATCTACACTTCTTCCGGAGAAATCCTTGATTTTGCATCTATTGACCTGAACAGAATTTACATCCTCTTGAGCGATTCAATTGTTGTATTAGATACAACCCAGATTTTAGAAACTCTACCTGTAGAGAAGGTATCTATGGAATCTCGGATTCTCATAAATCCGGTAAACAACAACCTTTTTCTTTTCAATCCTCAACTGAAGACGATAAAAATCTATTCGCCAGTTAAAAGGGAGAAGACGGATATCATAACCCTGAAGAAGAATTGGCCCAATCCGGTTGATAATTATACAGAAATAGAATTTACCTTGGGTGAACCATTGGATTTAACCCTGACTATTTACAATCTGATTGGCGAACCTGTTAAGGTGCTGGCCCGTGGCCGGTTCAATAAGGGAACCCATATTCTTGCCTGGCATGCAGATGATGAGAATGGGAACCTCGTGCCCAACGGAGTCTATTTTTATCGTCTGGAAACAAAAAAGGGTGTCGCAATAAAACAGTTGATTGTCTTAAGATAATTTATTTGGGTCAATTAAAAAGACTAATAAACAATTGTCTCTCTCTAATCAGATGGGCAATTGAGCGCTATCAATTCTTAAGCAAAAATTCCCGGGCTGTTGTTGCCGTATCAGGCGGCGTAGATAGTTTACTACTCCTTTTTCTTCTCAACGAGTATAACAGACGTTTTAACCAGAAATGGGAAATCTATCCCTGTCATATAAATCCTGGGTTTCCCAACTGGAATGCAGAAATTATTCAGAATTATGCACAGAAGATGGGTCTTTCCTGCAAGGTCATTGACACTGATATAAGTAAAAGGGTGAAGGATTCCCCAAAAAGATGCTTTCTATGCGCCCGGGAACGTCGGAAGAAACTATTAGAGTATGCCGATTCCCTGAATATCTTTCAGATTGCCCTTGCCCATCATCTTGAGGATGCTGCGGAAACTCTGATAATGAACATTCTCTACAACGGTGAGATATCAACAATCCTTCCCAAGCAACCTGTCATTGCCGGGCGATTCTTTTTTATCCGCCCAATTTATTATGTCGCAAAGAAAAAAATAATTGAACTTGCCCGTCTGCTAAATCTGCCTGAAAATATGAATATCTGTCCTTACTATAGTTTCTCAAAGAGAGAAAAGATTAGAAGGTTTATTCAGGAAATAGAAAAGGAATATCCAGATATTTACCAGACAATATTCAGTGGAATTTTCAATATCAGGAGAGAATATCTACCCTGAAAATTTGTGATGGTTCTAAATCCAGTGATTTTATCGCTGGGTCGGGGTATTGTGTAATAAACGGAAGGAATTTGTTTCTTTATCAACCCATTTTAAATATTCCTTTAATCCCTCATTGCAGTTCCAGGAGATTATCTCGGGTATTTCATAGGGGTGTTCCTTTTTGATAAAACTTTCCACCATTTTGTAGTTGTCTCTATTCGTCTTCAGAAATGCTCCATACTCTCCTGTTTCTTCAATCTTACCCTGCCAGATGTAGATAGAATCAATTTTAAATATATTACCACAGGCAATAAGTTTCATTTTTACCAAATCTTTGACAATTCTCTTTGCTATCCTTAAATTGGGGAAAGTTGTATAAATTATAATAATACTGTTTTTCATTTTTGCATTGAATCAGATACGCTCCAATATTTTCTGATTTTGCCCTATTATAATTCTTAATTGGTGCTACTGGATTCCTATATGCTCTTTTATCTTTATTATTTCATATTCTAACTGCTGGAATCTTCTCTCCATATATGATTTTAAGTCCTCACGCATCCCTTTTATCTGTTCAACTGTCTGGTCCTGCTTCTCAGACACCTTTCTTATCTCGGCGATTGTCTGGTCCTGCTTCTCAGACACCTTTCTTATCTCGGCGATTGTCTGGTCCTGCTTCTCGGATACCTTTCTTATCTCGGCGATTGTCTGGTCCTGCTTCTCCAGCATCTGTCTTCCAATCTTCAGGTTTTCCTCACCCAGTTCTATAGACTTCTCACCTAAAGCAACAGACTTCTCACCCAGGGCGACTGTCTTCTCACCCAGGGCGACTGTCTTCTCACCTAGGGCGACTGTCTTCTCACCCAGTTCAACAGAACGCTCGCTTAATTCAGCAACTCTGTATAATAGATTTCCAGCTGTATCAAGGCGCTCACCCAACTCTTCTTCCCAGTTTCCTCTCTTTATTTCAAAAAATTTAAATTCACCAGTTGGTTCAGAATAGTTTGCTTCAATTTTTTCTACAAATATCGGTGCCTTCTTAATCTCTATCGCCTTAATGAATTCCTGCAAGACTTCCTCATCTGCCTCGGCAATTATCCGTACATCATAGGGTTTTAAATTTTCTACAAATCCCTTGATTCCGAGTTTACGGGCAATCTTTTCTACCCGGTCGCGATAACCAACCCTCTGGACATCACCCTTCACAATTATCTCGGCTCTCTTTTCCATAGCATTATTATATATAAATTTTATGATTGGTCAATACAAAAATTCCCATTTCTATTACCCCACAATTAAAAGTTAAAGCCTGCATTTTACAGAAATTCCAAATCATTTAACCATCAATTTGTAAAGAAAAAAGAGAATCAAAATCATCAGAATTATTCCGATTCCCACAAAGCGCATCGGCTTATAATGTTTTCTTGGTGGAATTATTCGCCTTGGTTCTTTTAAGATTGTCCCCCTTTTAAATTTCATTTCCTCTTTTTAATTTTTTGCTCCTTTATCTTTAAATTTTAAATATTCGGAAAATGACTGGAGGATTTTCTCCTGAATCTTTGTAATCTTTTTTTGAGAACAGGTAAAATTGTTAAAGATAAAGGAAAAGGCATAATCGTTTCCCCCGGTTCTTAAATATCCACTCAAAGCCGAAATTGTATTTATCGCCCCGGTCTTTGCCCGCAGGGTATCCTTAAAGCCATTAAATCTTGATTCAAGGGTCCCTTTACCCGGCGTTGCCAGTGAGGTATAATAAATTAGATAAAGGGGACTATGATACATAAACTTTAAGACCTTTATTAAATCTTGTGGCGAAATGAGATTATATCTGGAAAGTCCTGAACCATCAGAAATATAAATCTTATCCGTATCCACACCACAGATGAAAAGAAAGTCCTTTAAAACCTGAATTCCCTTATTAAAACTACCCTCTTTATAAATCTCGGCGCCAAGAGTCTTTAAAAGAACTTCCGCATAAAGATTTTCACTTTCGGTATTTATCTCATTTATCATTTCAATTAAAGGTTTTGAAATCACAGAGTCAATAAGAATTTCCGGATTTTCCTCTTGGGAGTTTAAAAGACTCCCCCTTTTTACCCGACCCGAAGACTCAATCCCCTGGGCATTGAGTCTTTCCTGAAAATACACACCGGCAAATAAATCAGGGTCTTTAACTGCAACATCAATATCCCGTGCATTTCCCTTTTTAACTTTTCCCTCCACATAGATAACATTTGCCTCTGGCTTCCTATAGATGATTATGCTGTCTTTTTCGTCTACATACATTCTGTTCACCAGTTGGACATAATCGGTCTTGGGAAATATATTAACCTCGGCATATTCGCTTGAATTTGCACCCCTTATCTTTACTGCAACACAATTTCTATTCAGGGAAAGACCGGATATTTCCGGCGCGTAACGGGCATCAAGATAATGCCAGGACCAGCCCATTGGTAATCTATCAAAGGTAAAATAGTCATCTATCACAATAATATCTCCGTTCAACTTCTTGATTCCCATTCCTTTTATCTTCAGGACGAATTGCTCAATGTCATTTAAACCAAAAAGTGGATCACCGCCCCCAACCAATAGAACATCACCAGCAAGTTTTTCACCTTTTATTGAACCCCTTATTGCCAGTCTCGTCTTATACCGAAAATCTGCACCCAGAAAATAGAGTCCGGCCGCAGTCGTGACCAATTTCATATTTGAGGCCGGGGTAAGAACCTTATTTGCATTCCGAGTGTATACAAAACTGTCATTATCAAGGCTAAAAATACATATTCCATAGTGAGCGGACTCCAGTTCAGGACAATTGAGGATTGAATCTATTGAGAATATTCTAAATAGAAAAAGAAGAATCATCTTCTGCTCATTGGTTGAAAAAGATTGGGTTTTATAATCTTGCAATTGCAACTATTGGTATTCAGGTCAATCCCGCAGACCGGACAGAGCCCCCGGCAGTTCTCTTTACACAATGGAACAGTGGGAATGGAAAGAATTATTGACTCCCTTATTCCGATTGAGATATCAATTGTATTGCCTGTAAAATAGACGCGGTCAATATCCCCGGATTTCAATTCCACTCTGGATAGGGCCAATAACGGGTCTTTCCCTTCAATATATTCAAGATGATACTTTTCATTGAAGTTTCGCAGAAATAGTTTGAGACATCTTGAGCAGATAAGTTCGGCTGAAAAGTTGATGATGAAGTTAGCCTCAACACCGAGAGATTTTTTAATCAAACTCACCTTCGCCTGGATTTTTGAAAACTTATTAACCCTATCCAGAGAAAGGTCCAAATCACCGCTGTTTAGTCCATTGAACTCAAGCGATGTATCCTCCTTGATTTCGGTGAGGGGAATCTGAAATAAAGATTTTTTTATGTCTTCAACTCCTTCTTTCTTGCTGCCGGAAAGAGAACATTGTTTAAAATTAGACGATAACCGGGTGAATTTTTATAATTTTTAAGTTCGGTTGGTGGGTCACCCACAAAGTGCTGATAGTCCTCAGGGTCATGGCCGGCAAGATAGGTAAATGTCCCTTTTCCATAATTGCCATGAAGGTATTTAACCTCATCGGTTCCGGATACCTCTCCCAAAACCAGAACCGATTTCTTAATATATCCTTTCTTAAAACCCGAACACTGTCCCAAAAATTCCTTGACCAGAGATGTGTGATTCTGAACCAGCATACAGGGGACAGGGTCAAACTTGGCGGAAAAGTCAAAGAGTGAGATATATGTATTGGGTCCACGTGCCATAGCCTCCATTCCAACATCAATTGTAGAATGTTCATAGATTAGAGGGTCTAAGATCACCTGGAAGTTCTCAAAAGCCAAACACTGTGAATAGTCCAATTTGGAGTTTGCAAGAGGGTCAAACGGGTCGTGGTCAAAGACATTATGGCAGATATCGGTGTTCTGCGCAGCAAGGGCAATCTCCCAGGTATCACAGGCCGAACACATTGAAAAGATAAAGCCACCGTTTTTTATGTATTCCTTTATCTTGAGGGCAACTGCAAGTTTAAGTTTTGAGACCTTATTAAAACCCAGCCTTTTTGCCATCTCTTCATTGATCCTTACCTCTTCCTGATACCACTGGGTATTGCGATAACTTCCATAAAACTTTCCATACTGCCCGGTAAAATCTTCATGATGGAGATGGAGCCAATCGTATTTTGAGAGTTTTCCTTTTAGGACATCCTCATCCCAGATTTGGTCATAGGGAATTTTTGCATACTCCAAGGCAAGGGTTACTGCATCGTCCCAGGGTTCAAAATTCTCTGGAATATATACTGCTATCCGGGGTGCCTTTTCCAGAAGAATTGTTTCCATATTGTTCTCTTCTATTGTTTGATATATTTGGAGAACCTGGGCAGGTTGGATGACTTCCCACCGAACTCCTTCAAGGGCACACTCCCGCTCAATTCTCGGCGAATAGTCCATCATAAATGACCCACCCCGGAAATTTAAAAGCCATTCAACATTTTCGCCCGATTGAAGGGTATGGAATGCAATACCGTATGCCTTTAGATGGTCGGTCTGGGTGAGGTCCATTGGAATGAGAATTTTGTTTGCCAGTAGAAGATTGCTGAATAGTAAAAGATTAAAAAACTTGCGAAAATTTATCAGCATCTCAAAAGTGTTTCCTTTTTACCTATTCCCGGGTTATTTACTCTTCGTTCTTTTTGATTATCTCAAGAACCTCACTGGGATTCCTCGCATTTTTTAACTGTTCCCGAATCGGTCCATGGCGGAGCAGTCGGGAGAGTTTTGCCAGGGTCATTATATATTCACTCTTTTTGTTTTCCGGCGATGCAATAAGAAATATGATATGGGATGGTTTGCCATCAAGAGCCGAAAAGTCAATTCCCGGCCTGGAACGGGCAAACACCAAAACCACTTCATCAACTGCATCGGTCCGGGCGTGTGGTATTGCCACGCCCTCACCAATTCCGGTTGATTCAAGATTCTCCCTTTTTGCCAGGGCTTCAAATAATTGGTCACGGTCTTTGGCAATCTTATTTGCCACCATATGCTCAACCAACTCCCTAATTGCCGAGAGTTTTTCTGTCGCATTCATCTCCATAATTATTGCCTCTGGCTTAAGGAAGTTTGAGATTTTCAAATCCATCACACCCCCTTTTATAAACCCATCACTGGGGCTGGCGAGGCAACAAAGACCTTCTTTGTCTCCTCCCGCCTTCTTATTAAAATCAAATCAATTTTGTAGTTCTCAACATATTTTCTTATCACATTTATGGCAAGGCCATTCTCAAGGTGGAGAGAAGTCCTGACCCCATTCTCTACCGCTTCATCTTCAACAAGATAAAGCATTTCCCAGCCCTCCTCTTCCATCCGCTGGCGAATTACCTTTGTATTTTCTCGGGTCAGACTTGCCAGTTTTGAAACTCTGTGTTCTTCAAGAACAAAAAGAACAAAGAGCTGGCAATTGAAAAATTTACAGATTTGAATCGCTAATGGGAAAATCCTCTGGTCAGAATTATCTATCAGGTATAGTAACGCCCGATTAATTTCCATTAATTATCTATTATATCCCCAAACCCCAAATTGTCAAGAGTGGTCAAATCTCCCTTTTTTATTAATATTTTGTAAATTTTTTTCTAAATTACCTTCAAACAAATAGGAACAGATTGCAATGCCCGATGCACCAGCCCTAAAGACCTTGTGATAATTTTTATTATCTATACCACCAATACCGACCACCGGTATTTTAACCGCCTTGCAAATTGCCTTTAGTTTGTCCAGACCGCATACTTTCGCATCCTTTTTGGTCTTTGTTTTGAACACCGCACCAACACCGAGATAATCCGCACCATCATTTTGAGCATTTCTTGCCTCTTTTATATTATGCGCTGATGCCCCGATGATAAAACCATTCCCGAGCATCTCCCTTGCGATTTTTATTCCAAGGTCATCCCTGCCAAGATGAACGCCATCCGCACCAACGCCAAAAGCGATATCAATTCGATTATTTATAATAAATTTCAAGACCGGCCTTGTAATCAATCTTTTTATCTTTTCTGCCCAGTTAAAAAACTCCCTGTCTGATTTGTTCTTTATCCTGAGTTGTAGCATAGTTACGCCACCCTGCTCAAGGGTCTCAATCAATTTTTTGATGGACATAATCCCTAAATATTTCTCATCAAGGATGGCATATATCCGGGGATCAAATTTTTTCTTTAGGAATTCAAGGATTTTCTTTTCCAGGTCATAAATTCTGAATCTTAATTCCTTTATATTTTGGCTGAGCCGGGCATCCTTTAATTTTAGAATCTCTTCAGTTATTCTCAATGACTCTTTCAATCGCGCAAGGTTTGCAATCACGAGGTCGTGCATATTTTTTGTGGTAATATGGTCAAATGACCCTGGTCTTCCCAGGTCCTCATCACTTTTTCTATAAAAAATCAGTTCCCTTATTGGCAAATTCTTCTTTACCTTAAGAAAATCCTGACGAATTTTTCTGACCGAATAGAGCAGTTCTCTTTCTTGAATAGAAAAACGAGCAAAATCCTCAACAAATTTTAAAGATTCGGTAAGCCGATTCAGGTTTACATCCAAAATCCTCTGCCAGGGCATAAATAATTATAAAGGAATTCAAACAAAAATCAAGATACATCAGGGAAATTCTTCCCCTGAAACCCTATTCTACTCACTTAGATTTTACAAACACCCCAAACAGATAATGTTTATGTAGGGACAATCCGCCAAGTGCGTGGCGGACTATCCCTACATTGCTCGCATTATTCACAATTTTTCCTTTTTCACCCTTTCTACCCTTTTCTTGTGTCGCCCTCTTTAGCCGTATCGTATCTCTCGTATCTGTCCAAAACTGCTGAAATTTCAATGGTTTTGTTTAAATTTTGCAACATTTTTCTGCCTGCCTAAAAAATGTTGCAAAATAATAAATGCCTAAATACCAAAACACCTAAATGCCTAAAATTTAGATAGTTTAGGAATTTTGGACTTTTGGGTATTTTCTTATTCATACCAGCCTTTCCTGTGCCTTTTTGACCCTGAAATAACCCGTGAAACAACCACTGAAACAAGTTCAGGGTGACATTGTTCAGGGCATAATTCAGGGTGACACAGAAAGAAACATAATAGAAAGTTTCATTATCTGAAGTATGAGAATTTTTTAAATTCCTATACTTAAATATAGCCCAGTGAATTGGACAACTACATTGTTTGTGCGATAATTCGTAATGGTGTTTATGTCCGAGGTATTTGTGTTTAGGGTAAATCGCGCAAGATTATTGGTGTGTGTGTGTCGATTCAATAGCAAAAACTTAAGCATACTCCATTATATACATATTATATTTTGTCAATGTCAAAAAAATTCCCTTTTAGTTTTTATTTGACAATCACAATCTTTATCGCGGCAAAATATGGAGGATTCAATTTCAAGAAATAAACTCCTGCAGGTAGATTCAGGTGCTCTTCAGAATTTGAGACCGTTTTTAGAAGTTGTCCTGTAATATTAAAGACCGAAACCGGATAGAGTTTTTTCTCTTTAACAATCTTATTGATTTTAACACCTGAAACAATCGGATTTTTTACTGCAATCTTCTGAATTGCGATGATTTTATTTTCGGCAATTCCTGGCTCTGGATTCGGTTCACCCGGGGTGAGTGTAGTATAGTCCACAAAATCTACTGAATTATTGTCTGTGTCATCTCCGTCTGGATAGCGACCAAGACAGTGCCCGGCTGGAACATCATCTGCTGGTAACCACTCCCCGGTGAATGTCCAGCCATCCAATATCCCATAACCAAGGGCATCAATTGTGATATTATTGAATCTCAATTCAAGATTGTCCGGGCCATTCTGTAAATTGGCATCCGGATTTATTAAATCTCCATTTGGCACTGAATTGTCCTGGGCGATCACGAAGAAGCCGTCCTGAGGAATTGAATATCCACTCAAGTCTATTGTCGCATAGGTGTTGCCATCAGCACCATTCACCCCAACTAATGTTATGCCATTTAAATCTGTGCCACCCGGTCCATAGATTTCAATATAGCATCCAGTATCCGTGCCCGGGGCATCATAATAGACTTCGTTGATGAAAATATTTAATGCCCCAACATAATAGGAATTGGTATCAGAGTATGTGGTAAGATTGTCATCGTCAGTAAATTTTAAATAATAGAAAATTGTATCACCTGCAGGTTGACCGGGAATCTGGAATCTGAATGTATCATTGCTCACTGCGCTATGAGTAACCTTGGTCGGCGTATTGAGATTGTTTATGCCATAAAATAAAGTATCTGCAATAATTGTGCCATCATCGCCCACCTTGGCATAGACATTTGTAATAACATTGGCGGGCGGATTTGTTGGTTTATGCCAGAAGCGAACAATAACTGGAGGTTGGGTTGCTGGTGGAGTAAATGAGGCATCGTCAAGATAAAAAACTGCCCCACCATCCCATTCAGTGCTGTCATAAGCCCGGACAAAGACAAATGCAGAATCAGCGCCATCCGGAGAGAGGGCAGTAAATGTCAACTGTTGCCAGTTTGTAGAATTGCCGGAATATGTATTAGAAAAGACATTCTGCCAGGCACCACTTACATGCCAGGCTATTGCCTGTCTTAACCTTCCGACCGGGTCATTATCATAGACCCAGATAGAAAATGTGTATTGGGTATTTGGTGTGATTGCGAATGTGTCCGAGATAAAATCTGCCCGGTCCTGGGTTGTCGTAATCAAACTATCCTTGACACTGTAACTACCAGAATGGACAATCACATTCTCCTGGTAAATAAGAATTGAATCATCTTTATACCAAAAAACCGGCATACCACCAGACCAGTTTTCAAATCCCGGATTGGGCAAAAGATTCTGGCCAAAGGATAATACACCAAAGCAGATAATAACAAAAAATTTCTTCACCTTATCCTCCTTTGGTTGATTATACTCAATGACTTCAAAAAGTCAAGGATAAGAAGATATGGTGCCGCCTGCAGACATATAATTTCGTGCTTCGGATTATTGTGTCCTGGTTTTGACAATAAAGGGTGACCCCGATTTCAGGTGGGTCTTTTTTTCTTTTTGGGATACAGGACATTTGCCTGGGCTGCTGAAAGCCGGGCAATTGGCACCCGAAATGGTGAGCAGGAGACATAGTCCATTCCCACCCTGTGGCAGAAATGGATGGAATCCGGGTCTCCGCCATGCTCACCACAGATACCGATTTCAAGGTCTCTTCGCGCCTTCCTGCCCCGCTTGATTCCCATCTCAATCAACTCACCAATCCCTCTCTGGTCAATTGACTGGAATGGGTCTTTGGGTAAAATCTTCTTCTTCAAATAATCCGGGAGAAAGCCACCAATGTCATCCCTTGAAAAACCGAATCCCATCTGGGTCAGGTCGTTTGTTCCATAGGAGAAGAACTGGGCAACTGTGGCAATTTCATCTGCAACAATACAGGCACGGGGAATCTCAATCATTGTTCCATACATATATTTTATCTTTTTCAGATTGTATTTCTTTAGGACCTCTTGGTAGACCTTCTCAACAATAACAACCTGGTCCTTCAGTTCCTGAACTTCACTAACCACCGGCACCATTATCTCGGGATACGGTTTCTTGCCTTCTTTTATGAGTTCGGCGGCAGCCTCAAATATCGCCCGGACCTGCATCTCGCTTACCTCGGGATATGTAATACCGAGTCGAACTCCCCGATGACCCATCATAGGATTTGACTCGTGTAGCATATCAGCCCGTTCATTCAGTTCTTCAATTGTAATATTCAATTCCTGGGCAAGTCTTTCCCTTTTATCCGGTTCATTGGGCACAAATTCATGGAGGGGTGGGTCAAGGAGTCTGATAACAACGGGAAAACCATCCATTGCCTCAAGCACACCCTTTATATCATTTTTTACATAAGGGAATAACTCATCCAGTGCCCTACGTCTTTCCTCTTCATTCTTTGACATAATCATCTTGCGCAACAAAAATAGAGGCTCATCAGAACCCTTACCATAGAACATATGTTCCGTTCTCATCAGTCCGATACCACAGGCACCAAACTTTCTGGCCCTTGATGCATCTGCAGGGGTATCTGCATTTGCCCTGATGCCAAGCATCTTTACGGAATCGCAGACCTTTAAGAATTCCATAAGTAAAACATTCTCCTCGGCAGATGCCATCATCGGTAATTCTCCCTCATAGACATTCCCTTTCGTCCCATTCAAGGTGAGCCAGTCCCCCTCTTTAAATACCTTTTCTCCAATCCTCAGGGTTTTGTCTTCATAATCTATCTGCAATGCCCCACATCCAACAATACAGCATTTTCCCCAGCCCCGGGCAACCAGTGCGGCATGGGAGGTCATTCCCCCGCGGGCAGTCAATATCCCCTGGGCTGCCCTCATTCCATCAACATCTTCCGGATTTGTCTCCTCACGAACTAAAATCACCTTCTTTTTCTGATTTGTCCATTCTACAGCATCCTTTGCGGTAAATACAATCTGTCCTGCTGCCCCACCGGGTCCTGCGGGTAGACCATGGGCAATTGGTCGGACATTCATCTCTGCCCTTGGGTCAATCATTGGATGGAGGAGTTCATCAAGTTGGGCAGGTGTAACTCTCATCACTGCCTCTTGTTTTGTAATTAGTCCCTCTTTTAGCATATCCATTGCCATCCTTACCGCAGCCGGGCCATTCCTCTTTCCTACCCGACACTGGAGCATATAAAGAGTTCCCTTCTCAATGGTGAATTCAATGTCAAGCATATCACGGTAATGACGTTCAAGTTTCTTCTGGTACTGGTATAATTCCTTATATACTTCAGGCATTGCCTTTTCCAGAGATATCAAATTCTTATTATGCTCGCTCTTTGAATATTCATTTACCGGTGCTGGAGTTCTTATTCCCGCCACCACATCTTCGCCCTGGGCATTTATCAAATATTCACCATAAAACTCATTTTCACCGTTTCCAGGATTGCGGGTAAAGCCGACCCCGGTTGCAGAATCTTCACCCATATTACCAAAGACCATCGCCTGAACACTGCAGGCAGTTCCCCAGTCATCAGGGATTCCTTCAATCCGACGATAGGCAACTGCCCGCCTGCCTTGCCAGGAGGCAAAGACTGCCTTAATACCTCCCCAGAGTTGTTCGTTATGGTCGTCAGGAAAATCCCTTCCCAGAACTTCCTTTACTCTGTCTTTAAAAAGTTGGCAGATTTCTTTTAAGTCTAAAGCCGTGAGTTCGGTATCACTTTTATAATTCTTTCTCTCCTTATATTCAGCCATAATCTTTTCCAGTTGTCTGCGGATACCGGATTCATCATCTTTTGGTTCAATCCCTTCAGCCTTTTCCATTACTACATCCGCATACATCATAATCAATCTTCTGTAGGCATCATAGACAAATCTTTCATTACCGCCACTCTGCCTTATTAAACCCGGGATGGTCTTTTCCGTAAGTCCAATATTCAAAACGGTTTCCATCATTCCCGGCATTGATGCCCGGGCACCAGAACGGACCGAGACAAGCAACGGATTTTCTGGGTCACCAAACTTTCTACCCAGCAATTTTTCAATCCTCTCCATTGCCTTTTTCACCTGAGCAGTGAGTTCCTTTGGTAACTTCTTTTTATTCTTGTAATAATAATTACAGACCTCGGTGGTGATGGTAAAACCAGGGGGAACCCTTATTCCGAGATTTGTCATCTCAGCAAGATTTGCCCCCTTACCACCAAGGAGATTCTTCATCTTTGCTGAACCATCGGCTTTTTTACCACCAAAATTATAGACCAATTTTTTCATTCTTACTCCTTTCGGTCTAATGTTTTTCTAATAATATCCTCAAGCAAATTTCCATCCTTTTCTTTCAATTCGTAATTTACCTTCACGGCGGGTTTATTGAGTCTTAAAAACTTTCTTAAATCCACCGGGGTTGCAATAATCACCGCATCTGCCGGGGTTCTATTGATACTTCTCTGTAATTCGGATATCTGATTTTTTGAATAACCGACGGCGGGGATTAGTGGACCAATCTGGGGATAAATTTCGTATGTCTTTTTAATTGAACCGACTACATAGGGTTTGGGATCCACAATCCCCTTTACCCGATATTTCCTTGCTGCTATTACCCCAGCCCCGAAGGACATCTCCCCGTGGGTAAGGGTAGGACCGTCCTCAACAACAACTACCCTTCGGGAGCGAATTTGGTCTGGATTATCTACGAAAATCGGCGATTCAGCCTCAATTATCATTGCATCTTCATTTAAACTTCTTACATTCTCTTTTAATTTTTCCACATTCTTCTTTGGTGCCGTATCAACTTTATTTATCACCACAACATCCGCAAGTCTGACATTCGCCTCCCCGGGATGGTATGAACTTTCATTTCCCACCCGAAAAGGGTCAACAACAACAATATGGAGGTCTGGTTCATAGAATGGCAAATCGTTATTACCGCCATCCCATACTATTACATCCGAGACCTTCTCGGCCTCCTGGAGAATCTTACCATAGTCAACCCCGGCAAGAACACTATTACCACGGCGAATATGTGGTTCAAACTCCTCCCTTTCTTCAATCGTGCATTGATATTTATCCAAATCACTCATCGTTGTAAATTTCTGAACAATCTGCTTTCTTAAATCGCCGTAGGGCATCGGGTGTCGGATTACGCAAAAACGGATATTAAGTTTGTTGAGAATATCGCACACCCTTCTTGTTGTCTGACTCTTGCCGGCCCCGGTGCGTGCAGCACAGATGGAAATAACCTTACACTTTGATTTCAACATTGAGTGTTTTGGACCTAAAAGCCAAAAATCCGCACCAGAAGCCAGCACTTCAGAAGCCTTGTGCATTACATAATTATGGGATATATCTGAATAAGAAAAAACGACAATGTCAACTTTATGTTTTTTTATTAAATAGGTTAATTTCCTCTCTGAAAAAATAGGAATGCCCCTTGGGTATTTCTTGCCCGCCAATTCCCGAGGATACCTCCTGTCCTCAATATTGGGGATTTGTGTGGCTGTAAAACAGACAACTTTATAACGGGCATTATCTTTAAAAAAGACATTAAAATTATGAAAATCACGACCTGCCGCACCCATAATAATTACCTTTTCCATAAGAACCTCCTGAACATACTTCAGGGGCTTTGCCCCGGAAACCCCGTCCCTCACCTTAATCCTCTCCCCGTTTTAACGGGGAGAGGGCAGGGTGAGGGGGAATTTTATCTGTTTTTAATCTGCCTTTATCCGCTTGAATCCAAGGTATTGGAATTATTGAAATTTCAATACCTCAAATTATTCCAACTGCCTCAACCCGGCTTTGTTCCGAATGAAATTTTGCCACCCAGTTTTAGGAAAAATTCCTAAAATGGAGTATCATTGGGTATAGACTATTATATCTAAATTTCAACGAAAGTCAAGGTTTAAAATCGGAGAAGAGGACGGAAATTAAGGCTAAGATAGGCCTTGTGCATTGTAGTTGACAATTAGTAATTTTCGGATATAGTTAACTATGGAAAAGATCCTATCAGAGATTCTAAATAAAAATGAAAGTAAAATTGTTCTTATCGTGCTTGATGGGCTTGGCGATTTACCAAATCCTGATAAAACTGCATTGGAACTGGCGAAAAAGCCCAATCTTGATAATCTGAGTAAAAGAAGTAGTCTTGGACTTCTGATACCGATTGCCCCTGGAATAACACCTGGCAGTGGACCTGCGCATCTTGCCCTTTTCGGTTATGACCCGATAGAAAATCAGATTGGCCGGGGAATTCTTGAGGCACTGGGTATTGGAGTTGATGTAGAAAAGGGCGACCTTGCGGTAAGGGCAAACTTCGCCACAATGAAGAACAATTTGATAACCGACCGAAGGGCAGGTAGAATTTCTACTGAGGAATGCCAGCGCATCTGCGATAAACTTCAAAAAAATTTGAAAGAAATTGACGGTATTAAATTGGTCATAAGACCAGCCAAGGAACACAGGTTTGTTGTAATTTTTAAGGGTGGTAATCTTTCCCCTGAAGTTACTGATGCGGACCCGCAAAAGGATAATTTACCCCCAATCTTTGCCCGGGAGAAATCTCCAATGGCAAGAAGGAGCGCGGAGATTATAAACAGATTCATTTTAAAGGCACAAGAGATATTGAGTGATGAAAGATTTGCCAATTATGTTCTTTTAAGGGGTTATTCCCAACTTCCTGAACTTGCCAGTATGAATCAAAAATATGGCATAAACTGTGCGGCAATCGCCAGTTATCCTATGTATCGGGGGCTGGCAAAGATTGTCGGGATGACGGTCCTTGAAACCGGAGATTTTTTGAAAGATGAGGTGGCAACACTGAAAGCGAATTATAGAAATTTTGACTTCTTTTATCTCCATTATAAGGCGACTGATAAATCCGGTGAGGATGGAAATATTCAGGCGAAGGTTGACGCAATTGAAGAGTTTGATCGGATTTTACCTGAGATACTGGACCTCAATTCCGATGTCCTGTGTATTACAAGTGACCATTCCACACCTACGCTATTGCATTCCCATTCCTGGCATCCCAATCCATTTTTGCTCTTTTCCCGTTATATATTTCCTGATGGTCTTGAATTTAGCGAGAAAAATTGTGCCCGTGGTTATTTTGGTGTGATGAGGGCGATGGAGGTGATGCCGATTCTTCTGGCAAACGCCCTGAAATTGAAAAAATATGGGGCGTAGTTAAAATTAGAAGATAATCAAAGGGGGTATTCAAATATGTTCAGTCAATATAAAAAGGCTTTGATTTCTGTAGCCGATAAATCCGGGGTTGTATCTTTAGGTCGTGATTTAAAAAATTTGGGGTTTGAAATAATTGCGACGAGTGGAACACAGAAATTATTATCGGATAATGGAATTGAGGCGATAAAGATAAGTGATTATACAGGAGGAACTGAGAGTGAAAGGGTAAAGACCTTGAGCCAGCGGATTGCCCGAGAAATTCTGGAGACCGGTGAAATAAGTATTGTAGTCTGCAATCTCTATCCCTTCTTTGAGCAGGAAGGTAAGACACTCAATGAGATGATTGAATTTATTGACATAGGTGGTGTAACACTTATTCGGGCTGGTGCAAAAAACTATCCAAAGGTTGGGGTGGTATTCAGTCCAAACCAGTATGACGATTTGATAAAGGCATTGAAGGAAGGTAGATTTGATGAAGAATATCGGCTCAATTTGGCACGGCAGGCCTTTGACTACATTGCCTGGTATGACACAATCATCGCTGAATATTTCAATAACGGTATTTCGGGAAGAAACTTTTTCTCAACCGGAGCCGAGATTTTCATTCCGATGAGATACGGTGAGAATCCCCATCAAAGGGCTAACTTCTATTTAAATCGTCTTCTCCAAAAGAAGTTTTTAATCCACGGGGGCAAGGAACTTTCCTATAATAATATTCTTGATGCCGAGATTGCCATAGGTTGTGCGATGGAATTTGAGGAATGTGCCTGTGCAATAATCAAACATCAAACTCCCTGCGGAGTGGCGATTGGTGATAGTTTATCCGAGGCATACGAGCGTGCCTATATAGCGGATTCAGTCTCGGCATTTGGCGGAATTGTCGGGTTGAATCGCCGGGTTGATAAAGAAACCGCAACAAGAATTGCCCAGATATTTTATGAAGTGATAATTGCCCCGGATTATGAACCAGAGGCATTAGAAATTTTACAGACAAAAAAGAATTTGAGGATCATTCAGGTCTCAAGGGAAATTTTGCAACCCGTAATGTTCAGGTCAGTATTTGGAGGAATTCTTGTTCAGGAAAGCGACCAGAAGGATTTCACGGAATGGCAGGTGGTTACAAAGAGGGCACCCAGTCCATACGAAGCCGAGGCAATGAAATTTGCCTGGAAGGTTGTTAAATGGGTGCGGTCAAATGCTATTGTTCTGGCAATAAAGGGTAGAACCGTTGGGATTGGAGGGGGGCAAACATCGCGGGTTGGTGCAGTGGAGATTGCAGTGAAAAATGCCGGGCCACAGACCGCCGGGGTGGTTCTTGCCTCAGATGCCTTCTTCCCTTTCCGCGATGGAATTGATGCGGCAGCAAAGGGCGGAGTGAGTGCTGTGATCCAGCCAGGTGGTTCCAAACGGGACCAGGAGGTAATAGACGCCTGCAATGAATATGATATGGCAATGGTATTTACGGGATTTCGCCACTTTCGTCATTAGTGTCCTGTTTCATAGAGATTGCTAAAAGAGTCTCTTCCTGTCACCAAGATGCTGAAATAAATTCAGCATGACAACGGTTGTTGAACCACCACCTTTTCAGCAATCTCTCATAAATTCCTTGACATTTTCTGTCATTCTGAACGAAGTGAAGAACCCCGATTATTTTGAGGTATAGGAATTTGAAAAATTCCTATACTTTGGATTCAAACGGATTAAAACAGAATAAATTCCCCCTCACCCCCTGCCCTCTCACCGTTTTAACGGGGAGAGGATTAAGGTGAGAGGCGGGGTTTCAGGGGAAGAATTCTCCTGAAGTATTTTCAGGTATTGGAATTTCAATCCAAAATAGGATTTATTTTTTTCTCTCCATTTCTTTGGCGTAGGCAACTACTATTCTACCCAGTCTTCTATAACCTGCCTTTAAATACCATTTTCTCATCCAGCGGGCAAATTCAATTTTCACATCATCGGACAGACTGTCAAATTCCTCTTTTGCCTGACTCGCAGCTCTATCCATATTTGCGAGCAGTTCCTCACTAATCCTTTCTTCAGCCATAATACCTCCTCGGATATTTCAAATACCTAAACACCTAAATAAACAGGGGTTATGAAGGGTTATCAGGGGTGATAAGAAAAATCGTTTATCGTCGTGCGGTTTCGCACCGCATCAGGAGCAAATCCTAAATCCCAAGCACCAAATTCCAAACACTATCAAAATTCCCATCTCCAAACTTTTTTGTAATCTCTCCATCTATTTTTTTCTCTTTCCCGTTTCACGGGAAGCATTCCACAAAATTTCCCGTATTCACCCTTCTTTACCCATTCTTGTTCCCCTCTTTAGCCTTTTTCATATTCAATTGCCCCATTTTACCCTTTTTCGTTTAAGAATAAACTTTTAAGGACACAAAAAAGGTCTCTTCTGTATTATATTATACATATTTCTTTGGAAATGTCAACCCCAATCCCAGCACTAAAATCGCTGGTCTATTTCTCCTTATTTGCTCCTTTTGAATCCAGTAATTGCTGGATTTATATTTTTGCATCTTTACTTGACCTTACAAATTTTTTAATTATACTTTACTGAATGAAAGTCATTAGCGAAGGGACATTGGTCTATATCTATCTTGATGAAAAGAGGGAGTATCTGGTTCAGATTCAATCGGGTAAAAAACTTTCTACCGATTTTGGAAATATAGAATTTTCTGAAATCGTGGGTAAGGATTTTGGTTATAAGGGGAAGACCCACCTTGGGAGAGATTACTACTGTCTAAAACCAACGACTGGAGATTTGATGCTCAAAATCAAGCGCAAGACAACAATTGTCTATCCCAAAGATACAGGTTATCTTCTCTTTGAAACGGCAATTGGTCCTGGCTCAAGGGTAATTGAAGTCGGGACCGGCAGTGGTGCCCTTACCTATTTTTTATCAAAAGCCGTTGGTGATGATGGATTTGTGTACTCATACGAACGGAGCGAAGAATTTTTGAATAATGCGAAAGAGAATTTAAAGAAACTGGGTTGTAATAATATAGAATTTTTTGCTCAGGATGTGGCGGAGAAAGGATTTTTGCAAAAGGATGTTGATGCCGTATTTATTGATGTGCCTGAGCCCTGGCAAATTGTTCCCTGGGCTTTTATAGCCTTGAAAGGTGGACACCATCTTTGTGCCTGGTCACCAAATGTTGAACAGGTAAAAAAAACTGTGGAATCTCTCCGTGATAACAATTTTATCCGAATTAAGGTAAACGAAATTCTGCAGAGGGAAATTCTGGTGAGAGAAAGGGGGACAAGACCAAAGGAGAGAGGAATCACCCACACTGCCTATCTGATAAGTGCCACAAAGTTTAATAAATGAAACTGGGAATTGATGCCCTTCTAAAAAATGGATTTGAAGGATTACACCACAGACCGCTTGGACTTCTGACAAATCTTTCTGCAACCGATTCCAATTTGAAGCCAACCTTCTTTCATTTTAAGGAAAATAGGTCAATAAATTTAAAGGTCGCCTTTGCACCCGAACACGGATTGTATCCCGCACTTCAGGACCAGGTGTATATAAAAGACAATAAGCAAAAAGGAATTCCCATTATCAGCATATATGGAAAGAGACTTTTCCCGCCCCTTAAAATTTTAAAGGAAATTGAAATTGTGGTGATTGATTTGGTTGACATCGGCACCCGTTATTATACATTTCTCTGGAGTGCTATATTGCTGATTGAAAAGATGGCGCTTTTAAATAAAAAGATAGTCATCCTTGACCGGCCCAATCCTTTAAATGGTCTTACGGTGCAGGGACCAATTCTAAGAAAATCATTTTCCTCGTTTGTCGGATTATACCCCTTGCCAGTAAGACACGGAATGACAATTGGCGAGGTCTGCAATATGTTAAATAAAGAATATCAAATTAAAGCCGATATAGAAATTGTAAAAATGGAAGGCTGGAAGAGGAAATACCATTTTCCTGATTGTGGTCTATACTGGACTCTGCCCTCGCCCAATATGCCCTCCTTTGAAACCGCCTGTGTCTATCCAGGAATGTGCCTTTTGGAAGGAACCAATATTTCTGAAGGCAGGGGAACCACGAAACCATTTGAAGTTTTTGGTGCACCATGGATTGATGAGGAAGAACTTGTAAAGGAGTTAAATTCAAGGAAAATCTCGGGTGTTGAATTTAGACCCTTAAAATTTATCCCGACCTTTCATAAATATTTTAAAAAAGTTTGTGGTGGGGCTCAAGTTTATGTGAGGGATTTGAAGAAATTTGACCCGGTCTCTCTCGGGCTTGAAATAATCAGAACGATTAAGCAGTTATATCCCCAAAAATTTGCCTGGCGCAGACCACCCTATGAATTTGAAAAGAAAAAACTTCCCTTTGATATTCTGATCGGTAACTCCTGGGTGAGAAAGGCGATTGAAAATGGAGAGGCAGTAGATTCAATAAAGACAAGATGGGCCGGTGAGATTGAAGAATTTAAAAGGATGCGTGCCCAATACCTGCTGTATTAACCAGCTATGAGGGGTATCATTCTTTCGGCGGGACTGGGAAAGAGACTGGGTAAGATAACAAGGGGAATTCCCAAGCCCCTTCTCCCGGTTGGTGGAGTTCCCATAATAAAATTGATTATTAAAAAGTTAAAGCGGGCAGGAATAGATAAAATCGGCATCAATCTTTATTACAAAGCGGATATAATAAAGGAAAGATTAAAAGGCATCAAGGGATTGCGGATTGTTAAAGAGAAATACCTCTCGGACACTGGTGGTGCATTATTGAATTTTAAAAATTTTGTTTCGGCAGATTTTTTAATACACAATTGTGATATTATATCGGATGTTGATTTAAAAAGAATAATTAGAGTGCATAAGAAAATAAGGCCGGGAGCAACAATTGTTCTTGTAAAAAACTTTAAGACCGACCGGGTTAGAATTTTGAATAATCGGATTATTAAATTCTATAAAAAAAGAATGGAAAATTGTTATACATATTCAGGAATTGCAGTCCTTTCAAAAAGGATTTTCAACTATTTTCCGAAAAGTAAAAAAATCTTCGCTCTGACCGAGGTTTATAATAATGCAATAAAAGATGGCGAGTTATTGTATCCCGTGGTTGTAAATAACACCTGGTGCGATATTGGAACATTAGAGAATTATAGAAAATGGAAAGACCAAAAATTATCTTGATTAAATCGTCCACAAGGTATTATGGAGGGATTGTTTATTAAAAATTCCCTTAACTTCAACCCGAATCCAGCGTAACTATATTCAGAAGTTGCTTATATATTAAAGAAATCTGAATTGCATTCAAGAATATTTTGCGATTTCCTTAAGGAGTTTTTCGGTTTCTTTTGCCTCTTTTTCGTCTATTGGGTTGATGGCAAAGCCGGCGTGGATCATCACATAGTCGCCAACCTTTACCTCGGGTGTGAGAACAATAGAGATTTCCCGGCGCACCCCCATAATTTCGGCAATCGCCATATCGCCATCAATTTTTTCTATTTTACCAACAACTCCCAAGCACATTTTTCTACCTTTTTTCAATAGAAACAATTTTAAAATCAAATTTATTTTGCCGATTGCCACAATACCAACAAAAGGTAATAGGGACAAATATTCTATTCCTCCCTTTTTCAACCTTTCCGCAGGTAATACACCGTTTGACTATATTACCCCCGCAATCAGCACACTTTTGGAGAGGTTTTACATTTTCCGGGTATGGATGGCCACATTTTTCACAAATTTTTACACGATAATATTTTGTTTTGCAATAAAAACATTCTTTAAGTGAAGTGTTCCAAAACTTCCCATATTGAGAACAGATTGGTCTAAATAAAAGGACGTGGTCAGTTTTCTCAAGGGGCAGAAAGACTTCCCAATTTTCCTCGGTTTCTTTAAATATTTGTTTTGCATCGTTTTCGGTTAATCGGAATAAATGAGCATCTATAATCCCTCCTTCATTTTCCGATGTTTCCCTTAATAACAATCTTTGTGAACTGTCATAAATTTCAGGATACGATTTAATTTTTTCATCAGCATATTTATTACTTTGCTTCCATTTTTCCAAAATTTCTTTATTAACATCCTTCCAGGTTTCGTCTAATTCAGTAGCATTGATACACTCAAAATTATATGACTCATCAGTTACAATAGTTTCAAGTTTGTTCCACTGGTCTTCGTATTCATTTAGTTCAACCCCTTCTACTTCCCATTTGCCAATATTTTTTCCAATAATATAATGGTGAGGATGTAATCTGTCAGTTCCCCATCGCCACTCACCTCTCATTAGAAGTGAAGGATATTTCCGTCTTGAACTGTGAGGGAGTTTATAATATCTTATATCAATAAAATCCTTGACATTAAAGATGAAATAATGAAATTTTAAGTTTTTGTCTGTAAAAGCCCATATGTAAAAATGTCTCGTATCATGGAATAAATCCTTTGGTTTCATTGTGAGTCCATAAGATTCATACCCGTCGTAAGACAGAGTGGATAGATTTTCAATCCTTGAACTCTTCACCTGAATAGTTCTGTAACTACCATTTTTAACTGCGATTAAATCAATATACCTATCAATTAAAGGCTGATAAACTTGCCACCCTTTTCTTTGAAGTTCAAAGGCAACTTGAAATTCACAAAAGAATGAGAATTCACGATTGGGAAGTTTATAAATATCAATGGCATTTGTCATTTTTTACTTCCTCTTATTTTTTTGACGATGGGTTTGAGGTAAATGAAGCAAATCGTATTCTGCATATTTCTTATGATGCGCATATAAGTCACCTTGGGTGGTTTCCTTCTCAATTATTTTTAACACTTTATCATAAAAAAGTTTTTTATTTAATTCAATTCCAATTCCAATTCTATTTAGTTTCGCAGCAACGATCGTCGTTGTAAAACTTCCTGCAAAAGGGTCTAATACAAACTCACCGGGATAGGTATAGAAAATTACCGCCATCTCTGGTATCTCCTGGGGAAATGGTGCGGAATGACCTAAAATATTCTCCCCTTTTGCATTTATTTTTATCACGGGTGGAAAATTCACAATATCGCGGCGCCATTTTCTGATTAAATTCTCGGGAATTTTAAATTCTTCAGTGTGATGTCTTTGGGTAATGTTTGTTTTAAGAGAAAACCTTTTACCTCTGTTTGATTTGCTCCTAACGAAGCAATCTTCGTTAGCACATTCCCAGCTTTGCAGACCAATTTCAGATTGCGTATTGTCGTTTGTTTTTAGACAACCACAAATTGGACAAGGGTAGCGTGTTTTGTCTAATCTATGTTTATGGAAGATTAAAATATGTTCATAACAGTTCACGGGATATTGATAAAAGGGATAAGGAGTATTTGTGTGCTTATGCCTTTGTGTTTGGACCTCTCCCTTGTCCCAAATAAAATCATCAACGAAAGTAAATCCTATTTCTTCAAAAAGTTTAATAAAGTATGCGCCAAGAGGAATCCGCCTTTTACCCCATACAGATTTAGTTATTAATCGATCGTTATCGTAAATATCTCCTACATTAAACACGAAAACCCGGTGATTATCTAATACCCGATAACATTCGGTAATTACCTCTTTCATATCCGAAAAGTAATCATTTAAGTTCTCCCATTGAGAGTATTCTCGGGCATTATAATATGGTGGTGAAGTCACCATTAAATGAACAGATTCGGATTTCATTCTTCTTAAAACCTGATAAGCATCACCCCAAATAAGTTTTATATGAGAATTTTTATCTTCAATAAATTTACATAAATTCGCGTCATAATAAGGTGTGGTTTTCATCTGATATTGCCTTTTGACTAATTCACAATAAACTTTGTCAAAGTAATCCACATACTCCTGAATTGAATTTCCTTGATATTTTTTTAATAATGCAAACAGCTCTTGAAGTTCAACTTCACTAAATTGCTTTTTTAAATACGGCAGACTTATTTTGACAATTTTATCAAAATAGTTACCAAAATTTACTGTAATTTTACTTGGAACTGATTTTGCCGGATATGGTGTTAATTTGGATGTATATAATGCATTGGCTCCAGACTCACTAAATCGATATTCATTTTTTTTGTTCATTAAACTCCTTTAATTAAATCAATTGGTTAATTATTAAAGACAACCCTTCATAACCCCTAACTTCCTATTTATTAAGTTCCCATATATCACCTGTCCATAGGAGATACAGCCATCATTCGTGGGCAATTTATGATGGGTATAGACCTCAAAATTATTCTCTTTTAATCTTTTTATCATTAAATCCAATAGATAACGATTCTGGAAGACACCACCGGACAAAGCAATTTTCTTCACACCATAAATTTTACGCAGTTTCTTTGCGATGTCAAGGGAGAACTGGACTACGGTATTATGGAATTTTGCTGAAATGATATCTTTACCAATTCCCTTTTTCAAATCATTGATTATACCCTGGAGGATTTCTGAAATACAGACGATAAAATGGGTTGGTTCATTGTTAACATCTGAGATAAATGGTGGGGCTGTATCAGGCTTCATTTCTTTATTAGATTCTTCACTTCGTTCCGAATGACATAAATTCCCTTTCCCCCTTTCAACAACTTCATATGAATAAAACTCTTTAATATCTTTTGACGCGATATATTCAAGGTTTATTGCCGCTTCTGCCTCATAGGTTATCTCCTGTGTAATTCCCAGCATTGCTGAGACACAATCAAACAGCCTGCCCATACTTGATGTGTAGGCAAGGTTATAGTTATTATCAATCATCTTCTGGATTGAATAAATCTCCTGAACTCTGGCATTGAGGGGCAAAATTCCTTTTTTGCAAATCTCCCCCAATACAGGTCCCAAGAGTTTATAAAGATAAGCGATAGTAATCCGATAGGGCTTCTTTATACTCTCTTCACCACCAGGCAGGGGGAGATATTCAAGGTTGGCAACCCGTTTAAGACCTTTCAGGTCACCAATGAAGAATTCACTACCCCAGATATTTTTATCAAGACCATATCCTGTGCCATCAAAGGCAATTCCAATCGCCCTATCATAGATTCTATTTTCACCAAGGCAGGAGATGATATGAGCGATGTGATGCTGGACACCAATAATTCGTTTACCGTTTACCGTTGGCCATTTACTGTTATAAAACTTCCGATTAAAGTATTGATACGCAATCTTTGTTGAAAGATAATCCGGGTGGAGATCATGGACAATCAATTCGGGTTCAATCTTGAACCACTTCTTATATTTCGCAACCATCTCATTAAAGAATTTCAGAGTTTCCAGATTATCAAGGTCCCCAATATGGGGTGATACATAGGCACTATTTTTATCGGCAAGGGTGAATGTATTCTTCAAATATGGGCCAACTGCCAGTGTCGGCTGGACACTGCAGGGTAATTCAACCGGTACCGGAACATATCCCCGTGACCGGCGGATTATTGAGAATCCATAGTTCTTTAAATAAAATCCTACTGAATCATCACACCTGTTTATGACTTCGCGATTATGGGTCAAATAGAATGAAACCAACTTTTTTAATTTGATTCTCACTTCATTATCATCCTTTACTAATGGTTCATCGGCAATATTTCCACTTGTCATCACAAGGTAAGGAATTTTCTCTAATAGTAGGTAATGGATCGGTGCATACGGTAACATCACGCCGAGGTATGGATTTTTTGGAGCAACCTCATCACATACTACACTTCTCTTTTTTTCTAAAAGCATTATTGGTGCAATCGGGGATTTTATAATCTTTTTTTCCTCGGGTTTTATTTTTACTATTTTACCTAAATTCCTTTCCTCGGTCATTATTGCAAATGGTTTCGTCGGTCTGTTTTTTAGTATTCTTAATCTTCTTACCGCTTCACAATTTGTCGCATCACAGGCAATATGAAAGCCACCAATCCCTTTTATTGCAATTATATTGCCATTTTTTAATAATCTTATCGCCTCATCAATAGGCTTATCAGTCTTGATTTTTGTGCCATCAATTTTGTAGAGAGAAAATTCAGGACCGCATAAGAAGCAACAATCAGGCTGGGCATGGAACCTTCGGTCATAGACATCTTCAAATTCGTTATTACATTCCGGACACATTTTAAATCTTTTCATTGAAGTCTGCTTTCGGTCATAAGGTGTGTTGTAGATTATTGAATATCTGGGACCACAATTCGTGCAGTTAATAAATGGGAATCGGAATCTGCGGTCTTGGGGATTAAAAAACTCTTTTAGACAATCGTCACAGGTGGCAATATCCGGAGAAATCTGGGTGAAGCCTCTGGCAAGTTTACTCTCTTTGATGAGAAAATCGCCTTCCCCTTTGGCTGAAATATTTTTTACAATTATCTCTTCAATTATTGATGCCGGTGGTTTTTCTAACGAAAGTCTGGTTAAAAATTTTCTTATTCGGTCTTTTTTACCCTCTATCTCAATCTCTACCCCGTAAGATGTATTACGCACAAACCCAGCAAGTTTTAAATCCTTTGCCAGTCGGTAAACAAACGGTCTGAAGCCAACACCCTGGACAATCCCTCTTATCCGCACGAGTTTTCTCGGCATTGAGTATTATACCTATCAACCCATAATTATCAAGTCCTCACAATAGAGACCAGAAATTCTGACAGAGGAAGGGGGTGTGGAAATTAGAAAAATGTGTAACTGCCTTATGTCCTTAAAATTTCTTCAACAAAGTTTGTTGAGATATCACCGGCAAGGAACTTTTCATTATTCATTACCCTTAGATGAAAAGGAATTGTGGTTGGGATTCCCTCAATGACAAGTTCTTCCAGTGCCCGCTTCATCCGGGCGATTGCCTCAACACGGGAATTTCCATAACAGATAAGTTTTCCAATGAGGGAATCATATTGCGAAGGGAATGTATATCCGGCGAAGATATGGGTATCAAACCGAACCCCGATTCCCTGTGGTATATGAAAGAAAGTTATCTTTCCTGGAACCGGAATAAAGTTTCTCTCCGGATCTTCAGCATTTATCCGACATTCAATCGCATGCCCCCTTAAAACTACATCATTCTGTTTTATAGATAACTTTTCACCCAGGGCAATCTTTAGTTGTTCTTTTAGGAGGTCAATACTTGTTACCATTTCGGTGACCGGGTGTTCAACCTGGATTCTTGTATTCATTTCCATAAAGTAAAAGTTTCTATCTTTATCCATTAAAAATTCTATTGTGCCGGCTGATTCATAGTTAATCTCCTTTGCTGCCTTAATTGCCGACTCCATTAACTTTTTTCTTGTTGTCCCGTCAACAAATGGCGATGGCGATTCCTCAATCAGTTTTTGGTGACGTCTTTGAATTGAACACTCCCTTTCGCCCAGAGCCAGAACACTACCGTAAGAATCGGCAAGGATTTGAACCTCAATGTGCCTTGGTTTTTCAATATACTTCTCAAGGTAAAGCCTTCCATCACCAAATGATGCCCTTGCCTCGGCCTGGGCAATCCTGAAACCACTTTCCAGTTCCGCTTCTTCCTGTATTATTCTCATTCCTTTACCCCCCCCACCAGCTGCGGCTTTCAATATAACTGGATAGCCGATTTTGCTTGCTATCTTCTTTGCCTCACGCAACGATTCCACAGCACCTTCACTCCCGGGGATTCCGGTAATTCCAATATCCGACATTGTCTTCTTTGCCCTTATCTTATCACCCATTGCCCGGATTTGCTCGGGTTTTGGCCCAACGAATATTATGCCACAGGATTGGCATATTTCAGCAAATTCGGCATTTTCGGCTAAGAATCCATAGCCAGGATGGATTGCTTTTGCACCGGTTACCTCCGCAGCACTGATTATTCTTGTAATATTGAGATAACTTTCCTTTGCCGGTCCCGGACCGATGCAGACTGCCTCATCGGCAAGCCGGGTATGGAGTGCATCCGCATCAGTTTCTGAATATACTGCAACAGTCTTTAGGTTTAACTCCTTTGCAGCACGGATTATTCTAATTGCAATCTCACCCCGATTGGCAATGAGAATCTTTTCAAATTTCATAGGAATTTTTTAGATGCAGACGAATAATTACGGATTCAGACAGATACTCTGTCCGTTTGTATCCGCTTATATCCGTGTGAATTTATTTTTTTTCAAACGAACCCCAACCCCTTTCTGCCGTCGCCTCAATGCCCACAAGTCTTAATTTAAATTCATCAGGATTTGAAACTGCCTGAATTGCATCATCGTATGAAATTAAACCCTCTTTATAAAGACGAAAGATAGACTGGTCAAATGTCTGCATTCCATATTGACCATATCCCTCTTCAATCGCGGACTGAATGAGCAAGGTTTTTACCGGGTCAAGAAGATACTCCTTTATGGTTGGTGTTGAGATAAGAATTTCTACCGCAGGTATTCTCCCCTTGCCGTCCGCCCGGGGCAATAGTCTCAATGAGATAACCCCCACCAGTGTTGCCGCAAGTAGAACCCGAATGTGTTGATGCTGATGGGGTGGGTAGAATGAAATGATACGGTTGATTGTTTCTGTAGCATTTAAGGTATGGAGCGTTGACATTACGAGGTGTCCGGTGTCTGCAGCTTTAAGTGCTACATCCATTGTTTCCCGGTCCCTGATTTCACCAATCAGAATTACATCAGGGTCCTGACGGAGAATGTGGCGAAGGGCAATAGAGAATGAGACCGTATCCATCAAAACTTCCCGCTGATTGATGACACTGAGATTGTCCCGAAAGAGATATTCAATTGGGTCTTCAATGGTAATGATGTGCCTTGAGGCATTTTCATTGATATGTTCAATCATTGCAGCAAGAGTGGTTGATTTGCCACTGCCGGTTGTTCCGGTGCAAAGAATTAACCCTCTCGGTTTTAGAGCCAGTTCCTTTAAGATTGGTGGCAGATTAAGTTCATCAATCCTTTTTACCGACATTGGAATTGCCCTCATCGCAATTGCAATACTCCCCCTCTGCAAGAAGATATTCACCCGGAAACGGCCGACTCCTCGCACACCAATCGCAAAATCCATCTCCTTCATCCGTTCAAATGCCTGCTGCTGGGAAGGAGTCATAATTTGATATGCCATAGTCTTTAGGACTTCCGGAGTGAGTGATTCTGATTTCTCAATCACCAGCCGGCCATCAATTCTAAAGACCGGTGGTGCCCCTGCCTTCAGATGTAGATCTGAGGCATTCACTTTTATCATCTTTTCTAATAGAGTCTTCAGTTCCATAATTTTTTATTATAATTTTACCATCAAAGTGGTTCAACTAAAAATAGTTCCTGATTATATTCAACCGGTTCTTCATTCTTTACTAAAATTTCAACAATCCGGCCCGCCACATCCGATTCAATCTCATTCATCAATTTCATCGCCTCAACAATGCAGACAACCTGGCCGGGTTTTACAATGTCACCGACTTCTACATAAGGTGGGGCATCAGGTGCTGGCGCACGGTAAAATGTTCCTACAATCGGGGAACGGATCGCAACAAGATTTTTGGCACCTTCTTGGGGAGTCTCGACAGGTTTCTTTTCAGGTATTTTAGCTTCCTCGGCAGGTAATTGGGCCGGGGTTGGTTGGACATTTTTTATCTGGTTGGTGTCAAATTTGGAAATTTTTAAACGTCTTCCCCAGAAGTCGGTTACCTCAATCGTTGAAATTTTACTATTTTCTAATATTTTTATTAACTTTTCAATATCAGAGAGTTTCATATCCACTCACTTTAGAAGGCTTGATAGCCAGTCCTGGAAAGACTTGAAGTCTTCTTCTTTTGGTTTTTGAACCTCTTCCTTCTTTTCCTCTTTTTTGGGCTCTTCCGGGGCGGTTTCTGCTGGCTTTGTTTCACTGACCTCTGCTGGTTTTGGTTCTTCAGGTTTTTCAATGATCTCCTCTTTTATTTCAGGGGTTTCTCCTTTGACTTCTTCCTTTTCGGGTTTGCTTTCTTCAAGGGCAGGTTGGAGGAATTCTTGAAGTGAAACAACTTCTTCTTTTTCTGGTGATTTCGGTGTTTCCTCTGCGGGGGGTGTAGATTCTATCAGTTCTCCTTGAATCGGCTGTTCAACCGGCTTTTCAACCTCTAAAATAGCGGATTCGGTGGTAATTTCTTCAATCGGTAAAAATTCTTCTTTTTCGGTTTTAGGTTCACCTTCCTCCGGCCGAACCAGCAACTCTTCCATTGAAAGGATTTCTTCAACTTGAGTCTCGACAGGCTTTGGCTCAAGAGGAGGCGTTTCTGCAGAAGGCTCCAAAGTAACCGGCTGGGAAGGAATTTCTATACCAACCTCGGGTGGTGGAGGAGGTGCGCTCGGCGTTGCCAAATCTTCGGGTTTAAAATAGGTCTCAAGGTGTAATTCTTCCACACCTTTTTCTTCAACTTTTGGGGATACTTCACCCTTAAGTTTTGTCTTAAGTTCTTTTATCTTATTCTGGATTACAATATCCTGAGGGTCAATGTGCGCAAGATTTTCATAGACCTTTAATGCCTCCTCAAGATTCCCCTGTCTTTCATACTCTTCAGCAAGGGTAATTGTATAAACGGGTTTTCTGCTCTGTGCCTCAAGTGCGGCAAGTTTTTCTTTAGCCACCTGGTCTGTGGGGTCAATTGTAATGATACTCTGGTATGCGGAAATCAAACACTTCTCATCCTTAAGATTATCACAGACCTGAACGAGAAGCCTCAATGCAACAATATTCAACGGGTCTAATTGAATTGTCTTTTCAAATGCCTCTTTGGCCTGGGCAAACTGCCTTTTGTCCAGATGACATTTTCCTAAAATCAGATAGGCAAGCGGATACTGGGGGTGGTATTGTAAACCTTGATTTAAGACCTCAAGTGCCTCATCAATCATATTGTTCTTTCTATAGGCATCAGCGAGTTGAACAAATATCCGCGACTTCGGCTCCTTCTGGTATCGTTCGCTCAGTTTCGCAATTTCAGAAAAATCCTGTTCAGCCATTTTACCTCCAACATTATATTCTATTTAATTTAAATGATTTGTCAAGCATCAAAGACATCTTTACCTCAATTTAAAGGAATTCATAATTACCTCAAGGGTTGTGAAGTAGTCGGTCTTCCTCTCGCCGGGTAAAAAAAGTATACCATCAATAATATAGAGTGAGTCATTTTTATTAAAAAAGTAGGTAAGAAATGGACCGCCCGCAACCAGTGAGTCATTTTGCCAGACCCCCTTTAGTTTTAATCCACTCATCCCCTGAAATACTATTTTTTCAGCAATCGTTAAATCTTTCAGGATGTAGTCTCCATTATAAAATTTTTTGGTAATTTCGTTTCTCTTTTTAATTGCCAGGCTATCATCCAATTCACCCGTTCTTTTCTCCCGGTAAAAGAAGATACTGCGGTCTGGATAATGGGTATGAATGAAGATGAAATTTTCGCTTTTGTTTGTTGAATCAATCATCCAGTTCTCAGGAAAGTCCATTTCTATTCCAAAATGGGCAAGAGTTTTTTTCATTCTTCGATCAATGCCTTTTTCATAGTATTGCTTTTTTATTTTTCTATAATAATTCTCTTCAAGAATTTTTGCAATTATCCTTTTATATTTCAAAATCCCTGAAAGAAGGTAATGTGGTTCGGATACGGCCAGAATGGTGACGGTCTGGTCTTTTGCCCATAGGTCATTTATCTTGAAGAGGAGAAATGTATCTTTTTTTGTCGCCTCCCTGGCTTCTAAATTTAAAAGGGTATTGATAAACTCATCTTTTAGTGAGCCACATAAGAATAGGGAGTGAAATTGTTTCACATTTTTTAACATCGTGTCCGGAACAAAGATAAATATGAATGTTGGTTCCTTCTGGGGCATATAGTTATAGATTTGAAGATTATTGATGATGAATGTAGTATCAAGCAGTGAACCGACAACGACTACATCCCGACTCTTTCCCACGCTGCCTGGGAGTTTAGCGCATTGAACGAGCCATAATAGAGAAAAATTTATTATCCAAAATAACCTATTGTTCAGTCTTTTCATTCTTCTCTTCTCCATTTGAATAAAATTATAGAACATCATCAAGGGGATTCTCCCCTTGCCCGGATTATTCATACTAAAAGTCATTGCGAGCCCGAGCCAGAGGCGAGGGCGTGGCAATCCGACGAAGTCGTTGCGACGCCTCGCCCATTATCAATGGGCGGGACGAAGCAATCTCATTGCGATTCCTCGTCCGCCACACTGTATGGCGGACTCGGAATGACCCTTCGGGTCAAATTGCTTTTGCTCTCTACGAGAGCCTCGCAATGACAGGAGAGGAATCTCGCTCCTCTACTTAAATTATATAAAATAAATAACTAAAGTCAACCTATCCGATTCTCAACAGTTCTTCTTTTTGGGCAAATTTTGTAAGTTGACATCGGACAGGGTAATGCTCGGGCAGTTTAAGTTCCGGGTCTTTACTGACTATAAAAAAGGCATCATCCCGGGCAAGAAACAATAATTCCTGGTCTTCCTCTATATCACCAATCTTTATATCCGGAAGACCATGCTGTCTCTTTCCTAAAATTTCACCGGGGCCCCTCAGTTTCATATCTTTTCTCGCAAGGGCAAATCCATTATTATTTTTTTCAAAGAATGCAATTCTTTCATAAGTTTCGGGTCTGACAAAGCGGTCTAACAAAAGAAAACAGTATGCCCTTTCTGCCCCCCGGCCGATTCTTCCCCTTAACTGATGGAGTTGGGCAAGGCCAAATCGCTCCGGATGCAGGATTAACATTATTGTGGCATTGGGAATATCAACACCTACTTCAATCACTGTGGTTGCAACCAGGATATTGGTGATGCCCTTACGAAATTCGTCCATTACCTTTATTCGCTCCTGGGTATTTAGTCGGCCGTGTATCAAACCGATAGAAAAGTCAGAAAAGTTTCTTTTAATCTCCTCGTAGATTTCCGTTGCGGATTTTAAATCCACCTTCTCCGATTTCTCAATTATCGGGCATACGACAAATGCCTGGCGTCCCTGATGCAATTCATTATTTATGAATTTGTATATTGATGCCTTTTCCTTTTCTGAAGCAACCTTTGTGATAACCTCACCCCGACCAGATGGTTTGTCCGGAAGGGTTGAGATATCAAGGTCCCCATAAAGGGTCAGGGCAAGGGTTCGCGGAATTGGGGTTGCCGAAAGAACCAAAAAATGGGGATTTATTCCCTTATTTACCAACGCCGCCCTCTGCATTACGCCAAATCTATGCTGCTCATCAACAACCGCCAGTCCCATTCTGTTAAAAATAATTTCTTCTTCAATCAATGCATGGGTGCCAAAGACAATTTTTGCCTCACCGTTTCCAATCTTCTTTACAATTTCTTCACGCAACGAACCTTTTGTGCTGCCGGTCAGAAGAAAGGCATCAATGCCAATATTTTTTAAAAGTTCTGAATGGTTGAGATAGTGCTGTTCAGCAAGAATCTCGGTGGGTGCCATCATTACCGCCTGGCATCCATTTTCAACTGCGACAAGCATCGCATAAAGTGCAACTACAGTTTTCCCTGAACCAACATCACCCTGAAGCAAACGATTCATCGGTTTTGTGCCTGACATATCCTGAATGATTTCGGTTATTGCATCTTTTTGGCCCGAGGTCAGGGAAAAGGGCAGCGCGGCAAGAAATTTTTTGGTAAGGATACCGGTTTCTTTTAATGAAATTGTCGTCGTTGTTCTGGTCTTTGCCTTACGTCGGGCAAGGGCAAGTTCAAAGAAGAAGAATTCATCATAGACAAGTCTCCTTCTTGCCTGAATTGTATCTTCAATCCTTTCTGGTTGATGGAGTGCCCTTATGGCTTGCTTCAATTGAAGAAGGTGGTTCTTTTCTATTATTGATTTTGGCAGCGATTCCTCAATCTCATCAAGACACTCATCAATTGCAATCTTTACGGCCCTTTTTATATCCCATATACTGAGCCCCTCAGTAAGAGGATATACAGGAATAATTGTGCCCCGCTCTCTCTCCTCAATCTCGCCTTCGCCAATTATTTCATATAATGGATTTATCATCTGCTTGTGGTAGAAGAAATTTACCTTTCCAGAAACCAGAAGGTATTCACCAAGTGAGAATTTATTCTTTAAATCCGGGCGGTTGAACCACTTTAACTCAATTGAACCGGTTTCATCGCTGATGACTACATTCAATACCTCACCGCGCTGCCTTGACTGTTTTATCTGGATCAATTGAATCCGACCGATGACCGTTACCTCATCGTCAATCTTCAAATCCCGAATTTTGGCAATATTTGAATAGTCAAAATACCTTCTTGGAACTAAAAATAGTAAATCACGGACGGTCTCAACACCGATTCTTTTTAAATATAATGCCCGCCTTGGTCCAATCCCCTTTATATATTGAACCGAACTGTCCAGTCTTAAAAATGTCTTCTTAATCACAGGTTATTTTGCCTGCTCAATCTCTTTGTGGAATGTATCAGGATTTAATGCCTTCTGTTCCGCCTCTTTGAGGCTCACCAGTCTCTTTTTTACAAGATTTGCAAGGCAGGCATCAAATGTAATCATTCCCTGCTGCTGGGAGGTCTGTAAAATACTGAGCAATTGATGGGTCTTTGCCTCCCGGATGAGATTACGGACGCCACCGGTTGCAACAAGTATTTCATAGGCCGCAATCCGCCCCTTCCCATCAATTCTTTTTAATAAATTCTGGGAAATAATACAGAGTAGATTTAGGGATAATTGCATCCTTATCTGATTCTGTTGATGGGGCGGAAAGACATCAATTATTCTATCAATTGTAGAAATTGAATCCGCAGTGTGAAGGGTTGTAATAACCAAATGGCCGGTTTCGGCTGCGGTAATCGCCAATGACATCGTTTCAAGGTCCCTCATCTCACCAACCAAAATTACATCCGGATCCTGCCTTAATACAAACTTCAGGGCATTGGCAAAGGAATGGGTGTCCCTGCCAACCTCACGCTGGGTTACCAGCGCCTTTTTATTTTTGTGAATGAATTCAATCGGGTCTTCAACTGTTACAATATGGCAGGTGTCATTCTCATTACGGTAATCAATCAGTGCCGCCTGGGTTGTTGATTTACCACAGCCGGAAGGGCCGGTTACTACAATCAATCCACGGGGGCGCATTGCCATCTCCTTTAAAATGGGGGGAAACCCAAGTTCGTCAATGGTCGGAATTTTTTGTGGTATTAATCGGAAGACTGCACCGATGCTTCCCTTTTGCCTGAAGATATTAACCCGAAAGCGGGCATAGGAGGCTAATTCATAGGAGAAGTCAAGTTCGTTGTTCTTTTTAAACTCTTCAATATGTTCTTTTTTAAGGATTTCAACCAGTCCGGTCTCAATATCAACTTCCGCAATTGGGGGGAGATTTAAATTGGTTAACTCACCATTGATTCTTAAAATTGGCGGGGAGCCCACCTTCAGAATCAAATCTGATGCCTGACATTGAATCTGTGCCTGAAGAAGTTCTAAAAGTTTTATCATCCACTCCTCCACTTCTCAAATTCATCAGGATTGGTGCAATGGGCAAGTGCCTCTTCAAAATCAACAATTCCCTGATTCACAAGATTTTTTAAATACTGGTCCATCTGAATCATACCCAACTTTGACCCAGTCTGAATTGCCGTATAGATTTGAACGGTCTTTCCCTCTCTGATTGCACTCCTTATCGCCGGTGTGCAAACCATAATCTCAAATGCCGCAACCCGGCCAGCGCCATCCTTTTTTCTAACCAAGGTTTCGGTGATAACTGCCTGGAGGGTATTTGAGAGTTGGAGCCGAATCTGCTGTTGCTGTGATGGGGGGAAGATGTCTATTATTCTATCAACTGTCTGCACCGCATCAATTGTGTGGAGGGTGGAAAAGACAAGATGACCGGTTTCCGCAGCCGTGATTGTCTGGGCAGTAGTTTCAAGGTCGCGCATCTCGCCCACCAAGATGATGTCCGGATTCTGTCTTATTGCCCGGCGCAGTGCCTCACTATAGGATTTTGTATCAATTCCAATTTCCCTCTGCTCAATAATTGATTGGCGGTCGCGATGCAAAAATTCAATCGGGTCTTCAATTGTAATGATATGTTTCTTAAAGTTTTGATTTATATATTCAATCATTGCGGCAAGGGTTGTTGACTTTCCACTGCCGGTGGGACCGGTAACAAGAACAAGGCCCCTCGGTAATTCAGCAATTTTTTTAAAAACCTGGGGAAAACCCCATTCGTCAATTGTCTTTATCTTTAAAGGAATAATTCTCATCACCGCGGCGATGTGTCCCATCTGTTTAAAGCAGTTCACCCGGAAACGGGCAACGCCAGGGATTTCATAACCCATATCAAGTTCTAAGTTCTCCTCAAAAATTTTTTTCTGAACCGGCTTCATCAGTCCAAAGATGAGTTTTTCCAAATCCTCATCAGTAAGGGGAGGAAATTCAGACCGCTCAAGATTTCCTGCGACACGGAATATCGGTGGCTCACCGTATCTTAAGTGTAAATCTGAACCATCCTTTAAGACAAGTTCCTCTAAAAGGGCATCAAGTTCAATCTCAGCCATATCTAATTTTTACTCTTTCTTAAAGAAAAATCTTAAACCAACCGAGGTGTCAGTAATATATTCTAACATCTTTGAAACAGAAAGTTTTATTGTGTAAACCTCGTTATTCGGGAATATACTATCAGGTAGATAAAGAATTAAGGTTGTATCAGTGATTGTTGTATCAAAGAGGGCGTCGGTTAACTTCAAAAGGAGGCTTTCAGCGGAGATTGAGAATAGACTATCCATATTGCTGGTGAGTGCCCGATATAGTTCAATTTTATAGTTTTCAAAGTCGGGCAATTTACCAAATGTTACAGGAAGGGTATCATTGCCAATCGTATCGGTCGCTGGCTCATAGAATTTATGGGCCGGCGGGATTGTGATATTTACAACCTTGATGGTATCGGTTGCCAGGCCGTAAAGGGAAATGAGACGGTAATAGCCCCTGAGATTCGGCTTGAGAAGAGTATCAGCATCGTTGTAGGTCATCACCGTATCAACCGGGAGTGTGTCAAGGGCGTGATAATTAGTAGAATCGCCGATACTGCGTTCCACAATCACATAATCAATCTGGGGTTTTGTATGTGGATAATAAATCCAACCCCAGGTAAGATTGACGAATGCACATTCCTTTGCGCCCAGGGTTTTGCTCTCCAGTTTGACTGCCTCACTGGTATGTTTCACCCAGCAATCACGATTTACCTCAACGCCACTGTTGCAGGCGAGCAAGAATAGCAAACATAAAACAGACAAATATTTCATATTTCCTCCTTCTTGCTTCATTTTCAATAATATCCATTTTTTCCTTATTGTCAATAATGGATTGTTGACTTTTGGAATTCGTTAGATATAATTTATTATGATAAAGACTAAAAAAGGAATTTCCCTTTCCAAAAGGGCAGACAGAATGCCCTATTCACCGATCAGAAAACTTGCGACCTTTGCCGATGAGGCAAAGAAGAAGGGAATAAAGGTATATCACCTGAACATCGGCCAGCCGGATATTAAAACACCTAAAGAAATCTTTGAGGCAATTGCCAATTACCAGGAGGAGGTTTTGGGTTATGGACCTTCGGGTGGGATTCTTGACCTGCGCCTTGCGGTTGTTGATTATTATCGGCGTCTGGCATTTGATATTGACCTTGATAATGTCTGGATAACAATTGGTGGCAGTGAGGCAATCTGTTTTGCGATGATGACAGTCTGTGAGCCCGGGGATGAGATAATTGTCTTTGAACCATATTATACAAATTATAATGGAATATCCCGGATGGCCGGTATCAAACTCGTCCCAATAACAACGAGTATAAAAGAATGTTTCCACCTTCCCCCGGTGAATAGAATAGAGAAGATGATAACTCGAAGATGTCGGGCAATCCTTATCAATACACCGAACAATCCTACCGGCACTGTCCTTACCGAGGAGGAGATGTTCATCCTCCAGAGATTGTGTAAAAAATATGGATTGTTTCTCCTTTCTGATGAGGTCTATCGGGAGTTTGTCTATGATGGGAAAGCCCATACCAGTGCCCTTTCCCTTACGGAAATTTCTGACCGTGTTATCCTTATTGACTCCATATCCAAACGATTTTCCGCTTGTGGCGCAAGAGTTGGCTGTATAATCAACAAAAACAGAAAGGTGATGGATGCGGTCTTGAGATTCTGTCAGGCAAGGTTGTGCCCACCAACCCTTGAACAGATAGGTGCGGTTGCTGCATATAAAAATATTGATAAGTATATTGAGCCAATGATTGCCGAGTATGAGCATCGCCGTAATGTCTTGTTTGAATGTTTAAAGGATATTCCTGATGCCTATGGCCATATTCCAGAAGGGGCATTCTACACAGTCTTGCGGCTACCAGTAAAAGATGCCGATGATTTCTGTCGCTGGCTTTTAACCGACTTTCAGTATGAAAATTCGACAGTGATGCTTGCCCCGGCAAACGGCTTCTATTCATCCCTGAAAAAAGGCAAAAACGAAGTGAGGATTGCCTATGTCCTGAAGGAAGAAGATTTGAGGAAGGCGATGGTCTGCCTGAAGGCGGGTCTGGAAAAATATAAGAAACTAAAGCGCTAAATTATTTGTGAGTCTGACGGTTCGGCTTCAGGAATTTGCCACTTTCCTTTTAAGAGTTTTGCCCTTAAAATTGGCTGATAGAATTGCCATCCTCATTGGTCTTTTTTGCTGTTTTAAGTTGAAAAGGCGAAGGGAATACATTATAAAAAATCTTTGCTACATTTTTGCGGGTGAATTGAGCAGGCAGGAATTTTGCAGACTTACCAAAAATACCTTTAAAAATTTTGCCCTATGTATGGTTGATTTTTTGCGATTGGGATTTATAAAAAAAGAAGAGATAATCAGGGATGTTAAAGCGGTGAATCTTGAGAATTTGAATCGGGCACTTTCCTATAAGAAGGGGTGCGTTCTCTTAACCCTCCATATTGGCAACTGGGATTATGCCGGGGCATACCTTTCAGCAATGGGATTTCCTATGATTGCCCTTGTTGAAGAGACCGAGTTTGAAATGTTCAGATTGTATACAAGGCATCGGGAACGGACCGGACTTAAGACCTATCCTGTTTCCCGCACCGGTTATGCCTTCATTGATATGATGAAGAATAATCGCATTATGGCAGTCCTTGCCGACCGCGATATTACAAAAAAGGGAAGTTTGGTCAACTTCTTCACGGGAAAGAGAAGAATTCCACAGGGACTCGGAGAATTTGTAGTGAAAAGAAAAATTCCAGTAGTATTTGCCTATATGGTTTTAATGGTTCCCCCGGGAAAAAAGCGATATTTGGGGGTCGTTGAAGAACCGGTCTTTTTTACCACCCCGGAGGAATTTAATAATTATACAATTTCTCATTTTGAAGAGACAATAAAAAAATATCCTGACCAGTGGTTTGTCTTCCATCCGGAGTGGATAGAGTGAATAAAATAAGGGTAAAGATTAAGGGTAAATTTATTCCCAATTATCAAACGCCCTATGCCGCGGGCTGCGATTTGTGCGCAGACATTGATAAACCTATAGTTCTCAAACCCGGCAATTTTTGCACGGTGCCAACTGGCATATATCTGGAAATTCCAATTGGTTATGAGGCACAGGTGAGACCGCGCAGTGGTCTGGCAAAAAATTACGGGATTGGAATTATGAATTCGCCAGGGACAATTGATGCAGATTATCGTGGAGAAATAAAGGTGATACTCTTTAATTTAGGAAAGAAATCGTTCAAAATAAAAAAGGGAGAAAGGATTGCCCAACTCGTCTTTAGTAGGGTCTTCAGGGCAGAATTTAAACCGACAAAATCGCTGAATAGGACGGAACGAGGAAGCCGAGGTTTCGGACATACCGGGAGGCGGTGATTGAAAATTCTTTATGTCTCGGATATCTTCTATCCGCACACCGGTGGTGTTTCTGAGCATATTTTTTATCTCTGGAAGAATTTTAATGAATTGGGACATCAGGCAAAAATCCTTGCCCCTTCCTATGGCAATAATTATCCTTATGTGGATGAAAAAATAATCCGTATGGGCCGGGCAATAAAAATTCCCAAGAATCGTTCTTTTAGTGTTTTGAGTTTTGGCATAACACTACCCTGGCAGGTGAGAAAATTTCTTGCGACAGAAAAATTTGATATAGTCCATCTCCATGGACAGATTGCGCCGGTCCTACCCTATCTGGCATTGAAGTATTCAACGGCAAAAAACTTTATTACCTTTCATTCTGCTTATGAAGAAAGTTTTGGTTATGTTTTATGGGAACCGGTTTTGGAGCAGTATTTCAGAAAGATTGATGGTTTGATTGCGGTATCCTCGGTCGCCCGAGACTGCGTGGCAAAATACTTTCCATTCAAGGACTACCGTATCATTCCCAATGGTGTGGATACCGAACGTTTCAGCCCGGCGGTTGCACCCATAGAGGAATTGAGGAAACATTCTCCAAATATCCTCTTTGTTGGTCGTTTTGAACCGAGAAAGGGTTTGAAGTATCTCCTTATGGCATTTCCTGAGGTTGTAAAAAAGTTCCCCGGTGCCAAACTTATTGTTGTTGGTGAGGGATTCCTTGAGCACTATTATCGGCGATATATTGAAGAACATGTAAAAGAAAATGTAATATTTGTGGGATTTGTTAAACCCGAAGATTTACCAAGATATTATGCATCCTGTGATATCTATTGTTCACCGGCAACCGGTGCGGAAAGTTTTGGAATTGTGCTCCTTGAGGCAATGGCAAGCGCAAAACCGATTATCGCATCAGATATCCCCGGCTACAGGACAATTCTTCAGGATGGTGGGGAAGGGCTACTATTTGAACCTATGAATCCAGAGGCACTTGCGAAAAAGATAATCTATCTATTAAAAAAGCCTGAATTGATGAAAAAATTTGGTTCCGCAGGACTAAAGAAGGCAAAAGGGTATGACTGGAAAATTGTCACAAAACAGGTTTTAGATTTTTATACCGAGGTGTGCAATAAAAAGGGTTAAATTCTGGAACATATTAAAGATAAGGGATTTCTCGTTATTCGTATTCTCCCAAACTGTGAGTCAGTTTGGAGATAAACTTGATTATATTGCGCTAATTGCCTTGATTGGCTTATTCCCCAAAGAAAGAACACCCTTCTTACTCTCCCAGCTTGCATTATTCATCACCCTGCCAGTTTTGGTATTCGGTCCGATTGCCGGTGTCCTTGTTGACCGCTGGCATAAGAAAAAAGTGATGGTAATTTGTGATACAATGAGGATGATATGCGCCTTTGCCTTGCCATTTGTATATCTTATCACAAAGAATATCTATCCGGTCTTTGCCATTGTCTTCTTTATGTTTTTACTCGCCCTTTTCTTTAATACCGCACGAAGTGCAATAATCCCGAATCTTGTCTCAAAAAAAAGATTGCTCAATGCAAATTCCATCATCAACCTTGTAGGCAGAGGGGCAACATTTTTGGGTATGGCAACCGGTGGTTTGATAATTGACTGGTCATTCTGGAAAATTGTCTTTGGCATCGCAGGCTGGATTGTGGCGTTCATCATTGATGGTATTACATTTGGAATTTCAGCGTTTATGATTTACATAATGAGGGTAAATCTGAAAGAGCGAGTAAAAGAAGAGGCACATTTAAAACCCGAAAGTCTATTCATTATGGTGCGCGATGGTTTGATTAAAATTATAAAGGAGATGGTTCAGGCAATAAAGTATATCATCAAAGAAAAGAACCTAAGTTTTGCAATGGCAACTATCTTTTTGATGATTATCGCCGGTAGCGCGGTCTATGTCCTTGCCATTCCGACAGTCCAGCAGGATATGGAATGGGGAACAAGGGGTGTAGGAACCCTTGCTGCAGTTGGTGCGATAGGATTGCTTCTGGGTGCTTACATTGCCGGCACCATAGGCCATTTTATTGATTTGAAGGTGTTTATAATCTATTGTTTTATATTTATCAGTGGGGGGTTATTCGCCTTTCCATTTCTTAACCATTTTTACCAGTTTGTTTTGGTCGCCCTTTTTGTGGGAATTGCAGCATCACCAATATTCATTGGCCAGGATACATTGATACACCACTATGCTGATGAAGAGGTAAGAGGAAGGATATTCTCATTCCGGGACTGGCTCTTAAATCTTACCTTTGTTATTGGGGCAATGTTAATCGGTTCTCTTGCGAGTTTTATTTCAAAGAAGTATCTGTTTATAATATTTGGCGCAATAATCCTTGGAATTTCATTGGCTGGCTTTGTTTATACCATCCGGATAAAAAATGCTAAAGGTCTTGCAATTCCACAGAATAATAGATAAATTTCAGTTCTGTGGAACCTGGAATCGTCCTGAACAACTGGATAGATTTATAAAGACGATATACGAAAATGGATATGAGTTTGTCCTGCCTGATGAAAAAAGAGACGGGATAATCATCACCTTTGATGATGGCGAGGAAAATCTCTATCATTACGCATTCCCGATATTAAAAAAATACCGCATTCGGGCAATTATATTTCTGATTGCCGGATACATTGGTAAGGAGAACACCTGGGATATAGCGCTTTCAAAAAATCGGAATCGCCACCTCTCCTGGAAACAGATTTTAGAGATGCAGAAATACGGAACTGTATTTGGTTCTCATACAATGAACCATCGGAATCTCACAAGATTAAATATTGGTGAGATAGAATACGAACTTGTGGAATCAAAAAAATACCTTGAAAAATATCTCGGTCCGGTGGAAATGATATCCTATCCCTTCAACCGGGTGAATGAAACGGTATTAAGAATAGCAGAAAAGGCAGGTTACAGGTATGGCTTTGGTGGTGATGGAAGGAGCAATTTATGTATAAAAAAAGAGGCGATTTACATAATTGATAACATTTTGAGTTTAAAGATAAAAATTTCTGAAAGACCGGCCATTTTATATCGCTACGAAGTTCTACAACAGAAAATAATCAACTATTTCACAATTGCGACAATGTTAAAGATGAATAAAAAGGAGGTTTTATGATTTTCCCGGTCTCTACCATTGCAATATGTTTGTTGATGGTCAGCGCCTCCGGCTCTGATACACTAATTGATGGGGCAGTTCACCTCTATGAAACAAGACATCTTGATGCCAGTAGGCTCATGTTGAAATGTTGAATAGATAAAAGTATTGAAAAATGAGGCATTGGTTGATATAATACTTCTTAAAAATACAAAAAGGAGGTCAACCAATGCCCATAGATTATATCACAAAACTATGAGGTTTTGAACAAAGTGAGGAAGCAGGAGTTAAGGTATGCTGGGGAGAAGCTCAAAGGTTTATTAGCTGGGAAGAAATTTATTCTTCTTTCGCGTCAGGCTCATGTGCGTGGGAAACCTCGCGAGGCTTGGAAGGATACACTGAAGTGGAGTAGACTCAAGCTGAAAAATGCACGAAAATGAAAAATTTTTGTAGTAAGGACATCGGGAATGCCCTTGATTTATCGTAGTTTTAATGTATAATATTGCATGGAAATATGTTATCACAGAAATGCACCTAATAGGTGCATTACTATGGAGAGATAAATATGGGCAAAGGAACTCGGAAAGTGCGTATTTGTCGTATACCGGCAAGCATTGGGCATAGCGGAGAAATGTTTTATGCGATGCTTTTTGCTAAAAATTATGTAGGGACAACCCTTGTGGTTGTCCAAATTTCTGGACTGAAAGCAAGAAATATCATTCGCAGGGCATATGGTTATAGGGATGGAGAGTATATGAAATTAAAGATTATTCAGGCCTGCTCTTCTTTAAGTGAATTCCGACCGTGGTCTTTTTCATTCAACAATTCATCATGAGCCCAATTTCTTTATGACGGGTTTCCTAACCCCAATTTATCGGCACTGGAAGTGCCTCCTACAAAAAAATCGTCTTTCGTTGGACGGTGTCGCAGCCCATATCGTTTTATGGTCTTTGGCCATTCGGCAAAGAAGGGATTATGGATGCTTGAGGGCAAGATTTGTCTCGCCACAAATCAATTAAAGAAAAAGACTGCGTCAATAACTGACCCCCAGATGACACAAAATGTCACCCTGAACTTGTTTCAGGGTCTAAAATAATCAGAATGGTTTCTAAACATTCAGATATTATCTCGCTAAATATTTTGTTTAGGAATAAATTTTTTCAATTCAATAACCTC